>Ga0184628_10001658_pt1 | contig 10938 bp, 12 predicted proteins | sample PLM4_5_b1_FD_133149 | JGI IMG/M metagenome (GOLD analysis project Ga0184628, IMG submission 133149) | Groundwater sediment microbial communities from an aquifer in East River, Colorado, USA - PLM4_5_b1 | ecosystem: Environmental > Terrestrial > Soil > Riparian zone | place: USA: East River...
CCGCCGCGTGCCATTAGACGCCTTCCTGATCGGCCGTCGTGACCACGGCCGCGGTGCCCGCCGGAGCCCCGATCGGTTCGCCGAGTTCGATCGGCCCGTCCTTCGTCCACCGGTACGAATAGCCCATGACCCGCTGCACCTTGTCGAACCCACCGGCGAAGTCGGTGCCCGCGCTGATGCGGATGACGTCGCCACATCGGAACGTCGGGGCGATGCCGCGGTGGGGCGTGATCGAGATCAACTGCTTCGGCTTCAACCGCAGCCACGACTCGGTCAACCACCACGCCTTGTAAAGGTCGAGCAGCACCGACTCGTCGCCGTCGAAGATGCGGATCAACATGCGGACGAAATACGACGTCTGCGATGCGTCCCGCGCGGCCAACACGACCGACGCCGGGAGCCGCGGCAGGTCGGGGAACGTCGAATCCCCGGTGATGTTCGCTGCCCAGTGCTGATCGCCTTGTGGATCCGACTTCGGCTTCACGCGTGGGCCGAGGTAGATCCAGAGCTTGTTCATGATCTCCGACATGTCGAACGTCCACCGGCACGCCCGGGCGTTCGACGACGACCCTTCGGCGTACCGGAACCACACCGACCCCGTCTTGTTGGCGCCGTAGTCGCCGTTGTAGAACGACAACTGCGACATGTTCCCGCCGGAGTCGATGAACGTCTCGACCATGTCCAACTGACCCGTCTCGGCGAGCATCGACATGACCTCGGAGATGTTCATCGGCCAGTCCGCGGGCATCCCGACCATCGACGCACCGCCGGTGGCGAACGTCCCCAACGTGAATCCGGCCGGACCTTCGGCATCGGGTGGATCCCCGGCGATCAACGACTGCGTGAGGATCTCCTCCATGATCTGCGGCGCCGTTTCGTTCCGCTCGATGAACCCCGGCTTGCTGAAGTCGCCTGGGTCGCCCGACGCCGCGCCATCACGGGCGGGCCGGTACTCGAGGATCGCCGACGGCGCCGTGAACGTGTACTTGGAGTACGGCGGGGCGGACTCGTCGCCGGAATGTTCGATGCCCGAACATGCGCCGTGGAAGTCCAACGCCCCACCTTCAAGCACGAGCTTCAACCGCGACGTCGGCTCCCACGGTGCCAGTCGCGTCGGCGCCATGATCGTCACCTGCGACGGCTGGTTGTGCATGTGGGACGTCGACCCGTCCAACACGTACTGCGTGACGTCGACGCCATCGACGATCGACTGCACGGCGGGCATGGGCTACGCCGGGGTCGCGCTGACGAGGACGATCAACATCTCCTTGACCGACGGCCCGATGGCCGACGACTGAGGCGGGCCGATCGCCCGGGTGCGGACGGTGATCGTCTGCCCGCCGGTGAAGTGCAGCGTGCCGTCCGCGTTCACGATCGTCTTCAACTTCGTGCGGGTGTCCGTCAGCAGCGTGTCACGGGCGGTGACGTACCCCGGGTCGGTCGTCGCGCTGATGATGGTGGCGATCGACTGGAGCGCTATCTGCTGTCCGCCGTAGAACCGCGGGTGCAGGATCAACCCGTCCGACTGGCCGCGTTCGTCATCGCTGCCGCGGATGTCGGACACGCCCAACCCCGTCGACCGGCCCGGGTCGACGAACCAGTAATCCGTAGCGAACCCGTTGAAGGGGACGTCGCCACCGCCGGTCGTGATCTTGTCGATGGCGGAGTACGACCACTCGGCCATTAGAAGCCCACCCCCAACAACGTCGTCGTGCCCTCGGTGCGGTGGTACCCGGTGAACGGATGCCGGACGGCGCCGGTGAAGTTCTCGAGGATCTGCGTCTGCTTCGCGAGTTCCATCGTTTGCAGTTGCGACTGGGTGCCCATCATCCCGTAGTCGGCCGGGGAGTCGCCGACGTTCCCGGCGTACGACCCGATCACGCCATGCAACCCGGACGCGAAGTCGTGAAGCATGCGGGCGATCTCACCGGCGGTCGGTGGCTTGTCGTCACCCGTGGCCTTCGGCTTGCCGTCCTTGTCGACGTACCGCAACGCCGCGGCACGCAATCCCTTACGCGTCGAGAAGTCGGTGCCCTTCGTCAACTTCGCCATGCGGTCGTAGTGGGCCTGCGCCCGCTTCATGACCTTGTCCATGTGGTTCGCTTCGGCCTCCTGCTCGGCCTTCTCGCGTGCCTCCCGTTTGGCACGTGCGGCCTTCCGCGCGGCGTCCCGTTTGTCGCGGATCGCTTGGGCTTCCTGTTCGTCCTGTTGTTCGATCGACGCCAGATCCGCCAACAGCGCGTTGCGTCGTTGCTTCAACGCCACCCGTTGATCACGCGTCAACGACAGTTCGGCCAACGCCCGCCGGATCAACGCTAGCTCGGCCTTGGCGTACTTGACGTCGTCGGCGGTGGACGCGGACGGTTCCGCGTCGATCGCCCGTTCCTGGATCGTGGCCTGTTGGGACTCGAACTGCGCCATCGTGAACGTGCTGCCGCCCTTGCCACCTCCGCCCTTGCCACCACCGCCGGTCACCGGTGGCGGGGTCGTGCGATGTGGCCCGCTCGTGTAGGCGCCTTCCGCCTTGATCAACATTCGCTCCTGCGCCGCGTAGCCGTTGGCGTCGGTGTTGTCCCACACGGCACGGATGGCTTTCTTCTGCGCGGCGGTGCCTTGTCCATTGACGACGAAATACGCCGCGTTGGTCAAGTGCGGGAACTGCTCGCCGTACTCGCCGTTCAACAGACGGCGACGTTGATCGACCCGATCGCCGGTCTTGGCACCCGCGGCGCCCGACGCCGCCAACACCGCCGCGGCGGTCGCCAGCGCGGGGTTCGTGGTCAGGATCGGCAGCGCGTTCCGCAAGCCACCCCGCACCGGGAACCCGCGCGACCCGCGCGACCCGACGTACGTGCCGCCACCGACACCGGCGGTGGTCACGGTCATCACCCGCGGCCGGGTGGCGATGTCCCACGCACGACCGGCGACCGTGGCATCGGCCACCATCGACGTGGCCGTGGTCTTGGATGCAGCGGCGGTGGCACCGAATCCCAACAGCGCCTTCACCTTCCACGCGACCCACAACACGGTCATCGCTTCGACGGCGTTGCCCACGCCACCCAACGCGTCGACGACGGGTTCGGACACGTCCTTGACGAGCCGCATCGCCTTGACGAACCCGCGCACGACCTGTTCGCCATCCTTGACGAGTTGGTTGACCGTCCGCTGCATCTGCTCGCGGTTCTCGTCCTCGGCCAACCAGTCGCGTGCCCCCTGCACCGCGTCCTTGAACGCCGGGACGAGTGCTTGGCCGACGATGATGTTGGCTTCGCGCCACAACGCCGACAACGTCCGCTGGCTGTTCGCCAACCCGTCGGCGGTGCGTGCGTAGTCGCCTTGCTGATCCGTCGTCTGCTTCAGGATCAGGTTCCGGCGGGCCAACACCTTGTCGCCCTGCGTGAGTTCCGCAGCGGTCTTCTTGCCGGTCATCCGCATCGCTTCCTGGGACACGTTCGCCTCGGTCAACAGGACCTGGAACCGCCGCAAAGGCTCCGACTCCCCGACGAGGCCCGACCGGATCGCCTGCAACGCATCTTCGATCGACGTGTTGTTGAACGACGCCATGTCCGCGGCCAACCCGACGAGTTCCATCGAGAATCCGGCCGACTCCTTTCGGGCCAACCCCGACGCCTTCAGGATCCCGCCCAACGTCCCGGCGTATTCAAGCGCTTGGTCGGACGCGATACCCATCGTTGTCGCGGTCGTCCCCGACCACGCGATGACGTCCTTGCCCGCGGCCTGGAACGTGACCCCAACCTTGTTCGTCTGCTCCTCGAGGTTCGATGCGGCACCGATGGCGTTCCGCATCCCGTAGATCAGGCCGGTGCCACCGAGGAACCCCGCCGACGCGAACGCCAGGTTGCGCCCCATCCCGCGCAGCGCACCCGACCCGGCCAACATGCCCCGGCCCATGTTGTTGGCTTGGCGACCCGTCTCGCGGAACTGCCGCTCGAGGCGTTCGTTCTCCCCACGCAGGGATTGCTCCGACCGGCGGACTTCAAGTTCGGCACGGGCGATCGCCCGGTAGTTGCTCGGCCCCTTCGCCAGTTCCCGGCGGAGACGTTCCTGCGACAACTCGAGCCGGATCGAATCGTCGGACATGCCACGGGTGGCGTCCCGGTAGATCGCCTCCGACTGCTTGACGTCGGCGTTGAACTCGCCGGTGACGGCCTCAAACGCGACCCGCGCGAGGCCAGCGAGGTTGCCGCCGGATGTGAGTGCTACGGGAGCCTCCCCATCGTGAACGCGTACCCGTCCCAACCGCGGATCACGGACGCGTACTTGGCGTCGATCATCGGACTGACCAACGACTCAGGGAACCCGCGGGACGTCAGGTCGCGGACGAGGGCGAGCGTGTCGTAGATGCCCGTCATCCGGCCGTCGACGCCCCAGAACGATTCGGGGACGACACGCACCTTGGCGAACACGATCCGCGCGACGAACGCCGTCGACATCCACCCGCCTTGCATACCCATCAGCGACCACGACAGCCCGACCGCGGGCAGCTGGGCGCGGATCAACTCGAACACGGTGGCGATGTAGTCGGGGTCGGCCTGTTCCATGTTGACCTGCAACCGGAGCTTCTTCAGCACCGTGGACGACTTCGTGATCCGGCGGTATTCGTCGAGGCACACCTGGGCCAGTTGCGCGGGCGTGAACCCCGGGTGCCAGTTGTGGCCCTGGTACAACCCGTAGGCATGACCGCGGCGTTCCGCTTCGGCGACGAGGGCGGTCGTGGTGACCGCGTCCTCCATCGGGAAGAAATACCCGTTGATCCCGTGCCGGTCTCCGACCTCCCACGACGGATCGTCTCCGGCGTCCGTCCAGACGTACTTCACGACATCGCCTTCTGTACGGCCGCGTCGACGTTCGCCTGAGCGGTCGACCACGCCGCGGCATCGGCGTTCTGCTTGGCACGCACTTCCGCGCGGTACGTCATGATCGCGTCCTCGATGATCGTGAGGCCGACCTCGTCGACGAACGTGCCGTCACAGCAGTCACACCTCACCGTCGTCAACGATCGGAACATCTCCGACCACGGCCGGTTCATCCGTTCCGACATCGCCATTGACTGCAACGCGCGGTCGCTCACGACGAAAGGTGGCCCACTCGTCCTGCGTGATGATCGGCAGTTCGTTGCCCGCGGCGTCGACCTTCCGCAGCCGCTCGGCGAACTCCAACAACATGCGGACGTCCAGTTCGGGGATCACCCCACCCGCCACTTCCTCCGCGGTGATCTCCGGTTCGACGACCATCTCCGCGACGAGCACGTGGGCGAGGTCGTGTCCGGCGCTGATGACGTTCGTGATCGTGTCCTGCCCCGGCCCACGAAACGCGGCGGTCATGACGAGTTCGCGCATCATCTCGTCGGTGCCGTCGGGGTGTGACGTGAACACGATGGCCGCTTCACGTAGGTGGTTCGGGATCCGGCCGGTGCGGAGCAACTGGGCCGGGTCGGGGATTATGAACTTGACGTACTCGTGGTTGCCGTCAGCTGACAGACCACTCGGCAATACCGCGAGGTGTGGGCCAACGTCGTTCGCCTTCGTCCACCGTGACTTCGTCACGATCTTCTTGCGTTGGGTCGTCATGTCCCTGGGCCTCCTTCGGGGCGTGGGGATCGAGTCGGTCGTCGATCGCGTCGATCAACGCCTCCATGCGTGCGGTCGAACGGTCAAGCGCAGCCACGGCATCCTTCGCACGGTTCCGTAGCGGCGCCAGACCCGAACGGACGAGGTGCAGTTCGTCGCGGGCCTGCCGGAGAAGTTCCGCGTCACCCGCGTCCACCGGGTTACGGGGACTTCGTGACGATGGTCATGTTGTTTGACCACGTCGCCTGCCGCCGCGTGTTGAACACGAGCGCCTCGAGAATCGGCGACCCGTCGATGTTGACCGGTTCGGTGATCTCGGTGTATTCGATCGACGACGAGATGAACTCGACCGAGTGGGTCGCATCCTCGAAGTACAGCACGGACAACGATTCGCCGAACACGGTGCGGGTCAACGCCGTGGCCCCGGCCGACCCGCCGTGGACCTTGTTGTAGTCGTCGTCGTTGACGTACACCCGCGAGAAGTTGCCGGTGACCTCGAACAGGCCCGGGTGACTGTCGAACGATGCCAACCCCAGGTCGCCGCGCAGACGCGTGACGTTCCGCGCGATCGTCAGCGACACGGCGTCGTGTGTTCCCGGCGCCGACCCACCGACCGTGACCGTCAGGTACGAGTGGGAGTACTTCGTGTCGGTCGGCAGCGCAGGCGTGACCGGTTCGGTGGCGTTCAGGATGGCCGACAGCGCGACGACTTCGACGCTGTATGACGTCCCCTGCCCCGCGGTGGATCCCACCGTCAGCGATGCGAACCGGCAGTCGTTGTACTGCGTCGTCTGCACGCCGGGGATGACGTCGAACATCGTGTAGTACGGCAGCGTCTTCGTCGGGGTCGCGGTCGACGTCGGCGTACCCGCCGCCGAGCCCATGATCCCTTCAGCGATCATCTTGAACTGCTTGGCGCGGAGCCAACCCGTCCATCCGCCACCCGGCGACGATCCGACGACGACCGAATCCGACCGCTGGGACGAGGAGTCGGTTTCGGGCAACTGGATGATGTCGCGGTTCGGCGACAACGCGCTGTCGGCCGACAACGGGAACACCTCGGTAGGCGTCGTGTTCGGCACGCCCTTGCCGGACTGCTTCGCGGCGTAGATCAGTCGGCTGTTGCCGTCAACCGGCACCTACTTCACCTCGCCCTCGTCCGTCAGGAACGGGAGTTCACGCAACCCCAACCAGATCAACCGGTCGGATGTCTCGAACACGGGATCGTCGACCGTGAGTTCGACCGCGTCATCGCCCGCCATGAACGACGCCGACGGCACCGTGGGTTCCGGTGAATCGGGCGCCTTGCTGTCGGGGTGCTTCTCGCCGAAGAAGTTCTCGTTCAACCGCAGGCGATACACCGGGTCGGCGGGTTCGTCGGACGCGGGCGCGGCGACACCCGCGGCCTCGAGCACCGCGGCCTTCTCCGCTTTCGTGGTGACGCCATCCTCCCAGATGATGTGATTCGTCACCGCCAGCTCGTCCAACGCGGCGTGCGACATGTCCGCGAGTGCTTTTGCCACGTCGACCTTATCGGCGCCCGGTTATCCGCCCTTGCGCGTGCGGTTTCGCAGCTGCGCCGCGATCGTGGCGGTTACGTGTTGGTCGGTGCGGTTCAACGCTATCTGCGTCACGAGGAAGTAATCCGGGCACCCGGTCAGATCCATGGCCGATGCCGTCGCCAGGTCGGGGCGATTGATCACGGCCACGAGTGCGTCCTCCAACGCCTCGAACGTCCACTCGAGCCGCTCCTGGATCGACGCCCGGGGTTCCTCCCCGCCTTGATCCTGCTTGAACACGCGACACACCCGCACGCCGAAGAACGCCTCCTCGTTGTTCCAGTCGGCGCGGTGGGGCACCTTGTTGTCGAACCACACGCAACCGATGTCGCGTTCCTGCTTGCCAACGAGCTCGCCGTCGACGAACTCGATCGGCAACGGTGTGGTGGCGAAGTGTGCAGCCAACGCGACCTGGAGCGCCTTGCGGAACCGTGTGCGTATGCCGGACTCAAAGACCGCCACGGATCACCGCCAACATCGCCTTGCGTCCTTCACGTCGACCGGCCGCGTAGAACCGCAGTGGCGTGATCCCCGCACGACCGGCGACTTTCGCTTGGCGTGCCTGCCCCGACGGGGACGATCGGCGTGACATCGTCGCCGCGGTCAACCGTGTGCCACGTGCTTGCAACGTGCCGAGGTCCTGGAAGATCCGGTACGGCGCCCGCGAGCGGAACGATGCTTCCCACCCGTCGGGTGATCCCCGCGTCGGCAGGACTTCCATGTTCTCCATACGCCCGGTCTTGTGACGCGCGGACGCGACTTGCGATGCGACCCGGGCGCCTTCGTGGGCACCCGCATGCACCGCACGTTTCGCCAGTGCGTTGACGGCGTCGGTGATGCTTCCGAAGTCCGTCGATACGTCGACGCGGGCGCGGATCACCGGATGGGTAGATCCCCGCGTGCCCAGTTGTCTAGCCGGTAGCGCACGGCCGCGGGCATGCCGCCGGGGTTCAACGTCACGGTGTCGACTTCGGGGATGACGTCGTACCCGGACATCGACGACGACGCGTACGACCCCGGGTTCTCGGCGATGTTCTTCACCCACTGCTTCGTCGCCAACTTGACGGCGCCGGGGACGGTCGCCATGCCCCACCATCCGCGCAACGTGAGCATCGTGCCGAACCCTTCGTGGGCCGGGGCGAACTCCGGGGCGGGCACGTACATGTCGTAGTACGTCCCACCCGGGCGCCGGGTGAGTTGGTAGTCGGCCGTTGCCAGCACGATGTCGTCCAGGTCGGCGCGGTCGGCGTACATGGTCGCCAGCGCGAACTCCGCGAGGTCGTACGGCCGGAAGTCGACGTACCCGGTCGACGACACGCGGATCAACCGCGCTTCGCCGAAGTCCCACGACTTGCCGGTGCCCGCTGCTACCGTCGCGTTCAACACGATCGTGGTGGCGTTCGTGACGGACGCGATCGTGTAGTACGTGTCACTGATGCGAATCCGCTTGCCGACGTCGGCCGACGTGAACGCACCGGACGCGGCGACGAACGTGGTGGTGGCGTTGCCCACGCCATCGGTGCCGGAACGATCCGGCACGGTCGTCGGCTTGAACTCGCGCTCGCAGTAGTCGATCACCGAATCGGACACGTCGTTGATCGCATCCGTAAGGATGTCGTCGCGGGACGAATCGTTCTCGTCGCGGTACACGTAGCGGCGGGCTTCGGGCAGGTCGATCAGCGCGCGGTCGCTGATGTCGTTGCTCATGCCAACGCCTCCGCCCGGTCGACGACGAACGCCACTTCACCGGCCGCGTATGCCGCGCCGGTTCCTTGCACGTGAACCGCCCACGTGCCTTCGCCGGGGAGGAACGTGAAGTCGTACGACCCGACTGCCACGCCCGGTGTGCGAGCGACTTCGGCCGTCGGGAAGGTGTACGTCGTCGGCGCGTACGCCGCCGCGACGTCACCCGCTTGCTTGCGCTTGCGGGCGGTGAACACGACCGTGGTCGGATCGGTCAACACGCCGGTGTCGTCGGCAGGCACACGGAACGCCGCGCGGACGATCCGGCGGTTGCCTTCGACGAGGACTTCGAGGTCGGCCACTACGCCACTCCTATCGGTTTCAACACTCCAGCACGTCCAGATCGACGACGCCCACGGGGAACGTATCGACGTCGACGGCCGCGGCGGTCAACACTTCCATGCCCACCGACGCAGGTGCGAACACCGACACCGTGATCGACGCCGGGGTGGTGACGGTCATCGCCACGGACGCCGGGGAGAACTGAGTTAGCTCGAGGCACGCCGGGACGTTCGGCCCACGGAACGTGTTGATCAGCGAACCGATCGACGACAGGACGCCACCGAGGAACTTGCCGACCGCCTTCCGCACCGACCCGGTCGGGGTGATGCCACCGCCCACCGACTTCGACACCGTCTTCCGCAACGACCCCGTCGGCGTGATCGACCCCGCGAGCAGCAGTCCGTACTGCCGCACACGGGTCATGACGCCCGACGGCGTGATGCCGCCACCCAGTCGCTTGCTGACGGCCTTCGTGATGGCGCCGGTGGGCGTCGTCCCACCCGCCAGCGGCTTCGACACGGCGTTCCGCAACGCACCGGTCGGGGTGATGCCACCGGCGAGACTCAGCAAGTTCGTGCCGCCGGACTTGACCAGGTTCAGCACTCCCGACGGCGTGATCGAACCGCCCAGGAACTTCCTGACGGCCTTCACGATCCCGCCGGTCGGGGTGATCGACCCGGCAACCAGTTTCGTGACGGCGTGGATCTCGGATCCGGTCGGGGCGATCGACCCGGACACGCGCTTGACGACCTGCTTCGACGTCGCGCCGGTCGGGGTGATCGACCCCGCCATCACATGCACGACGGCCTTGAGAATCGCGCCGGTCGGCGTAGTGCCACCCGAAACGCGCTTGCCGACGGCCTTGACCAGCGTGCCCGACGGAGTGATCGACCCCGACACCGCCAACAGGAACGTGTGGATGACGGTGTTGGTCAACGTGCCCGTCGGGGTGAACCCGCCAGCCACTCGCTTCCCGACCGCTTTCACGATGCCGCCGGTGGGCGTGATGGCCCCGTTCAACAACTTGCCCGTGGCCCGCAGAAGCGATCCTGAGGGCGTGATGGTGCCGCCAAGCGCCTTACCCGTTCGCCGCGTCAACGCACCGGTGGGCGTGATCGACCCACCGAGCAACACCGCCACACCCTTCGCCAACGCCAACGTGCCGGTGGGCGTGAACCCGCCCGACAGTCGCTTCACGACGGCCTTGATCAACGTCCCGATCGGGGTGAACCCGCCACCGGTGATCTTCCCGACGGCCTTGACGATCGCGCCCGATGGCGTGAACCCGCCACCGACACGCTTGGTCGTCTGCTTCGCCAACGCCCCGGTCGGGGTGATCGCACCCGACATCATGTGGATGACGGCCTTGATCACGACGCCGGTCGGCGTAGTGCCACCTCCCAGTCGCTTGTTCGTCGCCTTGATCAACGTGCCCGACGGGGTGATCGACCCGCCGAGCGAGATCGTGTTGCCGCCGGTGGGCGCCGGTGCCGCTGGGCCACCGGTCGATACGAACGGACGGGCTCGCCCGAATCGCATCAGCGGTTCCGCCGGGTTGCCATCGGGACGGCCGGGTTGATAATGGTCGCCGTCGGCCGGTACCCCGGCGGGTCGACGCCCGCAGACACCGTCTCGGCGAGGCAGATCGCCACGAGCGCCACGTCGTCCGACGCCTGCGCCGACCACCCCACCTGCTGATCGGTCGAACTGGCAGCACCGCCGGTCGCCTCGTTCATCAGCGACGTCCAGAAGTTGCCCAGGTC
>Ga0184628_10001659_pt1 | contig 10930 bp, 5 predicted proteins | sample PLM4_5_b1_FD_133149 | JGI IMG/M metagenome (GOLD analysis project Ga0184628, IMG submission 133149) | Groundwater sediment microbial communities from an aquifer in East River, Colorado, USA - PLM4_5_b1 | ecosystem: Environmental > Terrestrial > Soil > Riparian zone | place: USA: East River...
AGGGCCCATAGGGCTGGACGGTGCAAATCTCTTTGAGGTAGTGAGTAGCTATTTCTTCCACAGTCCTATAAACAGCGGACTGCCCATCCGTGCTTTGATGTTGTAGCCCATACAAGCACTGCTCCGCGTCCAGATAGCGCGGTAAGTAGGCGTTGCTGGCGTCGCCGTGGACCCAAAAAAAAGCCGGCTTCGCGCCCTTGGTTTGCAGCGGAACCAGCGTTGAACCTAACGCGGCAACTTCGTGATCGTCGAGAATACTTGCCATCCGTTCGACCGTCGGCGCTTGATATATATTGGCGACGCGCACCGTTCGCCCGAGTTTTCGCTTGATTAAGTTCACCACTCTTACTGCCACCAGTGAGTGGCCGCCTAAATCAAAGAAGTTATCGTGAATCCCGACCTTGTCCACGCCGAGTACCTCCGCCCAGATGCTGGCCAGAGCCTCTTCCATCGTCGTGCGCGGGGTTTGAATATTGCCAACTATCGCCAGCCGATTGTGATCCGCAATAAGCAAAGCATTGCGATCGACCTTTCCATTGGGTGTTAACGGTAAGTCGTCGAGCAACACAAAAGCCGACGGAATCATATATTCGGGCAGTTGATCTTTGAGATAACTCCTCAGCCGATCGGTGCTTAGCTCCCGTTTCGGTCGCGGCACAATGTAGGCTATCAATCGCTTGTTCTCCGGGTTATCTTCCCGCGCCAGCACTGCCGCTTGTCTTATTCCAGGATATCGGACGAGTATGTTTTCTATCTCTCCTAATTCAATACGGAATCCGCGCACTTTGACCTGATTGTCGATTCGGCCAACGAACTCCAAATTGCCGTCCGGTAAGTAACGAACCAAGTCACCGGTCTTGTACAAGCGCGCCGTAGGATTAGTGCTGAAAGGATTTGCTATGAATTTCTTCGCCGTCAGTTCGGGTCGATTGAGATAGCCTCGAGCCAAACCGGCGCCGCCAATGTGTAATTCACCGGGAATCCCGATTGGAGCCGGGTGCAGGTCGCCGTCTAGAACATAGATTTCGGTGTTGGCGATCGGCCGACCGATCGGTATCGAAGAATCTCCCGGTGCTAAATAGTGCGCCGTGGACCAGATGGTCGTTTCCGTGGGACCGTACAAATTCCACACCACGCCGCGCGCGAGCAGCGGTTCGACTAAATCCGCGGCTAGAGACTCGCCGCCGCAGAGGATCTTGAATTGCCCGGCACCTTGCCATCCGGCTTCAAGCAAGAGCCGCCATGTGGACGGGGTGGCTTGCATCGCGGTCGCGCCATGTCGCGTCAGGAGAGTGAGCAGCCGGGATCCGTCGGTGACATCTTCGCGTCCCGCCAACAAAATCTTGGCACCGGTGATCAAGGGCAGATAGATTTCTAAACCGGCAATGTCAAATGAAATGGTGGTAACGGCCAGTAGCGTTTCCCGGTCAGTGAACGCGAGCTGGTCGCGCATGCTGTTGAGACAATTGACCAGCGCGCGGTGCGCAATCCCGACCCCTTTAGGCGATCCCGTGGAGCCGGATGTGTAAATCACGTAAGCAAGGTTTTCGGCAACGATGGAGCGCGACAGATTCTGCGTGCTCTCCTCATCGATTCGCGAGGAAGCCGTGTCGATGCAAACAGTCTTGACCAGAGCGCTCTGCGACTGGGAGAGCGAGCCGGGCGCCAATTTTCTCCGCCATCGATCCTGGGTTATTAGCACGGCGATTTTGGCGTCGTCGATCATGTAGGCAAGCCGTTCGCGCGGATACGCAGGATCCAAGGGAACGTAGCCGCCGCCGGCTTTCAGGACTCCCAGAAGCGCTTCGATCATTTCAACGGATCGTTCGATGCATACTCCGACCAATTTTTCTGGGCCCACTCCCAGTCGCTTGAGGCGACGCGCCACCTGATTGGCCCGAGCATTCAGATCACGATAGCTCAGTTTTCTGCCATTGAACTCCACGGCAATAGCATTCGGTGTGCGCTCGACCTGCGCTTCAAATAGCTCGTGAACCGCGGAATCCGTTGGAAACGGTTCAACCGTATCGTTCCAACGCCTTAGCAGCTGATGTTTCTCGCTATCCGAGAGCAGGGAAATTTCCGCAATTGACCGCTCGGGATCGGCAATCATCCCGACGAGTAAGTTTTCCAAGTGCCGCAACATCCTCTCGATAGACCCGTCGTCGTAGCGCCGGCGGTCATACTGGATGCGCAAAAATAGTTGCGAGTCGACGCAAACGTCGAACGTCAGAGGATAGTGGCTCTGGCCTTTATGTTGGAAACGACGATTCGACCACTCTCCGCCTTTGGACCGTAATGGACCATCCGCGGGCGTGCTCTCGAATACAACGATGCTCTCGAAGAGCGGCTTGCCGCGTTCGATTTCGCTCCATAGCTGCACTTGGTGCAGCGGGGTATGCTCGTAGTCGCGGAGCTCGACCTGCTGCCTGCGGAGATCGCGCAGGGCGTCGATCATGCGTGCTTCGGAATTCAACCCGACGCGCATCGGCAGTGTATTGAGAAACAGACCGACCATCGATTCGGCGCCTTTGACGGATGAATACCGGCAGGCTCTTGTCGCCCCGAAGACAATGTCGCTCTCGCCGCTGTAATGATGCAGCAATAGCGCCCATGCGCCTTGAACCATGGTATTCAGCGTCAACCCATGGGCTTTGGCGAAAGCATCGACGCGCGCCGTTGTGTCGGCCGGTACCGCCAGTTCCTGGGCGGTGAAAATCTGCTCGGCTTCATGATGCTTTTTTTCAACCGGAGGTAAACGGAGCTGCGCAGGCGTATGAAATCCTTTGAGGGCCGTCCGCCAATAGTTTTCATAACGCACGAAATCATGGCCTTGCAGCCATTCAATGTAATCGCGATAGGGACGAGGTTGCGCGATCTCCACGTCGCGCCCGTCACGGAAAGCCTGATAATATTGAAAACCCTCATCCATGATCGAGAATGTCGATCTTCCGTCAACCAGGATGTGGTGATAGGTCCACAATAATTTGTATTGACGATCGGCGCACCGAATCAGCTTGAGACGGGTGATTGGCGCGTCCGACAATGAGAATCCCTGGCGCCGATCCTGCGCCAACAATGCATCGCTCTGCCTTTGTTGTTCCGACTGAGTGAAGTCGCGCCAATCCAACACTTCGAAGGGCACTTCGACCTGTCGATGAATTTCCTGGACCGGCTCGTGGACCCCTTCCCAGCGAAAGCTGGTGCGAAGGATAGGATGGCGCTCGAAAACACGACGCCACGCGCGCACCAAAGCGGGCGTATCGATGGCTTCGTCCAATGTGCAAAAAATCTGATCGACGTATACGCCTTGTCCCTCGGCATCCAGACAATGAAATAAGATGCCCTGTTGAATTGAAGACAGAGGGTAGGAGTCGACTACGTCGAGATGTCTTGTGTCGTTAGCATTCATTATCATTCAAGAGAAAAGTTGCCTGTGCAACGCCTGCTGTTCAGTGGCGTCGTTTTCTTGCGCAGGGTGATACCCGCGTGAATCACGTTGGAGCAACCCGTGTGCCGTAATCGACAGCCGTATTGCCGGTGAAAATTAGCCTGTTGACTTGAAGATTTTTTTCTACCGCGAGTGATCGGGCGTAACCAAAATCACCCAAAATTACTCAAGCCCGCAAAGGGCTGGACGTGGAACAAGAAGGTAATCTGATATTCAAACTTTTTCTTGTGGCTGAATTGTCACGATATGGCATGGCTCTTAGCTGTCCGAATTTCCCATCTTAATTTCCAATCAGGGCGGCATTGCCTGCTGTCCTTGTTGTACGAGTCGTCCGACGTGAGCATCGAAGCGTGTCTGGCGATGACGCTGGGGTTCTTCGTGCCGTGTCTGGCGATAATCGAGTGGGTGTTCGAGACTGGATATCGGTTGAAAAGCTGAACCCCATATAAAGAATCGTGATCGGGTTGTCCAAGACGTCTTTGCGAACATTCTCTCTCAAACGCGAATCCCTGTATTTGTTTTCTCCCGAAACCGTTTGCTCCTGGCAGAGTGAGGCGATTAGAAGTTATCTGTGCCGCGATAACTGCGGTGATTGACTCGATAAGTTCGCGCCTCTCCTGATTGGCTGGAGTTTCAAGGGAATGGGCAAGGCGGTCTCGTCGGCTGGCAATAGAGCACCGAAATCAGCCATGCGCGCTTGGTCTGGCGCGGCCTTTTCATTAGTCGGGGAAAGTCGGTAATCTGGCTCCATCACCGACACTCGGGTCGCGATGAAGGGAGATATTATGAAAAGAGATTGCAAAGATTTCCGCGTGCGCGAGGGCGAGGATGTCAACCTCAAGAAGTGGCCCACAGTGGTGCAGCCTTATTATGATTCGAAAAAGCATCATAAAAAAATCCTGCGCGAGCGCGTCGAGAAGTTGAGCGATCTGCAAAGCATTCTTTATGCCGCCGACAGTCATGCCCTGTTGCTCATTTTCCAGGCCATGGACGCCGCGGGTAAGGACAGTGCCATCAAACATGTGATGTCGGGCGTCAATCCTCAAGGCTGCCAGGTCTTTAGTTTCAAACATCCGAGCCTCCACGAATTGGACCATGATTTCTTGTGGCGGACAAATCAATGTTTGCCCGAGCGCGGCCGCATCGGCATTTTCAATCGATCGTATTATGAAGAGGTGCTGATCGTTCGGGTTCACCCGGAGTTGCTGCAGAGCCAACGGATCCCCGATGGGGCGCAGGACGAAAAGTCGGTCTGGCAGGGGCGTTATCGCTCGATCCGTGATTTGGAAGCACACCTGCACGGCAACGGCACCCGAATCATCAAGTTCTTTCTTCACCTGTCCAAAGAAGAGCAGCGCAAACGCTTCCTCGCCCGCATCGACGAGCCGGATAAGAATTGGAAGTTCAGCATGGGCGATATGAAAGAGCGTGAACTTTGGAGCGATTACATGAAGGCCTATGAAGCCTGCCTGAGCGCCACCAGCACACGCCAGGCGCCATGGTACGTCGTGCCCGCCGACGACAAAGCGAATACACGGCTGATCGTTTCGCAGATCATCCTGGACACCCTCCAGGATTTAAAAATGGACTATCCTAAACTCGGCGATGACAAGCAAAAGGAATTGCGCTCGATCCGCAAGCTGCTGGCGAAGTGAAATGAAAAATCAGTACCGTCGTCCACCCGGTCTTGGACGTGGTTGGTTGCGATCAACTAAAGTACAGACTCTCCAAGGTCTTGGGTGGCACAGTTGGAGATTGCCTCGTCCCCAAGTAAACCCCAAGTAAACGTCCTTGACATATCAAGTGATTCAATTAAAAGAATGATTACGCCGTCCACCCCAAACTCCGAAAAATTCGCTCACTCAGTAGGCACTTTGCCGGCGTTGTGGAGAACATCGGATGCCAGTCCCAATCCTGCCCGCGAAAAGTAATTTAGCAGCCACGCTGATTGGCCTGCTGCTATTCGCATCCGCAGTTTACGGCCAGCCCACTAAAGCCGTCAGCGCGCCGGAATGGGACAAGTTGGTTGAAGGCGCGAGAAAAGAAGGTAAAGTCACGGTCTCGCTCCCGGCCAGCGCCGAGTTGAAACGACAAATCGAGGAGCAATTCAAAAAACGTTTCGGCATCGAAGTGGAAGTCTTCACGGCGCGCGGCAGCACCGGCGTGCGCCGCATGGCGGACGAATTCAAAGCCGGTGTGCGCCATTTCGATCTCCACATCGGCGGTTCCTCTTCGATCATCTCAGGCATGCTTGACGAGGGCATTCTTGATCCGATCGATCCCTGGCTGCTGCTACCTGAAGTCAGAGATGCGAAACAGTGGTGGGGCGGTCATCTGTGGGTCGATACGACAAAACGATTCATTTACATGTTTCAGGCCTACTTGCCGGAAAGCATTTGGTACAACTCCGATCTGGTCAAACCTAGCGAGCTGCGTTCCTTCGACGACTTTCTCAATCCCAAGTGGAAAGGCAAGATCGGCTATCTCGATCCGCGCACCCCGGGCGGCGGAGACTCCAACTGGTCCTATATGTGGCAAGTCAAAGGCGAAGAGTATTTGAAAAATCTCGCGGCGCAGGATTTATATATCGGCCGCGATCAGCGCGTGCTTTCGGAAAGTCTGGCCAAGGGACGCGTCGCCGTCATGATTGGGAATACCTACTATTCTTTTATGCCGTTTGTAAAAGCCGGCTTGCCGGTCAAGCCCCTGCCGACTCTCAAAGAGGGAACGTTCGGCACCGGCGGCAGCGGTAATCTGGCGATCATCAAAGCGCCGGCGCATCCGAACAGCACAAAAGTATTTGTCAATTGGCTTTTGAGCCGCGATGGCCAGGAGGTCTTTTCCCGCGGCCTGGCTCAAGCCACCCGACGTCTCGATGTCGATACCCGCTGGCTGAGAGAATTGGGCACGATCGCAGCGAAAGATACCCTATCCGTCGAGGACTTTTGGCGGGTCGAAAATCAGTCGGAAGAAAAACTCGATAAAGTTCGCAAACCCGCGCAAGCGTCTGCCCATGCGCTCTTGAAGTAGCGGCGATTACACTGAATAAAAGCGTAAGTAAGAGTTAGCAGCGAAAGGAGCCATGAAATGGCTAACACTGCGACAACGAGCCAATCGAGCTTCGATATCTTGGAAGGGTATTTCAAAAAATATCCAGACGTTCCCAAGGAGACGATTCTCAAGCAGCATATGCTCAGCCTAGGCCATTGGTTTAGCGATGCGGCGCTCGATGCTTCCGCGGGAGCGCTGGTCAAATCCTATCGCTTGTTCTCTTACGACCTAGTGCCGATGTCCGCTTTTAAAAGAAACGAGCACCGGCGCGTGCCGGAGCATTTTATTTTGCTCAACGGGCCCTATGCGATGCGGCCGGTGGCAATCCAAACATCATTGTCGCCCGATTCGCCCTATGTGGTCGATGTCGTCGACGGCCGGCTCGTCCTCACCGTCGACGGGCAAGTCGTATCCGAGGTACGGATTCCCAAAACGCCGGACTATTATTCTAAATCCTTACCCGACGGCACGCCCTATCACGAGATCGTCGCATTCGCCTCGTTCATCACGATCTTCCGCAACTGCCAGTATTGGGGCGCCAAGGAAGAATGTAAGTTCTGCGACATCAATGAGAACGCGCGCCAGATGAAGCTGTCGCGCGACTTCACCCTCAACGCTCCGGTGAAGTCGGTGGGCGACGTCGTCGCGGTCTGCGAATACGTCGCCAATGACGCCAAAAAAATCGGCGCCGGCCAGGGCTTCGTGCTGAGCGGCGGCAGTATCACCAAGACGCTCCACGGCAAGAGCGAAGTGGATTTCTACATTCCGTATATTGAAGCCATCAAAAATATCGGCACCAACCCGCGCATCACCTTCGAAGTCAATGCGCGGCCGCGCGAAGAAGTGCGGCGCTACAAAGAAGCCGGCGCCGACCATATCCACTTCAATATGGAAGTATGGGACAAAAAGCTCTTTCCCTGGATCAATCCCGGCAAGGCCGAGCGGGTTGGCTGGGACAACTGGGTGCGCTGGATGGAGGACGCCGTCGAAGTGTTCGGCAACGGCATGGTCCAGCCAAGCTTCGTGTCCGGCATCGAGATGGCGCGCCCGCACGGTTTCAAGACCGTGGCCGAAGCGGTAGCCTCGGCTACCGACTGCTTCGAATATCTCATGTCACGCGGCATCATGCCGCGCCCGCAGCAATGGCGGCGCGAACCGTCGACGGCGCTGTGCAAGGAAGCCGAGCAGCCGCCAGTGCCGCTGGATTACTACATCCAGATGACGTGCAAGTGGTATGAAACCTATCAAAAGTATAGCGACAGGCTGCCCAAGTTCGGCACGCGCAAGGGCGGGCTGCTCGCCGAACGCAATTTGCTAGGCCCGGTGCACGGCGCCTACGGCGATTTCGCCATGTTGAAAGAGAATTTATTCCCGGCCGACGTCGAAGAGCAGATCAACCGGCGCAGCCTGCCCTGGGAAAACATCGCCGGGGGCGCCCATGTTTCATGACATTTCGACCGAAATGCGGCAAGTGATGCGCGCCATGGAAGAGCAGCTGGCGCGCGATCAACGTTCGCTGCGCAGCGTCGACACCGACGTCGCGCGTATTCTCTCGCTGCTAGCGATGTCCGCCCCGCCCGGCGCCTTTCTCGAACTCGGCAGCAGCGGCGGCTACTCGAGTCTATGGCTGGCGCTTGCCGCCCGCGCCAAAGGCGTCACCCTGACCACCGTCGATCTCGATGAAAACAAAGTCGCCCTCGCGCGCGGCAATATTGCCAAAGCGGGGGCGGACCATCAGGTGCAAGTCTTTCACGGCGACGCCTTTGACTTCGCCGGGCATAGTGACCCGCTGGCATTCTGCTTCTCCGACATCGAACCGCCGGAGTTGAACGCCAAGATCTACGAGTTAATCGTCCCCCGCCTGGTGCCCGGCGGTTGGATCGTCGTCGATAACGTGACCTCGCCGCGCTATCAGAGCGCACTGCTGGATCGTGCGCACAGCGATCCGCGCGTAGACTGCGTGCTCTTGCCATTTCCCAAGGGGGATCTGATCTGCCGAAAGTGCTGAAACCAGCGGGACGTCGAAGATTCGGCCACGGAGAAAATCCCACCCGGAGTGGCTATGGAACCATCGCAGCGCCGCGGACCATTATCAGATTATCGAGTGCTTGATTTGGCTGGGCCGCCGGGACTGCATTGTACTAAACTCCTGGCTGACATGGGCGCCGACGTCATCAAAGTCGAACCGCCTGGGGGCGAGCAGTCGCGGCGGATCCCGCCGTTCAAAGACGATATGCCGCATCCTGAAACGAGCCTTTACCATCTCCACTTCAACACCAATAAACGCAGCATCACGCTCGATCTCGAGAGCGCCGACGGCCGGACGATTTTTCTCCAACTGGCGGGCAAAGCCGACGTTGTCATCGAAACCTATTCACCCGCGCAATCGGACCGGCTCGGCTTGAACTACGCGCAGTTGAGCGCCGTTAATCCCAGGCTTGTCGTCGCCTCTATCACCGCGTTTGGCCGGTCGGGTCCATGGCGCGAATACAAAGCCGATGACATCGCCGCCATCGCCCTCGGCAATTTGTTGTATATCGCCGGTGAGCAGGGCAAACCGCCGATTCGACCCGCGGGAGAGCTTGCCTATGGCATGGCATCGACTTACGGCGCTTTGGGCATCGCGGTTGCCCTCTATCACCGAGTGACGAGCGGACGGGGCCAGCATATAGACGTGTCCATGCACGAATGCGCGGCGCACATCGCCGGCTACGCCATCCCCCATTATAGCGCCAGCGGAGCGAAACCGGCGCGCGCGAAACGAAACGGCGGAGAGGCGGATCTTTACGATCCCTTTGCCGTCAAAGACGGCTATGTGCGATTCTTCATTGTCGCCAGGGAACAATGGCGCCGCCTGGTGGAATGGATGGGGCGACCCCCGTCGATTTCAGGTTCCGAGTTCGAGAAAACCACCTATCGGCGCCAACACCCGGCCATCGTTCAGTCCGCGATCGCGGAATTCTGCCGCGGTTTTACAAAAGAAGAAATGTACGAGGAAGGGCAAAAGCGGCGCATCAGCGTCACACCGATCAACACGGCTGGAGAGTTCATGGAGAGCTCGCAGACCAAGGCGCGCCAGCTCTTTGTTGAAATGAACCACCCGGTGGTCGGCAAATATCATGAATTCGCCGGCGTGCCGCGACTCACAGGATGCCCGGGCTCGATCCATCGGCCGGCGCCGCTGCTCGGCGAGCACAACCAGGAGATCCTTTGTGGCGAGCTAGGGATGTCCAGAGAAGATCTAGTTAGCTTGCGCGCTGCAGGAGTTATTTGACGACAAATTGGAGTGCTGGAGTACTGGAGTGATGGGGGTTTCGGAAACCCAATGCTCCATTACTCCACCACTCCATCACTCCCGCATTTTGGAGACTTTATGAGCAACCTACCGCTTGAAGGCATTCGCGTTGTCGAGTTGACCACGGGAGCCGCGGGTCCGACAGTGGGTCGGGTGCTGTGCGAGTTCGGCGCCGAAGTCATCCGTTGCGAGACCCGCTTGCGCGGCGACGGCCATCGCGGCGAGGACCCAAAACTGTGGAACAAGAAGCCCGACTTTGTGAAACTCCAGCGCGGCAAGAAATCCTTCACGGTGAATATGCAAACCGCCAAAGGGCGCGACCTGGTCAAGCGATTGGCGCAAAAGTCCGATGTCCTCGTCGAAAACTTCGGCCTGGGCATCTTGGAGAAGTGGGGGCTCGATTTTCCTCAGCTCCAGGAACTTAACCCGGCGTGCATTCTGATCCGCGTCAAAGGCATGGGTTGCACCGGCCCCCACGCCACCGACCTCACCTATGGCCCGAATGTGATCAACAACATGGGCGCTACTTATTTATGGAACTATCCCGACGCGACGACGGCCACCGCAGAGGCAAGAACCCAGCACCCGGATTTCATGGGCGGTGTCGCCGGCGCGTTCGGAGTCGTTGCCGCCTTGCTGCAGCGCACGGTGACGGGCCGCGGCGACATGATCGATAACGCGCAGCTGGAAATCGGCGCCTCGCTTCTCGGACCCAAATATATGGAATACTCCGTGAACCAGCGCGACCCCAAACCTCAGGGGAACCGCACCTCGCTCGCGGCGCCCTACGGAGCGTACCCATGCCAAGGTAAAGACCGTTGGTGCGTGATCTCGGTCTACACGCAAGCTGAATGGGAAAGTTTTACTGCTGTAGTGCTGAAAGAATCTGGCGCCAAGCCCGCTGCCAAGTTTGCTACCCACCTGGGGCGGGTGCGGCATCGGGAGGATTTGGACCAGTGGGTCAGTCAATGGACCGTGCAACAGGATCCTTACGCGATCATGGAAAGTTTACAAAGCGTCGGCGTTTGCGCCGCCGTCGTTCAAGAGGTGGAAGATCAATTCAAACGCGACCGGCAGTATGCCGCGACCGGATTCTTGGTCGAAATGACCGAACCTGAAGCCGGCAACATCAC
>Ga0184628_10001660_pt1 | contig 10929 bp, 10 predicted proteins | sample PLM4_5_b1_FD_133149 | JGI IMG/M metagenome (GOLD analysis project Ga0184628, IMG submission 133149) | Groundwater sediment microbial communities from an aquifer in East River, Colorado, USA - PLM4_5_b1 | ecosystem: Environmental > Terrestrial > Soil > Riparian zone | place: USA: East River...
ACCGGATATGGATGCGAAGATGCGGAAGTAATACGTGTCCGCGTCCTCCTCACCATCTCCATACAGCGGGTCTGGAATCTCTATGGTGTGGCTGGTATCAAGCTTTAAGTCTGGCCCCGCTCCGTGGTAGTCGAAACTAGAAGCCGTATAAGCTTCAGAAGCAAGCCCGTAATCAACCCCGGCGTAGGTAGCAACGTCAGTATCAAAAGTAAGCGTTGCGGTTCCGTCGGCGTTGTCCGTCCATAGAATGTTGGACGCTATAACTCCGGAGACGCTGAAAGCGCCGCGAGCAAATAGGGCTAAGTTATTCATCTTGTCCTTATGGCGTAGCCGATTTGCTGGCAGGGTGTGGTTGAATTGCCGTTCGACGCCGCGTAATAGATGACTTCCACACCAGACTGAAGGCGGATATAGATGGGGCATTCCGTCCACCCAGATTCCCATGCGTTCGCAGGAACCGGACTCAAGATAGGATTGTTGCGGTCGCGTATCCAGGTCAGATGGTCGGCGCTGTAGGCGATGCCGATGTATGAATGGTTAGCCGTGGTGTTGGTGTTCCCTTGGTAATACATTTTCCAGGGGTAAGTCGCCGTCGCGTCATAGACGATGGACGATTCAAGCACGCCAAAATCCCATGCGAAATTAGTGGCTGGACCGCCCGCTTCCTCGGGCACGCCGATAAACGTCGGATTGCTCGCGTGCTTGGTCCACGGACCTGTCAAGCTGGTCGCTGTCGCAAGCCCTAACTTATAAGTACTGAAATCAACCGTGCTGGTGCTGCCGAATAGCTGCATGTAATAGGTGCCGCCCACCAGCGAAATGGTGTGGCCTGCGCCCATAGACGGGTAATCCCACGGACTGCCGGATGACGTATTCGTGATGACCGGATTGCCCGCATATTTGCTCCACGTAACACCATCGGTTGATGTCGCATAACCAATCTGGCCGCGATTACTCACATCAATACCGTTGAAGAACATCCGGTAATCGTTAGCGCCCTCACGCCACACGATTTGCGCCGAAACCCAGTTCGCTTCCCAGCCGGTGCCTACAGGCAAGATCGGATTGCCCGCATACTTGGTCCACACGTAACCATCGGGCGAAGTTGCGAGGCCGGTATGGGGCGTCCCCCCGTTTCGGAAACCGACGTAATAGCCCCAATACAAATTAACATCGGGATTCCAGAACACCGACTGCATCTGCACCCAGAAGTCATCCCACTGGCCCGAGGTTCCCACCCCGAGGATCGGCCCTGCCTGCTTGGTCCAGACTTCCGTAACCGGCGGACTCCAGTTAGACACCTGAAAGTTATCGATGATCGACGCCGGAACACCGGATGCGTGTACACGGACGCCCCCGCTAGAACTGGTTCTGAACGAGGCATTCGAGTAGCGAGCTATTTCAGTCTTGGTGGTGTAAATTCCGCCCGTAATGGAAATCGCCATCGCATAGCCGACGACTTCTAGCGTATAGGTATAGGTAACGCCGTTGGTCAGGGCCGGAATCGTGGTCGTGCTGACGAAAGTTGTGGAGCCAGAAACAATGGTGGCAATCTGGACAGATGTCGGATTAAACACCGCCGCCATGTAATTGTTGACATCCTGCTCACGAAATATAAAACTGAAATTACTGTCGGCTGTGGCGAACGTTACATCCGCGCTCGTTCTGAAATTGTCAGCGGCCAAGGTTTTGACATCGCCGGAAAACCCTGACGCCGTTGCCACCGCCTTGTTGCTCTGAATCTGCAACGTTGTATCCGTTGCGAAGGTAGCCCAATTTCCCCCCGGCACATTGATCGGGGATGGTGTGCGTCCGTTTATCGTCGTGCCGTTGCTCGCGGTGAATGTGTCAGAAATGAGGACCGTGTTGCCGTAGGCGCTCGCCTGATTGGACGCCAAACCGTTCGACAGAACGTGCAGGAAAATTAACTCATACGAGCCAGATGCAACCGTGATGGTGCCGAGTGTCTGCGTGCCCGCGCCGGTTACCGCCTGATTGCCCGCCTTGCCCGATACTATCGAACCACCAGACCCCGCAATAATCTGCGCATTGGTGGCGACCCCGCCGACGGTGATGATGGCCCAGTAGAGCCTGCCGCTTACTCCGGTCGTGCTAACCGACGCACCGACGAATGACGTTGCACCTTCTGTGCCTATCGAGGCATCAGACAGAACGGCGGGGTAAACGTTGTCCACAGGACCACCCGCCCTGATATTCTTGGGCATCCTTTTACGGGCCTTATTGACCCACCCTAATGTCTCTTCAGTCCAAGTAGGACGCCAGTTCTTAATCGCCATATTCGGACTCAATCGCCTCGATGAATGTCTTGATTAGCTCCATCTCTTCCATGTCGGCCGCTTTTTGCAGGGCGAGCAGAGCTTCAGCAGACACCTTGATAGCGGTGTCGGTAACTACAATCTTGGGTTTCTTCTGAACCGGCTTAACAGGTTCCGGCTCAATCTCAGTGATGAACTGACCGGCCATCGCAGCTTTAAGGGCCGCTTCGTAATTACTCTGGCTGCTAAAGTCTGATCGCCTTACGCGGATTGGCTTGCGCTTAACGCCGGTATCGACAATGACCGGAGTATCAGTAACGGGCAATACATCGTATGCGAAACAGGTATCGTCGTTGTTCGTGTAAGCAACGGTGCCGGTAATTAACCCCGCAGCGCCAGAAGCAACTACCGTGTCATCGGCATTCGTGTATGCCAGCGCGCCAAGTATCTTGGTCGTGCCCGCCGCCGAACTTGTGTCGTTCGCGTTCGTCGTGGCAAGCGTGCCAAGGACTGTAGTGGTCCCTGACGCCGCAGACGTATCGTTGGCATTTGTCTTAGCAACAGAGCCGCTGACAGAACTTCCAGACGAGCCTGACGCAACCACGGTATCATTGGCATTTGTAGTTGCCAGTGATCCGTTTACTATCGGAGAACCAGAAGCAGCCGAAGTGTCGTTAGCATTCGTTCTGGCTAACGTACCCGTTACTGTGGTCGTTCCTGATGCAGCAGAGGTATCGTTAGCGTTAGTTCTGGCTAACGTGCCTAATATTTTCGTTGTTCCTGATGCTGCGCTGGTATCGTTGGCATTGGTTCTTGCCAGCGTGCCGGTTACTGTAGTGGTTCCAGATGCCGCCGATGTATCGTTGGCGTTTGTCTTAGCTACTGTTCCGGTTGATCCGCTGCCGCCACCAGCCGCCGCGCTGATGATCCTGCGGCGAGGAGCTACAATCCCGGCGTATGGTTCGGAGTAAAGGCGAGCAATTTCAGATGGCTTTAGACAGCGCCGATAGATCAGCCAATCATCAATCCCGCCGTCCCAATAGCGGGTTCCTGTTGCGTCATCCGACCAATTAAAACTAGAACTTAGATCAATCGCCGTGCTGTAGGCTGTCGAGGCGTTAAACACCCCGTTGATATACCAAGTAAGCGTTGCACCATCATACGTGATGGCCGCATGGAACCACCGGCCAGCAGTCGGGGCGAACGTGGAATCAAGAGCAAACCCGCCGTTGTTATAAAAGCTGATTACATCAGAAGTCGACCTTTGATAAATCTTGTCGCCGTTGGACGAACCAACAAAAAGAGCGTGATAGCTTTGGTCAACAATATTGCTTTTGGCCCAAAAAGAATGGGTCAATGCAGAAGCATTAAACAGTCCCGAATTAACTGGAACTATTACCCGCTCGATGTTAGCCGATGCAAACTTGAGGGTATTGCCGAACTTTCCGGGGCCGAACGTCTGCGATGAAACTTGGAAAGCGCCAATTGCAGGGTTGGCGATACTTCTTACTGACTTACCGCCGCCTTCGTTAAACAGGAAGCGATAAATAAGCCCATTGTTAATCGGGTCGCCGTAGTCAAGCTGACTACCGACCTGCGGCTTAATCGACCCCCACGGCTTAGATTTGCGGAACGGCATCGCCCCGCCTTATGCGTTCGTGTAGGTTATCGCCCTGTAAGCAACAACACAGCCGGTAGATAAAGCGGCCCCTGTGCAATTGCGTATAGCAAGGCTCCAGCCGTCAGGCACGACCCCGCCACACAACGTCGCCACGTTGAAATAACCCTCTAACCGTTGCTGTGCGATCTTGTAAGGTATGGCAATCGGCCCCTTCATGCTGTTGGGGTCGCTCATGTTCGCGGTGCCTTCTGATCCGCTTGGCAAGGTCGTCGTGCCGAAGTTTCCGCCAGTTATCCAAGTCGTTCCGCCGTCAGTTGTTACCCACGGCACAAGGTAGGCATACGCAGCGGAATCGTTCGCGGGCGCGGTGTTGGCCGTAGACAGGTCTATGATGATTTCGTAGTCATCAGCCAAGGTCGATACGTTGCTAACCCTTGCAGACTGCCATCCGGCAAATACGTCCGTCGCATCGTTGGCTAGTGACTGTAAATTAGTCACCGTCATTGCGGTGTAAGTGCCGTAGGCGATGTTATCTGTAGTCATTACGAATCCAGTGCATCAAGGATGTTCTGACCCGTAAGGTTGCCCTCAACTACCAAAGTGGCCGGAACTGCATCGGAACCTGTGCCGGAAGCGAACAGCTTTTCGCCGCGAGTAGACAGCCGCTTCCACAGGGTAAGCAACTTCGCCCGCGTGTTCGTTCCGCCAGCACCAGAGAAAATGTCGTCGAAGAATGCTCGATTGGTAGCCTGCGATGGATCAACACCGCCCGCAAGATACATGGCGAGCGTTTGCAAGCGCCCCTGATTCGCGGTCGTCAATCCCGCCAATTCCGCATTATCAAACGACTTGCCAATCAGGTTAATAGATACCATAGACTTCCAGACCGTGAAGGCGGGGCTGGCGGCTGCATTATAAAATGCCGCGATAGTGTTGCCGTCCCGCTGTGCAATAGCCCCAGGATATGAGGCGGTATTCGCGTTGATGTCGGTCTTGAGTGTTTGAAGTTGTTGGCTAGTAAGTGCCATGTTATTTTCCTATTGTCTGTCGAGTCCATTTGCCCCTAAAAAGGGGTGAGCAGAATATCGCCCGCCATCCGTAGCGTCGTTTAGTCGGCAGTAAGTGCAATACCGGGGTAGGCGGCAGTTGGTCCGTCCATGCCACATGCGGGATAGCCGGATGCCCGACGGATTTCGTGATAATCAGATGCCCGCCATACCGCCAGTAGAGTAAGACGGCTAAGTAGCAATTTCCCCAAACGGTTGACCCAGGCTTGCACAACCGCGCTATCAGCCAATCGAGCACAATCTAAGGATTTCCTTCGGTGAGCACAAAGCTAGTAACGCTTACCGGCTGCGTAGCGACAATTGAAGTCGTAGTCAGGTTCAAATCACTTCCAGAAGTCCCTACGCTGCCGTCCATAACATGAGTCGTGCCGTCAGCCTTTACAATTCGGAACCATGTAGCCGTTCCGGTCGCATTAGCACTCGAATCCTGAGTGATCGAGCCAAGCGTCAGAACGCCGCTAGACGCACCGGCCGCAAAGGGGGTGCCACAGGTCAACTCTGCAAGCAAAGTCGTCGCTGTGCCGCCCGTGGCCGGTCGGGAGCCGTCATAGATACGCAGGAGGGCGGCGTTACCAGCCCGAGTCGTAATCGCGTCCATCATTGCGGTGCGGAGGGTTGCTGCTTCGTATGCAATAGCCATATCTTTTCCTTATTTACTCGTTATCTGGTAGCCGGAGTCGGATTTCTTAACGTCATAAACTCGCGGCTTCTTCTTCTCTTTTGAAGCCTTGTCCTGCTCGTCTTTGAGAGAAACCACGATAGAAGCAAGCTGCTCCTGCTGTTTCGCAATCTTCTTAACCTCTGGGGCCAGTTCTTTAACCGCGCTCGCAATCGGCTCTATCGAAGTCGAAACATCCTTGGTCTGCTTGGTTTCGGCAGCAGCTTTGTCAGAAATAGCCTTGTCCTTGTTTTGCAGAGACTCCGTAGCCACCTGTTTCTGTATCGAGTGCAGTTCTTTATCAACCTGCAACTCAAGTTTTTCCTGCGCAAGTCCCGAACGCTCCTGATTGAGAGCGTCAGCCTCGTCTTTCAACGCGTTGTTTGCTTTGAAGACTTCAATACGAGCGTCGGCGTCTATCTGCAACTTGGCGATAGTTACCTTTGTCTCTTCCTGCTTGGCGGCAATAGCCATCTGAGTCTGCAACTTCATCTGCTCGACTTCCTTGGTCGTCTGAGCATCGAACTGGCGTATCTTTTCAGTTGAACCAATCTTCTGCTTCACTTCGGCATCCGCTTGCTGGAGTTTCAGCATCTCAATAGGCGGCTGCGGAGGCGGCTTCTGAACGCTGGCAGGATCGGAAATGAACATCTCGGGGTGTTTAAAGCCCATGTTCTCGGCCATCTTCTTGGAGAGGTTGTAGACGTTCGCATCGGTCACTAAATAACCTCGCCCAGTCTCCATTAGCTTCAACTGAACTTCGTGCATCTTGACGAGGTGGACTAACTGAGCGTCTTTGTTCCCAGTGCCCAGACCGACGTTTACCGTCATGTCCATCTGGTTCTTCCACTCGCGGGGGTCAATATCAACCCACTTCCCACGGAGCTTCAGCATCATCTTCTTGCTGGAGTATTTCGAGAGTAGGTAAGCTATTCCACGGAACAGGTCTTTGAAACCAGTCTCGGCAAAAATCCGTGCTATCAGGTCAATCTTCTGCTGAGCGGCAGACTGAATCATCGAGATGCCGCGAGCCGTTTTGTTCAGGCTGTCAGCATCAGTACCCTGGTTGTAGCGCGTGTTACCTGTCCGCTGTTCTTTCTTGCCCTCGAAGTACTCGATAATCGGCATCGTCGCAGCGGCTGCGAACGGCACTTCCTGATTCCGAATAGCGTTAGGAGTGTATTCAACGAGAATTCCCCCCACGCGGGAGGTCATTAACCTGTCGAGGTCGGCTTGAACCTGACCCCCAGCACTACCCAAGACAACCTTCTGCGGGTTGTTTGTCAGGTAGAGGTTGTTCAACACCTGCCGCATAAGGACAGAGTTGATGAACTGGAAGTCCATCGTGATTTCAGCGACAGACTTACCAATCCATCGGAACGGCATGATGATGGGGGTAATAGCGGCGAAATTGATGTGTGAGGCGGGTTCGTTAATCCAAACCTGACGCCCTACGGTGATGAAATGACGAAGCTCTGCTATTCCGTCTCCGTCGTAGTCAACGCGGATAAAACCATCTCTAACGATGTGTTCTTTCTGCGTGTCGTCCCTGGGTTCGACGTCTTCAATCTCGTCAATGAAGCGATTACGCGCAAGGACTTCCGGTTTTGAGGTGCTGTAGTCGTCTCCACCAGCCTCTTCCAGAACATCTTCAGGACAACCCATCTGGCGAAGCAGGGATTCGGTCAGTTTGCGTTCGTGGTAGCAAAAAGGAGTGTCCTGAATCGACACTACGTTGTGCTTGGCAGAAATACCGAACTCTTCGGGGGGGATCGCCTCAATACGAATCTGGGAAACGTCTTTTGTTCTCTTGATCTTGCAGTCGTAGAGTTGCGGAACGGGCTGCATCTCAATCTGCTGCCGCAGAACCGGAACTTGCTGCGCCATCTCTGGCGGGGCAGAATCAAGCCGCTGCAACATCTGCTGCTTTTGCTCCAAAGCGGAGGGGTCGTCGTAGTTGCTGAACTCCAGAACCTCAACGTCCTCATCCTGTTTAAGAGTGAGGTATTCGCCCTCGGTCAGACCCTCGTATTCGTCTTCCGAGATGTCTGTTTTATCGTCCCAGTAGTATTTAACTACTCCGTTCTTCTGCATCAGCGCGGTCTTAAACCACGTGTACGCTATGAGAAAGCCGTTATTCTGCTTGTAGAAAACGTGATTGCAGGCATCCGTTCTCTGTTTTGCAGCTTCCTCGTCTTCAGCACCTACCGGCTCAAACTCAACCGCGTCATCCGATGCGGTGAAGGTCTTTAGAAGGTGCGGAAGCATCCCCTCGATGGCATCAAACACATCCGAGGAAACTACCTGAGACTCACCTTCGCGCTCGTTACCGAAGGGCTGGGAGTTGTAATAGTCCAACTCCATCGCTCTTTCAGTTGCAAGCTGTTTACTGTGGCCGCTAGTTAGCCCGCCCCCAGACGAACCGCCGCCAATTGAATGGCTGACCTCGTCTTCAATGATTGCTACGAGGTCTATTTCTTTCATTATTTGAGTGCTTCCTCAATAGTTTCCAGCTTCATCCTGTGATGCGGAGGCTTGCCGAATTTCTTCGTATAATCGTGAATAAGCTCCTCCAGATACATAGAGGTTCGGTTGTCTTCTTCCTCCGGCTCATCTAGGCGCTTTTCCAGCGCATCAACCCTAGCCAGCAGTTCCTTAATCCTTGCGTCAGCCCACAGACTCATTTGAGATTCTTTTTAGGCGTGCCGATTTTGCCGAGGTGCTGACGAGGGCTGGCAGGGTGCAGATTGCTCTGAACCGCCCTGGATGTTTTCTTCGCCATCGGCGGATTAGCCGTCGGGCGACTTCCCATCTTGTCGCGTGATGCGGCGATTAGGAACTTGTCGTTAGAACTCTTAGTTTTGCGACCAAACATGATTTCTCCTATGCCAGTCCCAAATTGGGATAGGCGGTTTTCTTCAACTTCTGAACTATGTTTCCAACGCCCATGAACGTGAAGCAAAACGCCTCTGACCTATCTGGGCTTTTCCCTAAACCCCTGGGAGGGGCTAACTTCATGTCATACTTCGACATGGCCTTCATTTTTCCGTTGGAAGTAAGACCCCACTTGACTCTGGTAATCTCACCAATGAAGTGAGGGTCGTCGGGAATCTTTACGTCGCGGTTGTAGAACCACTCTCTTGCTCGTTCCCACATTTCATCTCTGAGGCGTAGGTAACGGTCGTTACTGGAATGCGATTCTGAAACGTTAACGCAATGAACTGGTATTCCCTGTTCCGCCAAGCGATGTGCAACACCCGCTCCGATTCCGTTGGAATCGACGTTGATTTGGACAGGCTTATTCTTGGCTTCACGGAACTCAGCCATGACCTTACCGACCGAAACCATCGTGTCATCACTTCTCCAAACCTTAATCGGCTCGATGAGGATGTTCCCTTTGCGTTTCGCAAGAGCGCACTGATCTGAACCGGCTCCCGATACGTCCAGGCCCCAGACTTCTTCAGACGGGACAGGTTCGACATCTCTTTTCGCAGCCGCATCGACCAGATACAACGGGATGATTGTGCCGTCTTCAGCATCGGGGAATTCTCCTAAAGCTCTTACACGATAGAAGTTGCTGTCTTTGCCGTATTCCTCTTCCCACTGGGCCAACTCAGCCAAGTTACAGCGAGTAGATTCATGCGCGGCCACACGCATGTTCTTCCAGTAAGGGGCGTTCTTGTGAAACGAGTCGTAGAAGTAACCGGACAACCTTGTGGGGTTTCCAGTCATGATCGTTTTTGCATTTTTCGTGGACATCGCTCCACGAGCGGTCTCAAAGATGATGTCGTCAACACCCGACGCTTCATCAATGATGAAAAGCATGTTTTTAGAGTGGAGTCCTGCAAGAGCTTCGGGGGTCTCCCTTCGGGCCGTTTTCGCTACCGCATAACTAACAGCCCCAGACCCGACCCACTCAAACCTTTCGGCTTTCCACTCGAAAAAGCCCCTGAACTCGGGAGGCATCTTCTGATGCCATTGGGCTAACTCCGACCACAAAGCATCGAACATCTGACCACTTGAGGGAGCAGTACATCCTATCTTCCAGGGGTTTCTGGTCAGACCCCACCAGATAATCGTTCTAGCCAGCCAGCAGGTTTTACCAACACCGTGACCAGAACGGATAGAAACCCGGTCGTTGTTTGCTACAAGTCTTGAAGCTTCGGTCTGCCACACCTCGGGTTGTTCGGTGTGGTGCGGCCACATATCTCTACAGAATTTGTCTGGGTCTAAATACCAAGTCTCGAATAGTTTTTCCTGCTCGGGAGTTAGTTTCATGCCCACTTCGACATAAACAGTTCCCGGTTGCGCTTAAACCCTTCGGCGGGCCACTTAGCCCTAGCTCCAGCTCTAACATGCTCTACGACAAGATCATCCCGATGAACAAAACGAGCGCCTGCACGATGTAAACGGAGAACAAAATCAGGGTCATCATAACCAGCGCCGAGCCTATAATCCTCATCGAATCCCCCGGTCCTGTCCCACAGGCTTTTTGTCATCATGGACATAAAATGATAGTGGGCACCTTGGGGTATGAACCCACCAACGTCATTGTCGTTGGACATTACCTTTGTCGAGTGACAGTGCCATCGCTCTTGTTCTTCACACCACGCCGAGGCAGTAACGTATGTGTTACTGTCAGTAATGAACGCTTTCATCTCTTCCAGAACAGGAGTCTTGTGCAGAATCTCCGGGTTTGACAGGGCTATGTACTCACCTCTGGCCCTTGAAACTCCATAGTTGTAAGGGGTGCATGGATTCCGAGGCGTCGTCTTAAACGGAAGCCGTATCACATGAATCTCAAGAGGTAAAAGAGTGGGCTTGTCATACGGAACCGGACTCCCGTCATCGACTATGATGATTTCCAGATCCAAGTCCATGTAGTGCTTCGCCATCAGACACAAAGAGGCATCTGTGGCCTCTTGCCTATCCCAATACGGGAGAATCAGTGAAATCATAAATAGCGAAAAACGCGCCCTGCCCCTTGTGAAAGTCAGTGTCTATAAAATGGGTCCAGCCGGGGAACTCTTCTGGTAACCAGCCACTTCTGTGTCTTTGCCACTCCTGACCCTGCAAACCCCAGCCGTCTACAGGACCAGTCTCTTCCTGCGGCATGAAACCCAACGGGGTGAAAATCACCACCTGTTTCCCAAGTTCCATGCAACGGTCGATAAACTTCAAACCGTCCTCTTTTTCCATGTGCTCTATTACGTCCAGAGCCATGATGATGTCGGCCTTTATAAGCCCCTCTGGAGCCTTCTCACGGATCACCTCATACCCTTGGGCTACCAAGGCGTCCGCATACTC
>Ga0184628_10001661_pt1 | contig 10928 bp, 10 predicted proteins | sample PLM4_5_b1_FD_133149 | JGI IMG/M metagenome (GOLD analysis project Ga0184628, IMG submission 133149) | Groundwater sediment microbial communities from an aquifer in East River, Colorado, USA - PLM4_5_b1 | ecosystem: Environmental > Terrestrial > Soil > Riparian zone | place: USA: East River...
CCGGTGCGACTCAGCCACGGCCAACCGATTGGCGCGGGCACGACTGACCGTCGGGTTGATCCCGTACGTGCAAGCAGGACAGCAAAGTCTCGACGAAATTCCAGGGTTCTTTCCGCTTTTGATCGAGGTCCAGGCAGGTTGACAATGTGAGTCGGTGTTGTTCCGCATGCCATTCCTTCGATACCTCTTCCTCGCCTTCAGTCTCGCTTTTTCGCTCGCCCGCCCTGCGCTCGCGCAGCCGTCACCCGAACGCGAGGTTGCCGGCGTCGTGAGGAACGCGGAGACCGGCGCGGCCGTGCCGGGTGCAACGGTCGCAGCGGGCGACCGGCGGACCACCACCGACCGTGACGGGCGGTTCAGTCTGCGCGTTCCGCAGGGGCGCGCCCAGATCGATGTGACGGCCCCCGAGTACTTTTCGCTAACCACCACGATCGATCTCGCCGACGGGGACGCGCTCGACACCGAGTTCGCGCTCGCGCCACGCTCGAGCTTTTCGTCTTCAGTGATCGTCGTTGGTGCGTCGCCCGCCACTCCGCCGGCGGCCGTGGCTGTCGCTCCCGCGCAGGTGCTGCAGACGCCAGGCGCTTTGGACAACGTCTTTCGGACGTTGCAGACGTTGCCGGGCGTGTCGGCGACCGAGGAATTCGGGAGCCGGCTCGCGGTTCGCGGTGGCGCGCCGGATCAGAATCTGACAGTAATGGACGGCGTCGAAATCCACGACCCGTATCGACTGTTCGGTCTCACCAGCGCGTTCAATCCCGAGATCATCCAGCGTTTCGACTTGGCCACCGGCGGCTTCAGCGCGAAGTACGGCGACCGTCTGTCGTCGCTGCTGCTTGTGGAGAACCGTGACGGGACGCGCCAACGATCCCTGGCGGGATCGCTGGCGCTCAGCATCACCGACGCCAACATCGTGCTCGAAGGCCGCCTCCCACGCGAAGCCAATGGGTCGTGGCTGGTGACGGCACGCCGGACCTACTACGACCTCGTGGCCTCGCGTGTGGCGAACCAGGAGTTCCCGCATTTCGCGGACGTGCAGGGAAAAGGCGTGTGGGAAGTGGCGCCTGGCCGCACCCTGTCGGTGTTCGGCCTTATGAGCCGACAGGCGGCCGCCCTGGATATCGACGAAGACGATGTGCGGGGAGAGTTCCAGGACGACACCAGGAACGACCTGGCGTGGGCCCGCTTCGATGCGTCCATCGGCGCCTCCGCCCAGTCGCACACCGTCGTTGCCTATTCCAACAGCACATCGACATTTGGCGTCGACGCGGCGTTGAAGAACACAAGCGAACGCTCCAACTCTCCGGACGACGATGCGATCGGGATCGCCAACGTCGTGTTCGATCGAACGCTGGACGTGAAGGACATTTCGTTGCGCCAGGAATTCGTCCAGGCGGCCGGCGCGCACGTCATCGAGGGGGGCGCCGAGGTACATCGCCTGGCGACCGACCTGTCGTTCGAGATCAACGGCGACCGCAATCCCGCCGCTGCGAATGGGTCGAGCGTGCAGGGCGGAGCGGGACTTCCCGACTCACTCGTCTCGAACCCCGTCGTCACGCGCGCGGGATTCTGGCTGTTGGATCGGTGGCAGGCGACGGGCAGGGTGTCGCTGGAGGCCGGCGTACGGGTGGATCATGGCGGCCTGAGCGTTGACACCCCGGTGTCGCCACGGGTGAGTGCCTCGTTCGCGCTCAACCCGCGGACAAGGCTGCGAGGCGCGTTCGGGCGCTACACGCAGAGCCCGGGCTACGAGAAACTGGTACAAAGCGATTACGTCCTCGACCTCACCAACCCGGAGGTCAGCGGGCTGCGCAGCGAGCAAGCCATTCAGGGGTCGGTCGGGCTCGAACAGGATCTGGGGCCGACCGTCAAGGCGCGCGTCGAAGGTTACTACAAGCGTTTCGATGACATGATGATCGGTCGGCTGGAACCGGAAGTGGAACGTCTCGCGCGCGTCGGACGCTACGACTTTCCGCTGGAGCTGGCCGGTAGCGTGCCCGTCGATCCGATCATCACGACGGTGCCGACCAACGACGGTAGGGGCCACGCCTACGGATTCGACGTGTTCGTCGCCCGGCCCACGGCACCCGCCGATGCACGCGTGCGCGGGTGGGCAAGCTACACCTGGGGCCGGGCGAATCGCGACGCGTACGACCGGCGCTACCCGTTCGAGTACGACCGCCGGCATGCGTTTTCCACCGTAGCGTCCTATCGCCTCTCGAGCCGATGGGAGGTCGCCACGACCACGCGCATCGCCTCGGGATTTCCCCGTACCCCTCCCATCGGCCTTCGCGTGGCGAGCGCGGACGACGTTGACGACCGGGATCATGACGGCATCACGGACGAGTTGCTCCCCGCGATCGATAGCAACGGCCTGCTGGTTTACGCCGTGGACTTCGGCAGCGTGTCCAATCTCAACACGGGAAGCCTCCCGCTATTTGCCAGGGTGGACGTGCGAGCCACATGGCGTCCGCGCGGTCCGACCGGACGCTGGGAGCTTTACGTAGAGGTCATCAACCTGCTGAATCGCAAGAACGCCGGCGTGCTTACTGCGGAACTCGAATACGATCCCGCCTCCGACCTGCCGCGCATCGTAGAGACGCGCGACCAGGCGATTCCACGCCTGCCCACGATTGGGTTACGTTTCAGATTCTAACGGGGCGCGCTCGAGCTGACCGCAGTGAAAGTCACGCCGGGAACACCGGCTGAGCTGGCGTCCTCAAGGTCGCGGGTCCAGACGAAGTGTGCGGATTGAGCACGGAACTTAAGCGTTCGATGGGTCGAGAGCCGAAAAAGATGCGCCCGGCACATTGCGAGCTGTTATGGACATTGACCTGCTCAAACTCCTCCAGACGTACGTGCACACACTCGAGGCGACCAAGCGGCGCGTCGCCCTCATACATCAGCTCGTTGAGGCACATCAACGAGGCGAGACCATCGCCCCGTCCGTGCTCGACGAGTACGCCCGACAGACGGAAGCCGTCGCCGCAGATCGGGAGCAACTACAGACGACGCTCAACACGCTGTCGCGTCGTGGCGGCGAGGGCGCAGTGCATTGACGTAATCTCGTTCTCACCCCTGCAGCGCTATGCCCCGACACGCGGATCCGCCCTGGAATCCGACGCGCGAGGCTGACGTGCGCCGAAGAGAAACGGCGTTGGCGTAAGGTGGGGTGCCGACGCAGGCGAGTCCTTGACACCAATTAGGGTTGCGAGCGGGGTTGCCCTAGTTCGGCAATATCGAAACTGAGCGCCTTACGGCGCGCTGTTCAGCCGAATGGTGATCGCCTGCCGCTGGCCTTCGGTGAGTCGAAGCAGTCGTTCTTCAGAGGTGTAACCATTACTGGTCACGCGTATGCGTTTGTCTCCCGGCGGCAGATTGCGGATCGTCACCGGCGACACACCCCAGCCGATTCCATTCACGGTTACTCCCGCCCCCGCTGGTTCCGTTGACACGACGAGTTCAGTCGTCGCGTTCACCGACGGGCGCGCCTCATCGGTTTCTGCTGTCACAGGAACGTCGGTGCCAGAGACCGCGACTGCGCCTGCCGTACCGGCGCTTGCGGGCAGTGGTAGTTCCTGTTCGCGTTGGAACGTCGCCAAATCTGGCAACCCACCGCCAACTCGCCCTCCAGTCTCTGGCGACGAATCAGTCACGCCTCGCATCTCGGCACGAGGCTCCGTCGCCGGTGTGCGTACGGAGATCGCACGCCCGAACACGATCGCCGCTACGGCGATGACGACCAGCGCGATCAGCACAGACGCGCGAGGGCGTGCACGCGTCGCCGTCTTTTGACTGTCGCGCACCGCGCCCCGTGTGCCGGCCGGCCTCGACACCGAATCAAGTTGCGATACGAGAAGATCCTGGTCGAGACCAACCGCTCGTGCGTACGTGCGTATCTCGGCGCGCTGGTAGAAGCCCGCCGGTATGACGGCCAGGTTGTCGTTTTCGAGCGCCTCGAGGTGGCGCTGAGGAAGCTTGGTCTCGCGCGCGATCTCCTGGAGGGTCAGGCCTCGACGCTCACGGGCACGTCTGAGTAATTCACCAATGGCAATGATCCCGTCTTGGGGTAGGCCGATCTGCGGCCCGTGTCCGTTCCGTACACTGCCAGGGTGAACCGTCGCCATCGCTTCAATCCCTCAAACGCATCTGCCTTGTGAAGCGAACATTATCTGGCAATTGCGTCTCTCCGTGCCATCGAGATCCTGGACAGCTCGGCTGCAAGCCTGCCCGTATGTCCTTCCTCGTCGGGATCGTAACGGTGGCGGGCAGAACCGCTTTCAGTCCGCTCGGCCGAAGGCTCGCGTGTGGTCAGCAGATGAGCTATTCAGGTCGCAACTTCGACATCCTGACCGGCGTGACGGCAATTGCTGTCGCCGCCTTCACATATCGGCCGTTCGTGTGGCTGCCGGCCGTGATGGTCGCGAGCGTGCTCGCGGGACACCTCGTGGCGTTCCGTGCCGGTTTGCAGCCCTGGACGCGACCAGGGGCTAATTCAGTTGACGCGAACGGCCGTCCAGTTTGATCCCTGGATCGTGCCGCTGTTCACACGCCCGACGTACGGGGCGCCGGCCGCGGTGAACGTGATCTGATCGCCGATTACCTTTCCGCTGATGCGGGTCGATCCGAGCGAGCCGGCGATCATCTGAAACGTCTGAGTGATTGTCAGCAGGCCCTGCGCCGTCGACCACGTGCCCTGGACCTTGGCGGGGATGATCCAGAGCATCGCGGAACACCAGTTGGTGCATCCGGTCGGGCCGATCGTGCGCCGCTCATCCGGCTCCCATTCCCCCATGTCAAAGGTGTTGGAAACGACACGGGTGCCCGGCTCGAGGTTCAAGAGGGTCGATCGCAGTTTCAGGTTGAGGGTGGGTAGCAGAAACATGGTGATGACCGTGGCCTTCGACAGGTCAACCGTGAACAGGTCGGCCTGCACGAACGTCGCCCTGCCACCGACCCCTTCGGCGGCAGCAGCATTCCTCGACAGCCGAATGAGGTCGGGGTTGTACTCGACACCGATCGCGTTGGCACCGCGCTTGGCCGCCGTGATGACCGTGCGGCCGTCGCCAGACCCGAGATCCATCACGAGATCCCCTGGGGTCACCTTGGCCATGTCGAGCATGGTGTCAACCAGCGGCTGATGCGTCGGCACCCAGACCACGTCCTTGCCGGGCTGCCCCAGCTTCGGGGTGTAGGTGCCGCTGGTCTGTCCGTGCACCAGCCCGCCGGCGGCAATGACGATCGACAGTGCGAGCAGCAGTCGCTTCGACGGCAGCGGTAAACTCATGTGACCTCCACGGGCGGCAGCAAACTTGCCGACTTCATCGAAGAGCAACTGCACGTCCGCGCGCGCGTCGCAGGACACCAGGGGCTCGGGCCGATCGGCTAACGCCAACCAAGCGAAAGATCAATCCATTTCGCCCGGCCACCCGACGCGGCCGATCCCAGAGACGAACTCACTGATGCTACTGGCGTTGCGCCGCGACGTCTAATTCAGAGTGGAATAAGCCGCCGACGCCGGCCCGCCCGTAGGCGCGAAGGGAACCACCACTGGTCATCGGGCATCGCGGAAGGCGCGGCGCTTGGTCGCCATCACGACCAGGCCCGCGACGGGGATGCCTGACTCCAGGCGCAACTCGGCGCGCGTCACGTCCGCCGCCAGACCCGCATCCGCGAGCACGCGCGCGACGTATGCCTCACGATGGTTGTAGCGGCCGTGCGGCCTGAGGCAGTACGCCGGCGGGGCATCGTCGCCGGTTGCTTCTTCGAGCGTGAAGATGAGTCGTCCACCGTGTCGCAAGGCGCCGACCGCGGCGACCGCGACGTTCTCGAGCGCGCCGAAGTAGACGAGCGTGTCGGCCGTCACGATCAGATCGAACTCATCGCGGTGATCCTGCAGGTACGCGGTCAGCTCCGCCCTGACCAGCTCGTCGTAGACCTTCTTGTCCTTCGCGTGAGCCAGCATCCCCTCCGATAGATCGACGCCGACCAGACGACGTGCATAGGGTGCGACCAGCGGGCCGCACAGTCCGGTGCCGCATCCGGCGTCGAGAATGTCGAGGGTACGCGCGGGTACGATGCCCGCGTCGGTCAGTCGCGCCGCCACCAGCGCCGGCGCACTATAGTGGAGCTTCGCGAGCTTGACCTCGAAGCTCGCCGCGAAACCGTCGAACGTCTTCTGCACATACGCGTCCGACGCGCGCGCGGGTACGTCCCGGCCCGACACGGCCGCCAGCGTATGCCGCGCGAGCGGATCGTCCGGCTCCGACTGCAGCCACGCCTCGCACATCAGGACCGCCTGCTCCGGCTGGCCAATGACGCAGTACGCGAGCGCCAGCAAGCGGCGTGCTTCGGGAAAGTGCGGCCGCAAGGTCAGCGCCGTGCAGTAGCACGTCACCGCCTCGGCCGTCCGTGCGGTGGCGCTGAGCAGAATCGCCAGGTTGTGGTAGGCGTCGGGGTGATTGGGGTTCAGTCGGATGGCCGCCCGATACGCGTCCTCGGCCTCCGCGTTGCCTCCTTGTGCCCTCAGCAACACCCCAAGGTTGTTGTGGGCATTGGCGTGACCGGGGTGAAGAGCGATCGCTTGTCGGTACGCGCCGATGGCATCGTCGAGGAGCCCGACCGATTGGAGGACGATGCCGAGATTGCTGTACCAATCGGCTTCGTCCGGCCTGGCCTCGAGACTGCGGGCGATGAGGGACAGCGCTTCGCCGCTCCTGCCGCGCTGATGGGCGAGCACGCCGGAAAAGTGCAACGCATCGGGCGAGTCGGGCACCAGCGCGAGCACGTACTGCAGGAGCGCGTGGGCTTCGTCCAGCTGGTCGTTCTTCTGACACTCGACCGCGACGGCGATCGCTTCGTCGATCGTCAGCTCGCGCGGCACTGCTGACGGTTCCGCCATAGCCCGCGGGTCAGCCTTCCTTGTTGCCCTTGATGTCGTACTTGAAGAACACGCCCGCGTCGAGCGACCCGTCCGACTTCTGCGGCTTGTATTCCAGGCCGACCTTCGCCACCTTGAGACTCACGGCCTCCATGCCGCTGTCGGCATTGCCCATGGTCGGCTGGACACTCGTGATCAGGATGTCGTTCATCTTGATGATGAGGAACTCCTGCTGACCTTTGCCCGCCTTCCGGCTGGTGATGGTCGCCTCTGGGATGTGTTGGCCCGTGGCGCAGGCCTTATGGAGCAGCGGCGATGCCTTGTCGATCCGATGCATAAAGCTGAAGTCCGAGAAGCTGGCCTTGCCGGCGCCGCCGCCTCCACCTGTCACCACCGCTCCTGACTGGGACACGCCCCAAGACCACGAGAGCACTTCTACTTCGTCCTTGTGTTTGTCGTCAGTCGATTCGCCTTTGATGTCGCCAATCTTGATGAAGATGTCCGCCATGGGCGCTCCTCTATTGATCAACCGACGCACGCGTCAACGGGGTCGTCACTATACCGCCAGGGACGGACACAGAACGAGCTCATCCGGGCGGGAATCTTTCGGCGCTGAATCCATTCTGGACGGTCATACGTATGGAGACCGAGTCGAATGGACGAGGAGGCGTGGGAAACGGCGGCTGGACGACGTTCTCTGGATAATGGCCATTCGCGTCGTTCCACTGAGTTCGACCACGCGCGCATCGACAGCCGCCGAGGCCCGGGCCGGCAGAGGCGGGAGAGGAATGTGAAAGCCGTTGAGCGCGCGACCTACTCCGTCGGCGCCCTGTTGTTTCTGAGCGGCCTGATCCACCTTGCCATACTGCTAATTGGCGGCGGCCCGTGGGAAGGCCCAGTGTCGCTGCGCAAGGCTGCCACCTTCGGCCTTTCGTTCGGCCTGACCTTGGTGAACCTCACGTTCATCACTTCGTTCGTGCCCCTCAAGGATCGAACGCGGACAACGCTGCTCAGCGTCTTCGCTGTGGCGTGCGTCCTCGAAACATTCTTCGTGTCGCTGCAGGCGTGGCGAGGCGTCCCGTCGCATTTCAACGTCGAAACGCCGTTCGACGCGGCGGTCGCCCAAACGCTGGCAGTCGGCGGGTTCACGCTTGTGGCGATCATCGTGGCACTGACCGCCGCGGCATTTCGCGCCGGCACGGTGTTGCCACCAGGCCTCCGCCTGGCGATTCGGGCCGGGTTCGTGGCTCTCGTGGGCGCGCAGATCGTCGGTGGCGTGATGATCGCAACCGGTATGCGACTGGTGTTCGGTGGCGATCCGCAACGCGCGTACGCCACGGGCGGATGGCTGAAGCCGGTCCACGCCGTGTTGATGCACGCAATTCTCGTCCTGCCGTTGCTGGCGTGGCGGATCGCGAGGACGGACTGGGACGAGCGCACCCAGGCTCGAGCGCTGCGCATGGGCATAGTCCTCTATGCGTTGGTTGTCGTCGCGACTGTGGTTGTGAGCGTGCTAAGCGCCGGTCGATCGGACAGTCTATGAATGATTCTCAATGAGAGCTGCGTCGCGCGACAGCGTAGTCGGACGCGGCCCTCGCGACACTCGGCCGCTGACGCAAGCCGGAGGAAACGTCATGCTCACCGGACAGCTCGCACTCATCGTCGCAGCCCTCTTTACCGGCGCAGCGGTCTACATCAACGTCGCCGAACAACCCGCGCGACTGCGGCTAGACGACCAGGCGCTCCTTGCCGAATGGAAGCCTGCGTACAAACGAGGGTTTGCCATGCAGGCCTCGCTTGCTGTCGTCGGATTCCTTGCAGGTGTGTCGGCCTGGTGGCAGACGGGCAACCCGGTCTGGCTGCTTGGGGCGGTCGTTCTTCTCACGAATTGGCCCTACACACTCGTGGGGATCATGCCGACCAACCGAAGACTCACGGCCACCAACCCGACAGACGCGGGCCCGAACAGCCGTGCGTTGATCGAACGGTGGGGCCGGCTGCACGCCGTGCGGACTGGGCTTGGCTTCGCAGCTCTCGCTATCTTCCTGTGGGCGTCGATGAGCTGATGCCGCCACGCAATGGTTCCCCCTTGGAACCGCAGGCGTAACCTTCGGAGCGCATCGGCAACCACGGTGCTGTTCGCGGCAGGCCACGCGATGGGAGCGATGGGCGCCAGGTCTCCCGCCCGGCGAGACCACTGTCCTGCTGGCGATGCCTCGATCACCCTGTCCAAAGGACAGACCCCGGCTCCACTTTTCTTCACGTCATCTCATCCCGCCGTGTGAAAGATTGAACCGCACGCTCGTGCTCGTCGGCCGCGGCTCTGCTGCTGAATGTGCCGAGATTCCGTTAGTACTCGCCCCACGAGTGAGGCCTCCGTCTTGCATTGTTCTCTGCAACACGACAGGAAGGAGGCCACTGATGAAGTCACTCTATTGGGCAGCAGGATGTGTCGCAGCCGTGATGGCGCTCAACGCCACTGCGTTTGCGCAGTACGGGCCACCGTCTGGATCCACCAACCCGCCGAGCAGCAACCCGCCGGCCGCGGCCCAGCAGGCGCCCGATCAGCCGGTGACCGTGAGCGGATGCATTCAGCGCGAGGCGGACTATCGCAAGGCGAAAGACGCGGGGCGTGGGGGTGTGGCGGGCACCGGCGTGGGCGTCGGCAACGAATTCATGCTCATCAACGCGGGGATGGGCACCTCAGCCACCGGGACGGCAACCTACGAGCTGACCGGCCCGAATGAAGGGCAGGCCTCGACGCACGTGGGCAAGCGAGTCGAGATCGTGGGCAAACTCAAGGCCGCGGCCGTGTCATCGTCGGGCCAGCCGACGGGCGGCGCGACGGCAGGCAAACCTCCCGCAGGCGTCGATGTCACCAGCAAGGATCTCCAGATTCGCGAGTTGGAGATTACATCGATCAAGGAGGTCGCGGGCACCTGCTCCGCGTCATAGCGAAGGCACTCGAGGGCCGCGGGTGGGACGTCCATCCGCGGCTGCGCGGCTGGATCAGGCGCGCGAAGCGCCTCGTCGACTACGTCCCGTCCGCCTACGTCTTGTTGTAGATTTCCTGCAGCATCGGCCCGCGGCTCTCCATGAACGCGAGGAACCGGAGGCGTGGTGTGGCAGTGGGTGTATGCTCTGCGCCGACGAAACGCTCCCCCACTTTCATCCGGAGAACGTATGCGGAACAGATTCATTCGGTACGCGCTGCTCGGACTGATCCTGATTGCGGCCCTCGGCTATCGCGAGCTCGCCGGCATGGCGCAGGGCGGCAACCAGGCCGGTATGCCCGTGTTCCAGGTGGACCCGGCGTGGCCCACGCTGCCCAACAACTGGGTCGTGGGCATCGTCTCGGCCGTCACCGTCGACAAGCGCGATCACGTGTGGCTCCTGCACCGGCCCAGAAGCGTCGGCGAAGCGCTTCGCAGCCGCTCGGCGCCGCCGGTGATCGAGTTCGACGCCGACGGCAAGTTCGTCAACGCATGGGGCGGGCCCGGTGACGGCTACGACTGGCCCGTCAACGAGCACGCGATCTTCGTCGACAGCAAAGACGTCGTCTGGATCGGCGGGAGCGGCATCAGCGACGACATGCTGCTGAACTTCTCGCTGCAGGGGAAGTTCCTGCGGGCGTTCGGCGCCAAGGGCAAGAGTACGGGCAACGCCGACACGAAGAACGTCAACCGTCCGGCTGACATTTTCATCAACCAGAAGACCAATGAAGCGTTCGTCGCCGACGGATACGGCAACCGGCGCATCATCGTCTTCGACGCGAGCAGCGGTGCCTTCAAGCGGATGTGGGGCGCCTTCGGCAACCCGCCCGACAGCGATCCACCGGCGGGCGCGCCCGGAGCCGTGCCTGCGCCGGGCGCGGGCGGCGCACGAGGCGGTGGCGGACGCGGCGGTCAGCCGCAGGCTGCGCCGAAGCTCGACACCGAAGGACCCGGCGCCGAGCACTTCGGCAATCCGCTCCACAACGTGAAGGTCTCGAACGACGGCATCGTGTACGTGGCCGACCGATCGAACCGCCGGATCCAGGTGTTCACAC
>Ga0184628_10001662_pt1 | contig 10928 bp, 12 predicted proteins | sample PLM4_5_b1_FD_133149 | JGI IMG/M metagenome (GOLD analysis project Ga0184628, IMG submission 133149) | Groundwater sediment microbial communities from an aquifer in East River, Colorado, USA - PLM4_5_b1 | ecosystem: Environmental > Terrestrial > Soil > Riparian zone | place: USA: East River...
AAGAAGCACAAACAATACAGCCACTAGAGATACCTCTATTACTTCTTTTGACGGGAGTAATACAGAATGTGCATCTCTAACAATTATTTATTCAGCCCCATCTCCTAGCGTATCCCCCTCTGTAAGTAGATCAACTTCTCCAAGTTCTTCAGTAAGTAGCTCTCTTAGCCCCTCTTCATCCTTTAGCCCTTCTGCTTCTGTTAGCCCGAGTATTTCACCCAGTCAAAGTATAAGCCCTAGTTCTTCAATAAGTCCTTCTGTAAGCAGAAGTATTAGTCCATCAGGTTCATTAAGCCCTTCGTCTTCTCCCTCATCAGCCGCACCAACTTATTATGTAAGAAAGACAGGTAATGATACTACAGGTGATGGCTCTACAGATCTTCCTTGGTTAACAATTGATAAGGCTGTAACAACTGTTGCCGCTGGAAGTGTAGTCAAGATTGGTGCTGGAACTTATGCTGAAAATTCAGCTACACTCGGATACTTTAGAATTCAAAGAGTATTCACTTCTGCTACTTATTTTGAAACAGAAAGCGGTACTAAAGATGTATTCATTACTGGTGCTTCCGATGCCACAATTAATACTCTAATTCAAGGTGGGGCTTCTTGGCTTATATTTACTAATTTAACTTTCACGATGAGAGTTAATACAAACTTGTATGCAGTAAGGCTATCCGGCTGTACTAACATTCAATTTATTGATTGTGATTTTGTTGTTTTGACTAACGCTACGATAAATGATTGTGTTAGGAATCAACCTTCCGGGGCTTCCACAATTCAAGCTTCCTATACAAATTGTGACTTTAGTTATTCTGGTGCTAATAATGCTCGTGGTATGGAAACCGTTTGGACAGCGGGAAACACAATTACTATGACATTGACAAATTGTATCATGAACATGACAGAGAACGCTATCTATGCTAATGGTGGTACATTTACAATTACAGGTGGAAGTTATACTGGTACTGCTTTCCATGCACTAAGATTTGGTGCAGATTCTAATACAGGTGGTAATGCCACAACTGCTACAATTACCAATGCTACAATAACAAATGCCGGAACAGGACACGCTCTCTTATTCGGGCATGGTGTTACTGGAGAAGAAGTTAGCGGTTGTACAATTAATGGTGGAGATTACGCAGTAGTTCTAAAAGAACATACTGGTGGAAATATCCACAATAATACAATCAATTCTGGAACAGCTTCCGCTTGTTATTTCAAAGCGTCTAATGGTGGAAGTTTTACTTACAATATTATTCATGTAACTCAGGCTACTTCTTTTGGTATAAAATTACTTCAGGGAGATACCGGAAATACAAATACTAATGTGGATTTTCAGCACAATGAAGTTAATATTGAAATTTCCGGGGCAAAAGTTTATTCGTGGGCTGGAGTTACAGCAGATGCAGGTGGTGGTGTTTCTGATTATAATAACTATATTGGAACTGTAACTTCAGGATGGTTAGGTTCTGCTTATGGTTCCGCAAATGCCACTAATTTAAGCGATCTGGTTACGGCATGGTCAACTTATAGCGTTACTACAAATGATTCCCATAGTACAGTTAATGGTGTGGGAAGTTCGAGTGTTAGCCCCTCTGTAAGTATAAGTGTTAGTCCCTCCATAAGTGCAAGCCCATCAGTAAGTGCAAGCTTAAGCCAAAGTAGTAGCGTGAGTCCTTCCGTTTCTCCTTCTACATCGGCTCCCAAAATTGAAACATTAGTAGATAACTTCAATGATAATTCCATAAATACTTCTTTGTGGACAGAAGTTACTGTAGGAAGTTCCACTACAATAGCTGAAGTCGGTGGAAGAATTGTTTATACTCCTACCAGTTTAGTTTCCGGAAATCATTATAAAGAACTCCAATCTAATGATACCTACGATTTAATTGCAAGCTCTATTATTGTCAGGGCAGTTCAATTAGTTTCTTGTGCTTCCGGTGGTGGGCCTGAGTCCTATCTTACACTAAGTTATGATGCTAATAATAGCATTACTTGGGGTAATGATGGCGGTACTGGCGGGTTTTATGCTAATAAAGTTGATGGTGGAACTCCCACTGGACTCTTCAGCGGAACTTTTTCTGGTATTACATACGCTTGGTGGAGAATTAGGGAAGCCAGCGGGACAATTTATTTCGATACTTCTATCAATGGTGTAGACTGGACTAACAGAGGAAATACAACAGTTACCTTTAGCCTTTCAAACCTGACAGTAATTTTAGGCGCGGGAACTTATTCCAGTAAAACTTTAATTCCAGAAAAGACAATCTTTGACAATCTTAATGTAGTTCCTACAGTAAGTAAATCTTACTGGGGTGCTAGAATTGATGGTGGATATTACTTCAATGCTCCTACTGGTGGAGATCCTAATGTTTACTGGATTCCAGAGGGAGCCAGTGCGGACGCTCAAGATGCTCCTTGGAGTGGAAATGTTTCTGATGGAAGTTGGGATCGTTTTGAATCTCACGTAGAAAAAACAATTTCGCTTGTTAAATGGGGAAATAATAATAATCTAAGTGATTCTTTCGATACAGTTGCCGCACAACGGGCTTTAAATCGTGGAGCGATTAGTATCTATTCTCTTGGAACTACTACACAACAACTTTTAGACCTGAGAGATAATTCAAATACAAATTCAGCTTTAACACAGGCTGATACATTGGCTACTTCACTTAAGAACTTTGGTTATCCAATATTTATCCGTCCTTGGTGGGAGATGAATGGAAACTGGGGATATGCTTGGCAAACCGCGCAAGGAGTTTCTGCATCTGATTATGTAACGGCATGGCAAAATTTAAGAGCAAGATTTGATTCTATTGGCGCAACAAATGTTACATGGGTATGGTGTCCTAACGCTTACGTTACTGGAGTTTCAGATCCTACGGCTTGGTATCCCGGGAATGCTTATGTAGATTGGTTAGGATTTGATGGTTACAATCACGGAAGCGAAGACAGCTATTTTATTTTTAATGCTACCTATACAGCTTTACAAAACCTAAACAATACATTACCAATTTTAGTATGTGAAATTGCTTCTACAGAAACGGGAACCCCAACTAAAGCAAACTGGATTACTGATGTATTTTCTGTACAATTACCGTATAATTATCCAAATATTCGTGGTATATCTTGGTTTAATGAAACTGGAAATCCAGTAGATTCTCAGATAGAAACTTCCTCAAACTCTGTCAGTGCATTTGTTACGGCTATTGGTGCAAGCAGATATTTAGCAAAAGTAACCTTATCTAAAGGATTAAATAAAGTTCCATTACCTGAAGATATCGGGTCAGCTTCACAATCCCCTTCCGGTAGTCCTTCTCCAAGTACACCGGGGACAAGTTCTAGTGTAAGTCCTTCAGTCAGCCCTTCTTTTAGTGTATCTAAGAGTAGTTCTGTAAGTTCGTCTGTATCTCCTTCCGTTTCTCCCTCTATATCTCCCTCCTTCAGCATTTCAAAAAGCTCATCTGTTAGCCCTTCGGTGAGTTTAAGTACTTCACCTTCTATTTCACAGTCATTTAGTATAAGCCCTAGCGTTAGTGCTTCCATTTCGCCATCATTTAGTGTATCTCAATCCGTTTCACCGAGTGTTAGCAGTAGTGTTAGCCCATCTCCCTCTAGTGGAACAATCCAGATCGTAAATGACATTGAATTAGACTTTGCTGAATCTGCCAGTTTGAGTCCTTCGGCTAGTATATCACAATCCGTTAGCCGCTCATTAAGTCCTTCGGCTAGTGTTAGCCCAAGCTCTTCAATCTCGCCTTCCGTAAGCTCTTCGGTTTCGCGTTCAATTAGTCCTAGCTCAAGTATCAGCCAGTCAGCTAGCATTAGCCCATCCTTTAGTGTATCGGCTAGTGTTTCGCCTTCCGTAAGCGCATCTGTTTCACCTAGCTCTTCATTGAGTCCTTCAGCTAGTATTTCACCATCGTTTAGCGTATCCGCTTCGGTATCACCTTCGGTTTCCGCTTCGGTATCTGCTTCAGTTTCAAGAAGTATTAGCCCATCCTCCAGTATTAGCCCCTCATCTAGTATTTCACCTAGTATTAGTCAAAGCTTTAGTGTTTCGGCTTCTATTAGTCCATCGTTTAGCTTGAGTCCGTCAGCCAGCACTAGCCCATCAGTTTCTCCTTCGGTTAGTACATCAGTGAGTCCCAGTGTCTCACCCAGTATTAGCCCATCATTTAGTGTTTCAGTCAGCATATCTCCTTCAGTTAGCAGTAGCTTAAGCCCTTCCGTTTCACCGAGCATTTCTCCTAGTGCTAGCATTTCTTCCAGCGTTTCACCTTCCGTATCATTCAGTATTAGCCCGAGCGTTAGTCCAAGTATTTCACCCTCATTCTCGGTTTCAGCTAGTATTAGTACATCAATTTCCCCTTCAGTTAGCCCTTCGGTTTCCGCAAGTATTTCACCTAGTTTCAGTGTATCAGCTAGTGTCAGTCCGTCAGTTAGTATCTCATTAAGTCCTTCGGCTAGCGTATCACTTTCTGTCAGCCCTAGCTTTAGTCAAAGTCCTAGTGCTTCAGTATCTCCAAGTATTTCTCAATCAGCAAGTTTAAGCCCTTCGGCTGGATTCAGTGCTTCACGCTCTATTTCACCTTCGTTTAGCCTGAGTCCTTCAAGCAGTCAATCACCTTCAGTTAGCCCTTCGGTTAGTTCTTCAGTTTCTCCAAGTGTCAGCTTAAGCTTAAGCCCCAGTTCTTCCATATCTTCGAGCGTTAGCTCTAGTGTAAGTTCTTCTATTAGTGTCTCAGTTAGTCCTTCCATTTCACAGTCATTCTCAGTTAGCTCTTCTGTTTCACCATCAGTATCCAGAAGCTTAAGTCCCAGTGCCAGTGTCAGCCCAAGTTTTAGTGTCAGTACCAGTGTCTCAGCTTCGGTTAGTCCTTCTATAAGTGGTAGTGTCAGTTCTAGTATCAGTCCTTCTGCTTCTGTAAGTGGTAGTGTTTCACCTTCTGTTAGTGCTTCAATCAGTCCTAGCTTTAGTGTTAGCTCTTCGATTAGTCCTTCGGTATCACCTTCCTTCTCAGTCAGCCCGAGCGTTTCCCCGAGTGTTAGTTTATCCTTAAGCCCAAGCAGTTCAATAAGTTCCAGTGTTAGCTCAAGTGTCAGCTTATCTCTGAGTCCTTCAGCTTCAGTAAGCCCAAGTATCAGTGTTAGTGTATCACCATCTATATCACCTTCTGTAAGCTTAAGCTTAAGTCCTTCATCTAGCATAAGTGTTTCAGTTTCACCTTCGGAAAGTGCTAGCATCAGTCCTTCATTCTCAATCTCAGAGAGTGCTTCTGTATCAGCTTCATTATCCTCATCAGCTAGCTTAAGTCCTTCAGCGGGATTTAGTGCTTCCAGATCCGTTTCACCTTCTAGATCCTTATCACCCTCATCAAGCAGAAGTGCTTCAGTTTCCCGGTCACTTTCTCCGTCTTCAAGCAGAAGTTCTTCTGTATCAAGATCGCTCTCTCCTTCAGCAAGTGCTTCACCCTCTATCAGCAGAAGTGTTTCTCCGAGCATTAGTCAGAGTTTTAGTGAATCACCTTCAGTTTCCCCGAGTATCAGCCCGAGTGTTTCACCTTCAATTTCACCTAGCTATTCGATTAGCCCAAGTGTCAGCGAAAGTGTTAGTAGATCTATTTCACCTAGCTTCTCGGTTTCTACTTCTATTAGTCCGTCAGTTAGCACAAGTCTTAGCCCAAGCTTTTCAGTAAGCAGAAGTATTTCACCCTCACCTTCATTAAGCCCAAGTTTCTCAGTCAGTCCTTCACTTTCGCCTTCTGCATCTGAAAGTTTAAGCTTGTCACCCTCTGGAAGTGTAAGTAAATCCATTTCACCTTCAGCCAGTGCTAGCAGAAGCTTAAGCCCATCCTCAAGTATTAGCTTAAGTATTTCACCTTCAGCTAGTGTTAGTCTCAGCCTTTCTCCGAGTGCTTCAGAATCATCTTCGCTAAGCCCATCGGCTAGTGTTAGTTTGAGCATTTCTCCCTCGTTCTCGGTAAGTAGAAGCTTATCACCTTCGGGAAGTGAGAGTAGATCTATCTCCCCATCCGCTTCTATTTCCCCATCGTTTAGTGTTTCAGCAAGTGTTTCACCTTCAATCCCTCCACCTGAAATTCTGATATATATTAGAAAACCAGTGCAAATTACTAACAATTTGAATGAAAATGTTCCTGCCGGGGTCACAAAAACGATAAATAATCCAGTTAAAGTTACAAAAAGGGTATAATTAAAATGACAAATACAATTCGGTTAGGTGATGTTGGAACTATTTTGGAATATACAGTTGTGGACGAATTAGGTACTCCACAAGATATTTCCTCAGTCACCGTAAAACAAATTATTTTCACAAAACCTGATAATACTTTTGTCAGTAAAGATATGGCATTTTCCACTAGCGGAATTGATGGAAAAGTACAGTATATTTTAGCTGAAGGAGATATTGATCAACAGGGTTTGTGGGTTTACAAAGTTTTTATTGACTCTCCGTCCGGGCATTGGACAAGCATCCACTATAATTTTTTGGTGGAAGATGATAGCTACTCCAATTTAATTTCTTATATCCCAGACTTGAGATTAAGATTAGGAGATACAAATCCAGCTACTTACCGTTATATGGATGAGTGGCTTATGAAAACCCTAATTTTAGCTGTTCGTTCTCTCGGAAGATATTGGAGAAATAAGTACAAAACATCTTACGCTGGAGATCTTAGCAGAAGTTCAAATACAATGTTGTTTACGACAACTTTAGATGAGGGTGTTGTAGAAAGTCAGGATCAACCATTAATTTCATTAATGGGAGCGATTATTGTTATGGAAGGTTCGTTAGAAAATTCCGCGTGGGATGCAGTTTCTTGGAAAGATACAGAAATAGCATTTTCTAACTTAGAATCTTTTAGATCAAAAGATAGTAATTTAGGAAGATTGATTACAGAACTGCGGGAAAACTTAATTTCCCCTAAAAATAGACTTGCAAGACCCAGAAAAGGTAGTCTATACGGTTATAAACATAACGTATTCGAGCATGAAATAGAGGATTAATTATGGAATTTGAATCTTACGAAGAGGAGTTAGTTTATAGGCATCAATTACTTGTAAACGAAAGAAATAAAAACTATCTCCCACAAAAAATTGGTATATTTCAGAGAGCAATTAATAAGCTAACTTCTTATTTTTCTGAAAAATCCATCTGGTTAGATTTCTCAGATTGGCAACCGAATATTAATTATCAGGCACTTAAAGGTAGAATCAGCGGCGTAATTATCAAAATGTTTGAGGTTGATGACAGAGCGGATAACACTAATTTTGTGCAAAAAGGTTGGGCTTCTGGCGTTGGTTATTGTTATCCAGAACTTCCAGTAATCGGATATGTATTTGTGAATACAGCATGGTATTTAAATGCTGGACATAATGTAGTTTCTCTTAATAATTTGTTTGACAATGAACCAACAGACGATTTAAAAGCAAAATCTTTGATTGATCATGATCCTCAGATTAGAAATTTCATTCGCGGGTTTGCTATTGGTGATCTTTGGTTAACTGATGTTACAGCATTAAAAGATGGTAGAGTACGCTTTAGAAAGTTCAACGGATTTTTCTTGGATACTGAAAGATCTTGGATGAGTTATAATGAATACTATTCCAATCAGTCTACTTACAGAAAAGTTCCTGATTTTTGGATTGGATATTCTACAAAATGGCTGTTTGAAAAATATACGTGGCTGATGGATCATGGTTATTTACCTAAGATTCCGCTTGGAATTTATTCTGGTAAATGGTTTATTCAGTCTTTCTCTCCTCTGGAGTTAGGCACATTTGTTCAAACACATGATTCTTGGGTTGCGGGGTATTACTGGAATACTGGTTCTACTTTGACAACTATCGAAGCGTTCAGATCACAATACTTATCTGCTATTCCTGACAGTTGGCGACCCGGATTATTCGGAAACCCAGTCCGATTTTTCCAGATAAGCGGGGATCGGTTTAAAATTCCAGAGGTTACTAACGTGAATGGTATTCCCGTAGCAATTGATATTAATGTTTCCGTTCAAGGGGATGCTCAGACTTACGCTTGGTTAGGATTTAATCCTACTGAAATTGTAGTTCCATCATCCTCATTGAGTCCTTCAATGTCACCTTCTCCGAGTATGCCCCCGACTAATACGGCTGTTACTCTTGCCAATTTAAATGTGAGAGTCGGCCCCGGAGTTACTAGCGCGTTAGTTTCTACAAGAACCACTACGGGTAAAAAAGTTACATATTTACAGGAACAAAAACTCTCTAACGGAGAAGTTTGGATGGAGGTTGAATTAGGCGCTTTAGGCACTGGTTGGCTTTGCGAAGGACAAAATGGAGTCCCTTACGTAGATAAAGATTAGGTTAATTTATAAAGGATTAGGATATGAATAAAATAAGGTTGATGTTTATGAGTGATACTCCCACAATTCCTACAGGATTTGGGAGAGTTGGTAAGTCGATTGCAAAATTTTTGTCAAAAGACGATTACGATATTTCTTGGTTAGGTGTAAATTATAGGGGAGATCCTCATAGTTTACCCTTCAGAATTTATCCCCCGGGCGGGTTTGATGATCCATATGGCTTTACTCGATTGATGGAAGTTCTTGAGAAAGAACAACCTCAAGTTATTTGGATCTTAAACGATGCTTGGGTGCAACGGCATTATTTAGGAATTTTGAACGAAGCACTTGAGAAAAAACTTCTGAAAACTGTTCCAAAAATTGTCACTTATACTCCAGTTGATGCAAGATTTCACGATCCAGATTGGTATGTGAATTTTCACATTGTTGATGCTCCGGTTGCTTATACACAATTTGGAAGGCGGGAAATTATTTCTGCTTGTCCTGAGTTAGAAGAAAAAATTAGAATCATTCCTCATGGGATTGACACAGAAAATTTCTACAAACTCACCGCGACAAAAGAGGAAGCTAAACAAAACTATTTTAGAAGTATGGATATTACTCAATCCATGATCTTCTTGTCTGCTCAGAGAAATCAACCAAGGAAAAGACTTGATATTTTAATGGAAGCTTACGCTATCTTTTCCCGGGGAAAACCAGATGTATTTTTGTATATGCACTGTGGTTTGACTGACGAATCAATGGATATTTCGAAATTGGCAAGTCGGTATGGTATTGGGGATGAAGGTACAAACAAGTTACTGTTATCTAACTTACTTACAGGTACACAAAGAATCCCTGATAAACGACTGAATGAGATCTACAATTTCTGTGACGTTGGTTTAAATTCTTCCGTTGGTGAAGGTTGGGGCTTACCTAATATGGAACACGCTATGACAGGCGCACCCCAAATTGTACCTAATCATTCGGCTCTTACTGAAATCTGGAGTGATTGTGGGCTTTTAGTTCCTACCAGTTCTCGGGTTACTTTAGATGATGTTATGACAATCGGAGAAGTTATTACACCCGTAGCCCTTGCGGAAAAAATGGAAGAAATTTATCAGAATAAAACCCTATACGATCTTCTGGCTAAAAAAGCCCTTGAAAAATTCTCTGTTCCTGAATATCAATGGGAAAACATTTCAAAAACTTGGGATACAATCTTTAAGGAATTAGTTTAATGACTTTACCTTTTCCAACAAACACAACAGATATCATCCAAAAGATGATTAACACTATAGGTAGAAATATTACCCTCTATATCGAAAACCAAACCGTTTGTTGGAACTGCGGGATTGATCCAATTTCAGGTGATGCCTTAGACTCCTCTTGCCCCGTTTGTTCCGGTATTGGGTATTTAGTTACCTACAGCGGATATGTTGTCAGATCATATCTGAATCATGGCAAGATGGATAATAAAAACTGGGTTACAGGTGGTCAATACTTTGATGGTGATTCTACCGCTCAAATTATGCTCACCCCCGAAAGTTTGCAAGCAGTCGAAAGAGCATCTTATCTTATTGCGGATACTAAAAGATTTAAAATCTCGCAAAAAATTTATAGAGGGGTTCCAGAGCTAAATAGAATTATTTTAGTTCTAAAGGAGGACGAATAATATGGATCAGGCTAAAATTATTCAGGGAATCAGTCTTTATGATATGGTTACTGAAGTACAAAGAAAAAACAAGCTCTTTCAGAAACAATTTCTGGATCATTTGGAAATCATTATGGGAAAAAATAGCCCAGAATTTATTGCTGTAAGAAAATTGTATTTAGATACTCAAAATGAGTTTGCAAGAAATATTGTAAACAGCCTTTTTGGTGGGGATATCGAGAACTAATTATGTCAGATCAGTATGAATTTGGCGAAGAATTTAATATTTATATCCAGCATATTAAAGAAGATATAAATGTTTTATCGAACGCTAGAGAAACTGTGATATACCTTGAGAGCAAGATTAAAGAACTTAATTTTGAGTATGAAACTCGAAGCGAACAGTTTTATTCTATAGATCCATCGACTGAAGCTTTTGAGGAAACAAAATTGGTAGCGCGGGGAATTTTAGCTCAAGAAGCCGCTGATGCTATTTTAAATACTGAAGAATTTGACATAGAACCTTTCAGGGAAAATTTATTGAACGCCTGTAGACAGGATGAAAGCATAGAATTTGAACCTTCTTACAATTGGCTGAGAGTAAAATTCAATCTGGATTTGACAGCGGGAACTTTAGACGATTATAACAATATCGTACAGGAAGCAAAACAAGAATTAGGTGTTGGTGAATTTAGAACCAGTAAGAAAGGTAAACCAATGTCTATGTCTAAAGCTTGGCGGGATAAAATGTGGTATGAAAAATACTATCGTCCCGCGAGAAGATTTGATGCTGTTACTCATCCTTCAGGTAAAAAAGTGGATCAAGGTAAGTATAAAAGTGCTTACAATAGAACCATGAGCCTAATTGGTACTAAATTAAACGGAAAAGCTCCGTTTTGGCGGCTAATTAATGATGGAAATACCGGGTCTGC
>Ga0184628_10001663_pt1 | contig 10925 bp, 9 predicted proteins | sample PLM4_5_b1_FD_133149 | JGI IMG/M metagenome (GOLD analysis project Ga0184628, IMG submission 133149) | Groundwater sediment microbial communities from an aquifer in East River, Colorado, USA - PLM4_5_b1 | ecosystem: Environmental > Terrestrial > Soil > Riparian zone | place: USA: East River...
GGATTTAGAGCCGGCACGCAAGTGAAGGACCTCCCTGCGGGAGCGGTGGTGGCCAGCAGCAGCACGCGGCGGCGTGCCCAGTTGTTGCGGGTGAATCCCGAGCTGCGCGTCCCTGATATTCGCGGGAATGTGGCCACCCGAATGCAGAAGGTGGCGGACAATCCTGATCTCGATGCGACGATCCTCGCACTGGCTGGAATCAGCAGATTGCACTTCACTATTGGACGGGATGGCAAAATCCAAGGGGAGCATGTCCCGGAGGGTTTGCTGGCAACGGTTCTTGGGACGGATGAAATGCTCCCGTGCGTGGGCCAGGGCGCGATTGGCATTGAGGTGCGGGCCAGCGACGATCTCCTCGACCGGGTTTGCGCGCGTCTGAACCACGAGAACACGCTGGCGTGCGTCTCCGCGGAGAGAGCCTTTCTGGCGGCAATGGGTGGCGGGTGCCAAAGCCCTGTGGCGGCTCATGCACAAATTTCTGGAGCTTTGCTGCAAATGCGCGTGCTGTCTTTCGCAGACGGGCCCGCACGCCAGGCGGAGGGATCACGGTCGCGGGAAGATGCCGTTCAGTTGGGACAGGAACTGGCCGCCAAAGTGAAAGCGGGCTGAATTCCCAACCCGGACTGCGGCGCAGAAGGTTTCGGAGGGCTCACGCCGGCGCAAAGAGCATTCTCCCGAGATTCCGCGGGGGATTAGGCTCAGCCGAGGGTGTTAAGGACAGTTCACGCGGAAGAAACAACCGCCGAGCCCCATTGGGGGCGTAACGGCGCACTCCGAAAGAGATTCCCCTTCCGTTCGAGTTTCCACCATGCCCCGGCCCTTCCCGGTTTGGTTCGGGAGCGCTTTTTGTGTTACTGGACTGCTTCCTTTTCACGTAGCATTGGACGATCCGATGGCGGTCGGAATTCAGGAAAAACGAAAAAAGAAGCAGGTGATAGCACCACCCGCAAAAGCGCTATTCGCATCCCGCACGATATCCGTGCTCAAGCCGTCAGGCGCCGCCCAGGGCGAGGATCTTCTCCACGCGCGAGACCATTTCTTTCAGGCCCTCGGGAGTGCCTCCCCCGCCCTGCTCCGTAATGTACCAACCGCTGTAATTGATATCGCGCAGGGCCTTCATGATCTCCGGCCAGTTGTTGTCGCCTTCCAGAAAAGAGACGCCGAAGCCCTTCCACCGGCCCTCGCTGTCGCATTTCTGCCGGCTGAACTCCTTGAGATGGATCTTCAGAATTCGCGGTCCCAGTATGCGGATCCACTGTTCCGGCCAGCCGTAGAGGATTATGTTGCCTGCGTCAAAGTGCCAGCCGACAGCCGGGCTCTTGAACTCATCCACGTAGCGCGCTGCTTCCAGAGGGCTCAAGAGGAAGTTATTCCAAACGTTTTCGATCGCGATCTTAACGCCCAATTCCTCAGCCAGCGGCAGCGCTTTCCGGATTTCGACGACGGATCGTTCCCAGCATTCCGTGTAAGTAACTTTGGCGCTGACCGCTCCAGGCACTAACAGGATCGAAGTGGCGCCATAGGCCTTCGCGTCCCGCAGAGTCTGTCTCAAAGCCTCCAGCCCCACCGCCCGGACAGCAGGGTCCGGGTCGGAGAGAGGTTTGGCCCAATGCTGCGAACCGCAGACACTTGGAATGGGCATGCCGGTCGCATCGCGGGCCTTCAGGACTTCCTCCTGCGGCAAGTGGCTTGACATTTCGACGCCATCGAAGCCGGCAGCCTTGATGGCTTGAAATTTCTCGAGAATGCTGCCCTTTACCCCGACGGTGTCCCACATGATGGCTTTCCTGCCTGCCGGCTTTGGTCCCGCGACAGCGCTGTCAGCAGCCGCCAGGGCCGTAGGGAGCATCATGGAGGCGAGCACGGCGGTCCCGGTTTGCGCCAGGAACTCGCGTCGAGAGTGGTCAGTTTTCATGTTTTGGGAGTTGCGCCTAACGCTACGAGTTCGCCGCGCCCGTCGTGGACCGCGGGTTGGCGGTCGTCCCGGGGGCCGCAAGCGACGCTTCGAGCCGGTAACTGAGCGTGTTCATGTAACGGTGTTTGAGGCCGTGCTTGCTGCGCTGGCGCTCGCGTGCCAGCACCAGGTGCTTGAGGCAGCGGGAAGCCTGCATTGCAGGCGCGCCGCACTCGGTGCAGCGGTTGTCGCGCTGTTTTCGAAGTTGATACTTGCGCTGCCGCGAAATGGGCAGGCTCGTGAATTCGTCTTGTATGCGTTTTCTCATGGTAGGTTTCCTGTTTGGCCCTCCGGGTGGTGTGGCCCGGAGGGCGGTTTTGGATTTGTCTTAGGCGAACTTGGTTTGGCCCGGCATGGCCACGGGCGGCACCGTGACGGCAGCCTTCCAGTCCGGCGTTTCGGGAACCAGCTGTTCCTTCGAATTGAGGGCGTCCTCCCAGGTGATTTCCTGGCCCGTATAGGCCGCCATGCGCCCCATGATGGCCAGCAGGGTGCTGTAGGCCATCGGCACGCCGTCGTTGATGGTTTTGCCGGCGCGAATCGCCGCAAAAAGCTCGTTGTGCTCCTGCTGGTACATATCGGTGGATTTTTCCTCGCGGAACCGCCAGCTTTCCTTGCCTTTGATCACAAACGGACCGCTGAAGGCGCGCACAATCTGCGCCACGCCATCGCTGCCCATAAAGCAATCCGAGTTGTCAGCCGCGCACCCGTTTTGCTGACGGGAGAAATGAAATCCTTTGACCCCGTTCGGATAGTCATATACCACCGAGAAGTGGTCGTAGATGTTGCCAAACTCCGGGCCGGTGCGCACTTGACGGCCGCCGTGGGCGACGCATTTGAGCGGCGGCACATCCTTCATCACCCAGGCCATCTTGTCGATGCTGTGGACGGCCTGCTCGGCGATGTGATCGCCTGACAGCCAGGTGTAGTAATACCAGTTCTTGACCTGGTACTGCAGATCGGTCCATTCCGGCTGGCGCGGGAAGGGCGACCAGACATAGCCGGTATTGTAAGTGGTATAAAGCGCGCGAACCTCGCCGATGGCGCCCTCATGGATCTTGTTCATGATGGCCCGCACGCCGGCATTGTAGCGGTAGCAGAAACCGGCCACGACGCACAGGTTCTTCTTTTTGGCCTCCTCAGCCGCCGCCAGCACCATGCGCACTCCGGGGCCATCGGTAGCCATCGGTTTTTCCGTGAAGACGTGCTTGCCGGCATCGATGGCGGCCTTCAGGTGCTGCGGCCGGAAGCCGGGAGGCGTGGCCAGGAGAACGACATCCACGCCGCTGTCGATGACCTTCTGGTAGGCATCCAAGCCCACAAAACACTTCTCCGGCGCCACCTTGACCTTGTCGCCGTGGGCAGCCTTCAGATTCTTGAGGCTGCTTTGAATGCGATCCTCGAAGGCATCGCCCATCGCCACCAGTTCGATATTCTGGTCAGCGGCCAGCGCGTTATTGGCGGCGCCGGATCCGCGCCCGCCGCACCCGACGAGCCCGATTCGCAGAGTCTTGTTGTTTTTTTCCTGGGCAAAGAGGTTGCCGGGCAATACGGCCGGCATCGCCAGAACACTTGAGGCAATGACGGTGTTTTTCAAAAAGTCGCGGCGCGAAGAAAAGAGCTGCGAGCTGGCGACGGGGGGCGATGATGTCGGTTTCATGTGATTACATTTATAGCAAGGGTCCTGAGCTGAGCATATCCCACATTTGGGTGAGGCGTGGGGTCTGGCCCGATTGGGATCATAGGCCACTTTCCGGCCGCGGCAATTATTTGTCAAATAATCTGTTGCGCATTTCGTAATCACGAAAAAAGGCGAGCCGACCCATTTGGTTGATGGTTGATGGTTGATGGTTGATGGTTGATGGTTGATGGTTGATGGTTGATGGTTGATGGTTGCGCATTTCGTAACCACGAAAAAGGGCGAGCCGGCCTGGCTCGCCCTGTCTATCTATATTGAAAATCGCCCGGAAAATTAACGGGCTCGATCCCGACGACCACCCTGCGGGCGCGGACCGCGATCGCGGCGTTCCCCCCGGTCGGGGCGATCACCCCGCGGGCCTTGTCCACCATGTTCTCCGCGGTCGCCCTGCTCGGCGCGCTCCGGCCGATCCGGATTGTCTCCCACCGGTTGACCGGCGCCTTCGGCTCCTTCCAGACGCTCAGCGGTGCCTCCGCCCATCTCCGCGTCGCGCTCGGCCATCGCAGCCCTGCGTGAGAGCCGAACACGGCCTTTTTCATCGACTCCCAGGCATTTCACCCAGATCTCATCGCCGAGTTTGACGATGTCTTCGGTCTGTTTGACACGGAAGTTGGCCATTTCGCTGATGTGCACCAGGCCATCCTTACCGGGAAGGAATTCGACGAAGGCGCCAAATTCCTTGATTGTGACCACCTTGCCGCGGTAGATCTTGCCAATCTCGGCTTCGGCGGTCATGCCGGTGATAGCCTCGCGGGCGATCTTCATGCCTTCTTCGGAGACGGAGTAGATATTAACGGTGCCATCGTCCTCGATGTTGATCTCGCACCCGGATTCCTCGACCAGCTTCTTGATGTTCTTGCCACCAGGTCCGATGAGGGCGCCGATCTTCTCCGGGTTGATTTTGATGGTCTCGATGCGCGGGGCGTATTTGCTGATCTCCTTGCGCGGTTCGGCCAGAGTTTTGGCCATTTCGGCCAGCACTTGCAGGCGAGCATAATAGGCCAGTGTGACGGCCTCCGCCATAAGGGAATGGGGAATCCCGCGCAGCTTCAGGTCCAGCTGAAAACCGGTGATCCCTTTCTCTGTTCCGGCAATTTTGCAATCCATGTCGCAAAACCCGTCTTCCCAACCGAGGATGTCGGTAAGGAGTTTGTAGCTGCTGATTTTGTCTTTATCATCGTGCTCGGTGCAAAGGCCGATGCTGATGCCGGCGACCGGGCGGGCAATGGGCACGCCCGCATCCATCAGGGCGAGACAGCCACCGCAAACCGTGGCCATGGAGCTGGAGCCATTGGATTCTGTGATCTCGCTGGTAATGCGAATCGAATAGGGATAGGTGTCAACGGGAACCATCGGCTCGAGAGAGCGCTCAGCCAAAGCGCCGTGACCGATTTCGCGGCGGCCCGGACCGGAAATGCGGCCGGTTTCACCCACCGAGTAATTCGGGAAGTTGTAGTGGAGAATGAACTTCTTCTCGGTGGCGCCGCCGGTGTAGGAATCAAATTCCTGCGCGTCCTCGCCGGTGCCAAGGGTGCAGAGGGTGATGGCCTGGGTCTCACCGCGCTGGAACATCGCGGAGCCATGCGCCCGAGGCAGCAAGCCAACTTCGCTAACGATCGGGCGAACCGTCGTGAAGTCACGGCCGTCCAGGCGCTTGTTTTCGTTCATGACCAGCCCGCGCACCGCCTCCTTCTGGATGTAGTAAAACGCGTCTTTGAGCACGAATTCGGTTACTTTTTCGGCTCCAAATTTCTCCACGAGCTTCGCGCTGATCCCGGTGGTGATGACCGAAACCGCGCCTTCGCGAGCCAGCTTGCCGGGAGTCAATAGTGCGGTAACGATGCGATCACCAGCGAGGGCCTTGGCTTCCTTGAGGATTTCCGCCGGAACAATGTTCAGCGTGATTTCGCGCTTGGCCCGGGCGGCTTTGGCGGCGAGTTCCTTTTGCATGGCCACCATCGGCTGGATGGCTTCGTGGCCAAATTTCAGAGCGGCAACAAAGTCCTCGTTGGAAATCTCCCTGGCGGAGCCCTCGTACATCACCAGGTCGGTTTCGTTGCCGACATAGACCAGGTCGAGATCGCTATCGGCCATTTCGGCATGGGTGGGATTAGCGACGAACTTGCCGCCGATGCGACCGATGCGCGCGGCGCCGATGGGCCCTTCCCAGGGGATATCGCTGACCATGAGAGCGGCTGAGGCGCCGAGCAACGACAGCATGTCGGGGTCATTTTCGCCATCAGCGCTGAGCACGATGCTCTGGACCTGCACCTCGTTGTACCAGCCTTTGGGAAAGAGGGGACGGATGGGCCGGTCAATCAGGCGCGAGGTGAGAATCTCCTTTTCGGTAGGACGCCCTTCGCGCTTAAAGTAGCCGCCGGGGAATTTTCCGGCCGCGGCGGCTTTTTCGCGGTAGTCGACGGTTAACGGAAAGAAATCCTGGCCGGGCTTGGCTTTGGCGGCGCCGACCGCAGCGACGAGGACGATGGTATCGCCCATGCGCACGGTAACGGCACCGTCGGCCTGCTTGGCGATCTTGCCGGTTTCTATGGTGATTTGTTTTTCCCCGATGGGGGCAGTGAGTGTATGTGACATATATGTGATTCACTCCGTCACCCTCGAGGAACTTCAGTGAATCCCGAAAAACGTTCGGGACTGAATGAAATTACCCAGGGCAACGGATTCTTTTTCCACGCGATGATTAGGTATAAACAAAGACCCGGTCGCGTTAGCCGGGTCAATTGATTCGAGAACTTCCAGAGCCGCGCCTGCCCACTGCCTCGGGCAGAAAAGATGGCGGGCGACAGCCCTCCCGAAGATCTACTTGCGCAGTTTGAGCTTCTTCGTAACCGCCTGGTAGCGGCTTACATCGGTCGTCTGCAGATAGTCCAGCAAACGCCGGCGCTGGCCGACCATCATCAGCAACCCCCGGCGGGAGCTGTGATCTTTTAGGTTCTTTTGCAGATGATCGGTCAGATGGTTGATCCGCTGCGTCAACAGTGCGATTTGCACGTCTGCCGAACCGGTATCCCGCTCATGCAGCTTAAAATCAGTAATCGTCTTGGTTTTGGATTGCATTGGTAACGCTTACGTCTATCTCAATTTAAATATATCGGGTTATACTAGGTTCCCGACCTGCCCCTGTAAAGCACTTTATTGATGGTTGATGGTTGATGGTTGGGGCCGCTGCGACCAGGGGGGCAAACGCATGAAAATGTCAGGGAATACCCAACGACTCCTCACGTCGTCGCCTACAGGGGAAAGGGGAAGACAAAGTTTGAGACAAAGTTTGAGACAAAGTGGGGGGGGCGACTGCCCAACTTATTCCACGCGCTTGATCGCCACGAGCCAGGAGGTCGAATCCGGGGCATTTCCGGCCAGGAAAAGGGTCTCGCCTTTGGGCAAAGTCTGCGTTCCTTTGACCACAGGTTCACCTTTGCCGAAAAGACTCACCTCGATGGTGGATTTCCCGGTATGCTTTATTTCAACCTTGCACTTGTCGCTAAGCGTAACCTTACTGGGATCCGAGCCCACTAATGTGACTGGCTTCCGGTTAACCTCAAAGTAGTGCTTCCATTTCAGCGGGAGCTTCTTCAGTTTCTCCAACAATTCATTGTCAACCGGCTTGTGCTTGTCGTCTGGCGATTTGGCGACGTCGGTTCCCCAAATCAAATACACTTCCAGCTTCACGTCGCCTGCCAACGCTGTTTGGGCAGGGACGAGCCACGCTGAAAGGAAGAACAACCCTGCAAGCAGGCCGAGCGGAATAACACGGTAGTTCATCGTTTAGTTTAGGGCAATGTAGCCGACGAGCTGTTTTGGGCAACTTCGTTATCAGCCGGGTAGGAAAGCCAGACCAGAGTAGCACCCGCTGCATAATCCCGATAGGTCAACGCTTCCCCGACTGAGACTGAGAACTCGGTAACCCCTGTCCCGCCACCGCCGGTCAGGCCGCGGTTGGCCACAAATCCGGCGATCGCAACCAGCGCCAGGGCGGTTGCCGGAACCGCCAGGCGGCGCAGGTAGTCCCAGAGCGAGAAGGCCCGAGCCTCCCTCGTGCCCGCCGGCTCAAGACGAGCGATCTCGCGCTGGATTTTGGACCAATAGAATTCGCGGCTTTCCGGCAGGCGAACAGCCTGGTCAGAGCCGGCGACGGCCTCGCGGGTGTGACGCAGTTCCGCCAGGAGACCGGCAGCCTGCTTGTCGCGCGCCACCCAGGCCGCAACCTCTCGGGCGTCGCCCTCAGGCAATTCGCCGTCGAGGAACGACTGCAATTTCAATTGTTCTTCGTAGTTCATCACGTTGAACTCTCTTTCTTCAAATCTGTCAGCAGAACCGCCAGTTTCCGGCGCGCGTAAAACAGCCGCGACATCACGGTGCCGATGGAACACTCCATCGTTTTGGCGATCTGCTTGTATTCCATTTCTTCAAACTCGTGCAGCACCAGGACAGTGCGGTGCTCGTGCGAGAGCTGGCCCAAAGCGCGATCGATGCGCTTTCTTAACTCGGCCCTTTCGAGACCGGCCGTGGGGTTAACTTCGAGTATCGGCATTTGGCGCTCCACGCCGCCGGACTCCTCTTCGATGGCTTCCATCGAATCGGTGCGCTGGCGTTTTTGCCGGCGCAGGTCATCGAGGCAAAGATTGATGACGATCCGCGTCATCCAGGTGCCGAAGCTGGATTCACCCTGGAACTGGTTCAATCTTTGCCAGCCTTTTACCCATGCTTCCTGTGAAAGATCAATGGCTTCCTGATCATTCCTCAGCATGCTAAAGGCCCGCGCATAGATCTTATCGCGGTGCCGCACCACCAACTCCTCAAACGCCCGGGTGTCGCCCTGCCGGGCGGCTCCCACCAACGCCTGATCGTCGGTCGAGGAATAGTCTTTATCTGCCATTGGTTCGACGGGTTATGCCATTACGGTATTCACGAGCCTCACAGTTTTCCCTTGGTGCTGGGCAGCATTCCTTCAATTCGAGGATCTCGTTGGCAGGCAAAATCTAACGCCTTGGCGAAAGATTTGAAAAGGCCCTCCACGACATGATGCGGCTCGTCTCCGTAAAGCAATTCCAGGTGGAGGTTGCATCGGGCTTCGTTGGCAAAGCCTTGAAAAAACTCCTTTGCCAGCCCGAAACGGAACGCGCTGGACATGTCCTGCTGTTTGTCGGCCTTCGAAATCTTCCTCATCGCGAGGTTATCGAGCCCTCGCCAGACCAGGTAGGGCCGCCCGCTGAAATCAATCACGCACCGGGTCAGGCATTCGTCCATTGGGACGTAAGCTTCTCCGGTGAAGGGGTTCCTGGGGTCAAACCCGGTGCCGTAGCGCCGGATCCCCTTTTTGTCGCCGAGGGCCTGCAGAACTGCCTGCCCCATGGCTATCCCGCAATCCTCCACGGTATGGTGGGCGTCCACCTCCAGGTCGCCCTGGCACTTGAGGTCCAAATCCACCACCGCATGCTTCGCGAACAGGGTCAGCATGTGGTCGAAAAAGGGGATGCCGGTCTTAAGTGACGATTTCCCCCGGCCATCCAGGTTCAATCGAATCCGGATGGCGGTTTCTTTGGTGACACGGTGAATCCTGGCCTCACGTTTCATCATTGACCGAGAGCATAAACAGAACGCGATGGAAAAACAAACAAGGAACGGGCGTGCCCTTGGCACCCCCTCGGGTAACAGTTAGTTTTGGCGCACGGCGGCCTAGCCTCATTGATTTCCCTGTCCAGACTCGGCGGGGGCCGGCCTTTGCGCCGGTGGTTCCGCCTCAACGCCGCTCAGCGGGCAGGTGAGACGGAGGAAAACGGACCCTTTTGAGGGATCGACGGGAATCGTGACCTGATTCGTCAGGTCCGAACCTGGCAGCGTAAACCAGTTCGTTCCCAATCCAAATCCAACGCCGTTGGTTTGGATTTGCAGAAACCAGCCTGAGTGGTCCTGGGGCCATGACAGTTGTATTTGGTGGGCCACCGTTTCGTAAGATAACTGCGGTGGCGACAGCGAGACCGGCCGGGCGCTGACCTGGGCGGAATCACCACTCTCTCCCACGGAGTTCATCGCGGAAACGACATAGTAATAGGCGGTGCCCGCAGTGACGCCGGAATCGGTGCAGCTGTTGGTGGCCAGATCGGCAATGGTTGCGTAGGGTCCGCCATCACTGGTCGAGCGTTTGACCTTATAGCGGGTCGCCGCCGGGGAGGCGGCCCAGTTCAGCACGACGCGGTTGGTATGGGAAACCGATGTCAATGATCCCGGTGGATCGGGGGGGCGTCCGTAAATATTCAGCTCGTGAATGGTCCAGTAGTTTCCGGTGGCACTGCCTGTCTGAACGATCCGGACATAGCGCGCGTTTTGCAGGGGAACCGTGAGAAGCGTTACTGCCGAATACGCGGTCCCCGTGGCCACGGGAGGGCCCCAGTTGCTCGCGTCATTTGAAAGATAGACTTCGTAACCGCGCGGGTAATCGTTCGGTGAGGGTGTGGTGTCCAGGGTGATCGCGAAAACCGGTGTCGGCGATCGCATATCCACCTGGAACCATTGGCCGTTCGTCTGGAGCGCATCTGTGGACCACCGGGTGGCAAGGTTGCCGTCGATCGCATTTGCCGGGGAACCGCCCGCAGATGCCGTGCACACCCAACCGCTCCGAGGCAGCAGAACATCCCGCGTGCCGACGGGAGCGCAGTCGGCTCCTTCGCCAAAGGCGTTGAGAACGGAAACGACATAATAATACGCCGCGTTGGAAATCACATTGGTGTCGGTGTAGTTGGCCGCCGAGGTAGTGGCCAGCGGGGCGAACGGCCCGGCGGCAGACGCCGAACGTTTGACGCGGTAGGCCATGGAGCCGGAGGCGTTCGTCCAACGCACTGTCACCTGCCCACTGCCGGGCGTAGCCGTCAACCCCGACACTACCGGAGGATAGGCCGACAAGCCATAATTGCCCCAGACATTGACCGAATTTCCCGGGCTGGTATTGGCCCAACCAGAACCACAATAATTGTAGCAGCCAATGAACTCGTTGGTCACGCCGGGCAAACCGGCGGCGGCGCCGAAGGTCACCGTATAAGGCAGGTTGTTGCCGCCGGTATTCCGCGAGGAATTGTTGACCAGTCGGAACGCCCCGCCGTTGACCCGGCTGTCCATTTTGGCGTTGTCCATGTGGACGACCTCCATGTTCACCTGCCCGCCATTGATGTCGAAGTCCCAATGCGGTGCGGCGAAAATGATCGCGTTAAAGAAGGTCGCCAAGCCCTGGAAATTGGCCGTGCTCAACACCCCCAC
>Ga0184628_10001666_pt1 | contig 10911 bp, 4 predicted proteins | sample PLM4_5_b1_FD_133149 | JGI IMG/M metagenome (GOLD analysis project Ga0184628, IMG submission 133149) | Groundwater sediment microbial communities from an aquifer in East River, Colorado, USA - PLM4_5_b1 | ecosystem: Environmental > Terrestrial > Soil > Riparian zone | place: USA: East River...
CCCTTCGGGCCGTTGACGTCCGCCAGGCGTACGCTCACCTCATCGACGGACTGGGCGAACTTCCGGACCTTCGCGTCGATCCTGCGCTTGATATAGGCGCGGTCCTCACGCGTGAGCTCGACGCCCGTCGTCCTGATCTGCGTCGTCACACCTTCAACCTAATCCCGATGCCCGCGAATCGAAGGCGGCTTGCGCGCGCGCGAAGCCCGGCCGACAATCGACCCCATGCGGTGGCGGCTGCTGGCAACGGTACTGGTGATCGGCGCGAACCTCGGCTGCCAGGGCGACGGTTTGCCTGGGGCGCCTGGCGGCGGCGGTGGCACCGGCGGCGCAGGCGCAGGCACCGGCGGCGGCGACCCCAGCGGCACGGGTGGCGGCCCGGCCGGCACGGGTGGCGGCGCGACCGGCGGCCATGACGCCACGGAACCGGCCACGTTCCAGTACAACGGCGCGCTCATGTTCACGCCGGTGGTGGTCGGCAAGCCCGAGCGCGTGGAGATCTCCGCGCCGATCCTTCCGCGCACCAGCGTGATCTACGCGCCGTTCCCGACCAGCCTCGCGGGCGAGCAGACGATGGCCCACGGCGCCGCGCTGCTGTTCGACTGGCTGCTTCCCCGGTGCGCGCCGCTGTACCCGACGATCACGCTCGCGCCCGCCGACGGCAGCGCGCTGACGCCGGCCCAGCTGGCGACGAACTACGACCAGGTGGGCCTGTGCGCCTACCAGCAATACGTCGCGAAGCCGTACTGGATTCCGAAGCTGGTCGACGACGTCGACATCTGCGGCACGGAGATGGGCGCAGGCTGGCGGCTGATCACCGAGCTGGACCTGGCTTCGCTGACCGAGTCCGACTTCCAGACCGTCTCCGACACCTGGAATTTGCACGCGAGCGGCGGTGGCGGTCTCGGCTTCTTCTACTCGACGCTGGCGATCTCGGTGCGCGCCGCTGACGGCAACATCGCATCCGCCACGCTTGCGCCAGGCGTGTCCGGCAGCCGGGTGGCGCCGCTGCCGCCGGGAATTTCTCCGACGGTCCACTTCGAAGGCTCGCTCGGTCTCCGCTGCATCCGGCGAACAGAGCTCCCCTAGGGGTTCGGCCGTCGCAACGATGCCAGTCGAATGAACTGGAGCGGCAGGGCCGGTCGCTTTAGGCTACCGGCCCGTGCAACCCAAGACGAAGAAGCGTCTCGGCATCCTGGCCATCGCCGGCGTGGTCGGGTTCGGCCTGCTGCAGGTCTTTCCGGCGAAGGTCCTCGGCATCCCCACCCAGGACATCGGCTCGAACCCGCCGACCCGCTACACGCCGGAAGCGCCGCCCGACGTGCAGGCGATCCTGCGGCGCTCCTGCTTCGACTGCCACAGCAACGAGACGCGCTGGCCGCTGTCCGCGCGCATCGCGCCGGGCTCCTGGCTGATGGCGCGGGACGTCCACAACGGGCGCAGCCACATGAACTTCTCCGAGTGGGCCGACCACGACGAGGACGAGCGCCAGACCGATCTCGAGAATTGCTGGGAGCAGGTCGACACCGGCGAGATGCCGAAGTGGTTCTACCTCTACCCGATGCACCTCGGCGCCCGCCTCTCTCCCGCCGACAAGACGCTGCTCAAGAGCTACTTCCTCAAACACAAAGCCGCCGCCGCCGAGGCCCCCGCCGCCGGTGACGCGAAGAAGTAGCCGCCTCCGCTCGGCTACCTGAACCCGACGATCATCTTGCCGACGAAGTCGTTCGATGCGCCGGTGAGGCCCTCACCGACGCCGACGTTGAGCCTCACGTGTTTCCACGCCAGGACGTTGATCACCTCGAACAGGTAGTGCTCCTGTTCACCAGGCGGAAGCCAGCCTCCGACCGGGCCGAGGTTCGCGTAGTACTCGATGCCGGCCGACAGCAGTCCGCCGACCACGTAAAGGATTGTCGTGGCCGGTTCGAACGAGGGCGCCTCGAGGCGCGCGAAGCTCAGATCGACGATCGGGTTGACGGAAACGTACCAGGCGCCGCCCGCGGACGACCAGGTCCCGATCGGCCGGATCTCCCCGCCCCACACGTCGCGTTCGTATCGATCGGGAAGCCGCGACACCTCCACGTTCACACCCCAGCGAAGGCGACTCTCCGGGCGCCCGGGGACGACCAGCTTCGTCCGCAGCTTGGTTCCCGCGTATTCGAACGTGCCATCGGCCAGCAGCGCCGTCTGGACATACATGCCCACCTCCCACCAGTCGGTGATCCCGAACGCGGGCTCTGCCGTGAAGTGGGACTGGTGATGGGCGGGCAGCTCGGGCGGCACGGCGTCGCGGCGCCCGGAGATGACTGAGTTGAGGTGAAGCTCCAGGGCCGGCCGGCCGGGTTGATTGACGGTGGCGTCGTAGACCTGGATCTCGAACGGGTCGATGGCACGAGCGGCGGACGGACAGATCAGGACGGCGACCAGCAGGGTCAGGATCCTGGAAAACGTCGCTGCGGAGGCGCTCACCCGGACAGCCTAGGCACCCGCCCCGCCGCTGACGATTCCGCGCCCGCCAGAAATCCGTCGTTGGCTGCTCAACAGATTGCTTGCAACTGCCGATTGCCAACCCCTGCCGGACCAAGGAGCCGGGCCCATGGCACCGAAGCTCGCCACTGTCGAAAAGACCAAGCCCCCGGTAGTGACGCCGCCGCCGGACGGCCTGTTCGAGGAAACGCTCACCGCAGCGACGGCAAAGCCGGCGGACGAGTCGCCCTGGGAACGCCTGGAGGCGACCGTCGTCTCCGACGAGAACCGGGCGCGGCAGCTGCTGGACTTCTATCGCGCGCACCTCGGCCCCGAGGTGTCCAAGCCGATGCTGGGGGTGCTGTCCCACCGCGGCGTACGTTTCGCCGCCGACTGCTTCGGCGAGAACGCGCCCGAGACGATCGAGGTGCTTCGCGCGGTGCTGAAGGCGACGCCCGATGCGGACTGGGCCTTCCGCCCGCTGGTCGTCGCGTTCACGATGACGGAGCGCTGGCGCGAGGTGCTCGACGCTTACGATGCCCGGCTGGCGGTGGGCGGCGGCATGGATCGCCGCGCCGACATGCTGGAGGAAGCGGCCCGAATCGCCAAGGATTTCATCGGTGATCACGCGCGCGCGGTCGGCTACCTCGATCAGCTGTTCCGTCTGCGGCCCGGCGACGGCCAGGTCGCCTCGTCGCTCGAGCGCTTGCTCGAACGACACGAACGCTGGGCCGAGCTGGTCGCAGCCCGGCGCTTCCGCCTCGAGATGCTCGCCGGGCCGGAGGCCCGGGAGCTGCGACTTCGCGTCGCGACCACGCTGCACGAAAAGCTCGCCCAGCCTGACGCGGCGCTCGCCGAGGTGCGCGCGCTGCTCCCCGACCTGCACGAGGACGCCCCGCTCGCGGGATTGCTCGAACGGTTGCTGGGGGACGAACGCGCCGCGTCCGAGACACGCCTCGAGGCGCTCGACGCCCTGCGCCTGCGCTACGAAGCGACCGGCGCGGGCGTGCGCGTGCCGGAGCTCCTGCTCACGGCGATCCGGTTCGCGGAGGGCCCGCGCCTCTGCGACCTGCGTCGCGAGTGCGGTGAGCGCCTACATGCGCTCGGGGACGTCTCCGGCGCGCTCGATCAATACACGGCGCTGATCGCCCTGGCGCCCGAGGATCGGGCGGTCGAGGACAGCCTCCGGCAACTGGCGGAGGCCGCGCGCGATCCGGCGCGGCTGGCGTCCGGCCTGGCGGCGGGGGCGAAGGCGTGTCGGACGGCCGACCGCCGCGTCGAGCTGCTCGTTCGAGCGGCACACGTCGAGGACCGGCAGCTCGGACATCCGGAACGGGCCAGCGAGCTGTTCGAGGACGCAACCGGCGGAGAGGCCGGCGCTCCCGAGCTGAGGCTGGAGAGCCTCCGTCGCCTGGAGGAGATCTACGACGCGCTCGGGAACAAGCCGAAGCGCCTGAACGCCCTCGAACGGCTCGCGGCGGTGGAGCCCAAGCCCGGCGGCAAGCGGTTCATCTGGGCGCTGGCCGCCGAGCTCGCCGTCGAGCTGGGTGACGTCGACAGGGCGATCGGCGCCTGGCAGGCGCGGCTCGCGCTGGATCCGGCGGACGTCGACGCGCTGGCCGCCGCGCGCGATCTGCTCGTTCGCAGCGAGCGCTGGCCGGCGGTCATCGACCTCCTGCGCCGGCGCATCGGCAGCGCGCCGCCCGCGTATCAGATTCGCGCCGACCTGATCGAGATCGCGACGCTCGCCCGCCAGCGGCTCGGAGACACCGGCCGCGCGATCGAGATCTGGCGCGAGGTCGTCGCGCGCTTTGGCGACGATGACGAAAGTGTCGGGGCGCTCGCCGATCTGTACGCGGAAAGCCGCGCGTTCGCCGAGCTCGCCGAGCTGCTGTCACGCAACGCCAACGTCGATCGCGTACATCACGCCGCCAGGCTCGCGCGCCTGGCGGATGCGCACCGCCTCGAGCTCGGCGACGCCGCTGGCGCGGCCGAATGGTACGGGCGCGCTCTGGACGTCGACCCGGCCCACGAAGGGGCACGGGGCGGCTTGCAAGCGCTCCTCGGCGATTCATCGATCGCACCCGCCGCGGCCCGGCGGCTCGCGGTCGCCGCCGAGAAGACCGACTCCTGGCAGCTCCTGCTCGATCTCGTTCCGATGCGGCTGGCGGGCGTATCCGACCCGAAGGCACGGGCCCGCATCCTGGAGGACGCCGCGGTGTGCGCGGAGACGCGCGCCGGCGATCACAAGCGGGCGCTTGCGTGGCTGTGCGAGGCGCTGCCCCTCGCGGGAACCAGCGCGAGGCTGGAGCAGGAAGTGCTGCGTCTGGCGGAGGTGACCGGTGAATTCGCCGGCCCGGCGCGGGCCATCGGCGAGAGCATCGCCGCCGGCGGCGCGCCGCCGCTGACGCTCGCTCACCTGCATGAACGGCGGGGGAGCTTGCTCGAGGAGCGGGTGGCCGATCTCGCGGCGGCCGCAGAGAGCTACGCCGCCGCCCTGGCGCTGACGCCGGAGCGGCTCGAGCCGAGACGCAGCCTGGTGCGGACCCTCGTCCGACTGGGCCGGTTCGCCGAGGCCGCCAGCCTGCTCGTCGATACGAAGACGACGCCCGATGCGCGCGACGCGGTGCTGATGCCGCTGTACGAGTCGCTGGCCCTCGAGCGCGGCGAGATCCGCGGCGCCGTGACCGCGCTGGCGAACGCCGTCGCCGCCGCGCCCGGCCTGGACCCGTCCTCCCGCCGCGATCTGCACGCGCGCATCGCCACCGCCCTGGTCGACCACTGCCAGGACATGGATGCCGCCGACGCGGCGTTCGATCAGGCGCTCGCGGCCGATCCCCGTCACGTCGCGACGCTGCTGCGCCTGGCGGAGTCGCAGCGCCGCCGTCCCGATCGTCGCCTCGTCGATACGCTGACGCGCCTGGCGGTCGAGCAGCCCGACAACCTGGACTTCTTGCGTGAGGCGGCCGAGATCGCGTCGACCGCGCTCGCCGACGAGGCGCTTGCCATCGAGCTGCTCGGGCGGCTGTGCGATCGCGCCGGGAATCTGCTCGCGCGTGGGGCCCGGGCGGCCGGCCGGATGGCCGCCGCGGACGTGGCCGCCTACGCCATCGACGAGACCGTGCGGCTGCACGCCGCGTCGGGAACCCCGGAGCGGTTGAACCGGGCGACCGCGCTGCTGCTCGACGGGGCGCGGCTGCGGCTCTCCGACGAGCGGCGCTGGGGTTGGTTGCGGCGGGCCGCCGAGCTGACCGAGAGCGCCCTCGACGACCGGCCCGGCGCGATCCGGATCTGGCGGCTGCTGCACGAGCAAGCGCCCGATGACGAAGCTGCGCGCGAAGCGCTCGCGCGTCTCTACGAAACCGACGGCCGTTTCGCCGATGCGGTCGGCCTGCGGGTCGCCGAGCTCGATCGCAGCCGCGATCAGGAGCGCCGCCTCGTGCTGCGCCTCGAGATCGTTCGTCTCGGCGGGCTGCTCGAGCAGCGGAGCAACGCGCCGGAGGTCCTGCGCGCGAGCCTGGGTGAGCGCCCCGGACACGGTCCGACGTTGCGCAAGCTGGCAGACGTCCTCGTCGCCAAGGGTCGACAGGCGGATCTCGCGGATGTTCTCGAAGGCCAGGCCCGGATCCTGGAGGACGGCGCCGAGCCGACGGCGTCGGCAGCGCTGTGGGCGGAGGCGGCGCGCCTGGTCGAAGGCGCGCTCGCGGACGCCGGCCGGGCGATGACGGCGTGGCAGAACACCGCCCGCCTCGATCCGGGGACCGAGGCGCTCGACGCGCTGGGGCGGCTGGCGCTCGCCGCGGGCGACGCGCTGGCGGCGGCCGAGTGGCTGGACCGCCGCCTGGCGATGACCGAAGGCGAGACGCGGAGCGAGGTCGCCGCACGGCTGGCCGGCGCCTACGTGGCGGCGGGTCAGCGCCATCGCGCGATCGCGTGCCTCGAGCGCGCGCTCGGCGAGTCGCCGCGCACGGAGCGCCTGCGCACGATGCTGGCCGACCTGTACCGCGAGGCCCAGTCCTGGGAGTCGCTGGCGCGCGTGCTGGCCGAGGGCTGCGACCACGGCGCCGACGAGGCGCTCACTGTTGCGCGGGCCACCGAGGTCGCCGAGATCCACTCGCGCCTCGGTTCGCTCGAGCAAGCCGTCCCCGTGCTGGAAAAGGCGGTGCGCCTGGTACCGCAGCACGAGGGGCTGGGACTGGCGCTGGCCGAGGGGCTCGGCCGCTGCGGCCGCTACGACGACGCCCGCGCCCAGCTCCTGCGCCTGGTCGAGCAGGCGGGCTGGCGGCGGACGAAGAAGCGGGCGCTGCTGCACCAGCGCCTCGCCGAGATCGCGCGCGCCCAGGGCGACACCGCGCTCGCGCTGGCCGAATTCGAGCAGGCGTCGTCGATGGACGTCTCGAACCCCGCGATCCTCACCCAGCTGGGCGAGATGGCGGAGGCCGCGGGCGATCTCGAACGCGCCGAGCGCGCCTACCGCACCCTGCTGGTGCAGACACGCGACGACGGGGCGGCCCATCCCGCCCATCCGGACCTGGCCGGCTCCGGCCTGGCGCTGACGGAGATCCTGCTGCGCCTCTACGGCCTCGCGCGCAAGCGCGAACGGCCGGGCGAGGCCGACGAGCTCCTCGACTCCGCCCTGGCGGCGGCGATCAAGGACCCGGAGCAGGCGTCTCGGCTGCAGCGGGCGCTGCTGGCCGCGGGCGCCCACGACGAGCTCGCCCGGCTGTTCGAGAAGCGGCTCGCGCGCGCCGCCGGCACCCCCGCGGAGGCGGAGATCTCCGCGGAGATGGCCGCGAGCCTCCGCGCGCAGGGCAAGCTGGATGCGGCCTTCGAGGCGCAGCTGCGCGCCATCGAATCCGCGCCCGAGAACCTGTCGCTGCACGAACCGCTCGCCGAGCTCGCGCGCGCGTCCGGCCGGCTGGAGCAGCTGGTCGAGCGGCTGCTCGCGCTCGTGGAGAAGCGACGCCGCAAGGCGGACATGAGCGTCTGCAGCACGCTGCTGCTGCTGGCGGCGGGGATCGCCGAGCGCGACTTCGGCGACCGCACCCGGGCCCTCGACCTGCACCGCCGCGCCGAGGAGATGCAGCCGCGTTCGCTCGAGGTGCTCTCGGGTATCGCCCGGCTCGCGCAACAGCAGGCGGACTTCGCCGAGTGCGATCGCGTCGCGGCCCTCCTCAAGCTTGGCGCCGAAGAGGCGCGCAGCCCGGAAGCCGCCGCGGAGGCGCTGTATCTGGCCGCCTCGCTCGAGCTCGGTCGAGCCGAGACGCGCGAGGCCGGCATCGCCAGCCTCCGCCAGGCCATCGAGAAGAACAGCGACGTCGAACGCGCGTCGGCGCTGGTCGCCGCCGCGGGCGTGCCCGAGGCGGAGCTCGTGAAGATCCTGCCGCTCTACGAACGCATCGCCCGCCAGTCCGGCGACAGCGCCGTGCTGCTCGACTATCTCGAAAGACGGGTCGCCACATCGGACGTCACGCTCGGCGAAGTGCGCGAGGCGATCGATCTCGCGGTCGCGTTGCACCGCGACGATCGCATGGAGCCTCTGCTGCTGCGGCTGGTCGACATCGCGGCCGACCGCACCGGCGGACACGACGACGCGACCTGGGCCCTGATGGAGCTGCTGCGCATCAAGAAGAGCGCCGGCGCGCTCGACGCCGCCGCGCGCATCCTGGAGCGCGCCGCGAGTGTCATGCCGCTGGAACGCGTGATGCCGCTCGCCCGCGATCTCGCCGAGCGGGCCGCGCGCGCCGGCAACCTCCGTCTGGGCGCGGAGCTGCTGGAACGCCTGCGCACAAGCGCACCTGCCGACGAATCCGTCTGGCGACCTCTGCTCGACCACTACGTCGGCCTGCGCGATCGGGACGGCCTCAGCCGCCTGGTGGCGGAGACGTTGCCGCTGTTGCCCGACGTCGCGCCGCGCAATCAGCTCCGCATGGCGCTCGCCCGGCTGCGGCTGGCGGAAGACGGAAGTGACAGGTCCGCGGCCGAAGTCCTTCAGGACGTGCTGCTCGAGGAGCCCGCGCAGGCGGAGGCCCTCTCGCTGCTGGTCGGATACTACGAGAGCATCGGCTCGGAGAGCGACCTGGTCGACCTGCTGGTCCAGGGGTTCGACGCCGCGATCGGGACCGGGGATCCGGCGATGGTCGTCGCGGCCGCGATTCGCCTGGGCGGTGTCCTCGAACGCACGGACACCGATCGGGCGGCCGAGATCTACGAACGCGCTCTGACCGTCGCGCCCCGACGGGGCGAGTTGCTGAAGCGGCTGCTCGCGCTGCGGCCCGCCGGCGAGGCCACCCGCGAGCAGGCGGAGCTGATGGAGGCGGTGCTCGACGTCGAGACCGGCGCCCCAGCCGGCAAGCTGGCCCGCGAGCTGGCAGCCGTCTGGACGACCCTGGGCGACGCGGAGGCCGCGCGGCGGGTGCTCCAGAAGGGTTACGCACAGGCGCCGGACGAGGCCGAGTTCTTCACGGAGCTGGAACGGCTCCATCGCGCAAAGCAGGACTGGGCTGCGCTCGCCGATCTCAGTGCGGCAGAGGCCGAGCGCCGGAGCGACGCCAAGGAGGCCGCCGCGCTGTTCGTCGAGGCGGCGTCGTTGCGTCGGGGTCGCCTCGCCGACGTGCGCGGCGGGCTGGAGCTGCTCCGGCGCGCGCGGACGCGCGCCCCGCAGGACATCCAGATCGTGGAACAGCTCTCTCGCGCCCTGGTCGCTCACGGCGAGCTGCGCGCCGCGGTCGCGGAGGTCCGCGCGGCGCTGGAGGACGGCCACCTCGCCCAGGATCAGCGGCTGCCGCTGCAACTGCTGCGCGCGAAGCTGGAGGCCGCCAATGGCGATCACCGCGCGGCTGTCACGGTGCTGGAGGAAGCGTTCGTGCTGTCGCCCGACGCCGCCGGCGCCGCGCTCGTCGCCGGCCTGGAGGCGTGGCGCAAGGAGGCCGCGGCCGGAAACGTGATCGCGGATCTCAGGGACGCGACCCTCAGGCTCGCCGAGCTCGCGCGTGGCGCCGGCGATACCGTCCAGGCGCAGAAGCTGCTCGCCGAGCTGGTGGCCCGCGGCGCGGCGGACGCCGAGACGGTGCGCCTGTCCTGGGAGCTCGCGGCGGCCGCCGGCGACGCGGAGAACGCGTTCGCAGCCGCCCGCCAGTTCGTGCAGCTCGCGGACGGCGAAGCCCAGATCGCGGCCGCGCGGGACCTGGTCACACTCGCCGAAAGCCTCGACCAGGTTCCTGTCGCCGCCGCGGCGATCGAGTCCGCGCTCGCGACACACCCGAACCAGTTCGGCCTCATCGACATCCTCGCTCCGCTCTACGAGCAGACCGGCGAGCTCGGCAAACTGGCGGGACTGCTGCTCGATCAGGGCAACCGCAACGAGGACGAACAGCAGCGTTACGAGCAGCTCCGTCGCGCCGGCGCGTTCGCGATCCAGGCGCAGGACGCGTCACTCGCCGTCATGGCGCTCACCGAGGCGCTGGCCGGCCGTCAGGCCGACGACGAGACGACGCTGCTCCTCGCGGATGCGTACCTGCTGGCCGGCGCGCTCGAGGAAGCAGCCGCGCTGGTGAAGCCGATGGTGGCGGCACGCAAGGGCAAGGCTTCGCCCGCGCTGGCCGCCCTGCATCTGCGGCTCGCCCGCATCGCGGGGCTCGCCGGAGATCGCGCGGCCGAGCTGACCGCGCTGGGACAGGCGCTGGACGCGGACAAGAAGAACGGAGAGCTGGCGGCCGAGGTCGCCAACCGCGCCGAAGGGGCCGACGACGTCGAGCTGGCCCTGAAGGCGCTGCGGCTGATTACCGCGCACGCCGGGCCGGGCCCGATCAGCGTGCCGGCGGCGTACCTGCGCCAGGCACGCATCGCGCATCGCCGCGGCGAAACCGAGCGCGCCGTCATGTTCGCCCGACGCGCGTCGCACGAGGCGCCCAAGGACGACCCCGTCTACATCGAGGCGCGCGCGTTCCTGGACGGCAACGACGCCGCGCCCGCCGCCCCGCGCGCCCGCCGATAGTGTCAGGACACTAGGACGTCAACCGGGCGTGATCTCGAAGAGCGTGACGCCGTAGACGCTCTGGGGAAACGCCAGCGTCCAGGCGGCGCCCGCCGGCGCCTGCGCGGTGGACTCGTAGTAGCAGAGCTCCGCCGCGTCACGCAGCATCACCCACTGTGACTGGCTCGGCCGCGGCGGCGCGCCGGCCGCCAGCCAGGCCCGGTACGAGTTGGCGTGGTTGCGGTCGACGATGTACTGGCGAACGCGAATCGGGCCGGTGAACGGCAGGTTGTTCAGCGTCAGCGCCACCGCGGCCGACTGGCTGGAGTCGGCCTGCGCCCCGTCCACGTGGTTGTAGACGATGACCTGGACCACCTTGCCGTCGGTGCTGCGGGTGGCGACCGCGCCCACGCGGTCGCCCGTCGTCCCACCGGTGACGCCGAGCTGCTGGTCGCCCCTCATGTGCAGCA
>Ga0184628_10001667_pt1 | contig 10905 bp, 13 predicted proteins | sample PLM4_5_b1_FD_133149 | JGI IMG/M metagenome (GOLD analysis project Ga0184628, IMG submission 133149) | Groundwater sediment microbial communities from an aquifer in East River, Colorado, USA - PLM4_5_b1 | ecosystem: Environmental > Terrestrial > Soil > Riparian zone | place: USA: East River...
AGCTTGGCAAACCGCTGCGCCCGCACGACGCACGCCAACGGCTCAATAAACGAGCCCTCATCGAAGGTCATCGAATCGGGGATGCGCAACGTCCCCAACTCGACGTTAATCTTCGGTACACGAATGTACTCGGCAAAGCCGCCAGGCTCAAAATGCGTCGTGCGCAACAGGTCGCAAACCGATTGATGCCCGGCCAAACAATAGCGGCACTTGCCGCACGGCACATGGTGAGTGGAGAAAACCCGATCGCCGACCTTAAACGTATCGACGCCCGCGCCCAGTTTTACGACTTCGGCGGCAATCTCATGGCCCAGAACCAGCGGTGCCTTCGTGACGCGATACCACTCCATCAAGTCGCTGCCGCAAACGCCACTCGCCCGCGTACGCAAAAGCAGCTCGCCGGGACCAACCTTTGGAACCGGTAGTTCTTCGAGACGAATGTCCCGGTTGTTGTAGTACATCGCGACGCGCATATTCATTGTTCGCGAATAAGTTGCGACAGCCCTTTTGAGTCAGCTCGCTTTACGCGCTTTGGCACTCTTCTCACTCTCATAAATCTTGAATGCATCTTTGACCGAAACATTCTCATGGACAATCGCGCGCACGGCTTTGATCATTCCAACAGGCGAATCGGACTGAAAAATATTGCGGCCCATATCGACGCCCACTGCGCCACCCTTGACGGCGTTGTGAGTTAACTCTAATGCTTCCATCTCCGGCGTCTTCTTGCCGCCGGCGACGATAACCGGGATCGGGCAGCTGCCGATCAACTCCTCGAAGTTGTCGCAGTAGTAAGTTTTGACGACGTGCGCGCCCATCTCGGCGGCGATGCGGCAGGACAGGCCCAAGTAGCGCACATCGCGCGCCATGTCTTTGCCCACCGCTGTGACGGCGAGCACCGGTATACCGTACTTCTCGCCTTCGTCGACCAGTTTGGCGAGACTGATGAGGGTTTCCTTTTCGAAGTCGGAACCGACGAATATCGACAGGGCGATCGCCGAGACGTTCAAGCGAATGCAGTCCTCGATCGATACGGTAATATCTTCGTTGGACAATTCTTTCAAAATGCTCGTACCGCCCGAAACCCGCAGCACGACCGGTTTATCCGCCTTGGCGTCCACCGAGGTACGCAAGACGCCGCGCGTCAGCATGATCGAGTCGGCATGCGGCATCAACGGTTCGATGGTTTTGCGCGGCTCTTCCAAACCGCTCGTCGGTCCGAGAAAGTAGCCGTGATCGACAGCGAGCATCACCGCCCGGCCATCCGATTTGATAATTCGCCCCAGACGATTCGCCATTCCCCAGTTCATCGACATGTTAGCCTCCTAAGGTCAGAAATTGATTGGCCAAAAAATATCACAAATCGATTTTGAATGTGAATACTGGCTAAAGGGAATTTGACAGCACAGCCGGAGAGCTATAGTTTGACAGGAACAATGACCGAGGAGGAATTATGCCCATCGAAATAGTGGATATGGTTAAGAAGGCGGGCGAAGGCAAACGCCAAGTCATCTTCAACACCCGTAAGTTTCATGCCTGGGTGCATGTTTACCCCAAGCCCGGCGACGCCGACGACATGCACTGCCACAACGCCGACCAAACGTTCTACGTCATCGACGGTGAGTGCACCATGCATTTTCCCGACGGCGGCAAGATGGTCATGACACCCGGCAAGGTGGCTACCATCACCGGCGGCTCGTTCTATCAGTTAGAGAATACCGGCAGCGGTCCGATGGTGCTCATGGGCAACCGCTCCGGGCCGTCGGAAGCGATCCAGCATATCAATTACGAGCTGCGCAAGGACATCAAGACACTGCCGAAAGAAGAGATGGATAAGATCCGTCATCCCAGTAACGCGCGCATCTCCGAATAAATCAGCGCTATCAATTCACTGCATTGTTTCCTTCGGCTTCGGCGGTTTCACCGACCAACGGCCACACATAGCGCACGCCGAGGCCGAACAGGATCAACGCGCCACCCCATACTGTCGCCGTTGACGGCAACTCGCCGATAATCAATGCTACCCAAAGAGGATTGAGCACCGGCTCGATCAAGGCGATCAGCGATGCCTCCGGCAACGACACCGTCTGCAGTCCCTTGGAAAAGAGATAGTAGGGCGCACCGAGTTGCACCGCTCCCATGACGGCGAGAATCATCGCCTGATTCACCGTCAGCACCAGCTGCGATCGAACAACCCAGAGGAGTAAAAACGCGCAAACGCCATTGTTGACCCAGGTCAAATAGACCGGACTGATGCCTCTAGTACGCTGCAAATTGATCATGTAAGCAGCGAACAGCACGCCGCTCAGCAACGCAAGCATAACTCCCACCATCTCGGGCTCGCCGGCCCTATCGAGAGAAATGATGCCAATGCCGATCATCGCCAACGACAGGGCGAATAGGTTAGTTTTGGCGATTTTCTCGCGCAGAACCAACCATGAGAATAAAAACACAAAGATCGGCGCCGTGTACTGGAGCACAATGGCATTAGCGGCGCTGGTGAGCTTATTGGCGGAGACGAACGCACTGATCGCCGCGGTGTACGTCAGCACCGACACGAGTATCGTGCCATTGCAACGAAAATCACGCCGCTTCAGAAACGGCATGAAGACCAGAGAAGCGAACAGACGGCAGTAAAAGACGATCGCCAGAGGGTGGAGGTCCAGGAACTTAATGAACACTCCGGCCAGACTCCAGAGTATCGCGGCGGCGAGGATAACCAGCCGGCCAGGCTCGATGCCAAATAGCGTAGCCGTGTTGGCTGCTGTGGATAGCATTGATAAATACTTCGTCTGCGCCGGCTTCACCCCGGCAAGGTTACCGCAATTCGATGACTAGCTTGCACACCTGCGCCGCAAATAAAAATGGGATGGGACGCAGATGCGCCCACCCCATCTTTCGAACGGATGATTGGCTTATGAATACGACTAACTCTTGCTGTCGGACACCACCGACACCTTGAGCGTTACCGTGAGATCCGCCGATAACCTGACCGGCACGTCGTAATCGCCGGCAACCTTGATCGTTTCGTTCAAATGAATCTTGCGCCGGTCGACGACCAGTCCTTTGGCCTTGAGCGCCTTCTCGATCTGCATGTTGGTCACTGAACCGAAAAGCTTGCCTTCTTCGCCGACCTTCACCGGAATGACCAGCGATACGCCGGCCAATTGATCGCCCACGGCCTGAGCTTGGCGCAGCACCTTGGTTTTCTGATCGGTGATAATTTTTTTGGAATGCTCGAAGGTCTTCAAATTTTTCTTGTTGGCCTCCAGCACCAAACCGCGCGGCAGCAAGAAATTCCGCGCATAACCGTCGCGCACGCGCACAACTTCGCCGATCTTACCGACGTTGGCGATATCTTCTTTGAGAATAACTTCCATGGTTCCTCCGCTAGGACGCCTGGCTCGGAGTCAGGTTGTTTTTACCCAAGCGGCGAAAATCGCCCCATAGGTCGAACAGCCCCAGCCCAATAACCATCAGCGTAAAGATTTGTTGAAATACGATCAAGATATAGGTAATGCCACGCAGAAACCGCGGCACGTTGTTTTTGTGAAAAAAAAACGCGATCACCGCCAACCCCTGGGCGAAGTAAAAAGCGCCGACGATCAACAACACGTTCATAGCGATCAGACGGGCGAGGTCGGCAATCGGGAAAAACAAGCTAAAACCGCTTGCGATCAACCCCCAGACCAGCGGTTCCGGCGCTTTCCAATCGCGAAAGTTTTCGATCGCGAACCATGCGCTGCGATGCTCGGGAAAACGGCGCCGCAGCGAAAGCAGATTGATCAAAGCGATTATCGCAAAGGTCAGAAACAGCAACCCCGGGAGGAGCTGTAAAGTCATCTCGATCAACTGTGGCATTCTTTCTTTTACCAGTTCCAAACTTTCCTTGGAGAAACCTAGCTGTTCCTGCATTCGCGTCGCTGCCGCGAACTGTTGGGACACACCAGCGCGGAAGTCTCCGGCCAGCGCCGCCCAAGAGCCGAAAAAGTAGCGGGCGGCACCTAGCGCCCAAATAAACATCGCTGTGGCCGCACCGACAATAAGATACTCGACCCTGCGCAGCCGCCCGACCAGCGCCAAGAGCACTACCACCAGGACGGCGAATACGCCGTACAGCAAGCTCAGCTCGGCGCCGCCAAAGATCGCCAACAGCAAAAGCGCGACGAAAATTACGCCAAGGCCATAGCCAATGCCGTATTTGACGCTAAACAACAGCACCGGTTGGGCGACAAACGGCAGCAGTAGCGCGCCGATGGGCGGCAAACTGATGCCGCTCATGAACAAAAACACGCTCAGGGCTAGAGCCAATAGAAACCGGGTAATGACTTCTAGCCGCTCCATGGGTGTTGGCCAGAGAAACGAATTTAGTTGTTGGCGGTAGTGAACGGCAGCAAGGCAATGCTGCGCGCGCGCTTGACCGCGGTCGTCAGCAGCCGCTGATGGCGCGCGCAATTGCCGGTAATCCGGCTCGGCGTCATCTTGCCGCGTTCGCTGACAAAGGAAGAAATCGTCCGCAGGTCTTTATAATCGATCCGCAGGCTTTTGTCGGCGCAAAAACGACAAACCTTGCGCCGGAACATCGGCCGGCGACGCTGGCCGCCCTTGTCTTCGTCGGACCGCTCGCGGCTAGGTCTCGGGCTCCGTTCGTACTGTGCCATAGTTTACGCTACCTCTTATTTCGTCTTGCTCTTCCTAGCCGTGGATCTATTCATGCGACTGGAAGTCCAACCATTTTGGGGAACCGGCCGACTATCCTGTATTCGAGTGATCGGCAAAGCAAAGCCAAACTCACGCGACCCGAGGGATGCCGCCGATCGAACTAGGCCGAGGGGTCGCGGTCGCCGCCACGCGACCTGTTATCGTCGTAGTTCCGTCTGTCGTCGTAGTTTCTTCTGTCGTCGTAGTTTCGTCGCGGCGGTTCATCGCTATACACCCGCGGCGCCGACGGACTGGTCATCGGGCTATCCTCTACCGCTCGCGTCGTTAGGTAGCGCAGAATGCCGTCTGTGAGCTTGAGATTACGCTCGAGCTCGGCAACCGCCTTGCCTGTGGCCTTATAACGCATCAAGGTATAGAAGCCTTTGGCTTGTTTTTCGATGCGATAGGCAAGATCGCGCAGTCCCCATTCTTCGACCTGCACGATCGTCCCCTCTTGCCCTTCGACAACCTTGTTGAATCGTTCGATAAATTCTTTATTTCTCGGCCCTTTTTCCGGATGCACGACAAAAAGAGTTTCGTATAATGTTACCGTATTACTACCCTCCAGAGTCAAATTCTCTATTTAACATAAGGACTTGGCGTTTACAATGTGCCGTTTACGTCAAGTGCTCGATTATAGACACCCATGGCCGCCGTCGCGCCCTCATGAAGCAGACAGCCAAGCGCGGCCACGGAGCGTTCGACGGACATCGACAAATCAGCCATTTCAGCTGCACCGAAGGGCGCTAGCACATGGTCGATTGCAACCGTCCCTTCGGGCGGACGGCCAATACCGATGCGGATACGATTAAACGGCACGCCGCCTAAATGCTCGATAATCGAACTCACACCGCGATGGCCGCCGGCGCTGCCCTTGGTGCGAATCCTGATCCGGCCCAACGGCAAATCCAGGTCATCGTAGATGACCACCAAATCCGATGCCGTTACTCCATACTGTTGGAGTAGCGCCGCCACCGCCACGCCGCTGCGGTTCATGAAAGTCACGGGTTTGGCCAATAGCAAAGGCTCTTCGTGACTTTTCCCCAGTCCCATTAGAGCATCGCATCGATGCTGATCCAGAGTGATATTGTGCTGCCTCGCCAAGTTATCGATAATTAGGAAACCGATATTATGCCGCGTGCCGTCGTACTTGCTTCCTGGATTCCCTAGGCCAACGACGATTTTCACACTGCCAATCTCGAAGAAAGCGCAAGACCAGCCGCCTAGGGGTTATCCTTTTTGGCGTCCGCTTTAGTGTCCACCGGCGCAATGACGGCGCCTTCCGTGGGTGCAACTGCCGTCGCAACGGCTTCGACTGTGGGCGGCACGACTGCCACCAGCGCCAGGTTGTCTTCGGCAACCGACACGACCCCATCAGGCATCTGCAAATCTTCAATATGAACCGAATCGCCGATGTCCAGAGCGGTTACGTCAACGTTGAAAAATTCCGGAATATCAAGCGGCAAACACTCAACCTCGATCTCGCGCAAGATCGGCTGCAGAATACCGCCGTTGACGATACCGACCGCCTTGCCGACAAAGTGGAGCGGCACATGCACCTGAATCTTCGCGGAAAGATCAACTTCGTAGAAATCGGCATGGATCACGTCGCCGCTGATCGGATGAAATTGCATGTCCTTCACTAGGGCAACCTTTTCGGCGAGCGTCGCCGACGCCGATTTCAACCGCACCAAGTGGGATCCTTGCAGGCCCGCGACGCGCCGAGAGAATTCTTTCTTGTCGAGCGCCAAGGTGACCGCGGTCATTTTCGGACCGTACAGAATCGCCGGAATCTTACCGTCGCGGAGCAACCGTCTGGCGTCACGTTTACGCTGCTTATCGCGTGCTTCAACCTGTATTTCCAGAGTATCCAAGGAACTACCTCCTCTGATTAAACGAATAGAGAGCTGATCGATTCCTCTTCATGGGTGCGGCGAATCGCCTCACCGATCAAGTGAGCGACCGACAATGTCTTAATCTTACCGCATCCCTGAGCCTGCGGCCCAAGGGGAATCGTGTTGGTGACAATCAGTTGTTCGAGCGGGCATTCTTCGATGCGCTTGATCGCCGGTCCGGACAATATCGCGTGCGAGCAGCAACCGATGATTTTTCGCGCACCCGCTTTCTTTAGCGCTTCGGCAGCCATGGTCAATGTTCCCGCGGTATCGACCATATCGTCGATCAATATCGCAATCCGATCCTTGACCTCACCGATAATATTCATCTCGGCAACGACATTGGGACCGATCCGGCGTTTATCGATAATCGCCAACGATGCATCCAGGCGCGTGGCGATCGCCCGTGCCCGTTCCACGCCGCCAGCGTCCGGCGAGACGATAGTAACCTCGGTATGATCGACTTGCTTGCGCAGAAAATCCAACAGCACCGGGGTAGCGTAAACATTATCCACGGGAATGTCGAAGAAGCCCTGGATCTGGCCCGAGTGAAGGTCAACGGTCAACATGCGCGACGCGCCGGCTCGGGTAATCAAATCAGCGACTAACTTAGCGCTGATCGGCACACGCGGGATGACTTTACGGTCCTGGCGCGCATAGCCGTAGTAGGGCATGACGGCAGTGATGCGTTGAGCCGAAGCGCGCTTGAAGGCGTCGAGCATCAGCAAAAGCTCCATTAAGTTGTCATTGCCGGGCGCCGAGGTAGATTGCAAAACAAACACATCCGCGCCGCGAACGTTCTCCTTGATTTCGACCTTGCTCTCGCCGTCGCTAAATTTGTCCACCATCGCCTTGCCCAAAGGCACTTTGAGATACTGGCTGATCTCCGCGGCAAGCGGCGGATTGGAGTTTCCCGCGAATATTTTCAATTCGGCTGTGCGACCCATCTTTTTCTCACTACCCCTGCCATGCAAATCCGTCAATTCGTAGCCCAATCACCTCTGCCACTAAAAAACAGCAGCGCCGTCCCTCTGTGAACGGCGCCAGTCAAGTTCTACTAAATCTATGTCGCAAAGGCCAGCCGGGCAATATTAACAGAGAAACTGGCTGGGCGGGAAGGATTCGAACCTTCGAATACCGGCTCCAAAGGCCGGGGCCTTACCACTTGGCGACCGCCCATCCGTGAGCTCCCATTGGAGAGCTCGTCCGGTCGCGCAGAACATCCGATCAATCGTCATGGACCGGTGTCGGCGCCCCGCCGTCGGCGAGCACTTTTTGATACTCCGCGATTATCTTTTCCTCGATCATCCGGCGCGTCTCATTATTGATCGGATGCGCGATATCTTTATAGGTTCCATCCTTGCGCTTCTTGCTGGGCATCGAGACAAACAGCCCAGTGGCGCCATGTATGATTTTTAAGTCTCGGATCACAAAGCAGTGATCGAGTGTGATAGTGACATAAGCCCTGAGCTTATCTTCCTCGACAGGAAAGACCCTAACCTCGGTAACTTGCATAGGGACCCCCTTCTGGACGAGCCAGATGTTGCGCCGGTAGAGTTCTTTTTATGGGCTTTTGACTAACCTTAATTCAAAACATGCACCAGGAACGCTTGGACCCCCTCCTCATGCCGCATCCGACGATAGGCTCGCTCAGCCAATCGTTTCGACCTGAAAACGCCAAATACCGAGGAGCCGCTTCCCGACATCAGAACCGCCACGGCACCTGCCAGAGACAGTTTCGTTTTCACGCGACCGATTTCAGGATATCTCCTTATGGCGACCTGCTCGAGATCGTTGACGAGCAGTTTTTCGAGCGTATCCAGGCTCTCCAGCGGCGTCGCAATGCTAGTATTTACGCTAACTTTTGTCAACTTTAGAGAGTGGTTTCCGTATACCCACGCAGTCGCTACCGGAAACCCTGGGTAGGCAATGACGAACCAGCGCCGCCGCAGCTTCGGCAGCAAGTGAAGTTTTTCGCCGATCCCACGCGCCCGCGCCGGCTTGGCGCGAATAAAGAACGGCACGTCAGCGCCAAGTTGCAGCGCCAGCCGCTCCAATTGGCGCATCGACAAGCGCAATTTCCACATGCGGTTAAGGCCGACCAACACCGCGGCAGCGTCGGTACTACCACCGCCCAGCCCCGCGCCGATGGGAATATTTTTTTGGATGCGAATGCAAACAGATTGGCTAATCTTGTTTTTTTGCATCAACAATTCCGCGGCACGATAGGCGATATTGTCCCGACCCAACGGCACCTGCGGATGGTTGCAGCGAATTTCTACCGGCGCAAGCGGCGCGGCACTGCGCGCGGTTGTGCGCTGCTGAATGTCGATCTCATCATAGAGCGACACCGGCACCATGATTGTATCGACTAGGTGATAGCCATCGGCGCGTTTGCCGACCACTCGCAAGCTCAAATTGATTTTTGCCGGCGCTCGAATCCTCACGCGCCACTAGCTAACATAGCCGCTGGATAATTGCGAAAGTCCAGCAAATCATGACACAAGACTCAAGCGCATTTCTCAAGCGCACTATTGGCTAATCTTCTTCGAAGCTTTTTTGAACCGCAGTCAGGGCATCCGGCGCAATGGCTCAGCGGCCCTGGACCTATCCGAGGTCGCCTGTGGCCGCATCGACGGCTATTGGGAGCTGAGACTGAAACCTAGGGAGATTGCCGCGGGAAGAATGGTCGTCGCCGACGCGGCGGCAAACTCAGCAACTTTCGCGGCGAGCATTTGACATCAGAGGTTGACGAACTTTAGCGACCAATCCGCTGATTCATGAACAAATGAATTGCATCACCACCATAGCCACCAAGCACGTTGACTGATCGCCAGCCCGGTGATAGAAAATTTGCCACGCGCCCGTAGTGAAATGGATATCACGAGGGTCTCCGAAACCCTAAGTACAGGTTCAATTCCTGTCGGGCGCACCACGCTGATTGATAGAGATAATCTCTTACGACTCCAGGCCAGCTAAAATGACGAGGCCGCCCATAAGGTTGGCCAACTCCGCTTGCTCGTACCGTGGCGTTGCAGATCTCATCATCATCGAATTCTCAATGTCGCCGCATGTTCCTTGACTGCGTGACCCCCGCGTGTGTCCCTGCTTCCGGGGTTGCCTGATCGACCCGCAGATAGAATGCGCGTGCACACCGCTAGGAAATGAACGCTATCATTCCCGCGTCTTTTGCCAAACACATCGACAATCAGATCGAGGCGTCGAGGCTACGCTATCAAGAGTTGCTAGCAAATACGCCGGTGAAAGTTCAATCGTCATCCGTGATCGCAAGAACAGCACATGCAGGATTCAACGGCGGCGATTCGATAAGTCCATAGCTTCACGCCAACCAGCTGCTTGGCGTGAAAGAAATCAAGCGCTACCCTACAGTCAAAAAAGACGCGGGGAAATGATCAGAAACCCCTGTCAATAAGCGCGATTTGAGCGCGCAAGCCTGCAGCCCAGTGCCTAATGTCGGCCGCAAGATCGCCAGCATTGCCGGCGTAGAAAACATCGATACCGTGAACATCGCCGAAGCAATTCGCTTATGGAACTGGGATCGGAGAATGTAGTCAGTCGCTCTGACGTTTTAACCAACGAGGCGGAAGGGTGCAAGGAATTGGGTCGTTCGAACGGACGCGAACGACTTGGAAGAGGAGTTGGAAGCGCGAGGAAAGTGGGGCGGATTTACTGCCGGGAGCAAATGGTTGAGAATTTCCTACGGACGCACCCCTTTGCGGTGCAAAAGGCGATTACGGAAATCTCTCGGCAAGCAATGAGCCAGCTTATGCATCATCCCTGGTCTGGCAATGTTCGCGAACTGCAGAACGTGCTCGAGAAAGCCGTGGTCATGTCTGATTTACCGGTAATTGAGAAGGTAGATCTTTTGGATGAACCTCCACCGCCTGAGTTACATCGAGCAAACAAATCACCCGGGGTAACCTTTGCACAGTGGATCAGAGAACAGGAAAAGGCGTACTTGGTCAAACAACTCGAGGCATTTCATGGCAGCATTGATCGGGCAGCGGCTAACTCGGGCATTTGTGTGAGAACGCTTTTTCGCAAAATGCGTCTTTACGGTCTTGATAAAAAACAGTTCCGACCCCGGGCGCCGGAAATTTCCTTCCCGCCGGAAGTGAGTTCTATAATTGAAAACAAGGTCGGCGCAACAAACCCCCATTCCCGCCACTAGCTCACGACTTGCGGACCGACTACTTCTCAGCGATACCGGCACTTCCACCGGTGACCATGGGTTCCAATTGTGATACAGCGATTGGCCAGCAGATGCCCCGCCGAGCCTTCCTTAGAC
>Ga0184628_10001668_pt1 | contig 10904 bp, 12 predicted proteins | sample PLM4_5_b1_FD_133149 | JGI IMG/M metagenome (GOLD analysis project Ga0184628, IMG submission 133149) | Groundwater sediment microbial communities from an aquifer in East River, Colorado, USA - PLM4_5_b1 | ecosystem: Environmental > Terrestrial > Soil > Riparian zone | place: USA: East River...
CGCTGTGACACGGGGGCTCTGCAAAGTCCCGTCGAGGTTCGCGTCGATGCCCGCGGGGCCGGACAGAATCAGATCCATCGGAGCGTCTTTCCCAAACCATCCGGCGATCTGCGGTATTGCCTGTCCCGTATCTGCGACATCCAGTCGAACCTTGCCGCCAATCGCTTTCCGGGATTGGAGACTAACCTGACCGGAAAGGTGAAGGGCTCCGGAATCGAGTTCATCTATCGACGCGGTCAAACGGTCTCTGTTTGCTGCGAGATTGACGATTCCGGAAACCGGAACTTTCCGTCTATCCCCCGCCGTCGAACCGGCAAACAGTTGAACTCGGCTGTTGGTGTTTATCCGGCCAACATCCACGCCGGGCCAGCGTGCCCGAAGACTGCCGTTGACTCGGCTGACAACAGGAATGGGAAGTTTGTACAACTCCAACAGGCGGCGAAGATCCGCGATATCGAACCGAGCGTCCATACGGCTTTCACCGGCAGTCGGCGTGAACGCAATATCGGCGTTTCCGGTTGCGGACAGATTCGACGACCGGGCACGCACGGATGTGAACCGCGCTCGCCTTGCGCCAAGGTCCACTGCCAGATCGGTGTCCACGAAAATTCGGCGAAATCGCTCCACCGTCATATCTCGTCCTTCGAGGCGTCCCGTCACCTGAAGATTTTTGGGAGCACCCCTGGCCGTCGCGACGACGTGAACTTCGCCTTCGATGTTTTCTTTGACGGACAGGAGCTGTCGCAGGGCGTTGAGATGAACGTTGCCGTCCATCGAAAGGTCCAGCCGCAGATCGCTGAAGTTCGAAACAGTTCCCTTGAGTACAACATCTCCCTGCTCACTCGACATATAGACGCGTTGCAAATCCAGGATCGTATAGCGCTGCCGCAAAGCACCCTGAACTTCCAGGGTGTCCAATGTCAGGCGAGTCCCTTCGTAACGGAACTCACTGTCCGCTCGTGTCTTGAGCTGAAATTCTTCGGCATCCATCGACAAGTCCCAAACAGGCGCACTCAAATAAAGACTCTTCGAACGGTCTTCCAATGTAAACGATCCACCCGTGCATCGGAGCTTCTGTATCAGCAGATCCAGCGGCTTCCTGGAGGCGGCAGCCTTGCCGGAAGGGCCAGGGATGTTATCGCGATGCATCTCGTCGATGACAATGTGGATTGATGGCTTCTCCAACTGCACATCTTCGATGCGATAACGGCCATCCTTCAGGCCATCGAATCGAATGCGGGCAGAGAAGCGATCCGCTTCGAACAAATGTGGAAGGTCGGGCGTTGAAATGGAATGGATCGCGATGCGACCGGTGGAAACACGAAGCGGGATGAAGCCGTAGCTGAAGTCGTCCGCTTCAAATGCGATGTCCTGACTGGCGAGGAATTTCTGAAGCTGAGCCAGTGCCAGTCGCTTTGCGGCGCGCGTATGCAGCAATGCCATTGTCGCGACCAGCAGCACTACGAGAATGCCTGCCGTCACTATCAGGACACGCAATATCCGTCGAGTTCGCAACTTAATGCTCCTGGCTGATCGCGCGCGTGCCGTCGCACGCAGGCAAAGCACGAATGTTACCCTGTTTGCCGTCGGAATAGACGCAGCACTTTCAGGAGCAAAGCTGCAGGACGGCCTATGACCGCCCCAACAACGTGTGAACTGCCCGAAAGTACCGGGGAATTTTTTCCACCTGTAACTCTTCACAGGTCGACTCGAAAACGAGTGACGATTCGAAATCCGGCCAGTCCTCCACCCCGGACACCGTGCGCATGGAACTCCGGCTGGAATGAGGAGGACAAATTGTGAGAAGCTGCGTCGAAAGGAGTGGGGTATATGCAGAGACTTCGTTTGATCGTTCCGGGATTGGTGCTGACGTCCTTGTTTCTGGCATCGACGGCAATTGCGCAGAAGGTGAACTACAACTTCGACAGCAAGGCCGACTTTACCAGGTACAAAACCTACCGCTGGGAAAAACACCCGGATTCGCAGGAGATCGACCAGCTGACCATGAACCAGCTTGGTGCAACGCTGGACCTGGAGTTTGCAAATAAGGGCGTCATCAAAACGGACACTGGACAGGCAGACCTGGTAATCGTGTATCAGCTTGCGATCAAGAACGAGAAGGAACTCACCACGTACAGTTCGGGGTACAGCACAGGGCCGTACTGGGGCGGCGGATGGTATGGAGGCATGGGTGGGGGGATCTCCACAACGAGCGTCAATACCATTACCATCGGGACTCTCGCACTGGACATTTACGATCCCATAACCAAGCAGCTGATCTGGCGAGGCGTTGCGTCCAAGACACTGGACACGGGCGCGAAGCCGGGCAAGCGGCAAAGGAACATGACCAAAGCCGTGGAGAAGCTGCTGAAAAACTTTCCACCGCCCGTCAAAAAGAAGTGAATGGTTCGAACCGGAGGTATCGCCGCGTGAAACTCAGAGGATGCATTTCGAAGCTAGCCTTGCTCGCGGTCATCTCCGTTGGATGTACCAAAACAATTCCTGACTCGGTAGCTAAGCCCGCGCCGATCCCTGCTATTCAAACGGCGCCACCAACTCTCGATGAGATGAAGAGTGCGACTTATGCCGGAGTCGGGGAAGGCCCTGGTCCGGTAACGCTTCAGAATGGGCGGTGGAGCGGTCCGCCTTCCGTAGCAGACGGCGCTTCGCGTCCGATTGTCGAGCTTGCCGGTGACTTCCGTGTTGTGGGTGATTTGAACGCAGATGGTATCGATGAGGCAGTCGCTGTCCTTACGTACAACAGCGGAGGTTCCGGTACCCTTTCCTACCTCGCAGTGGTATCTCGCCGGGATGGAGCGATCCGCAATCTTGCGACGACCGCTCTCGGAGATCGAGTGCAGCTGAGATCCGTTCGAATCCAGGGCGGGAAATTGCTGGCCAGTGGGCTTCGAGCCGGAAGCGGCGATGCGTTATGCTGCCCTGGCGAACTGGTGCAATGGGAATGGACGCTTCGCGATGGCACTTTGAATACGCCTGGCGCCGTCCGAACAGGCCGTCTTTCGCTGGCGGTACTCACAGGATCGGAGTGGACGCTACGGGCGTGGAATATCAACGAACCCGCAGGAGTGGATCCGGCTGTGACCCTCGCCTATGACGCCGGCCGATTTACCGGATCAAGCGGCTGCAATCGATATACCGGCGGCGTGACCGAAGGTACCACTGCAGGCGAATTGTCGGTGGGGTTGCTCGCGGGCACGCGCATGGCGTGCCAGGGGGTAGCGTCTTCCGTTGAGAGCCGATTTATGGAACAGCTTACCGGCGCGAAGACCTACGGGTTCATGCTGGGCCGGCTGGCAATCTCCTACATGAAGGCGGACGGTTCCCGGGGCACCATGCTGTTCGACTTGAAAAATCCAGCCCGGTAGGCGCGCTGAAACCTAACTCGCGCGAGCTTCTTTCAGAACGCCATCGGATGTTCGAAACTGAATCGAGATCAGTCCCCTTTTGATGGCGTGCTGCGTCAGGTCTGCGGTCGTGCGGAGTCCCAGCTTGTCCATAATGTTGCACTTGTGAAACACCACGGTGCGTACGGCGATCTGCAGTATCGCGGCAATCCCACGGATCGTACGGCCTTCGGCCACCAGTTGAAGCACCTCGCGTTCGCGTTGTGTCAGCTGGATGGCGAGCGCATCGGGACGGGCGGTTCGCTCCATCAGGTTCGTCATGACGTCCCTCGAAATCCTGGGGCTGACGTAGACCTGGCCTTTCAGAACATCCCAGATGGCCTGGCTCAACGCTTCGGTCGCGGAATGCTTTAGAACGTAGCCGGAAGCACCGGCCTGAAGGGCTTCCGTCGCGATTTCGACATCCATGTGCATCGACAGGAACACAACCTTGGACCGGCTGCTGACTTTTCTCAACCGGCGAACGGCATCAATTCCGTTTAATGAGGGCATCGACACATCCGCAACGATCACGTCCGGCTTCAGGCGTCCAGCTGCCTCCAGCAGAGACCAGCCGTCTCCGACATCGCCTATCAGATCGAAGTCGGCTTGAAGCAACCGGCGGAGTCCATCGATCACAATGGCGTGATCGTCAGCCAGCAGCAGCGTGGGCTTTCGCTGTTTTCTTTTCGTGACCACTTTTTTTCTCCTTCCAGCTGATCGGTACGTAGACTCGAATCATGGTGCCTTCACCGGGTGCAGAGTGGATGTTGATCATACCCTGAACAATCTGAACCCTCTCCTGAATGCTAACCAGGCCCAGACCTACGGTTGGATTCGATGTGAGTTTGAAACCCATGCCCTTGTCTTCAATGGAGAGTTGGATTTCGTCGCGATTTTCCACGATCCGGACCCAGGCCTCGCTGGCTCCGGAGTGTTTGACGACATTGCGAAGGGCTTCCTGGGTGATGCGATAAAGACAGATGGCAATATCTGAAGGAACCCGGCCCATTTCCTTTTCGATACTGAACCAGACCCGAATTCCTTCGTGACGGCTGAATTCCGCACAAAGACTGCGCAGCGCGGAAATCAACCCCAGGTGTTCGAGCGCGGCCGGATGCAGCTGGTGGGTGATAAGCCGGAGGTCGTCGGACAGACCCTCTGCACGCTGCCGAAGACTGAGGATGGAGGCGATCAATTCCGTTGCACCTGGCGGCACCTGTCGAGACAGTAGACCAAGTTCGACAGCAAACATGGCCAGTTGCTGATTGAGTCCGTCGTGCAGTTCCCGTCCGATACGACGCCGCTCTTCTTCCTGCGCTTCGATCAGTTTTCCAGTAAGTGCCTGAAGCGCCTTTCCTGCACGGGACCGTTCCAGCGCAACGCGGGCAATCGCATCCTCCAGGGCATCCCCATCAATGGACTCGCTCCTTCGCCCGACCGCTACCGCAGCACGCGGCCGCGCGACGCCTTTTCGGACTCCGGATTGGCGCGATGCCGCTGGTTTACTCATGCTGAACCATTCTGCCCATTCGTTATACCGTCGCGAGTATTCCGCGCAGCGGAAACAGATCCGCCTTGCTCACGATCGTTTCCGCTCCCGCAAGACGCGCGGCCTCGCGGATTGGAGCGTCGTCCCACTGCGAAACGATCACAACTCTTGTTTCCGGAAAATACTGAATGATCTGGCTGGTGGCCGCGAGCCCATCCATCCGAGTCATCTTTATATCCATCAGAACGATATCCGGTCGATGTTCACGGTATGCCTCGAGCGCTTCAGATCCATCGCAGCACTCCACGACTTCAGTCGAAAGATCCGAGATGTATGTTCGAATCATCGTTCTCATCGGCTCACTGTCATCGACAATCAGGATCTTCATGACCTCTCCTAACGATGCAGCTTATTGCTGAAGCGTGAAGTCTAGAGTGCACGGTTAATATTAAGAATCCAGATGGTTACGTAATTCGATCCACGTACAACTACGTAGACCTCAGGTGAGGGGCGAGCTCTTCTGCGCCAGGGCAAACTTCATCAGGGCATGGCTGCCGTGAATGCCCAGTTTCTGGCAGATGTTGTTGCGATGTGTCTCGACAGTCCTCGGGCTGACAAAGAGTTCCTGTGCAATTTCCTTGCTGGTCTTGTACTCGGCAAGCAGGGCGAGCACTCGGAGTTCGGTGGCGGTCAGGTTCTCTACTCCGGATTGCGCAACGGGATTTCCGTCAGCCTGACGAACGCGGCTTACCAGGTAAGTTGTCAGTTCCGGACTGGTATAGTTCTGCCCCGCGGCGACGGCCTTGATACAGCTGATGATATCGGAGGCCGCGCTGTCCTTCAGCACATAGCCTTTCACACCCGCTTCAAGGGCTTTTTTGAACAGCTTTTCTTCCCTGTACATGGTCACCAGGATGGTCTTGACCGCCACTTCCTCTTTTTGAAGATGGCGCGCCAGGGCGAGGCCATCCAGCCGGGGCATGGCCACGTCGAGGATCGCAATGGATGGACGAACCCTGCCGATAAGCTCCAGTGCGCCTTCGCCGTGATCCGCCTCTCCCACAACGTCGAAACCGGGTTCTGCTTCGATAATCTGACGCAGGCCAAAGCGGAAAACCGGATGATCGTCGGCAATGACTATTCGTTCTTTAATTTGCTTCGATGGCATTGGACTCCAAACGTACAGTGAGGGTTGTACCACCCTCTGGGTTGGAATTTATCTCAAAAGAACCGCCGAGCCCACGAACCCGTGCAGCGATTCCCGCCAATCCGAAGCCTCCTGCTGAATCACCATTGCTGGAAGATACCGGAATTCCCTTTCCGTTATCGTGAATTGAAATAGTCATGGATCTTCCACTCAGCCGGATTTCAATCCGTGCTGCGGTCGCATTGGAATGCCGGATGACATTGCTCAGGGCCTCTTGAATCACCCGGTAAACACTGGTTTCCGCCTCAGGCGCCAGGAAATTTTCGACGCTTTCCAGCTCCGCCGACAGACTGATGGACGTTGAGTTGGACACCCGTTCCACCATCGCTTCAATGGCCGCACCCAACCCCAGCCGATCCAGCTCGTAAGGACGGAGGTTGTGCGCGATTTCCCGGACCTCGAGAATGGATGCCGCCGCCGTTGCCGAGATTTCCTCAAGCTGTTCCATGATGCGTTCCGGATTGTCCTGACTGCGCAACCCCATCTGCGCACGATTCTTGATGATCGCGAGGCTCTGGCCGAGGCCATCGTGCAATTCCGCGGCAACCCGCTGACGCTCTTCGTCCTGCAGCATAAACAATCGAGCTGTCAGATCCTGTAAAGCTCGTTCGCTGTGCTTGCGATCGCTGATGTCCACGCAGGATCCGACGAACCCCGCAAATTCTCCATCGGAAGCGTATCGCGGAACCCCGGTACTGACCATCCACCGATACTGACCATCGGCCCTTCGAAAGCGATATTCCATTGTGAAAGAACGACGTTCTTCAAAGGAAGAGACGTACACATTAAGACAGGACTGAAGATCGTCCGTGTGTACACCTTCGACCCAACCCATTCCCAGCTCCTCTTCCATGCTCCGGCCTGTGAACTCCAGCCATTGATGATTGAAGAACGTGCAGGACGAATCCGGACCGGAGACCCAGATCATGACTGGCGCCGTATCCGCCAGCATCCGAAATAGCTCGTCACTCTCGCGGCGCAGCTCCCGGGCCCGTATCCGTTCGCCGATATTGCGGGCGATTGTCGCGCCTCCAATCACCTTCCCACTGCTGTCTTTTATCGGGGAATCCGACAATGAAACGTCGAGTCTCTTGCTCAGGATGGCATCTTCCGAAGATTCGACAATCAGCGCCAGACGATTCCGGATCTCTTCGTCCCGTTGCCGCTTTGTCCGATTCATCAGCAATCCGACGATGAGAACGGCCTGAAGAAAGCAGATAAAAATGACCACTTTATGGGATGCGACGGCGATGGCCACCAACGGGATCAACAGCAGGAAGGCCAGAACAGATTTCGAAGCTAATCGAAGACATCTTGGCCGAAGCACAGGCCAAAACGATAAGCCAATTCATACGATGCCGCAAGCAGTTAGCTGATGGTGAATCGTTCGGGAATTACTTTTTCCGGACAATTCGCGTGACGAGGCCACGCACGATCAGGTACGGCACTATCGCCAGAAGTATCGCGGTGATGAGTGTTTCCAGTGGAAAGACGAAACGCGCCACAACGATCTGATACACGACGTCCAATACCAGCGCGAGAACGAAAACTTTACCGACGCTTTTCCATCCGTCGTGAAGAAGGTAGGCGCGTGAACTCTCCTCGGTCAGAAGAGTCCAGAGAAATGGAGACCTGCCCTCGCGGGCATCCTTCAATCCCGAGCGTATCGCGAAGATCATGGCCATCGTCGGCTGCAGCAGCAACCTGAATTTCATGGGCCCGCTGACGCGGGCCACCATGTTCTCCAGGAAACGCATCCAGATATCGTCTATTGCCATAACCCTCGAGGCTCGGAAAATTCAGGCCACCGCGGATCCACCGTCAATTTCAGGAAGTACTAGTAAGGCTTATACGCCTTGTCGGCCTTCTCGATGTCGGGGCCCTTGAGTTCATGAGCGGAATCGAGAAACGCACGGAGTCTCGACGCCCATTCGTCAAATGCATCCCGGGCTGCGGCCATTTTTTCGTCCCGCGAAACGCTACCGGCTGCGACTTCCGCTCCGGCACCCAGGTTCGCTTTGTCGACTGCCGCGGCGATAACGTCTCCGGTCTCCGAGTCCAGCAATTCCATCTCGACGCCAAGCTTCCCGATATTCAGGGGAGCATCCGCCGACTGTCCACCGACGTCGATTCCTACCAGCGCGACGCGCAGGCGAAGCGTCAGTGGCCCCGGCTTTGCAACCATTGGAAAGGCGTCCGAGACGGCCATGGTCAGGGCGTGTTGAAAGTAGTCCGTCAGTGCCTTGCGCGATTCCGGATTGACCTTCTTCTCATCCGCATCGGTCGAAACATAGACTTCAATGGGATCGACAACGATCGCAAAGTAACTGCGAAGGTTCTTCTTTGCGTCCTCGCTGACATACGTGAGCATGTCGCTGTCGACGTCGGCATTTGGTTTCAGGTTCTTGTAATCCTTCAAAAATCCCGAATATTGGGAACCGGCCGCGATCTTCTTCACCGGGGGCATGCCGCCCTCCGCGGTCTGCTCCGGTTTCGAACATCCGATAACCATTGCGGACACCAGCAAGGCAACGAAGCACCCGATTCTGATATTCGAGACTCCACGATGTGCGTTCACGATTTGTTTCCTCCTTCCGTCCAGGCCGATGATGTGCATGACTATCCCTTGTTCTTTGGTGCAGGTGGCTCGATGCGCAGCAGATTCATGACTGCGAATGACATCGGGACGGAGTTGCATTTGATGGTGGCGAGATCGGAGTCTTCCTTTGTTTGCACCGATCCCAGGAGAATGATGTTGCCGTTCTTCACAACAATCTTGATATCGGAGCCGTTGCTCCAGAAGTATTGGCCAAGCTGCTGTGCCAGGGCTGCCCGCGCGCTGGCGCGAATTGCCATATCCGCGTCGCCAAGAGGCAGAATTTCGATGTTGTTCACGATATTCCCAACGCCCGGGATGGACTTGACGCGGTGGTAGGCATCGCCCCGGTTGGTATCGCGAACCGTCCAGCCGGTCAGGATCACGTCATTTCCAATCATGGTGAAGGAAATGAAGTCGAACGTGGTGATGTAGGGAATCATTGCCAGTTCGTGCCGGATCTTTTCGAAGAGTCCGTCGGTCGTCTTGGCCTTGTATGTCCGGACATCCAGCAGCCGCTGGGCAGGAGCGTCGGCGGGAATGTCGGTCACGAGTTCCGACATGAAGGATTCCAGCTTCATGGTGCCCGCACTCGCCTTGGCGACGCCAGTCGCCTTTCCAAATCCGCCCAGGTATGGTTTCACGAGCTTCGTCTTATTGACTTCGAACACGGTGTTGTCATTCAACCGAACAATGACGAGGTTCGATCCGGATTTGTACATCTTCTTGCTGCATTCAATTCGGGCTTCCGTAATCGGGCCCAGCATCAGCCGCGCACAGACGTCCGAATCCACGTAGGCATGAAAGGTCGTGGTGTCCTTGTTTTCCGCGGCAGCACTTGCACCGCAGCTGAGCGCCAGGGCGCACGTGATTGCTAACAATTTCCTCATTTGTCCTCCTTTGGCGATGTATTTCAAGTTGTCGCGGGATTGTAATCGATAATTGCAGCCCGCTGTTTAGCACCTGTGAGTCGAGTTCGATACTGTACACATAAACAGGTTCGCGGGAAGGAGCAGATGTTCTGGTCGGATCCTAAATTGCAGTACCGTCGTCGTGCAAACGCAAGACTCGGGGCTGACGGCAATCAAGTTGACGTCAGCCCCGAAGCACGAAGCCCCCAGGTACCCTGAAGTACCCGACTAGAAGCGCATGAACACGCCGCCGGTGAATTCACCCTGATTGACATACTTCAGGTCGCCAACCACCGCGCAATAGTAGAAATTGCACCAGTAACCATCAGCCTGTGAGGTGACGTATGTTGGAGTCCAGCGGGCTGTCCCCTTAAATCCAAACTTCGGCGTGATGAAAAATTTCACGCCACCACCCAGAGCCATTGAGAACTGGTTGGCGGATTCCAGATCGCGGTTTTGAAGTAACGCCGGAGCGATCTGTGCGTTGCCGGGATTGAACTGCGTCCACCCGAGCCCCACAAACAGGAACGGTCTGACCTTCGCATCACTGTCGAGGAAGTTATAGGTAAACGGGAATTGATAATTGTTGATCGTCATATCCGCAATCGTCGTAGTTGAGTTGGGGTTGCCACCAACGGTGGTGCCGCGGTATGACAGCCGGCTTTTCTGACTCGAGAACATGAAACCAAAGGCGCTGTTCTCCCCAAAGAGATAGTCGCCCTGGATGTTCCAGGCTACTCCGCTGTCCACTCCGATTTTGTTGACGCTGGTGCTGCCAACAAGTATGGGGTCGATGGTAAAGCCGGACGTCGCCGTATAACCGACCGAGCCTCCGACTTCGACATGCTCGTCCTGGGCGAACGCTGCAACGCTGAACACCGCCAGGAATAAGCACAGCAATAGCACCCGGCATCCGATCGAGTTAAGTAGTTCCTTCTTCATTTAATCTCCTTTTTCATTCTTGTTTGAGCCGACGGTATTCCAATCAAACTAATGGATTGTATCCGTGGCTAAGGCCCGAAGCACCTGCGTATCCTGACAGGGTCGGGCGATGGTGAGGTAGCTGGCGTCCGGCCGGCCGTTGACCTCAGACTCCGTAAACCGCAAATTGTCTTCTCGATCCGCAAATTCCTGGCGGGGATCCGCCCGCTGCAAGCGGGTTCTTCGACGGCGCTGGGGCAGCCGCCGGAATCCGGAGTTCGGATAACACGGTCTCCGCCCTGGATTGCGCATGGAATTTAGATCGGCCGTTGCTCGGCGCCCAAGTTTAACCATAATCCCGGATTTGTGAAAC
>Ga0184628_10001669_pt1 | contig 10904 bp, 11 predicted proteins | sample PLM4_5_b1_FD_133149 | JGI IMG/M metagenome (GOLD analysis project Ga0184628, IMG submission 133149) | Groundwater sediment microbial communities from an aquifer in East River, Colorado, USA - PLM4_5_b1 | ecosystem: Environmental > Terrestrial > Soil > Riparian zone | place: USA: East River...
AACCTCGTGCCGTGCACGCACCCCGCTGCGACTCCGACCGCGCCCGGCGGCCTCGCCGCGCTGGGCAAGATCAAGCTCTGACCCCACCGAGACAATAGAAAGGTACGTACGATGGCCGTCCCGAAGCGAAGACAGTCGAAATCACGTTCAGCAATCCGGCGCGCGCAGGTCATGAAGAAGCCGGTGCCGAGCTTCGTTCCCTGCTCGCACTGCGGCGAACCGAAGCTGACGCATCGGATGTGTGCAGGCTGTGGCTACTACCGTGACCGCTTGGTGATCGAACCCAAGGACGAGGAGCAGGCCTAGGCCCCAGGGCCTTGCTCCCCATGCCCAGAATTGCCGTCGACGCCATGGGATCCGACGCCGCGCCGCGCGTCGAGCTCGAGGGCGTGCTGGCGGCGGTCCGGGCCAGCGGGGTGCACGTCATTCTCGTCGGCGACGAGCCCCGGCTGCGCGCCGAGCTCGCGGCGTTGGGCGCGAACGACAAGAAGGATCCGATCGTCGTCCGCCACGCGCCCGACGTCATCACCATGCACGATGCGCCGTCGATGGCGGTCAAGGGCAAGAAGCAGTCGTCGATGCGGATCTGCTTCGACATGGTCAAGGCGGGTGAGGCCGACGCGGTGGTGTCGGCGGGCAACTCGGGCGCGATGATGGCGTGCGGACTGTTCGTGCTGGGCCGGCTGCCGGGTGTCGAGCGGCCCGCCATCGTCACCACGTTTCCGACGAAGGCAGGCGAGTGCGCGCTGCTCGATATGGGCGCCAACGTCGATCCGAAGCCGGCGGTGCTGGCGCAGTTCGCGGTGCTGGGCTCTGTCTACGCGCACCTGCTGCACGGCAAGGCCCGGCCGCGTGTGGGCCTGCTGTCGAACGGCTCAGAGGATCACAAGGGGACGCAGCTGACGCGCGACGCGCACCAGCTACTCACCCGTCCCGATCCCGCCGGCGGCGCCGACTTCAGCTACGTCGGCTACGTCGAGGGGCGCGACATCTTTCGGGGCCAGGTCGATGTCGTCGTCACCGACGGGTTCACCGGCAACGTCGTCCTCAAGAGCGTGGAAGGCGCGGCGGAGGTGATTCTGGACATGGTGCGCGAGGAAGTGGCGCGCGCCGGGCTCCTGTCGAAGATCGGCGCGGCGTTGATGACGGGCGCGCTGAAGCGGTTGCGCAGGCGCACCGACTACGCGGAGCACGGCGGCGCGCCGCTGCTGGGCGTCGACGGCGTGGCGCTGATCTGCCACGGCGGATCGAACGCGATGGCTATGAAAAACGCGGTCTTCGTCGCCGATCGATTCGCGCAAATGGGGCTGCGCAAGGAGTTGACGACGGCCGTCGCCCGGCACAACGCCCTTTGGGACGGTGCCCCGCCTGCGCCGCCGGCCGCGGGGGCCGCATCGTGATTCGCAGCCGCATCATCGGCACAGGACGCGCGGTGCCGCCCAAGGTGCTGACCAACGCCGATATCTGCAAGATGGTCGACACGTCCGACAGCTGGATCGTCGAGCGTACGGGAATCCGCGAGCGGCACATCCTGGACCCGTCGCTGGCGGCCAGCGATCTCGCGGTCGAGGCAGGCCAGAAGGCGTGCCGCGCGGCCGGCGTTCAGCCCAGCGCCATCGACTGCATCATCGTCGGGACGGTCACGGGCGACTGCCCGTTCCCCGCCACCGCGACGTTCGTGCAGAAGAAGCTGGGGGCGCGGCCGGGCGGTTGTGCGTTCGATCTATCGGCGGCGTGCGCCGGCTTCCTCTACGGCCTGTCGATCGCCGACAGCTTCATCCGGTCCGGGCAGTTCAAGAACGTGCTGGTGGTCGGCGTCGAGGTGCTCTCGCGCATCGTCGACTGGACCGACCGCGGAACGTGCGTGCTGTTCGGCGACGGCGCGGGCGCCGTGCTGATGACCGCCGACGCGGGCGGCGTGCGCGGTGTGCTGTCGACGCACCTTTACGCCGACGGCGCGCTGGCCGAGGTGCTGCTCATGCCCGCGGGCGGCAGCCGCGAGCCGCTGACGCCCGAGGGGATCGCCGCCAAGCGGAACTTCGTGCGCATGAACGGGCGCGAGGTCTACAAGCATGCCGTCCGCAACATGGCGGCCAGCGCGCGGGCGGCGCTGGAGGCGAACGGCCTCAAGCCCGACGACGTCGCCTGGGTCGTCGGCCATCAGGCCAACCTGCGGATCCTGGAAGGGGTCTCGGAGCGGGTCGGAATTCCGATGGAGCGCTTCTTCCTCAACGTCGGTCGGTACGGCAACACATCGGCGGCGTCCGTGCCGACGGCGCTGGACGAGGCGATCGAGCAGAACAAGCTCCACGAGGGTGACATCCTGCTGTTCACGGCGCTGGGAGGCGGACTCGCCTGGGCGTCGGCGGCGCTGAGGTGGTGATGGCGATGCCCACGCCCGCATCCAAGGTCGCGTTCGTCTTCCCGGGCCAGGGGTCTCAGAAGGTCGGGATGGGGCGGGCGCTGCACGACGCGTACCCCGAGGCGCGCGCGGTCTTCGGCGAGGCCGACGACGTGCTCGGCTATTCGCTGTCGAAGCTCTGCTTCGAAGGGCCCGAGGCGGAGCTGACGCTGACCGCAAACGCGCAGCCGGCGATCCTGACGACCAGCGTCGCGGCGCTGCGCGTTCTCGAGGCGCGGTCGCCGGTGCGGCCGATCGCCGTGGCGGGGCACTCGCTCGGCGAATACAGCGCGCTGGTCGCGGCCGGGGCGCTGCGGCTGGCGGACGCGGTTCGGCTGGTGCACATGCGCGGCAAGTTCATGCAGGACGCGGTGCCGGCCGGCGTGGGCGCGATGGCCGCCATCATCGGGCTGTCGGCCGATGACGTCGCCGCCGCGTGCAGCGAGGCCGCCGGCGCCGAGGTCGTCAGTCCCGCGAACCTGAACGGCGGGGGCCAGGTCGTGATCGCGGGGCACAAGGACGCCGTCGAGCGTGCGTGCGCCGTCGCCAAGACGCGCGGGGCGAAGCGCGCGATTCCGCTCACGGTGAGCGCGCCGTTCCACTGCGCCCTGATGCAGCCGGCCGCCGATCGGCTGGCCGCCGAGCTCGCGCGCGTCGAGGTGAAGACCCCCGCTGTGCCGGTGGTCAGCAACGTCGAGGCGAAACCGAACCAGGACGCGGCGCGCGTCAAGGACCTGCTCGCGCGCCAGGTGACGGCGCCGGTCCGCTGGGAGGAGTCGGTCCAGTGCCTGGCCGGGCTCGGCGTCGAATCCGTCTTCGAGGTGGGGGCGGGCGCCGTGCTCGCGGGGCTGGTGCGTCGCATCGCGCCGGACCTGTCAGTGCACGCGGCCGGCGATCCCGCAAGCATCGAGGCCTTGGCCAATGGGTGAGCTGACGGGAAAGGTGGCGCTCGTGACCGGCGGCTCGCGCGGCATCGGCCGCGCCATCGGCGTCGCGCTCGGCGGTCTCGGCGCGAAGGTCGTGCTGAATTACACCAGCAACGAGGCGGCCGCCATCGAAGCGGCCGCCGCGGTCGCCGCGGCAGGCGGCACGGCGGTGACCAAGCGGTTCGACGTATCGGACTCCGCGGCCGTCGATGCCGCGTTCAAGGAAGTCATTGCGGCAGAAGGCGGCCTGCACATCCTGGTGAACAACGCGGGCATCGCCGTCAACACGCTGGTGCTGGGCGCGAAGGACGCCGACTGGAAGCGCGCCATCGACGTCAATCTGAACGGCACATTCTACTGTTGCCGGGCCGCGCTGCGGGCGCTGATGAAGGCGAAGGACGCGGGGCGGATCATCAACATCACCTCGATCACCGGGGAGGGCGGCTCCGCCGGGCAGGCGCCCTACGTCGCCGCCAAGGCGGGGATCATCGGACTCACCAAGACCCTCGCGAAGGAATACGCGTCGCGCGGCGTGACCGCCAACGCGGTGTCACCCGGCTACATCGAGACCGACATGACCGCGAACGATCTCCCCGCGGACCGGCGCGCCGAACTGCTGAAGACCATTCCGCTGGGGCGCGTCGGAAAACCCGAGGATGTCGCCGCCGCTGTCGCCTATCTGGCGGGGCCGGCGGCCAGCTATGTCACCGGGCAAGTCTTGCGCGTCAACGGTGGACTTTTAATGTAAGGTACGCGCCGCCCAACGGAAACAACTGGATCGAGAGGATCAAGACAATGGCCGACGAAATCGAAGAAAAGGTCAAAAAAATCATCATCGAGCAGCTCGAGGTCGCCCCCGACAAGGTCAAGCTGGAGGCCTCGTTCGCGGATGATCTCAAGGCGGATTCGCTCGCCGTCGTCGAGCTCGTGCTCGCGCTCGAGGAACAGTTCAAGATCGAGATTCCTGACGAGGATACGGAGAAAATCAAGACCGTCGGGGACGCCATCAATTACATCAAAGCTCACGCGAAATAGATCGTGGGCATGGTCGTAACGGAGGAAAGCATCGCGCATGGGACGTAGGGTCGTCGTCACCGGGATCGGGCTCGTCACGCCGATCGCCGTGGGCACAGAAGAGACGTGGCAGGGTCTGCTCGCCGGCAAGTCCGGTATCGGCCCCATCACACACTTCGACCACACGTCGTTCGCGACGCACTTCGCGGGCGAGGTCAAAGACTTCGACCCGTCGCGCTGGATGACCTCGCGCGACATCAAGACCATCGATCAGTTCATCCAATACGCCGTCGCCGCCGGGTCGCTGGCGATGGCGGACTCGGGGCTGGAGATCAAGGGCGAGTTCGCCGAGCGGGTCGGCTGCTTCGTCGGCGCCGGCCTGGGTGGCGTCAGCACCATCGAGGCGACGTGCAAGACGCTCTGGGAAAAGGGGCCGAGGCACGGCATCTCGCCGTTTTTTGTTCCGATGATCATCGTCAACCTGGCGCCCGGACAGCTCTCGATCCGGTTCGGGGCCAAGGGACCGAACATGTCGCAGGTGTCGGCGTGCTCCACCGGCGCGCACGCGATCGGCGACGCGGCTCGCGTCATCGAGCGCGGAGATGCCGACGCGATGATCTGCGGCGGCGCCGAGGCCACCGTGTCGCCGCTGGGCGTGGGCGGGTTCAACAGCATGCGGGCGCTGTCGACGCGCAACAACGCTCCGCAGCAGGCGTCGCGTCCGTTCGACCTCAATCGGGACGGCTTCGTCATCGCCGAGGGCGCGGGCGTCGTCATTCTGGAGGAGCTCGAGCACGCCAAGGCCCGGGGCGCGAAGATCTATGCCGAGGTGCGTGGCTACGCCCTCAACGCCGACGCCCACCACATCACGTCACCGGCGCCGGAAGGCGAGGGCGCCCAGCGCTGCATGCGCCTCGCGCTCAAGGACGCCAAGCTGAACCCTTCGGACATCGGCTACATCAACGCGCATGGAACATCCACGAAGGTCGGGGACGCCGCCGAGACGATGGCGGTCAAGAAGGTGTTCGGGGACGCAGCGCGCAAGGTGATGGTCAGCTCGACGAAGTCGATGACGGGCCACATGCTGGGGGCGGCCGGCGGGGTCGAGACCGCGATCTGTGCGCTGGTCGTTGCGCGCGGCGTCGTTCCGCCGACGATCAACTACACGACGCCCGATCCCGAGTGCGATCTGGACTATGTGCCGAACACGGCGCGCGAGGTGCGCGTGCAGCACGCGCTCACGAACAGCTTCGGCTTCGGCGGCACCAACGCCTGCCTCGTCCTGAGCCGCCTCTAGGGACCCTCGGAGCCCGCGCTTACTTGCGCCGGAGCTCGACTTCAGCGAGCAGCCAGTCTTCCTCGCTGTAGCCATCGAGGCTGCCGCGCGCGAGGTAAAGCTCGTAGGCGCGCGCCGCGATGTCTTCGTGCGACGGCTCCGAACCCGAGTCTTCGTACGACGACTCTGAACCCGGGGCGACCGCCGCCTTCCCGTTTGACGACGCCGATTTCACCTTCGGCGCCGAGACCTTTCCACCCTTCACTGTTTTCCGCCCGATTAGCTTCATGAATCGATCATATACGGCGCGTTTGCGCCGATCCGCAAAGAATTTTTTCTGCAAATCAACGTCGACGCGCGACGTTGACGATTCAGAAACAGGAGTTTGACGTCTCACTGCGATCGCCCGTCGAAATGTCGGGCAAAGTTGCAAAATCGATCGTCAATCAGCGCGCAGGACGGCGACGATTTCCGCGTTTCCATCGATCGCGTCACCCACCGCTTCGCCGAACGCTTCGCGTTCCTGTTCCAGCTCATCGACAATCGCGACCAACAATCTGGCGGCGAGCTCACGCGGCATCGCGACCGGCTCGTTCATGATCTCCGCGAGCGTGAACGACCAGCGGCGGTCGCGCTTTGCCCAGTTGATGATCTCGTGCGGCGCATCGATGCGCCGGCGGGCGAGCTCGTGCAGATGTGGACGTCGAGGCGACCGCCTCATCTCGGCCTGGAGCTCACTGATCAAGCTGGGCAAGCTCGGCAGGATCGGGTTGTTCACGTGTCGCCGGCCTCCTTCCTAACTTGCGATCGCATTCCGCGCCCGCAAGGTCTGCTCGTGTCGCCGCCGCGGTTTTACGTTCGGATCCAATGATGTTCAGCCGCAGCCTGGCTTTCCGTATGTGTCTCCGGTCCGCAGTTTTCGTCGTCGCAGCCGTTTGCATATTCGCGACGAGCCGCGCGCGCGCGCAAAGCGGCGATTCGATCTCACCACTTTCGAATGGCACCGGTCCAGCGGATTCAACCCCGTCCGCGGATTACGTGAGGAACGGAACCGAGCCGCCGCGGTTCGATCCCAACAGCCCCGAGGCGAAGGCTGCCCGTGCCAAAGCCGCCAGCGCGCCGCCGAAACCGGCGCCCGCGACCGGGGACTGGCCCGCGACGTCCCGGCCCACGAAAGCAAAGCCCGCGACCGATGACTGGCCCGCGACGTCCCGGCCCACGAAAGCAAAGCCCGCGACCGATGACTGGCCCGCGCCATCGTCGACATCGCGGCCTTCGCCATCACGGCCCGCGACGGACACGGACTGGCCCGCGACGTCCCGGCCTGCGACGACTGGGCCAGCGGGTACGCGGCCCCCGCCCACCGCGGCCGGAACGACGCGGTCGCGGCCGCCAGCGGAAGGCGGCGGTATCGTTGACGTTGCGCCGAACGACGCGCCCATGCCCCCAACCGCGGAGCCCGCACCGGCCCGGAGCGCTGCCACGGTGATCGACAGCTGGGGCGCGTCCGACCCATCCACGACGTCCGAGACGCCCGGCGCACGCGCGCCCGCCGCGAAGACAGCGCCAACCCGGCCGGCAGCGCGGGGGGACGATCCGTGGGCGAACGAGCCGTCACCGGCGCCGGCGCCGCGCTCCCGCAAGCCGGCGGAATCCGAGCGCGAAACGGCGCAGGCTGGGCCGCTGACGTTGCCGTTTGGGACGCCGCCGCCAGCGCCGCCGCCGCCGACAGGGCCGTTCGTGTCCCCGGCGCCGGCCGCGCCTCAGATCCCGGCGCCCCGCGTGCCGCCGCCGCCGGAAAGTGCGGTGCCGCCGCCCGTGCCGCCGCCCGAGGTCGTCACCCCGACGCCCAAGACGCCGCCGACGCCTGAGAGCGCGCTGCCGCCGCCGGCGCAACCGCCGGAATTTGTCCAGCCGACGCCGAAGGTACCGCCGACAGTCGAATCGACGATGGCCGCGCCGGAGGAACCGGCGATGCCGCCGCCGCCACTGCCGACACCAGAGCCGACAGCGACACCGGCGCTCGGGGCGGCAGCGGCCGCAGCGGGCGTGGAAGCGCCGGCCCCGGTTGCACCGCCCGCGCCAGGCGCAGTAGCGCCAGGAGCAGGTGCACCGCCGCTACCAAGCACGGTAGGGCCGCCACCGGGCGGGCCAGGGGCGGCCCCAGGCGCGGCACCGACGCCCGAAGCCGCGTCACCCCCGCAACAGGCTCAGCCGGGTCTCGGCGGTCTCATTGGCATCGATTCGTTGGGGCGCTCGACCGCCGCGCTGGCGCCCCAGCCGACCCCGCCTCCCGCCGAGCGGGCGGTGGCGCCGGACGACGCGCAGCGGCCGGGGCGAGTCTCCACTGAGCTGCCACCGCGAACAGAGCCCGGAGCGGCGGCTCCGGCGGCTCCGGCCGCGGAGCAGGCGGGCGCGCCCCAGCCGGCACCGCGTCCAACGGCTGAGTTTCCGCCGCCGGCGGAGGAGCCCAGCGCACCAGCGTCGTCGCAGTTCGCGGCGCCGCCACCACCCCGGCCCGCACCCGCGCCGCCGGCGTCTTCGCCGCAGTCTGCCGCGCCGCCAGCGCCCCGGGCCGCGCCCGCGCGGACGTCGTCGCAGTTCGCGGCACCACCACCACCCCGGCCGGGCCCCGCGCCCGCGCCCACGCCGCGCGCGACACCGGTGGGGCCCGGCGCGCCGACTTCACGGGCACCGGCACCGGCTCCGAAGGTGACACCCGAGCCCGCGCCGCCCTCACCGGTGTTCCCGGGCCCAGGCACCGGCACGGATCCCGGGGCCTCGCCGACCGTGTGGCCGCCCGTCCCCGACAGCCCGCTGCCCTGAGTCGCGCGCGGATCAGGCGGCCATCGCGGCTTCGACGGCGGCGATGGTCTTCGGGATTGCCTCGGTGAGCACGTCGCGACCGGTGTCGGTGACCAGCACGTCGTCTTCGATCCGGATGCCGCGGACGTCGGCGAACGCCTCGAGCCGCTTGCGGTCCAGCCGGTCGCGCGCGACGCGCGTCAGCGCCGGATCGGCGAGGATCGCGGGCGAGATGTAGAAGCCCGGCTCGATCGTCACGGCCATCCCCGGTTCCAGGTCACGGTCGAGCCGCAGCGACCGCAGGCCAAACATCTTGGCGCGCTCGCGTCCGGGTGCGTAGCCGGCGCGGTCGCCGAGGTCTTCCATGTCGTGCACGTCGAGGCCCAGCAGGTGGCCGATGCCGTGCGGGAACAGCAGCGCGACGACGCCGTCCGCCGCCAGCTCGATCGGGTTGCCGCGCAGGATGCCGAGATCGGCGAGTTTTGCCGCGAGCACCTGGCACGCCAGTACGTGAACGTTCAGGTAGCGGCTGCCCGGCGTCACCGCTGCGATCGCCTGTTTCTGGGCGGCGAGCACCACTTCGTAGATCTCCTTCTGCGTCGACGAGTAGCGGCCGGATGCGGGCCACGTCCGCGTCACGTCGCCGGCCCAGCCGCCGGGTGTTTCGGCGCCCACGTCGGCGAGCAGCAGATCGCCGTCGGCGAGGCGGGCGTCGTAGCGCTCGCTGTGCAGGATCTCGCCGTGCGGCGTCACGATCGACGGGTACGCGCAGCCCATGCCGCGAGCCATGAGCGCGGCTTCCATGGCGGCGCGCACCTCCGCCGCCGTGCGTCCGGGACGGGTGGCGGCCATGCCGGCCGCGTGCGCAGCCGCCGTCGCGGACGCCGCCAGGCGCAGCTCGTCGCGCGCGGCGTCGTCGTGATGCAGGCGCAGGTCGATGATCGCATCCGCGAGCGGCGCATCGAGCACGTCGATGACCCCTCTACGGACGTCGCGGCCGAGCAGGCGGCTCTGCTCGACACAGGTCTCGATGTCGGGCGCGGGCAGCGTCGCGACGGCACGCCCGCGAACGCTGGCCGGCAGGCCCGTCAGCGGGCGGACGTCACAGCCGGTGGCGTCGCGGATCTCCTCGGGCGTCGGCGGCTCGCCTTCCCACAGCGCCTGATCGGGCTGCGCGTCGGGCAGATACAGCGTGAACGCCGCGCCGTCGTAGATCGCGACGGCCCCGCGCAGCGGCAAGCCGAACAGGTAGAGGAAGTGGCTGCTCGCTCGGTATGGATACAGGTTCGCGGCGTAGTTTCGCGGACGTGGGACGCCGGCGGCGATCAGCGCCGGGCAGTTGCCGAGGCGCGCGGCGAGACGGGCGCGTCTGGCCTCATGCGCTTCGCGTCGGGGAACGAGCGGGAGCATGCCCGTCAGTATAGTTCGCGCGGCCTGTTTATTTTTGTGGCCGGCGCGGCGGGAGGGGGGGCGGTGGTTTGGCGGTGGCGCCGTCCTCGTGCCAGGGGTGTCTTGGATAGCGGCGGCTGAGTTGACGCCGCAGCGCCGGGTAGTGCTGCGTCCAGAAGCCCGCGAGATCGCGCGTCACCTGGACCGCGCGTCCGTTGGGGGCCAGCAGATGCACGGTCAGCGGGACACGCCCCGCGCCCACGGCCGGCACCGCACGCGTTCCAAAGAAGTCCTGCAGGCGCGATTCGATCCAGGGCGTGTCGCCCGCATCGTAGTGAATGGGAACGCTGCGCCCGCTTGCCAGCGTGACCCGTTCCGGAGCGGTCGTGTGCAGCGCCCGTTGCGCGTCGGGCGACAGCGTCGAAAGCACGAGCGCGGCGGGATCGCCGAGCGCCGCGAAGCTGCCCTGGCCCGCGCACGCGGCGCGCACGAGACCCGCGACGTCGCCGTCGTCGGCCGACGGGAACGCCGCGGGCGCCTGGCGCCGGGCGAACGCCAGACGGTGGAGAAGCGGGGGCAGGGCGTCGCCGCCCGGCAGCCGTTCCAGGCCGCGCGCCAGCACGGCATCGGCGAGCAACCGTGACGTCTCCTCGTCGAGCGGCGCGGGCGCGACGGTCTCGTCGAGCATCAGCGCGCCGTAGCGCAGGCCGGTGGTGCGTTCGACGCGGTCGGTGCGGGTATCGAAGGCGCGGCGATCGACCTCCTCGATGCGCTCGGGGTAGAGATCGAGCAGCCACTCGGGCTCGATCATCGATCCCAGCCGCACCTCGACGATCCCGGTGCGCGCCTGCTTGATGCCGCCGCGCGCCGCGGTTCGCTCCTCCGCGTCGACGGCGACCAGCCACTCGCCCGTCGCTTCGTAGCCGAGCTCGGCGGAGCCCCCCGCGGCGAAGACGACGGTCCGCCCGCGCGGCTCGCGCCGGCGTGCGACGCGATCGGGGAACGCCGCCAGGATCGCCAGGCGCAGGGCGTCGTCGTTCGCGCCCGCGGTCTTGCCCGGGCCGCCGCCGCCCAGCTGGCGGCGCACGCGATC
>Ga0184628_10001670_pt1 | contig 10899 bp, 7 predicted proteins | sample PLM4_5_b1_FD_133149 | JGI IMG/M metagenome (GOLD analysis project Ga0184628, IMG submission 133149) | Groundwater sediment microbial communities from an aquifer in East River, Colorado, USA - PLM4_5_b1 | ecosystem: Environmental > Terrestrial > Soil > Riparian zone | place: USA: East River...
TCTCTTGTATGTCGTTTTTCAACTCGCGAACTCTGACGAATATTCCCAGTATTTCCGCCATGCCTCCGCGTTCAGGCTGGCTAATTTGGACAGCACAGCCTGTGCCAGGAGGGGAGTCGGCTTGCACATTTTCAACTTGACCCATCAGCCAGATTTCAAACTGAGACACTATCCGGGTATCATCGCCTCAATGGAACTTCGACACCTCCGGTATTTTGTGGCACTGGCGGATGAACTGCACTTCGGCCGTGCCGCGTTACGTTTGAACATCAGTCAGCCACCTCTGAGCCAGCAGATCCGGCAGCTCGAGGAGGAACTCGGAGTCCAGCTGTTCGAGAGAACGAACCGAAAAGTTCGCCTGACCGACGCAGGCAGAAGACTCGTTGAGGAAGCGCACCAGGTGCTTGGCCGCATCGATCATTTTTCAAAAGTTGCATCGCAGGCGGGTGGTGGCGAGATCGGTCATTTGCTGATAGGAGTCACGGGCAGTTTCAACCGGGCCCTCGTCGATACGCTGCTTCTGCTGGGAAAGAATCACCCGGCTGTCCACATCGAATTGCAGTACATGAGCACGGGAGCGCAGGTGGAAGCGCTCCGCGAACACCGCATCGATATTGGCTTTCTGATCCTGCCCGTTCACGACCCTGCGCTCGTACTGGAAACGACCAGGACAGAGCCTCTGTGTCTTGCAATGCCAAAAGGTCACCCGCTTTCACGTCTTCGGAAAGTCCTCTTGCCTTCACTTGCCGGTCAACCCATCATCCTGTTCCCGAGACGCGTCTCGCCAGGATTACACGACACCATTACGGGCATGTGCAGCGAAGCGGGCTTCACCCTGAACGTGATTCACGAGGTGGACAGCATGGTGGGAGGCCTGACCCTGGTCAGCGCCGGCCTGGGAGTCGCCTTCGCGACGCCGGACGTACAAAAACTCTGGCCGTCTATCGAATTTCGACCGATTCAATCATCCATCACAGTCGATCAGGGTATCGCGTACAACCGTGAAGCCGTCTCGCCAGTTCTGGAGACTTTACTGGAAATCCTCCGACAGACGCTTCGGAAAAACACGAACACAAAGCGCGGGACGAAATCCCAGGTTTGACATCGGTCGTTTCTGGCAGGGTATTTCCCTTTTAAACCAACTGACAGTTCGTCACGAAAGTTGCGCAGGTCTCTTCCCTTTTGGACAAGATGCGCCAGCGGCCTCGGCAACGGATCGACAATGGGACAACTTCGAAAAGGCATTCCAGGATTCACCGCATAAGTCCAATGCTCTCAATCCGGAATCCAGGGCATTCGAAATGCACGTAATCCGCTGGAGGCCGACAATGTGGAGAATCGCATTACTGTTGATTGTGCTGAGTACCCCGCAAGTATTTGGACAGCAGACACAGGCACTTTATAAGGGAAACTCCGATGCAGCGCTGGACGACAGACCTTCCGATACCCGATATGAACCGAATTACCGGGGGAAGCCGCTCAGCTTCTGGCTGAATTCCCTGCAAAAGCGCGACCAATACCTGCAGATGGCATTCGAAGCAATCCAGACCTTTGGGCCGGCGGCCTCCGCGGCGGTACCGGAACTGACATGGATTGTTTCTGAATCATTTGAACCTATCGAGATCGGCGTGGACGACGAAAGTGCCGTTAGAACCAAACTGTCCAGGCTTCAAGTTCACTCGGCGGCAGTGGACTGCCTGACCGCCATCGGAAGTGCCGCTGCTCCCTCGGCAACCGCGTTGGCGGAGTGGGCTTTGAAACCGAAGGTCGTTCTCGGCAAGATCCGAAGATGGGAGGACCAGTCCGCCTTCATTGACATGGTCCAGATCGATGTTCTCGAAAGAATGCGAGTGGCTGGGGCCATTGGGCATTTCGCTCCGGAAGCATCACTGGTTATCGCAAAACTGCTGAATTCTCCGAATGAAGATGAGACGAAACTCGCCGTCGCCATTCTCAGTGAACATGCGCTTCCAATTGCATCAAGTCTGCTGAAATCAAAAAACTGCAACGATCAGAAACTGGGACTGAAGATCATCACCGATATGTGGCCGGTCGTCGCGAGAGATCATCTCCTCGATCTTGAGGAGATGCTGCCATGCATGAAAACCGGAAGTGTTCGTGAACGGTAGAAGGAATTATGGTGGTTCACATGACTGTAAAGAAGCGCGTCATCATCGTGGGAGGAGTTGCGGGAGGCGCGTCGTGCGCCGCGCGGTTGCGGAGACTGGATGAGCAAATCGAAATCGTCCTCCTCGACAGGGGGCCGTATGTTTCGTTCGCCAACTGCGGCTTGCCGTATTACGTGGGCAACGTGATTCAGGATGAAGCGAAGTTGCTGGTCGCTTCACCTGAACTCTTCCGCAGGCGCTTCAATATCGAAGTGCGCACTCAGAATGAAGTCCTGTCCATCGATCGCAAGGCGCGGGAGATCGAGGTGCGCGATCTCACTTCGGGCCGTGAGTATCGCGAAAAGTTCGACGTGCTGGTCCTGGCTCCAGGTGCGGCAGCGATTCGTCCCACACTTCCGGGAATCGATCTGCCCGGGATCTTCACGTTGCGTACGGTTCCAGACAGCCGGAGGATTCGGGAGTGGATTCTTAATCGATCAGCACGCCGGGCCGTGGTGATCGGAGGCGGCTTCATTGGTCTGGAAATGGCAGAGAATCTGGTCCATCGCGGCCTGGAAGTAACGATTGTTGAAATGGCGAACCAGCTGATGCCACCGCTCGACCTTGAGATGGCCGAATTCGTCCGCCGCCGGCTGGAGTCCCACACTCTTCAATTACAGTTGGGAGACGGCGTGGCCGCTTTCGAAGCATGCGCGGAAGGCGGACTTATCGTGCGCACTCAGAAAGGAAAGGCGTTTCCCGCGGATGTGGTGATCCTCGCGATTGGCGTCCGTCCGGAAACATCTCTGGCGCAAAACGCAGGGCTGGAGATCGGCTTGCGAGGCGGCATTCGCGTCGACAATCAAATGCGTACCAGCGATCCGAACATCTGGGCTATCGGAGACGCCGTCGAGACGCGAAGTGTGATTACCGGCACGCCGGAAATGATTCCACTTGCCGGTCCTGCAAACCGTCAGGGCCGGATTGCCGCAGAAGCGATTACGGGCAGAGACACCCGGTTTCGCGGCCTGCAAGGAACAGCCGTCTGCGGTTTCTTTGGCGTGGTCGTCGCGATGACCGGTTCAACAGAGAAGTCTTTGAAGCGTGCAGGCATTGCCGATTTCCAGGCCGTGTATCTGCACCCGGGCCACCATGTGGATTACTATCCCGGCGCAAAACCGATTCACATCAAGCTTCTCTTCAACTCAAAGGATGGCCGAATTCTCGGAGCACAGGCTGTGGGAGAGGAAGGCGTCGAAAGGCGGGTGGACGTCATCGCGATGGCAATGCAAATGGGCGGGACGGTATTCGATCTCGAAGAAGCCGAGCTTTGCTATGCACCGCAATACGGAGCAGCCAAGGATCCCGTCAATGTCTGTGGCATGGTGGCGGCAAATGTCGTTCGCGGCGACGTCGAACTCGCGGATTGGAGCAACCTGCGCAACAACGGCGCTTTGATTCTCGATGTGAGAGATCCCGGCGAGTTCCAGAATGGATCGATCGATGGAGCGATCAATATTCCACTGGGACAACTGCGCCAAAGGCTGGACGAGCTCCCCCATGACCGGGAGATCTGGATCAACTGCGGAGTGGGTCAGCGCGCATACTACGCCTGCCGCTTGCTGACACAACTTGGATTTAAAGCGCGGAACCTTTCCGGAGGATACGAATCCTACCGCGCTATATATCCCCACACCTCAGAGCACGACACTACTTCCCCTGTTCCTTCACCGCAAGGCCACCGGTGACGCCGTCCACCTGATATCCCGTCTGAATTTTTCTGGCCCGTTGAATCTGCGCGGGCGTCGCGGTCTTCGGATCGACGTTCGCGACCGCGCAGGTAAATCCTCGCAGCGTGCACTCTGAGGTCGTGTGTTTGATTCCCCGTTCCTTCATCAGGCGACTCATCAGCTTTACCGCCTCTTCGTTAAATACGATCGCATTGTTGGGCCGGAAAGTTCCAACACCAATCGCGTAGTCAATAGGCATCAGCGGTTCAATGCTGGAACCGAATTGTCCGTCGTTTTTCTTGCCAAGGTCGTAGGCGTCCAGATCGGCTCCCTTGTCGATCAGGTACTGGATGATTGGAACGTCTCCGATGTTCGCGGCAACCATCAGGGCTGTAATTCCGTAGTTGTCCGCGGCGTTGACATCCTGTCCGATCTCGACCAACAGCTTGACGACTTCGAGTCTTTCGGATGCCGGTCTGGATTTGTTATAGCCGGGAATAAAACCCGTTCCAGCGGCGGCCTGAAGGACGGTCTCGTTATCTTTGGAAACAATCTTCGGATCCGCGCCATGGGAGAGCAGAAGCTTCGTCAAATCCAGATCACCCGCGAATGCCGCCCGCATCAACGCCGTGGCAAACACAATTCGTGGCGAACCTTCCCGCATGCGGCCACGCGGCGTGTTATTGACGACAGCGTTCGGATTCGCTCCGGCATCGAGAAGTTTTCGGATCAGCGGAAACGGATCGGTCGTGACCATCCACGGGAAATTCGGCGCCGTTTCCATGTTGCGGCGGTCGACAGCCCAGAACAGCGGCGTGAATCTCTCGGCGTCGGCCTGATTGACGTCGGCGTGATTGTCCACCAGAAACGACGCCACATCGTAACTCCCGTTGAATATCGCCAGGGAAAGCGCACCTTTTCCATCGCCGTCGAGGGCATTCACTTTCGCTCCGGCGGCAACCAGCAGGCGGGCGGATTCCAGATCGCCTTCACGCGCGGCGAACATCAATGGCGTCAGCAATCCACTCGAATGCTCTTCAGGCGCCTGATTGGAACGGGGATCCACCGGAGTCGCGCCTTCGAACCCGCGGCCGGTCGCAGAGGGCACGAACTTCGTGCGAACATTCACATCGGCACCGCGATCGACGAGCAACTTCACAACGGCGGGATGGACTTCGGAAACGGCCCACATCAATGCCGTTGTATCGCCCCACTTTTCACTGGCGTTCACCTTCGCGCCATTGTCGAGGAGTACCTTGACGGCATCGGGCTTCCCAGTGCGCGACGCAAACATCAGCGCCGTGTCGTTGTACGAAGAAAGAGGCGCATTCGGATCCGCGCCTGCTTTAATCAATTTCTCGATCATTGCGGCGTCCCCGATGACGGCAGCAAGCTGCATGGGCATAACGCCCTCTCGATTGGCAGCCGAAATATTGGCGCCCGCGCGAATCAGAAGGTCCGCAGTCGCCAGATCGTCCGCCTGTACGGCCCAGTGCAAGGCGGTAGTACCATCCACCTGCGGCGCATTCACATCGGCTTTCTTCTGCAAAAGCGCGCGCACGGCTTCCCTGTTGCCCTTCATCATCGCATCGGCCACTTCGCTCGAGGCGGCATGGGCGGATACGACGGATAACAGTATGATTGCGATGGATTTGAATATTTGTTTCATATGTTCTCTTGTAGGGGCGGTCGGACCGCCCGCAATCCTGGATTGGTCATCTATATATAGATGTTGCGGGCGGAGTATAGCTAAAGGCCCAGCGCCAGCACAATCGATAATCGATTTCCGGTAAATCCATCCTGCGTCTTGTATTCATCGGATAACCTGAGGTAAAGTCACGCCGAATATGAGCGCAACATTTGAACGCATCGAACCCGTTTCCAAGAAAACCCGCGTCGTTACCCTCCTTCGCGAGGCCATACTTTCGGGCACTATTAAAGGTGGAGAGCAAATCGTCGAGGCGAAGCTGGCCCAGCAATTTGGCGTCGGCCAGGGACTGGTCCGCGAAGCGCTTATTGAGTTGGAACATCACGGATTCCTCCAGCGAACGCCCTTCACCGGCACTACCGTGACGACGTTGACGCTTGAAGATGCTCAGCAGATCTTCGATGTTCGCATCGAACTGGAGCCGCTGGCATTCCGCCTGGCAGTACAGCGGGCGAGCGAGAAGGAAATCGCGAGTCTCAAGGACCTGATCGAGAAAACTCGTCTGAAAGCGAAAGATGAAGATCTCGAGGGTTTCTTCGAAGCTCATTTGAGTTTCAGAAATAAGGTCTGGGAGGTTTCGGGAAATCGCTTTGTGCAGCAGTCTCTCGAGCGCATTGTGATTCCGCTCTACGCCCTGTATCTGATTCGGCGCTCCTACAATCGCGAAGGCATCCTTCAGACCAGTGTCGAATGCCTGGAACATCAGGAAAAGATCATCGACGCCTTTCAGCGCAGGGACGCAGAAGCCGCGCGGCAAGTCGCGCGGGAGTTTTTGCTGAGGATGAAGGATTTCCTGGGAACCCGCCTGGTTCCCGAAGGGCCGATTTCTTAATGAGGAAGTGGACGCCGGTTGCTTGCATTTCCATCCTGACCGCGGTTCTCGCCTACGGCCAGGCCGCCAGACCACAATCTAAAACCGCCGCCGAGCGCGCGCTTGTCGATCAGTACTGCGTGACCTGTCACAACGACAAGGCAAAGAAGGCGAACCTTTCACTCGAGAACATCGACCTCACAACAGCAGGCGATCATCCGGAGATCTGGGAAAAGGTCGTTCGAAAACTGCGGGCTGGCCTGATGCCGCCTCCGGGAATCAAGAGACCTCCACTGGCAGAGTACGAAGGACTCCGTGACTGGCTCGAATCGGAAATCGATCGAAAAGCAGCAACGCGTTCGAACCCCGGTTCCGTTGTCCTCCACCGCTTGAATCGCGCCGAGTATGCCAACGCGGTTCGCGACCTGCTCGATTTCAACGTCGATGTGGAAACGCTCCTTCCTCCGGACGATTCCGCCAGAGGTTTCGACAACGTCGCAGGCTCACTGACAATTTCGCCGACATTGCTTGAAGCCTATATGACCGCGGCGACGAGAATCGCGCGCATGGCTGTTGGCTACTGGAAGTCGCCGACAGAAATGACATACGTTGCTCCCGCCGACGGGTCGCAGAACATGCAGATCGAAGGGCTGCCCTTTGGCACGCGCGGCGGAGTGCTGGTGCGGCACACTTTTCCAGCCGACGGAGAATACCGATTCTCGATTCAAAACCTCGGAATCGGAAAATACACTCCCGGCGAAAAGATTGAATTCCTCATCGACGGCGAGAGGGTGAAGCTGGTGGATTATGTCGGCGTCGGCCTGAGCCAGGGAATGGCCGCCGATGAAGGTGATGGAACCATCAGCGTCAAAGTCCCCGTGAAAGCCGGTTCGCACATGGTTGGTGCGACGTTCCTCGCGACGAACGCCCGGCCCAGCCTCGACCTGATTCGGCAATACGAACGAAAGTCCCTCGAGAACAACAGTATTCCCCAACTGCAGTATTACCCTGCGATCGGCCTGCTGAAAATCCAGGGCCCGTTTTCCGCTGCGCGCCCGGAAGACTCGCGCAGCATGCGAAAGGTCTTTACCTGTCGCCCGGCAACTGCCGCCCAGGAAGAACCGTGCGCAAAAGAAATCCTCACGACGCTGTCGCGACGCGCATATCGCCGTCCTTCATCTTCCCAGGATCTGGAATCGCTGATGGACTTCTATCAGCAGGGTCGGAAAGGCAATTCTTTCGACGACGGCATCGAACTCGCTCTGCGGCGGCTTCTCGCTAGTCCTCAATTCCTCGTGCGTGCGGAAAAGGAACCCGCCAATCTCGCCGTCGGAAAAAGCTACCGCATCAGCGATCTCGAATTGGCGTCGCGCCTGTCGTTCTTTCTGTGGAGCAGCATTCCGGACGATGAGCTGATCAATCTCGCCGCGCAGGGAAAGCTGAGCAATCCTGCGGTGCTTGAAGCGCAGGCAAAGCGGATGCTCGCGGATCCCCGGTCCCAGGCATTTATCGAAAATTTTGCCGATCAGATTCTCTACCTGAGAAATCTACCCGCGACTTCGCCCGATGGCGTCCACTATCCGGACTGGGATGACGAATTGCGAAAGGGTTTCCGGCGTGAAACCGAACTGCTCTTCGAAAGCATCATGCGCGAGGATCGCAACGTCGTCGATTTGTTGACCGCCGACTACACATTTCTCAATGAGCGGCTCGCCAGGCACTATGGCATTCCGGGAGTCTATGGATCCGGTTTCCGCCGCGTCACTCTCGGCCCGGAACTGGACTACCGACGAGGACTGCTGGGACAAGGAAGCTTTCTTTCGGTAACCTGGGTTCAGAATTTCAGAACCTCGCCGGTGAAGCGCGGCGTATGGGTTCTCGAAAACATTCTCGGCACTCCCCCACCGGAACCTCCGCCCAATGTTCCTCCATTGGAAGACACCAAGGGCGGCCCGGAAAGAATCCTCACGCTGCGTGAACAGATGACGCTGCATCGGAAGAACGAGCCCTGCGCCAGCTGTCACAAATTGATGGACCCGATCGGATTCGCGCTCGAAAACTTCGATGCCGACGCCAAATGGCGTACAAAGCAGGGCGGCGACGGAGGAGCATTGATCGATACGTCGTCCGAACTGTGGGATGGCACCAAAGTCAACGGTCCGGTGGAATTGAGAAAGGCCCTGTTGAAGTATTCGCCTCAGTTCGTTCGCATGATCACAGAAAAAATGATGACTTATGGTCTGGGCCGTGGAGTCGAGTACTACGACATGCCCGTGATTCGATCCATCGTGCGTGACGCGGACAAGAACAACGATAAATTCACTGCGATACTGATGGGCGTGATCAAAAGCGCGCCGTTTCAAATGAGAACAAAAGCTGTTGAGGAGGCCCGGTAATGTTTATTACAAAGAAGCACATCCCCCGCCGAACATTTCTACGCGGCGTCGGCACAACACTGGCTCTGCCATTTCTCGAATCGATGCTACCCGCCCAGACACCGGCAAAGAAGGCCGTGAGCACGCCGAAGCGCTTCGTGGGCATATGGCATCCTCATGGCGCGGCACCGGGATACTGGAGCCCGGTACAGGAAGGCGCTAACTTCGAGTACTCCTTCATCACGAAACCGCTGGAACCGTATCGCAATCGAACCGTGCTCATCAGCGGACTCGACATGAACGAATCGTTTGCCACCGAGGAAGAGCCCGGCGGCGATCACGCGAAAGGCGCCGCGCTGCTGTCCGGCGCACGTCCCCGGCGTAACGCGGTCAGCCCGTATCTGGGCGTCACCATCGACCAGCTGATCGCAAACAAATTTGGCCAGGACACCATCCTGTCGTCCATTCAGCTCGGCGTCGAAGACACCGGCAACTTCGGCAATTGCAACTGGGGCTACAGCTGCGCTTATACGAATTCCATTTCCTGGACGTCGGCCACTCAGCCGCTGCCGACGCAATGCAATCCTCGTGTCGCCTTTGAACGGTTGTTTGGCGATGGAACTAGCACGGAGGAACGCCTCACAGGACGAAAACAGAACGCGAGTATTCTCGATTCCGTTACACGCGAACTCACCTTCTTCAAGAAGGACCTCAGTGCCGGGGACAAGAGCCGGCTCGATACGTACACGGACAATATTCGCGAGATCGAACGACGCATCAACATCGCCATGAGCCGTTCCGTAAAAGAACCGTCTGCGGAAATCCCATTCGGTCTGCCGGACAACAAGCACGTCCACTTCCGGCTGATGTACGACCTGATGGCTCTCGCCTTCGAAGGAGACATCACCCGATCCGCAACGTTTATGCTGGGACGCGATTTATCCGGTACGAGTTTCCCGGAATCCGGATTCACGGGCGGCTGGCACGGATCGTCGCACCATGGCGATAAACCGGATAACGTGGCGAACTACGCGAAGATGAACCGGTATCACGTGCAGAACCTTGCCTACTTCGTCGAGAAGCTGAAGAATATTCCCGAAGACGACGGTACCGTGCTCGATCACGTCCTCATTTACAAGGGAAGCAACATGGGCAATTCGCATCGTCATGCGCATGTGAAAGTGCCGGTAATTCTTGTTGGCGGGATCGATGGGACGTTCAAGGGAAACCGGCACATCGTGTTCCCGGACGACACTCAAAAGACATCCAACATGTTGCTGAGTATTCTCCGTCTCTACGGTATCGAACGCGACAGCATCGGCCAGAGCAGCGGATTTCTTCCCGGACTGGCATGAGCACACAAATCCGAAATGCATCGATCTGGGCGGTCGCCTTCGTCCTGGCTGCGGCGTGTTTTACTTCCCTGACAGGCCCCGTATCTGCGCAGGGTCGCGGGGCGTCACGGCCGCAGGTGGTGCCGCCCTCGGGCCCGGTGTGGCAGGTGATCCGCAAGAACTGCAGCTCGTGTCACGGTATCGACGACTATGCCTACTACGCCCTCGACAGACCCGGCTGGCTCAAGCTTCTGGATACGAAACATAAGGACAGCGGCACGGCGCTGAAACCGGACGATCAATCGCTGCTCCTCGACTGGCTGGCATCGAAGTTCGGACCAAACACCAAACCGTTCCCCCGGTCCTATGTCGCGCCAGAGATCACGACGTTTTTCTCGGACCCGGAAGCGAAGCGGCTTCTCGACCGCGCGTGTGCGACATGTCACGACCTCGAACGCGTCAACACAGCGCGTAATCCCGAAGAGAAATGGCGCGTCCTTGCCGTCGACATGAGAGAGCGCGGCGCAAAGCTCACCGATGAAGAATTAGAACAGCTCGTCGAATGGCTGGGCCGAGTCCGCGGTACCAACCAGGACAAGTAAAATCCCGATCGCAGCCTGCAAATCCGGTGGCAAAATTGGAGGCAAAAGGCCCCAGATAGGCCGAACAAGACCGAAGTGGACGACAATTGCCGGTTTGCCAAAGCGAATGCTATGGGCAGTTCTCTCGATTCGACATCTCCAGAGTCTTTTAGGAGCCCGGATACGGCTCGTCGGCACTGCGGCCGTAGATCGACGGCACTTTTGACCCCATCGATCGGAGATAGCTCATCA
>Ga0184628_10001672_pt1 | contig 10896 bp, 9 predicted proteins | sample PLM4_5_b1_FD_133149 | JGI IMG/M metagenome (GOLD analysis project Ga0184628, IMG submission 133149) | Groundwater sediment microbial communities from an aquifer in East River, Colorado, USA - PLM4_5_b1 | ecosystem: Environmental > Terrestrial > Soil > Riparian zone | place: USA: East River...
AACGCGTTTCGCCGCTTGTGCGCAATTACTAGGCTGTCCGAGGGGCTGATCCCAGTGTCGCGCAGTCGCGCGAGAAAGAACGCTCCTAACTTTTCGCTCGCCATGCGTTCCGAATATACGACGACATGAACCGGTTCTAGGAAGCCCGCGGCATCCTCCACCGAGACGTCGGGAACCGCCCGTTGCCTCAGCGTTGCTGCGACGGCGCATATGGCTGGGCCGCTACGGAAATTTCCGGTCAGCGAAAGGCGGTCCTGGTCATGATAACTGTTTGCTATGGCCCGAAGGTCGGCGGGAGTCCCGTGGCGAAAACCATAGATTGCTTGGTCCGGATCCGCAATGACCGTAACAGGCACGCCAGCATTTCGTAGCCATTTGATGACGCTGCAGTCGAGTGGGTTACAATCTTGCCCCTCGTCGACGATGACTTCTGCGAAACGAGCGGCAAGGGCGCCGCCCATGGCGGCAGACCAATCCTCTCGTCGGAGCCGCTGCACGACTTCGACTCGAACGTCGGCCGCACTGAAATAACCACGTCGACGAAGCCCAGCACGCCGAGCGGCAGCTGCCTGTTGATAAGCCGCTTGATTGCTGCTGACATGGTCGCGCAGTGCCGGCATGCCGATCATCGTCGCGTCGATGCTATCGTCAGAGGCGCTGAACAGGTCTAGGCTGGGTGCTTCGCCAGGGAAGCTGAGTTGACCTCGCAGACGTATGTCAATTCCCAGTGTGTCCCAGCTATCGACCACGACAGGCTTTACGTTGACACCTTGCACACCACCTGGTGCGAAGAGAAAGTGTCGCAAGAAGCCATCGAACGTGCTCACGAAGTTCGGAAATCGTAGTACCGACTCAAGCGCATTCTCACGACAGCGCTTAGCGAATTCGTCAATCGCCGAGTTCGTAAACGACAACACGGCAATACCGTGACCGCTCCCGAGAGTTGGTGCGATTCGCGCTACGCGCGCGATGATTGCCCTCGTCTTTCCTGCGCCGGGACAAGCTTCGACGAACACAGACTGGAGATTCTGCGCAACGGCGCGTTGTTCCGGCGTCAATTTCACTCGTCGCTGATCCTCACGATGGCCTGGCGTATATAATCGGGCACAGTAAAGGCGCATCCCATCGCAATGCGTTCGGCCAGACTTTGTGCGAAATCGCCTTTGCGCACCTCCATCGCCTTGAGCAACCGAACGAATGCGGCAGCGCGATCACCCTCCTGGCATGAGTCGACATCGCTATTCCATCGATCAGCCGATCGCGGATGCAGTTCAAGAAACACTTCAGCAAGTAGGACCGCATTTCCGGCGCCATAAAGGGCGTGTTCGAGGGTCACCTCATTGGTAAACATACTGAACTTATGACGCGCCCCAAAGCCTTCCGCGAGCGCTATGAGACGGCTGGATCGGTCCGCGAGCTGCGGGTCGCGGTCGGTTATTACCACGACGCGGTCTGCGACACTCGCGTTATTGACCGACCGCAATAGAACCTCCACATATGGAGTGAAATCAACGCCGTCGATCGCAACCAGCACAGCCCCGCGGAACCTTTGCAGGGCTGCGGCGTCTCGCAGAATGTGCAACTTGGCAATTGGTGGCAGGAGCAACGCCTCCGCAATTCCCTCCACAAGCAAGGCACGCCCCCCGAAAAGCATCGCTGACCGGGTAACGTCAATGTACCGGCTGATTTTGCGCAGCGATTTCTCTGATAGGCCAATACCATTGATCGGGACGACCACAGTGCGCCGGGTAATTACGTCGCCTTCCTGCTCGCGGGCGCTCCGCACAACGACGACGCGTCCAGGGGCGACCCATGCGGTCAGATTTGGTGAGTGAGTCGTAACGACAATTTGAATGCGACCTTCTGGTGCACCCGCAACAATTGGCCGTTCGGCAGACTTTTGCGCTTGCAGAAGCATGAAGTCAAGCACAAGCATCTGCAATTGTGGATGCAGATGCGCCTCGGGTTCTTCAACCAAGAACAGCGTCAAATCGGCATCACGGGCTTTGGCGAGTTCGACGACGACGGTGGAGATGTAGAGAAGATTGGCGTAACCGAGACCAGACGAAACTATATCCTCAAGAGGGATGCCGGCATCACCCAGCCTGAAGCGAAGATCGCGCGCGACGTCGCTAAGTGCCTCTGTCGTGAAGTCGAGCGACGTAGCCTGAGCACGAATGCCTTGCGTCAGATTTCGGAGGGCGTCGCCGATCTGGGTGTTAACTTCGGTCACCACACGATGCTGCGTCTGAGTTCGTCTCACATGCTCGAGAAAGCCGTCTTCCTCGCCATCGAGCAAGAAGCTCTTAAGGAGCCCTGCGATCTTTGTCGCTGCGCCTGATCCCAAGGCCTGACGCGCATCGCGAAGAGGCGGAAGAAACACATGCCGAACGAGATCCGTGGAACCCCTCTCGGGTTCAGATGTGTCGAATCTCCCGGCCCACATCAATAACCTGCCGCGCTTCTTGACCGTGCTGCGCTCGTAACGCAAACCCCAGATGGCAAGATCCACGGTAGGGTCGGGTACAGCACTGATCAACAGCCCTTTGAGAGTGTCGCTGAGACCGCGGAAGTTGCCCTCGATTGAGAAGGAAGTCCCGGCGCTTCCTCGACGGAGGTCCTCGTCCTCTGCGTACCGTTCGCGCCGACCGTTTAATGGAAGCGTGAGAAGGCGAATGGCGTCAACAATGTTCGATTTTCCACCGTTGTTCTCTCCGACGAGCACCGTCAGATCTTTGTGAAACTGAACCGACACGTCGACACATGAGCGAAAGCCCTTAATCTTGAGCGCATCCAGATGCATATTTGTTGAAACAACTCCCTAATGGCTGCCGACGGTGCCGAGTGGGCGTGTCGGCAATTATGCACAAACAACAGGCCGCGTTCTCCGAAAAATATCCCCAACGGCCAGTCTGAATTGGCCCTGGAGCCCTGTCGGACGCTACAGAATCGTCGATCTCACTGAACGACTCAATCCTTGGATTCGCTGTATGATCAGGGAGACGGTCGACAAAGCCGCTGCTGCAGCGATTTAAGAAGGAAGCGATCTCGAGCTTTGTTAGTCGAGGCCAATCTTGAGTCTGGCTGTGGGGACTTAATTATCAACAGCGGCCTATCGTTGGAAGACTAGCCACATTCACTGGAGACGCAATCTGATGTTCTACTCTCGAAGAATCAATCGTGAAACACAGAAAGTCGAAGTTTGGCAATCTGAATGGTCAAACAGAGGTACCGGAAACGCGAGTAAGGATTTTCTTCGTAAGGTAGGCGATGAAGACGAGTTCGATTATGCACCCGATGCCTATAGTGCTGCCGATGCCGTATGTTGGGTACCTGGCCGCACTATAGGGAATATCGCAGTCAGTTCAGAAGCGACTTTCGGGAAGTTCTCTGAAAAGTCGGGCAACGATGCTGTACTGCCATGTCAAATAATACCTGCGGGAAAGTTTCGCCACGGAGCGAAGCGATGGTATTGCAAAACCCATCAAATCCATTGGGGCTTAAAGGCCGACTATGCAGCTGTGACGGAATCTGGGGATGTACTGTGCAGCAATCATCTGGCAAAGATGAGTTATGTGGTCAATCCACTTGAAATAGAGTTCAAGGATTTCGAAGAAATTGGCATCTGGTGCTCTCTGCCTCCGGCACTATCGAGCAGAGATATTGAAAAGAGACCCCCCAAGATTCACGTTCACAAACGTTTCAGCGGTAGCGCCAAGAAAGTTACAGATAGGGATTTTGACGCAATTGTTTGCTCGTATAACGAAAATATGGGGCTGTTCGACAATCCAGCAATCACAAAGATTCAGGTTACGCCACCTGCGGCGTTTGAATTCGTTCGCTCCATTGAGGAAAGGCGCGAAATGTCTTGTGTCACTTGTAAAAAATGCGGTTATCCACATTTGGATTTAGGTGACTTTGCCATAAAGCCGCACAAGAAGCACTTTTGTGGGAACTGCGGAAACGACAGTATCTGGAGTCCCGAACTAATCGTGTCGACGCCGCTAAAGCCGCTGCATGACCGCTTTAGTAACAGCAACACCTATGTAGTCCCAGATCGAGAGGTCAATCTCGATGACTATGCCGGTCTGGAGTTTGAGTTGTGGTCATCAACACCGGCTGTGCTTTGGACCGCGAACAGGCCTCAGGAAAAAGGCATTCACGTGCATGTCTATCCTCAGGGGGGAAAGGGGAGCCGAGTGGTCGACGACACATTTGGCCGCGTGATCTTTCAGGGTAAGCCGCTTGACCGCGGTTTGATGTGGCAAAATATGGTCCGAAACACAGTTTACTGAGTCCAGGAGTTCTGAACTGTTTGTGTGTATCACTTCTTCTTAACCGATAGTGTTTACCGTAAGGCATGTTCCGCTGAATCGTTCAGCACTTGTCTGCCCCCTATTAGATGCCAATGATTTCCGGCTGGAATCTTTCTGCACGCCGCCGCAGATGCAGCGCTACATGTCGAAGATCTCCGGTCCGCTGACGGACCGCATCGACATTCAGATCGATATTCCCGCGGTCCCATATAAGGAGCTTTCCAATACAACGGCGGCAGAATCTTCGGAGATGATTCGCACGCGTGTGATCGCCGCCCGCGGAGTGCAGTTCCGCCGGTTCTACGATGAAAGGATCTACACCAATGCCCAGATGGGACCACGCCATATTCGCAAGTTCTGCGTGCTGACAGCAGAATGCGAAAAGATCATCGAGAACGCCGTGACGAAGCTCGGCTTCTCGGCCCAGAGTTATGACAGGATTTTTAAGAGTTCTCGGTCAGTTGCAGCAAATGATCCTCTTTATCTCGCCTGAAGTCTTGCAGTGTCTGATTGCGCGCTTCAGTAAGCGAAGACCGTAGACTCGGGTGTGAGTGCGCTTATGGTTGAACGGGAAGGACCATGTATTGATAGTACTAGTCGGAAGCCAAGTATTTGGAGAAATGTGAGTTGCCGTCGGGCGAAAGAGCCGTGCGAACGGCAAGCGAACGTCGTCGGAACGTCAGAAGGCTGCCTCGGCTGGGGTGATTAGACCGGACCGAGCTTCGATCACGTTCATTTCCTGGAACGATCGGGTAAACTCCGATGCCAGTCCCACGTAAACCGAGGCAGTCGTCTTGTGGAAACAGTCGAGAAGGAAAGACGCCAGCTTGGGTTCAGGCACGATATACAAGAATCGATGAACCTGTCGTTCCTGTTCCAGCAGGCTTCGGATACGCATATAGTCGCGAGACTTTTTTGCCGTGCGTTCATACTCAAGCGCGAACGAAACCGCGTTGCCGTTAATTCGAACGTTGACGATCGCGTCGTAGTCTTTTGCGTAACCGGAAGCGGTCAATTCATTTATCGCGCGGATCGTCATCTCCGATTCCCAGGCTTCCAGTATTCCCTGCCGGTCCAGGCTCAGCTGCAAGTCGTTGAGGTCCAGTGAATGGACAAGATTCACATGAGTTGCGGCATCCCTGTGTCGTCTGCCGTCCAATACGGGAAAATGATCGGCGAGCATCACAGTTCCGTCGCTGGTGATGGAATATATCGGGCTTGGCGTCACCGATCGTACGGCATGGCGTTCCATCAGACCGCTCGACACCAACCGGCGCATCCGCCAGTTGAACGGGGCTCGCGTGATCTCAATGTGCCGGCGTTGCATGAATTCAAACAGTTGATCGTGTGTGATGAATTGGGAGTGGAGCACTTGCAGCAGCAGCGGAATGTCCTTCAACGGATTTAGCGATATGGCACCCTTCTGAAATCCCATTTCGATTTACCCTCGTAGCTGAAGGAAGGCCCGCCACGGCCGATCGGACTGCGGCTCAACGACGAAGCGGCCAAGCGTTCCGCGGATCCAGCTGTGAACTGGCATCAACAGCAGCGCCTCTTGCTGATGATTTGCCTGGCTCAGAGAAAGGAGTGTGACCGCATCCGACTTCCAACCGTCATGATCAACCGGCAATGTACCGGTCCGGTCGGAAGTCACCGCGAACAGGAAGCAGTCCGGAATTGAAGGGGGACTCAACAGGTGGTGCAGTAGCAATATCGACGACTCTGAGTCCGACGGCGTTCCGGACTCGAATACACGACCGATGTTGCGTTCGATCTGTCTCCAGTTGAAACCGCCAATTTCGTTGAACCTTACATGACCGAAGATGCGCGATCGGTGTCGCAGCTTCCCGTCGATGAGCAGGCCTGTCGTGTTGTAAAACGCAACGGGTTCGGCGTTCAGCCTCATCCGTACCGACCAGATACTTCCAAAGCCTTCAAGCCCGATGAGCATCGACAGGGGTTCCCTTCTGGCGCAGGTTCTTTGCTTTTTCGGCAGCAAGCTGCTTCTCGAGTTCGTTGATGCGCGCAATGTAGTCCGGTGGAACGAAATCGAGCGCGATTTGTCCGGTGGGCGGATGTCCCTTCTTCAACTGAAGCGACATTTCGGCGATCATCCTGGATCTCCTTTCGATGTCATCGCGCAACACCTTGTTCTCTTCCCGGATCGCCAGCAGTTCCGACGCTTGAACGGCGTCGTGCTTTGTCGGGACTTCACCGCCGGATTCGATCACGCGATTGCAGGATTCGATGTGTTCGTTGTAGCGGCGGATCGCTTCGCGAGCGACATCCCGGGAGTATTGGTCGTGGCGAAGCACATCGGTCAGCGACTGCGCAGCCACAACCAACGCACGGCGATGGCTGGTGTGTTGAGCAACTGCCACCGTCAACAACAAGACGAGTGCACCCGTCGCACCGAGGCCATACTGGAAATACGGATTGCCCAATTGAGTGATGAACGCACGCTTGCGTTCTTCCCATGCCGCACCGAAATCTTTGTCCGCCGGGTTGACCTGGCTCAATGCTCGCTCGTACCACGTTGGGCGCGGTGCCGGAATAGCGAGGAGCAATAGAAATAAGGAGTGCAGCGCGTAGCGACTCATTTCGTGGACACCGCCCGGCGCGGCCGGCGCGCATGGATCTGTGCAGCAATCTGTGAATTCTTGAAACGCAGGTTTGCTCCTGCCGTCGTCGCTCTGGAATGTCGTAGGCGCGGATACAGTTCCGGCTCGAAACACGGCACGCGGATTTCCTCCGGCGCGCGAACATGCAGGCGGGAGTGCAGGACGCCACGGGCATCGTCCGTCATGAGAATCTGCATTTGACCTTTTGGCAGGGATTTGACATCAAGATCGGTAACCCGGTATTCCTTGTCCTCGCGCTCAACCGCTGCACCCGTTTTCTCGTACCATTCGTGAACGAACAAGCGCTGTTGCGCCAGGCTGTAGCTTCGACGCGATACCGTCGCCTGTGCGGAGGCTCGAATGAAGTAGCTCGCGGTTTCCTCATCGCGAGTTCGGAGGATGATTGTCGTGTTGGGCGCAGACGTCACATCTTCCTTGAATCCGCGGCCAACCTGCATCAGTTGCGGCAGGCTTTGCATGGAGAAGAGGAAGGCCGTATTCGTACCGCGGGCAGTCTGAACGATCTGCGCAAAGTTCCGATAGCCGAATGGCGCGAATTCGTCCATCACGACACTGAAGAGCGGTCGGTTCAGCCTGCGGCGATCATCGACACTCTCATAGCGCCGGCCAATGACCAGCTGCAGGTTCTGCAACAACATCTTTCCAAGCGCGCGGACCGGTTCGGTGTTCTTGTTGATGTTGAGGGTGACGAAGAGGATCAATTCCTGTTCAATGACATCGTCGATGGAGAGCAGGTCTTCGTAGCTTCCCGTAATGACGGACAACTCATCGTCGAGGAATGTCATGCATTCATTAAGCAGTCCCTGAATTTTCGGAACACGTTCCCGATCCTCGAAGGACTGGAATAGATTCTTCACGGACATTTCGAAGTTCAACCGCCGCTGTGTACTCAACCCGCCATCGCGCTCGATTCGGAGTCGGGCTATCTCGGCCTGCTCCCGGATGACACGTTCGTCGAGAGCCATCACGATCACGTCGTAGAAATTGAACCGGAGTCCGGTGTATGTCAGAACGCGCACGATGTCGGCCAGGTAGTTCAGTTGGTGCTTGGAGAAGAACTCGTCGTGCAAATTGAAGCTGCCGAAGACCATGTTGACCTGCGCCATGTAGTTGTCGTCGGTGGTGTGAAAGGGATTGTAGAGAACTGAAATGTCGGGGCGTGCAGGATTCAGAAGCCGGAGATCCTGCAACCGGCCGGCGCGATGAATGTGCGGCAAGAGGCTGTGGAAGAAATCGAGGTCCCCCTTACCGTCAAAGATCACCATCGGAATCTTGTGGCGATCATCGGCTGGTCCGAACCTCCGCGCCAGATCCTGGGTAATGATGTTGCGGAGCAGTGTCGTCTTACCGGAACCGGTTTGCCCAAGAACAATCCCCTGCATCACGCGAACGGAATCCGGCCACAACCAGGGCTTTCCGTTGGCATCATGACCGAGGACGACGGAACTCTGCGCCCAGGCCGCCGACAGGTTGTTCGAATCCCGCTGCGGCCCGATCCGAAGTGGAGGCCAGGTCTGCTCCCGTCGGTGCCGCAGGGTTAAGAAGTGCCAAATCATCAGGTAACTGCAACAAACCGTTAGTAATACATATGCGGCGATCTCCTGAATCTGGCTCATGGAGAGGTGCCAGCGAGAGCGCGCTATATATAAAAGGAGGAGAAAGGCGCCGCCACCCACAAAAAGCAGCAGAATGTCGGACTCCCGGAGGAGCGGCGGACGGACTAAACGGTTGGATTCATTAGCATTAGATACCATAGGTGTCTTTCATCAGAGGTTGAAAAGGGCGAACGTGGTTCCCATCACTACCGCGTAGGCTAATAGAATCAACAGTTCAGGCCTGGGACGACGCCGCTGGTTCGGGTCGAACGGGTTCGGCGGCTCGAACAGCCAATTCGCCAGCGTTCCGAAACATCCCAAGCCGGAACTTCGACCGAGAATCTGGAGGAGGCTTTGATAAACCTGCGCGAAGGTGGGGACGAGTTTCGGCATCGGATTCATAACGGACCTACAGGACCAGCGTGATGGAAGTCGGCTTCGAGCCCTTCGGTTGGAAGACAAGCCTGAGAACGGAGGGATCAGACTCTTTCGGTTTGTACACAAGTGTCATCACGCCAGACACATGCTCGCCCGATTCGAGAGTCACCGGCGGTTTGTAGTCCATCACATAAATTCTGCGGTGACCTTTGTCGCGGATCGCTCCTGCAATCCTGGAATTGATTTGCGTGTATCTCCGGCCGTGGAGCGAATCGGCTGAATGTGGCGACTTCAGTTCGAAGACTTCGGGACGTACCAACGTGGTTGCTTCGTAGCGGACGACGAGTTGTTCTCCATTTTGAATCACGCCGGTGATTTTGACGGCAGCATTCGCGTCGCCGGAATTTTCAATTCTGCGGATTGGAGGTGCAGCGGGCACAGGCTCGCTAATCGCGGCACGCGGTTCGATCTTCTCCGCTGGATAAGACTGCTGATCGATGGCGAAGTCCGCCGTCGCTATCGAAGTCGCTGGAACCAGTTCGTAGCTGAACCGGCCCGATGCCGTCCAGATGAACAGATTCGTCGAGGCATCTTCCTCGATCGGTTGAATCAGTACTTTGTTTCCCTGCCGCTCGATCTTGAACGACGGACTGCCCGCCGCTGCCATCACGACGGGCTCGGTGAGTTCGATCACCGTAAGATGATTTGCCATCGTCTCCACGCGACGAACCAGATTGCGATCGGCGCGCTGAGTATCGATCCGCTGTCCCAAAACGGGAATTGTCAGCGCCAGAACCAAAACACTCCCGATTAACGTTTTCATTGTTTGTTCTCCTTCGATATTTGAGGAAAGGAACCAGGAGGCCCCCATTGGTTGGCGGCCTCCTGGATCAGGCTGGTTCTATTCAGGCGGGACGAGTGGAGGTGACGGTGGGACGTTGCGGGATTCCTTCAAAAACAACATGACCGTTCCGGATTTCTCCGCGTCCCGCTTTCAGCGGAAACGGATGAACCCGGTTCACACGCTGACCGTTCCGGACAACGTCGCCGTTCTCTCGCACCTGGAGAAGGAGAGTTCGGCGTTCCTGCGCTTGCTCGTTGTCGCCGACTCGTTCGACGAGGAACACTCGACCCTCACCGTCGAATTCGACTTCCCCATCGACCAACTCTGGCGCTATAACTTGAACGGGACGACTTCCGGTTTCTTCTGCAATCATGTCGATCGCTTCCTGAGGGAATGTGTGCCAGAGCAACGAGCCTTTGCTCCGGCCGCCGCACACCACCGTGTGCAGCGCCTGACACCAGCCACGCCGGTTCTCTTCTTTCTCATCTGCCCATTTTCGGACCAGCATCATGAGCGCCTTCAGCTCATCCTTCGTGCGCTCCTTGTTTGTCAACGACACCATCTGCGCCGAATTGCGCCGACGGCGTGCAGCGTCGCGAGTCTTATGATCATCATTCGACCGCTTGGCCACGTACTCGGTCTCCGCCTCGGTGAATTGCTTGTCGATCTCCGCCTTGCGCGACATGACGCGTGATACTTCCGCCGCATAGAGACGATTGATCTCCTTGCATTCGGCGTACATCTCCTGAGTAAACGTCGCTCCGGAAATGACTCCGTGGAAATCACCGATCGGGAGAGTGGTCCGGAAGAAGTCGTCGACTTCATTCCGAACCGCGTTGTAGAGGTAACCCACTTTGTCGTTGGGTCCGATGGGAAGGGACAACGGCATTCGGGATACCTGCTCTTCATGCTTGTGCTTCAGCCACGGGGCAGTCTGGATCTGCTTGCGAATCTCGGTGATCCGCCGGCGATCGACCTGCGTTCCATGCTTCAGGCTGTCCAACGCATTCTGCAATTCCCGAACGAGCTCGTGCGCCAACTCGGGCTGACCGGCAGCGAAACACGAGGTCTGAAGGTCCGTGATCGACCCGATCTCATTGCCCTTTGCTTTATTGGCGACC
>Ga0184628_10001673_pt1 | contig 10892 bp, 10 predicted proteins | sample PLM4_5_b1_FD_133149 | JGI IMG/M metagenome (GOLD analysis project Ga0184628, IMG submission 133149) | Groundwater sediment microbial communities from an aquifer in East River, Colorado, USA - PLM4_5_b1 | ecosystem: Environmental > Terrestrial > Soil > Riparian zone | place: USA: East River...
CGGCCTGCGCAATGTGGGCAGCGCGGACACGGTGAATCTGGTCGCCACGCTGTTGAGCGCCGGGGGCGTGACTTCACCGGGTGGTCCGCAGCAATATGGCGCGCTGGCGGCGAATGGCTCGACGGTGTCTCGGTCATTTGCCTTCGTAGCGACCGGAGCACCGGGCGGCACGCTGACCGCCACGCTGCAATTGCAGGATGGCGCGCAGAGCCTCGGCAGCGTGTCATTCACCTTCACGCTCAGCGCGACCCGTTCGTTCACCAACGGCAATGTGATTCTCATTCCCGACCACGGACAGGCGACAGACTACCCTGCGACCTTGACGGTGTCGGGCATCACCGGATCCGTGAGCAAGGTGACGGTGAGGCTCAACGAATTCACGCACTCGTATCCCGATGACGTGGACATCCTGCTGGTGGGACCAGCCGGCCATAAGGTCATGTTGCTCTCGGATGTTGGCGCAGGAGTTTCCGTCGCGAATGTGACGCTGACGTTCGATGACTCTGCGGCGCCGTTGCCGTCAGGGGCCATTACGAGTGGGACGTATCATCCCACGGACAACTTTACGGGAGATACATTCCCGCCTCCGGCCCCGGCTGGACCGTTTGGCGTAAACCTGTCCGCGTTCAACGGCACGAATCCGAACGGCACGTGGTCGCTTTATGTGGTGGATGATGCCACGGGCGACCAGGGCCGGATCAGCAGTTGGACGTTGAACATTCAGACTGCGGCGCCGGTGCCGTCCGCGGCCGATGTGGGCGTCACGGTCACCGCTCCGACCGACGCTGAATCGGGCGCGTCCTTCAGCTACGCCATCACGGTGGCCAACAACGGCCCGGCGACAGCCACTGGGGTCGTGCTTAATGATGTGCTGCCGGCTGGCTTCAGCCTCGGCTCGGTCAGCGTGAGCCAGGGCAGCTACAGCACGGCCGCGGGTTCGGTGACGGCCAGTCTGGGCACGCTGGCTCCGGGCGCAAGTGCGACGATTGCGATTAGCGGTGCGGGCGTCGGGCCGCGCACAATGACGAATTCGATTTCCGTGACGGCGGCACAGACGGATCTGAATCTGGCCAACAATTCGGCGGCGCCCGTCACGCGGGTGGCAGCGCCGGTGCTCGCGATTCGCGGCGCGGGTCCGGACGTCGTCATCACGTGGGCCGCGCCTGCGACGGGCTACATCCTCGAGACGAGCGCGAACGCGACAGGACCGTGGTCGGTCTCCTCCGCGGCCGTTACGATTGTGAACGGCGCGAATTCCGTGACCATTCCGGCAACGGACACGGCCTTCTTCCGCTTGCGCAAACCGTAGCGCGACTGCGCCGCATCGCCGTGCGATGAAACTCTACGGGCTGACTGGCGGGGTGGGGATGGGCAAATCCACATCCGCCAGCCTGCTGGAGAAGCGGGGCGTTCCCGTCATCGATACGGACGTCATCGCGCGCGAGATTGTCGAGCCGGGAGAGCCTGCGCTCGATGAGATCGTTTCCACGTTCGGGCGCGAACTGCTTGATGCCGGCGGACGGCTGCGCCGCAGTGCTCTGGCAGCGATTATTTTTTCCGCGCCGGAGCGGCTCAAACAGCTCGAAGCCATTCTGCATCCCCGCATTCGTGAGCGCTGGATGGCATGGGCCGAAGAACGCCGGCACGAAGGCCAGCCGGCCGCAGCGGTGGTGATTCCGCTCTTGTTTGAGACCTCCGCGCAATCCCACTTTTCCGCCGTGGTCTGCACGGCCTGTTCCGTGGCCAGCCAGCGGGAGCGGTTGCGCGCGCGCGGCTGGTCAGAGGAACAGATCGAACAGCGGCTCGCGGCGCAATGGCCGATCGAAAAGAAGATGGCGATGTCGAATTACGTTGTCTGGACGGAAGGCGACCTCGTGATGCACGAGCGGCAGATCGACAAGCTCTTCGGCTATTGCTTTGGGTTTCCGCGCTGATTCCAACTCGACAGTCCGGACAGCACGAGGACGAGCGTTCCAAAAATTGTTCCGGCGATGCTCGTGGGAATGCCGGCGACCACGCCGCCGAGCAGCGCTTTCAATGCGGCAGCGCCCACCGAGTCGCCGCTCTTGCGCCGCTGAATCCAGAACACGCCCCCGGCTGCGACCAGGAATGCCAGCGGTGACGTGATGATCGCGGCGACTTCAGCGGTCAATGCTTCGGGTGCGAAGAAGAACCAGTCCACGCCGAGCACCAGGAGACCGCTGGCCGGGTGCAGCCAGAATTTCTGGCGCGGCGGAGTTGGGGCGTCTTCGTAGCGTTGCAGCCGCACCGGAATGGGCGGCGGCGTGGGCGATTCTGGGTTCGTCTGCACAAGGTTATGATACGCCGAGATCGATTACATTTGGAATTCGGATTTGGCCTATGCACCTGATTCCTCTGCGCCCGTTGGACACGCTGAAGCGTGAACTGCAACTCGGCGGGCGGGCCATTTCCGTTGGAGTTCAACCTTTGGTGGTCCCGTTCTCCTCAAACGGATTCAAGTGCATGGCCCTGTTTGGGATTTTGAGCTTTTTTGGATTTTGGATTTTGGAAGTTGGAGTTTCCGTCAGGCGTGGGCACTCTGCGCGTATGGTTCTCACGCAGGCGGAATTGGAGAGTCTGGTTCAAGTCAGGCACCGTTCACCCCACACGCTTCTTGGCATGCATCCGCTCGGCGATGGCTCCGGCGTGGTGGTGCGCGCGTTCGTGCCGGATGCCGCGAGTGTTGAAATCCAGCCGGTGCATGAGCGGAACAAGCCGCGCATCCAACTCCAGCGGGTCCACGAAGCGGGGGTGTTCGAGGGCGTGAGCAGGGAGGCGCAGCACGTTTATGCCTACGATCTGGTCATCACCGATCACGCGGGCAAGCCGTGGCGAATGCGCGATGCGTATTCATTCCTGCCCACGCTCGGCGAACAGGATTTGTATCTCTTCGGCAAAGGCGACGAGCGCAGAATTTACGACAAGCTCGGCGCGCAACGCCGCGTCATCGACGGCGTGCCTGGAACGAGCTTTGCCGTGTGGGCGCCGAACGCGCAGCGCGTCAGCGTGGTGGGCGATTTCAATGACTGGGACGGCCGCGTGCATCCGATGCGCAGCCTCGGCTCGTCCGGCGTGTGGGAGATTTTCATTCCCGGCGTCGGGGAGGGCGCGCTCTACAAATTCGAAATCCGCGACGCGCACGGCAACATCGTGGTGAAGACCGACCCGTTCGGTTTCCTGTTCGAGTTGCCGCCGAAGCAGGCCGCCATTGTCTGGAACAATCAGAAGCACCACTGGAACGACGGCGTATGGATGACCAATCGTCGCAAGCGCGATCCGCTGCGCCGCCCGATGAGCATTTACGAAGTGCATCTCGGCTCATGGCTCAAAAAATCCGCCGCCGAGTCTCCCGGCTACCGCGAGGTCGCGCCTCAACTCGTCGAGTACGTGCGCAAGCTGGGCTTCACGCACGTGGAGTTTCTGCCGCTCGCCGAGCACGCTTATTTTCCGTCGTGGGGCTATCAGGTCACCGGTTTCTACGCGCCCACAAGCCGCTACGGCACACCGGAAGATTTTCAATTCCTCGTCGAGTCACTGCACGACGCCGAGATTGGTGTCATCGTCGATTGGGTGCCGGCGCATTTCCCGCGCGACGAATGGGCGCTGGCAAAGTTCGACGGCACCGCGCTCTTCGAGCACGAAGATCCGCGGCAAGGTTCGCATCAGGACTGGGGCACGCTCATTTTTAATTTCGGCCGCCACGAGGTGAACAACTTCCTCATCGCCAACGCGCTCTTCTGGTGCGACCGCTTTCACATCGACGGCCTGCGCGTTGATGCCGTGGCGTCGATGCTTTACCTCGATTACTCGCGCAAGGCCGGCGAGTGGGTGCCGAACCAATACGGCGGGCGCGAAAACATCGAAGCCGTCGAGTTCCTGAAGAAATTCAACCACGTCGTGCATACGGAATGTCCCGGCGTGTTAACCATTGCGGAGGAATCCACTGCGTGGCCGCAAGTGACGCGCCCGCCTTACCTCGGCGGACTTGGCTTCTCCTTCAAGTGGAACATGGGTTGGATGCACGACACGCTGGGCTACTTCAAGCACGAGTCCGTGCATCGCAAGTATCATCAGAACGACCTGACGTTCGCGATGATCTATCACTACCATGAGAATTTCATTCTCCCGCTATCGCACGACGAAGTGGTCCACGGCAAAGGTTCGTTGCGCACCCGCATGCCCGGCGACGACTGGCAGGGATTCGCCAACCAGCGCGCGCTGCTCGGCTACCAATGGCTGTTCCCCGGCAAGAAGCTGCTCTTCATGGGCTGCGAGATTGGCCAGCGTTCGGAATGGGACGCGAATGGCCAGCTCGACTGGTGGCTGCTGGAAGCCGGCCCGTTCCATCGCGGCGTGCAACGCTTTGTCGAGGATTTGAACAAGTTGTATCAGCGTGAACCCGCGCTCTGGGAGATGGACTACGACTACGAAGGTTTTTTCTGGATGGACTGCGCCGATGTCGAGAACAGCATTCTTTCGTTCGTGCGCCAGAGCCGGGACGGCAAAAGCCAGGTGCTGACCGTGTTGAATCTCACTCCGGTGCCACGCATGGCCTACCGCGTTGGCCTCCCGCGTGGCGGACATTGGGCGGAGGTCTTGAACAGCGACGCTGAAATCTATGGCGGCAGCAACCTGGGCAATCTCGGCGGCGTGACCGCCGATGAATACAAGGTCCACGGCCAGCCCTTCTCGGCGGAGTTCACGCTGCCGCCGCTCAGTATCATTGCCTTCAAAGCAGGCGTTTAGCTGCGCTCAAGTTTTTGCGGTGTTTGCCGTTGCTCTTCCTTAGCAGCAAAACCGCGGGCGGAGCGAATACGATTGTCCCGACCGCATGCTTGCGGAAGGTCCATGAAAACACCGGCGAATTCACAATCGGGTTACGCCAGCCTCATGCTGGTCTTTGCGTGCGTCATCATTCTCCTCTTTGGCATGGGCGCGCAGGGCATCTACACGGCGATGAAGAACCGGAAACCGGTCGTGATGAGTTGGGAGGATTTCTCTCGCCTCAAGCCGAAAGCCGCGTGGCTGACCCTCACCAACTGCACCATCGATCTCAGCAGTGCCTCTTACCAGACATTGAGGTACCAGAATGTTGAAATTCCGAGCGAATTGTTCATTCCAGTTCGCAGCGCATCGGAGAAGGAGCCGGTCAAGGATACGATTCTGCTGGCGACGCGCGATCCTGAGTTGATGAAAACCGTGCGCGAGATGGAAAGTCAGCCGTCCCTGGAGGAGTTGAAAGAATGGATCGCGCGAAACACCGGTCGAGTTTTCATGCGCCGTGATGTCCAAGGTCTCGTTCAATTCGGCGTGGAACTGGACCGCGGGGAAAAGCGCAAACTGGCCAAATTGCAGATCAATCTTGCGCCGGACTTCATCATTCTTGAGGAAGGCAAACGGCCTGAGATTACTCAATCGATCGGCTATCTGGCGCTCGGTGCGGTCTTCGTGGTGATCAGCGTCGTCGTGGTCAAGCGCGGGCGCGAGCCGGCGGTGGCCGACTCATACTAATTCGAGAAGCCAGACAAAACGCACCACTCAGGGAGGGCAGGCTCAAGCAGGTATCCACCGATGCCGCAAAGAAGTCATTTGCTTCCCATCCTCGGTGCCACCATGTTCTGAACGCGCGCGAACGTGCGCTGTCTGTGATGCTATGAAACAGGTTCGAAACGGCCCGCCCTCACCGGAGGAATTTCAACGCCAGCTTGCGCAGTTCATGCGCCAGAATTTTCCCGGAGTGACCAATCCCGCGTTTTCCACCGAAGACGACAGTGACGGCGATCATCGTGTGGCTGAAAGCGGCGACGCGTTCCACTTCAGCTACAAGCCGCGCGATGTGAAGGCGCACCTCGACCGGTTTGTAATCAAACAGGAGGAAGCGAAGAAGGTGCTGAGCGTGGCGCTGTGTGATCACTACAACCACGTGCGGTTCGCCCGCGAAGGAAAGGAAACGCCGAACTACGCGAAGCAGAACATCATCCTGGTGGGACCCACCGGTGTTGGAAAAACGTATCTTGTGCGTAGCATCGCCGACTTGATCGGCGTGCCATTCGTGAAAGGCGATGCGACGAAGTTTTCCGAGACCGGCTATGTCGGCGCCGACGTGGAGGATTTGGTGCGCGAACTCGTCCGCCGCGCTGACGGCGACGTGGAACGCGCGCAGTACGGTATCATTTACATCGACGAGATTGACAAGATTGCCAGCGCTTCGAGCACGAGCGGACGGGATGTGAGCGGGCGCGGGGTACAGACCAACCTGCTCAAGCTGATGGAGGAAACAGAAGTTTCTGCCCGCGCGCCGAACGACATCGCCGGGCAGATTCAGGCGATGATGGATATGCAGCGGGGCGCGACCTCGAAGAAACAAGCGAGCGTCATCAACACGAAACACATCCTGTTCATTGTCAGCGGCGCGTTCGATGGACTCGAAAAAATTGTGCGCCGGCGGGTGCGCGAGGCTTCCATCGGATTTTCCACCAACAACCGCGTGGTGGTGGACGAGGAAATTCTGAAGGAAGCGCACACGCGCGACTTCATTGATTTTGGCTTCGAGCCGGAGTTCATCGGGCGCTTGCCGGTCCGGGTCCATTGTCACGCGTTGAACGTCGATGATCTGTTCCACATTCTGAAAAACTCGGAAGGCAGCATCATTCGCCAGTACGAACAGGACTTCGCGGCCTACGGTATCGAAGTGCTCTTTCGCGAGGACGGACTCCGCCGCATCGCGGAGCTTGCCGCCGAGGAAAAGACCGGGGCGCGCGGATTGATGACCGTGTGCGAGCGCGTGTTCCGTGACTTCAAATTCGAACTGCCTTCAACGGTGGTGAAGCAAATCGTCGTCACGCGCGAAATGGTGGACGATTCGCCCGCGGCGCTCCGGACCTTGCTGGCGGAGCAGGCGAAGCAGGAGCGTGCCGTGATGAAGCAAGTGGTGCATGAGTTCGCCCAGCGTTTCAGCGAGAGCTTCAGTGTCACACTGACGTTCACGGACGATGCCACGGAGCATTTGGTGTCGCTGGCACTGGAACAGAAGAAGACGGTGCGCGATCTGTGCGCGGAAAAGTTCAAAGATTTTCAGTTCGGGCTGAAGCTCATTTCGCAGAACACGGCGCGGACCGAATTCATGGTGGACCGTGCGGTGGTCGAGGCACCGGACAAGGCCTTGAGCGAGTGGGTGGTCGCGAGTTATCGGCAGTAGTGTGCCGCCAGCGTCTCGCCGGCGAAACCTTCCCGAAGCGCCAGCGAGACGCTGGCGGCACACGCTATGCCAGCTTTGCGCCGAAGCCGCGCAGCGAGCGGACGGAACCATCGTTCATCAGCGCGGCATTCAACTGGATGGTGTCGCGGCGCAGGCAGATTTCCACATCGGCGGCGAGGTCGGGATTGGCGCACAGCCGGCGCGCGTTCAGCGATGATGCGATGAGGGCTTCTTTGTTTTCCCCGACTTGCCGGCAGGCATGCCAGACCAGTTGCGCGGAGTCGCTGAGGTCCCCCGCCGGGTTCAGATTTCGCAGCGTCTCGATCAATGTGCCCGCGGCGAACAAATCCTCGAATGCCGCGTCCTCGAACGTCCCGGCACAAACGAGCAGCAGGTTCTTCGGACGCAATTGATCCAGCACGTCCGTCACGGCGCGCAAGTTCACCAGCGCGCCGAGCAGAATCATCTCAGCCTGGGCGCAGGCCCGGAGCGCCCGAGTGCCGTTGGTCGTGGTCCAGGCGATGGTCCGGCCCGCCACCTTCTCCGGCGTGAAATCACGTGGCGAATTGCCAAAGTCAAAATCCACGCTGCGGGTCAGCTCTTTGCGAATGCGTAGACCGTGACGCTCGCCGGCCAGCAGCACCTCCGGGCGCTGCCGTTTGATCGCCAGCGCTTCGGCGATTTCGATCACCGGAATGATTTCTTCGGCACCATTGTGGAGCGCCGTCAGCATGGACGAAGTAGCTCGAAGAACATCGAAGACAACGCATGTCGTTTGCGAAAGGTCGCGGCTGGCGAGTGCGGGGAACTCGGCCGGGCCGAGGATGACTTCAATGTTCTGGATCATTTTCGGATTAGCAGTGTTCCCGAGACGGTTCAGGTGGATAAAGACGTTTCTTCCGATCCGTGTCTGGTGGCATCTCTCTGGTCAACGGGGTTTTGAAGGTGTCTCGATCGACTCAACCCGGCTTCAAGCGCGAGGTTGCGCCGTTCTTAACCGCGCGTCCTCGCCCTCGTGCGCATGTAGTGAAACAGATATTGCTGAGCGTATCCGGCATTCGAACCGAAATGCGTAGCGGTAAAACGCGCCAGACGCTTCGTGCTGACGCGGCGTTTCGGAAAGTAAAGTTGACGCAGCGCCTTCATCACCCATACGTCCACCGGGAAGGCCTGCTGAAAGCCGTACGCAAACAGCAGGACGCAATTGGCGATCTTGTTTCCCACGCCGGGCAGCTTCAGCAACTCAACCCGCGCTTCCTCGACGGAGCGTGTGTGCAGACCACGCAGGTTCACCTCATCCCCAGCGATCATCTTCGCGGTGCGTAAAAGGTTGGGTGCGCGAAAGCCCATTTTGCAGCCGCGCAGATCGTGTTCAGCACAGGCGGCCAGACGTTCCGCAGTGGGAAACGCAAACACAGGTTCGTGTCCGGCCGGAACGATGAGTGATTCGCCAAACCTTTCGCAGAGCAGCGCGACGATTTGCTGTATTTGAACAATCTGTTTCGTCGAGGAGAGGATGAACGATGCCAGGCATTCCCACGATTCCTGACGAAGCAACCGCAGTCCCCGGCACGCGTTCACGGCGGCGCGCATTGGTTCATCGTCGGGAAAACTTGGCACGACGGACGAGAGATCAATATTCGCTTGCAGATAGTGTTCGAGCCAGTCCCAGTCCGAAACATGAGTCGCGGTTTCGGCCGCGATTCCCGCATCAACCTGCTGCAGCCGAACCCAGTGTGCGCCTACGACGCCTTCCCACCAGCCAGCGCATTTGCGCCAGCGAAAGGCCTGGCCCGAAATGAGTGTCGTGGCGAGATCGTAATCCCGCACTCGGAAGAGATGCTGTCGCGCCGAGTCGGGCATCAGCGTTGCAGATCGTCGCAGACGAAGACCTGGACGTGTTGCAGCACGCGACTGCGGCGATACACCAGGAACCGGCCAGTTTCCGTGACCGAGGCGAATTGCTTCACGGTGTCCGGCGGAGCCGGGGCGGGCTTGTCCTTCTCCTGCACGTGGTTCTCGTTCTCGCCTCGCCGCGTGCCGATGCAGTTGGGCCGGAAGTAACACTGGTTGTGGGGTTTTCTCATGTGTCGGTAATACACGAGCGGAGTTGTCTCCACCGCCGCGCATGCCTCGGGCATGTAAAAGGAGAGTAATCCCGTCGTCCCGTAATGGCCGCCGATGATAAACACCGGCATGAGCGAATCGAAGACCGGATTCCGCAGCGTCTCGTTGACGAAGCGGAACAGCGCGGTGTCGATAAATTGGAGCGTGGACACAGGCGCACGTTAGAGGCTGGAGCCGGAAGGTGGCAAGATGGGCGCGGTACCGTTGTTGGTGAACGCGTTCGCGACCACGATGGGTGCAAGACGCGGCGTTGACTCTTATCCGCGGAACGGGCAGTAGTGAGGGAGTTAATTTCTTTCACTAACTTAAGGAACATTATGGAAACACATTTTGCCACTTTGGAAGAAGAGCGCGTGGACCGCGCCAAACTCGTCGCCGACGTCAAGGTCGTCATGCACGACCTCGAAGAAATGATCAAGGCCACCGCCGGGGACATGAGCGACAAGGCCAGGGAGATGCGGGCCCGCCTGAACGCTTCCCTGGCGAGCGCCCGCGCCGCCTGCGGACGTCTGGAAGAGAAGGCTGTCGCCGGGGCGAGGGCGACCGACAAGGTCATCCGCGATCATCCCTACGAATCCATCGGCGTTGCGTTTGGCGTCGGCCTGCTCATCGGCGTGCTGGTCAGTCGCAAGGAAGGCATGGAGGAAGGCGAATATAAATCCGCCGGGCTGTTCGGCTCGCTCCGGCGGCTGGGTGATTCCGTGCTCTCGTTGGCGCACCGCCGGCTGGAACTCGCCTCCCTCGAATTGCAGGAGGAAAAATACCACCTCATCGACATCCTGCTGCGCGCCGCGCTCTTGGTGGTGCTCGGCATCCTGACGCTGGTTAGTGCAACGGCGCTGGTGGTGGTGATCTTCTGGGAGCGTTCGCCGATCGCCGCGCTGGCCATCATCACCGTTCTCTACGCGCTGGCCGCCCTGAGGGTGGGGCTGCGCCTGCGCGCCAATCTCAAAGCAGGCCCGCCACCGCTCTCCGGCACGATTGCGGAACTGAAGAAGGATCGCGAATGGTTGCGCGACAAAAACTCGCAGAGTTAGCCTTGCGCAAAAAGCTCTTGCAGGCGGAGTGCGAGCTGCACCGCGCCCTCGTCGCGCGGGAGTGCCAGAAGCTGGGTCAGTCTCTCCGCTGGGTGGATAGCGGCGTGCGCTGGGCGCGCAAGTTGGGGCCGTTGTTGCCAGTGGTGGCGGCAGTGGGCGGGATCGCTGCTGCGCGCCGGGGCGGAGGTCTCATTCGTTTCGCGATGAAAGCCGTGTCCGGCTACCAACTGGTCCGCGGCTTGTTGAACCGAAAACCGTAAGCGCCTGCCGCGCCGCTGGAGTTCAGCCTTCGGGCTGTTCCGGGAGACGGCACAAGCCGAAGCTTGAGTTCCAACGGATGCTGCTCCTGTTGCCATCGCCTCCGCCGGTCCTAATAGGTGACAATCGAACGCACCGGCAGATTGCGCAGTTGCTGCCGCCCGTTGAGAAAGCTGAGTTCGATGAGAAAGTTCACTTCGAGGATCTTGCCGCCGATTTTCTGGATCAGCGCCGCCGCTGCTGCCGCCGTC
>Ga0184628_10001674_pt1 | contig 10887 bp, 5 predicted proteins | sample PLM4_5_b1_FD_133149 | JGI IMG/M metagenome (GOLD analysis project Ga0184628, IMG submission 133149) | Groundwater sediment microbial communities from an aquifer in East River, Colorado, USA - PLM4_5_b1 | ecosystem: Environmental > Terrestrial > Soil > Riparian zone | place: USA: East River...
GCGGCGATGCTGCTGCCGGCGCTGGGCCGGGCGAAGGCAAAGGCGCACGGAATCAGTTGCCTGAACAACAGCAAACAGCTGACGCTGGCGTGGCTGACTTACTCCGTGGACAACAACGACCGGTTGGTTTTCAACAAGCCGACGTTTGCGACGGACACGAACAACTGGGTGGGCAACACTTTGAGCTGGGGTGCGGATGCGCAGAACACAAACATTCATTTGTTGAGGGAAGCGCTGCTGGGGCCGTACACGGCGAAAAACGTGGGGGTGTATAAATGCCCGGCGGACCAGGTGAATTCGGCCGCGGGGCCGCGTTCCCGAAGCTACTCCATGAACGGCTTCGTCGGTCCCCAAAATGCCGCCGGCACCCCCATTAATTCGTCGTGGCAGCAGTTCCTGAAAGCCTCGAGCGTGAGGAACCCGTCGTTGATTTTCGTTTTTGTGGACGAGCACCCGGACAGCATCAATGACGGTTGGATGGTTTTCTGCACAGCGGGAAATCCGGCCGAGCGCACGCAATGGAGCGATTTGCCGGCCTCCTTCCACAACGGAGCCTGCGGATTCTCCTTCGCGGACGGGCATTCAGAAATCAAGAAGTGGCGAAATCCGAGCACGCTCGAGCCAGTGACGAAGAATTCAGGCAAGTTTCCCAAGAGCATTCCGGGCGGACAGACGGATGATATCAGCTGGGTGGCGCTCCGGGCAACCAACCCGAATTAGAAGCCAGGCCCGGGCACAGCGTCATTAATGTGTGGTCTCCGGCTGATTTGCTGGTAAAAATGGGGGCAGCCTCTACAGGGCAGTCCTGCAGGCGCGTGATACTGCTGGAGATCGTTCCTGCAATTGTCTATTACCATTTATGAAGAGCTGTCCTGAAAAGTCCCGCAAAAACGCCCGAAAATGCTCCTGGATTGTGGGATCGATCCTCCTTGGTTCGGCAATCATGATCGGCGCCCTGGCATGGAGCGAAGTGAAATCAGGGCAAGGCTCAATGGACCCGGAACACGGTGCAAAGGCCGCTGGCGTGCCGACAGCAGCCCCTGCCCCCCCCATCGACAAGCCGGGCATCGTCAATTCTTCTAACCGCATCGGACGGAGCGAATTTGACCCGGAAATAAACCCCTATGCGGGAGGCCTCCGGGAGCCGGGCAAATCAAAGCGCACCTGGGACATGAATTTCCTGGCAGGCTTGAAAAACGCCGCCAGCGGAGCCGCCATCCGGTTCGAACTCACGGGCGGAGCGATGGCGTCGGGCACGGTTACGGTGGTGCAGAACCAGGGGGGCGAGGTCACTTACATCGCCGGAGAGTTAACCGAGCCCGAGAAGGGGAAGTTTTTCTTTTTGAAACCGCCCCTGGAAGGCAAAGCGGGAGAAGCGGTGGGGGTGGTTGAATTTCCAAAGAGCCGGACGGCTTACCGCATTGAACCAACCGGAGCAGCCGGGGCGCCCGAGCTCTGGCAGCGGCGTCTCGATGAGGTTATCTGCCTGGATCTGCCGCGCAACGAAGTGGCATCGGCCGAGGCAATGGAAAAGGAGGAGCTTCCGCCGCTGCGACCGGACCTGGTGCCGGAAAACGTGCCCAGCTACAACAGCAACATTGTTTCGCTGCAAAGTTACCCCGGGTCGCGCGCGGTGCTGTTATTGGACTTTTTCGGAGGCTACACCCCCACCTGGGGCGGAATCGCCTACGCGCGGCCAAATGTGAGCAACGCGGCGATCCGGGATTTGTGGAAGCGCGTCGCGGAGGACTACATGCCGTTCAACATTAACGTGACAACGGATATCCAGGTTTACCAGGCGGCGCCCGCGAACAGCCGCCAGCGCTGTTGCTTCACGACCACGCCGGTGACGGCGGCGGGTGTCGCGTACCTGGGATCGTGGAACTGGGGGAACGACACGCCGTGCTGGTCGGTATATACAACCGGCAAATCCGGCGCGGAGGTGGGCGCCCACGAACCGGGACACACGCTGGGCCTTGCCCACCAGGGAACTTCCACGGAAGAATATTACGACGGCCAGGGCAGCGGGGCAACCGGCTGGGCGCCCATCATGGGCGTGGGCTATTACCAGCCGGTCAGTGCCTGGGCCAGGGGCGAGTATCAAGACGCGAACCAGCCGGAGGACGAGCTGGTGAAGATCACCACGCAGAACAACAACGTAACCTACCGGCCGGACGACACCGGAAGCACGCTGGCCACGGCGCGTTACCTGGAGGTGTATCCAGATGGCAGCGCGGTTGCCGAAGGCGTGATCGAGCGAACCGGTGACCCGGACGCGTTTCAGTTCACAACGAGCGGCGGGCAAGTGCAGCTCGCGGCGAACCCGGTGGGAGATTGGGCCAACCTGGCAGTGTCCCTGGTGCTGGCGGATGCCTCGGGGAATGTGCTGGCGAGCAACAGCCCGCAATCCGCGCTGCACGCGACGGTGAACACAACGGTGCCCGCCGGAACCTACACCGCGCGCGTGGCGGGGGCTGGCCGGAATAGCGCGTTAACAGACGGCTTCAGCGCCTACGCCAGCCTGGGTTATTATTCAGTGGCGGGGTCGATTGCCGGCGCGCGGCTGCCGACGCGGTTGAGCGTGCTCGAAAAACCGGCCAACGGCACCATCGTCGGCACCGTAACCGCGAGCGACACGAACGCGCCGCTGGCCTACGCATTCGTTTCCGGCAATACCGGCGGCACGTTCTCGATTGATCCCGCTGGTGTCGTGCGCGTGGCAAACAACGCGCTGGTGGATTATGCGCGGCTGGCCACCAATTCCATGCTGCAGGTGGGGTTTGAACTGTTCGTTAATATCACCAACTTGAACAACCCTTCGCTGACGGAGCTCAACCGGAGGGTGGTGATCGCCGTGCAGCAGGTGGGAGCGAATTACCCGGTCGAAGTCAGCGGGTTCAACGCGAGCGTGATCGTGCCCTGCGACGCCACGCCGTCGGTCCCCCAGGCGACAGCCTTCGATATTCCGAATAACTGGACATTCTACCAGGCCGGCCTGAACGCCAATCTGCTGGTGAGTGGCTCGGGTGGCGGCCAGGGATTGCCGGCCAACGGCGTCCTGGTAAGCCAGAACGGAGGCGCGACGTTCCAATTGGCGCCGGCGGGAGCCAACAACGCCCTGCGGCTGGGGTATAATAATCCCAAATATGGCACCCTGACCCTGGCATCACCCAGGGCCTTAAACTCGCTGGCGATCCTGGCAACCTCCGCCAACGGTGGGGGCCTCGGGACTCTGGTCCTGCAATTTACGAATGGGACGCGCAGCCTGGTTTTCAATTTCAACGCTCAGGACTGGTACAACACGACGGCCAATGTGGCAGCCCAGGGATTCGGCAGGGTGCGCCTGGGCCAGAGCACGCTTTCGACAGAATATCCCGGCGGAACGAATCCGAATCTTTACCAAACTACGATCGACCTGGCGGGGCTGGGGTTGAACCAGCCAATCAGCTCGATTACGTTCACGAACCCGGCGGCGGGCGCCAGCCAGACCTGCGCCATCCTGGCTGTAAGCGGCGCACCCATGGCCGCCCAGGCGGCGATCACGCGCCAACCGCTTTCTGTCACGAACAATCTCCAGGCGCAGGGGGCGACCTTCAGCGTGGTGGCGATGGGCACGGCTCCGCTGGCATACCAATGGTATTACAGCGCGTCCGGTGCCGCGGGCACCTACTCGGCGCTCCCGAACCAGACGGGAACGAACCTGGTGCTGAGCGCGGTGCTGCAGCCTGCACAAGCGGGAAGTTACCAGGTGGTCGTATCGAACAGTTTCGGCAGCGCGACCAGTTCAGTGGCAACGCTGACGGTGCTGCGGGCGCCGACGATCGCGCAGCAACCCGCTCCGGCAGCCCAGACGCTTTTTGCAGGCAGGAGCAACACGTTTTCGGTGGCGGCCAGCGGAGCACTGCCTATGACTTATGCCTGGAGATTGAATGGATCGCCGATCGCGGGCGCAAACACCGCAAGTTACACCATCAGCAGCCTGCAGACCTCGCAGTCAGGCCAATACACCGTGGTGATCAACAACGCTTACGGTTCGGTGACGAGCAGTGTGGTCGCACTGACAGTTCTGCCGGCACCGGCGTATCCGTATGCGCAGGCGGTGCTGAACGACCGGCCAATCTCGTATTGGCGTCTGAATGAAACGACCGGAACCGTGGCTTTTGACCAGGCGGGAGGGAAGAACGGGATTTACACCGGGGTGGCGCTCGGCCAACCCGGCTACAACCTGCTGGACACTCACACCTCGGCGCGGTTTGGCTTCCTGGCCGCCAACACCAGCCTGGTGACCAATATACCCATTGATTTCGCGACCTCCGGAAGTGCCGTCTTTTCGGTGGAGGCATGGGTCAAGGGTGGCGCCCAAACGACGGATTGCGGTCTGATCACGAAAGGCACTGGAGCCGGAGGAGAGCAGTTCAATCTTGATTGTGGCGGGGGCAATCACGGTTTTCGTTTCTTTGTCCGCGACGCCTCAGGGAGCGCTCACCTGGCGAGCAGCTCTGTGGTGCCCAACAACCAATGGCAGCATGTCGTCGCAGTGTGCGACCAAACGCGCAGCAACATTGTTTTGTATGTCAATGGAGCCAGCGTGGCAACGGGGACGATCACACCTGGCAGCGGGCTGCTCGGCTCGGCGATGCCGGTATCCATCGGGTCCCGCAAATCGGGCACCACGACTTATGATGCCCAGTTCGTGGGCTACATGGAGGAAGTCGCCATCTACAATTACGCGCTCAGCGCCGCGCAGGTGCAGGCGCATTATGGTCTCGCGACGAACCGGGCACCGGTGTTTGCGGTGAACCCGTTCACGAAAGCAGCGGCAACGGCGGGAGTATTCTATTCGGCGTCCATCGCAACCAACGCGGCGGATCCGAATGGCGACACGGTGGCCTACTCTAAAACCAGCGGACCAGCATGGCTGAGCGTGGCTGGCAACGGCGTAGTTGCCGGGACGCCGTCGAGCGCGGACATCGGCTCGAACAGCTTTTCCGTCCGGGCGACGGATCCTGCGGGCCTGTTCAGCACGGCGACGATGACAATCCCGGTGGTCGTAGCGCCCGGCATCCTGGCCGGAATTTCAATTCTGGGAGGTGATCTTCTCCTGAATTGGTCCGGGGGCATCAGCCCCTACAGTGTGCAGGTGACAACCAACCTCGGTTCGCCGGACTGGCAGCCGGTGGCCAGCGGTCTGACGGGAACCAGCCTGGTGGTCCCGCGCACGAATGCCGCAGCTTTCTATCGTATTCTGGGCCAATAACCGGCGGGATAATGGGGATGATCATCGACGCCTGCGAGCGATCGGGGCGCGCGGGCTACAAGACCATGATCTCCCAGTCAATCGGACGCCACGAACACAGTCTGGGTCAACGAGGGACCAAGCTCAGGTCCGGTTCCGATTACCGAGGAATCGAGCACCCCCGCACGATTCTAACGCGTGCCGGTGCCCTGAACCTTTTGTTCCACCTGGAACAAAAGGTTCAAAGTGAATCGTTGAGCTGAGGGAATAATGGGCCTTTGGATTGGCTCGGGACCTCCTTTTTTGGCGCGGGGGTCCTGCCGGTTACAATATTGCAACAAAAGCCACATTTTTTGCCTTTGAACTTACTGAAGAAACGTTAGAAACTAACAACTACCAATTCAGAGGCATGAGCGAAACCTTGCGTCAGCATAAGCAGTACCTCCTCACCGGCGTCTCGCACGCTGTGCCGTTCATCGCCTGTGGCGGGATACTGATTGCGCTGGCGATCGCGGGCTCAACTTTCCTGGGGCACGGAACCGACACCAGCAAGGTGGCAATCCTGAAGCTTATGGGGTCCATCGGAGACACTGCCTTCACGCTGGCACTGCCGGTGTTGGCCGGCTACATCTCCTACGCCATCGCCGGGAAGCCGGGATTGGTGCCCGGTTTCATCGCGGGATTTGTGGCGAGCATGCCCTTCCCTGTGGTGGTGAATGGCGAGGCGTCCACGACCAAAGCCGGGTTCCTGGCTGCCATCGTCGGAGGATTGCTGGCTGGCCATTTGGTGAACCTGCTGAAAAAGATTCCCCTGCATCGGCTAATCCGCCCGGTCATGCCCATCATCGTGATACCGGTCGTATCGGGCCTGGGGATTGGGCTGGTGATGATGACGGTGATTGGACAGCCGTTCGCTCTCCTGATGGCGACACTGAGCAGTTGGCTCACGACAATGGGCCACGGCAACGCCCTCCTGCTCGCCTGCGTGCTGGGAGCCATGATCGCATTCGACATGGGAGGTCCCGTCAACAAAGCGGCGTTCTTTTTTGCCTCGGCGATGATTTCCGAAGGCAACATCCGGATCATGGGCTGCGTCGCAGCTGCCATCTGCACGCCGCCCCTGGGGCTCGGGCTGGCTACGCTAATCGGCCGCGCACGGTGGTCGGAGGAGCAACGGGAATCCGGCCTGGCGGCGCTGGGAATGGGGATGATTGGCATCACGGAAGGGGCAATTCCCTTTGCGGCGGCTGATCCATTCCGGGTGATACCTTCGATCATGTTGGGTTCGATGGCGGCGGCAGCCACTGCGATGCTCGCAGGCGTGGGAGACAACGCGCCGCATGGAGGGCCAATCGTGCTCCCGGTGGTGGACGGCCGCCTGATGTATGTCGTCGCAATCGTCGTTGGCACGCTCGTTACTGCCTTGACCATCAATTTCCTCAAGAAACTCACGGAAATGCCGGCCCCTGATTCCATCAAAAAGAACCCATGAAAATTGTCGCCGTCACCGCCTGCCCTACCGGGATTGCTCACACCTATATGGCAGCTGAGCAGTTGGAAAAAACCGCCCGCAAGCTGGGTCACTCCATCAAGGTGGAAACCCAGGGCGCGATGGGGATCGAAAACAAGCTCAGCCAGGAGGACATCGAAGCGGCCAGCGTCGCCATCATGGCGGTGGATATTGCGGTGGAGGAGGGCGAACGCTTCGACAACATCCGCAAAATCCAGGTGCCGGTCCAGGAGGCGCTGAAGAATCCAGAGGCAATCTTCGCACGAATTTGAAGCATGGCGCGAGACCTGACATTCACCTGTCCGCTGCCTAACGGTGTGCACGCGCGGCCTGCCAGCGCGCTCGAGGAAGTGGCGCGCAACTTCACCGCCGAGGTGGTGCTTCTCAACGAGCGCACCGGCCAGACGGCCGATGCGAAGAGCATCCTGTCCATCGTGGCGGCGGACATCCGGTTTCATGACGCGTGCCGTTTGCGGGTCAGCGGCGGAGACGAGGATCGGGCCATGGCGGTGCTGGAGTCCTTCGTTCGCGAGACGTTCGCGCATTGCGACGATGAGCCGGCGGGCACAGCAGCGCCCAACGGCGACCTTCGGCTGCCCCCCATGCTCAGCCGGGCGGGCGCGGTGCTGCGCCGCGGAAACCCCGTGGTATCAGGCATCGGCCTCGGCCGACTGGTCCGCGCCCATGGTTTTCGCATCCCATCGCATCTGCCCACCGATGGGGCATGCGATCCCGGCGCCGAAATGGCAAAGATCGATCACGCGCTGAGCGAACTGCTCACCTGGTACGACCGCCGAATGGGCAACCTGGGAAGGTGCCTGGAAACCGAATTGCTCGGCGCGCACCGTTCGCTGGCGCGCGATGCGGAATTCCGGCAGGTGATGGCGCGGGCGATCGGAGAAAACAGGCGCACTGCAGCAGGTGCAATTGCCGATGCCGAAGCCCATTTCAGCGCGTTGTTCGGCGCCAGCAAGAACCTGTTGCTGCGCGAACGGACGCTGGACATCGAGGACATTTGCCGGCACCTGCTCCAACTCGTTTACGGCCGGGACGGGGAATTGGAGAAGGTTACGCTGATCGAAGATTCGCTGGTTTTTGGCGAATCGCTCACTCCGGGCCAATTCCTGGCCCTGGACCGGAATTTTCTTAAGGGGCTGGTGCTGGCGGATGCCGGCATCACATCGCACACCGTGATTCTGGCGCGCTCGTTCGGGGTCCCAACGCTGGTGGGGGTTCTGGGTGTGCCCGGTGGCCTGGTGGAGGGGGCGGAGGCGGTGGTGGACGCGGATCTGGGGGCGCTTGTTACCGAACTGAACAACTCGGCGCGGCGCTACTACGCCCTGGAGCAAAGCCGCCTGGCCGGGCGGCGCGATCGATTGCTAAGACACTCCCAGAGACCGGGCGGGACCTGCGATGGCCATCGCCTCGAGGTAGCCGCCAACATCTCCACATTAGAGGAGGCGGTTGCGGCCTTCGCCGCGGGCGCCGAAGGCATCGGGCTTTTCCGCAGCGAAATGCTGTTCCTCGACCGGCATACACCGCCCTCCGAGGAGGATCAGTTTCGCGTGTTCAAGGGCGTGCTTGCCGCGGCGGACGGCCGCCCGGTTTTGTTTCGCACGGTAGACATCGGGGGCGACAAACCACTCGATTACCTTCAATTGCCGCACGAACCGAATCCATTCCTGGGCTACCGGGCGTTGCGCATTTACCCCGAGTTTGAGGTTTTCTTTCGCACGCACATTCGCGCGCTGGTCCGCGCTTCGGGCTGGGGCAAAATGAAGTTGATGCTCCCCATGGTGTCGACGGTCGAGGAGATGCGCTGGGCCAGGCAGATTGTCGCCGGGGAACAGGCGGCATGTGCGGCGGCCGGCCAGCCATTCGACAGTTCCCTGGCGATCGGCGCAATGATCGAAGTGCCCTCGGCCGGTTTCATGATTGCCGAACTCGCTCGCGAAGCGGACTTCTTCAGTATCGGCTCAAATGACCTCTTGCAGTATTTCATGGCGGCCGACCGCGCAAACTCGAAGGTCGCCGCCCTCTATGACCCGCTCCAGCCGGCGTTTCTGCGGTTTTTGCGGACGATTGTGGAAGCTGCCCGGCGTCAGGACCGGTGGATCGGGTTGTGCGGCGAGATGGGGGGGCAAACCCGACTGCTGCCACTGCTGGTCGGTCTTGATTTGGACGAGATCAGCGCCACGACTCCTGCCATCCCGGCGCTCAAGGCCGGACTCGCCGGTTTGAACCGGGCTCTGTGCCATGAACTGCTGCTCCGGGCCGAAGCCTGCGCCACCGCCGGCGAGGTGGCGGCATTGCTGAAAGATTTTGCCACCGGCAGCCGCGCACCCCTGTTCTCGCCCGACCTGATTCTCAGCGAGGTTGAGGCGGAAACCAAGGAGGAGGCGATCAAGCAAGCGGTTGACCTGCTTTATGTTCACGATCGCCTGGACCAGCCGCGTGCGGTAGAGGAGGCGGTATGGGAGCGCGAGGCCGCTTATTCCACGGGGTTCGGCCATGGATTTGCCATCCCGCACTGCAAGAGCGCGGCAGTGCTCTCAAATTCGCTGGTGTTCCTTCGGCTCCGGCAACCGGTGCACTGGGGTTCCCTTGATGATCAGCCTGTGGGGGTGGTGATACTCCTGGCGATCCGCGATGCGGATGGCGCCGACGCGCACATGAAAGTGTTCGCCAAGCTGGCGCGCCAGGTCATGCACGAGGAGGTTCGCGAAACCATCGCGAAGGAAAAGGACAGCGCTGCTCTCTGTGCCTTTCTCCATCACAAGCTGGGCTTGTGAACTGCCTCAGTTAGCTCTTCATTAACCGCGCAATCGCGTTCCACCAGGCGTCATGCAGGTCCCTGGCAGACCACGCGATTTCGCCTGAGACCGTCTTCACGGTTAGCTTGTCCCCGCCCACCACGCCGAGCTTTGCCGCGGGAAGCCCCAGCAATTTTGCCCGCTCGAGGACCTTGGTCGCATCAACGGCCGCGACGGAAATCACGACCCGGGCCTGGCTTTCGCCAAAGAGCAATGCGTCGAGGCGCAGATTTTGGAAGGCCGTGAGGTCCACATGCGCCCCAATCAACCGCGGTGTCTCGCGCGCGATTTGCTGGCTGATGCAGCATTCGGCCAGCGCCACCGCCAGTCCGCCCTCGCTGCAGTCATGCGCGCTTTTCACCGATCCGGAGTGGATGAGCGCGCGCAAGCCAAGGTGCAGTTCTTTTTCTTTTTCGAGGTTGCACCGCGGGGGGGCGCCAGTCTTTAGCCCGTGGATGCGCTGCAGGCAGGCGGACCCGCCCAGTCCCAACAAGGGATCGGACTGGTCGGCGACTTCGCCGAGCAACAAGATGGCGTCGCCTTCGTCCTTGAACCATTGCGTGGTGATGTGTTCCGGCTTCTCGATCAAGCCAACCATCGCCACCGTCGGTGTCGGGTCAATCGGGCCATTCGGACTTTGGTTGTAGAGGCTGACGTTGCCGCCGGTGACCGGCGCATTGAAAGCCCGGCAGCCTTCCGCGATGCCACGCACCGACTCCCGCAATTGCCAGAAGATCTCCGGGTTGTGCGGATTGCCAAAATTCAGGTTATCGGTGGTTCCCAGCGGCACCGCTCCGGAGCACGCGAGGTTCCGCGCAGCCTCCGCCACCGCGGTTTTTCCGCCCTCATAAGGATCGAGGTAGACATAGCCCGCGTTGCAGTCCACGGCCATGGCGATGTACTTCTCGGGCACGGGCGCGGTCTTTTCCGCGACGTCTTTCGGCAGCACCGGCAGGGAGTCTTCCTTGATCCGGAGCACGGCTGCGTCGGACCCGGGGCAAACGGCTGAGCCATCGCGCACCATGTAATCGTATTGGCGGTAGACCCAGTTCTTGGAGGCAATGGTGGGCGACGCCAACAGCGCTTTGAGCGCTCCCTCAGCATCCTTCATTTCAGGAATGCTGGAGAGTTGGAACGCCCGGACTGCGGCGAGGTAACCCGGTTCCCGGGCTTCGCGCTGGTAAATCGGCGCCTGGTCCGCCAACTTGCGGGCCGGAATATCAGCGACGATCTCGCCCTGGTTCCGCACCACCATCCTGCCAGTGTCAGTCACCTTGCCAATTTCAGACCAGGGCAGGTCCCATTTGTCAAAAATCCGTTTTACTTCA
>Ga0184628_10001675_pt1 | contig 10887 bp, 9 predicted proteins | sample PLM4_5_b1_FD_133149 | JGI IMG/M metagenome (GOLD analysis project Ga0184628, IMG submission 133149) | Groundwater sediment microbial communities from an aquifer in East River, Colorado, USA - PLM4_5_b1 | ecosystem: Environmental > Terrestrial > Soil > Riparian zone | place: USA: East River...
AAACGACCTGAACGCCGGCGCGCTCGAGATCGCGCGCCCAGCGGATATTGGCTTCCTCGTCGAAACGCGCCTTAAGCTCGATCAACGCGGTAACAATCTTGCCGGCCTCGGCCGCTTCTACCAGGGTCTTGACGATCGGGGATTCGGCGGATGTACGGTACAGCGTCTGCTTGATCGCGACCACGTTGGGATCGCGCGCCGCCTGCTGGAGGAATTGCACCACCACGTCAAAAGACTCGTAAGGATGGTGGACGACCAGATCCTTCTGCCGGATAGCAGCGAAGCAATCGCCGCCATGGTCGCGAATGCGTTCCGGATAGCGCGGATTGTACGGCACGAATTCCAGATCGGGGCGGTCGAGCTTAGTGAGTTGTGCCAGATCGTTGAGCGCGAGCACGCCATCGACCAGGAACACCTCGTCATCCGCAACGGCGAGCGCGCGCTGCACGAAGCTGCGCAGTTCCGCCGGCATCGTGGCATTGAGCTCCAGCCGGATCACCGATCCGCGCCGCCGCTGCTTGAGCGCGGTCTCGTAAAGCCGCACCAGGTCTTCGGCCTCTTCCTCGATTTCGACCTCCGAATCGCGGATGGCGCGAAAGGCGCCCTGCCCTTTGACCGTGTAGCCGGGGAACAGCCGGCCGATGAACAGCGCAGTCGCCTCCTCGAGCGCGATCAGGCGGATGCCCTGCTCGCTGCCGCTCGGCAATTTGATGAAGCGCTCGATCTTCTGCGGCATGCGGATGAGCGCGTTCATCGCCTTGCCGTCGCGCGCACGTGCGAGCTGGAGCGCGATTGAGAAGCCGAGATTGGGAATGAACGGGAACGGATGCGCCGGATCGATGGCGAGCGGCGTGAGCAGAGGGAATACGTGGGTGAGGAAACGCTCCTCGAGCCAGACGCGCTCGGCTTTTTTGAGATTGGCCCCATCGATCAGTGACACGCCGACAGCAGCCAAAGCCGGCCGCAATTCCAGCCAGCGCTGCTGCTGCTCGCTGGCAAGACTTGCGACCGCCTCGCCTATGCGCGTGAGCTGCTCGTTCGGGGTCAGTCCGTCAGGGCTGTGGGTGGCGATGCCTTGCCGCACCTGACCTTTCAAGCCGGCGACCCGCACCATGAAGAATTCGTCAAGGTTGTTGGCGGAAATCGACAGGAAGCGCACCCGCTCCAGCAACGGGTGCTGCTCGTTGCCGGCCTCTTCCAGGACCCGCCGGTTGAAGTGCAGCCAGGACAGCTCGCGATTGATGAATCGCTCCGGGAGCGACCTCAAGCTTGCCTCGGACGCAGATTGAGACGCCGGCGGGACACCGTCACGGCCCGCGGCCGGAACGATTTCCTCAACCAAAGCAATAGCTTGTGCGCGATCTGCCATTTGAAAGAGGGCCTGAAGCAACAATTCACTAGCCGATAAAGATGGCGGCTGGATGACAGTCCGCGCCCGAAGAGGTCGGTCCGTCAAGCCAACGCCTACTGCCCTATCCGTACAGGAAAAATCGATGCGCTTCGTAAACGCCCTACCGGAACAGCTCGGCCGCCAGCGCCCGCGTCACCGGCCGGTGCTGGCGCATCGCCTCCTCGTCGAGCCGCACGACCGCGGCATGCGCGGCCGCAAACGACCGCTCGATACGATTGACCAGATAGTTCACCAGCGCTTCGTCGACGGCGAGCTGCCGGTCAGCGGCAAGCTTGACGATCAGCGCGCGCAGCAGCGCATCCTCTGGTGCGGCCAGCGCTACGTTTGGCAGCGCACGCATCCGCGAGGCGAGATCGCGGATGGTCACCGGAAACGTCGGCAGCGGCGAGCGCGACGTAATGAGGACGAAGGCTCCTTGCTCGCGCGCGAGATTAAGGAAATGAAACAACACGCGTTCGTCGAGCCCGGCGAATTCCAGATCCTCGAGCACCAGCGCGCCGGTGACGAAGGCCGCGGGCAGATCAATATGCGGCAGCAATTTCGCCGCCAACACCCGCGCACCGGCCGATTCTGCCCAGATCGCCGCAAGGTGGCTCTTGCCCGCGCCCTCCGGTCCAATCAGGGCAACGATCCGGTCAGGCCAATCCGGCCACCGTTCCACCAGCGTGAGCGCTGCCGCATTCGACGGCCCCCGTAAAAAATCTTCGCGCGCAAAACTGACGGCGTGATCGAGCGCAAGCAGCAGCTGACGCGGGGCCAACGAACTGTTCATGTCACTCAATCCGATTTCCTGCCGATATAGAGCGAGCTTGCCAAATAGCGCCGTAGCCCGAAACGGGCGAGCACGCCGATGGTCGCCGCCAGCCAGAATTCGTCTGGCGCTGGAACGTAGCCCCGGCAGGGCTGCGGCGCGAACGCGATCGGGCGCGCGGGCTCACTGTCCGGCCGTCGCGGAATTCATGTGACGCACCCATTCGGCGACATAGGCAGCCACCGACAGCAGGGTCAAGGCCGCGACCAGGCCCATGAGCACAAGCGTCAGCATGTCCGCCTTTATATCGAACCCGAGCGAACCTAGCACAACGCAGGCGAACATAATCTGCGCCACCGTGTTGAGCTTGGAGACCAGCAGCGGCTTGATCTTTAGCGGGTTGCCCATCACCCATGACAGCATGATGCCGCCGACGATCAGGATGTCGCGCGACACCACCAGGATCACCAGCCATTGCGGGATAAAGCCATTGATGCCGAGGGTGAGATAGATCGACACGATCAGCGCCTTGTCGGCGAGCGGATCGAGATAGGCGCCGAGCTCGGTGGTCATGCCGAAGTGTTTAGCCAGAAACCCGTCGACGGCATCGCTGACGCCGGCGCCCATGAACAGCACGAACGCAATCCACATCTCGCCGGACGCGATCGCCCAGACCACGACCGGCACCAGCAGAATACGCCCCAGCGTAATGAGGTTTGGAATATTCAAGGCAATCCCGGCTTGCAGACCCGCCCCCGACTGACCGACCGGAAACGCGCCATTCCCAAGGGCAGAGTATAACGGCGGGCGGACCATTGCGCGACTTGCGATTCCGACGTACCACCCCGGCGCACGAGGTTTTTTCATGGCAGAGAAGGAGCGCGGCCTTACTTACGCGCAATCCGGCGTGGATATCGACGCCGGCAACCGGATGGTCGAGTTGATCAAGCCGCTGGTGCGCGCCACCGCGCGCCCGGGGGCCGATGCGGAAATCGGCGGCTTCGGCGGGTTGTTCGACCTCAAACGGGCGGGTTTTAAAGACCCTGTGCTGGTGGCGGCCAATGACGGCGTCGGCACCAAGGTCAAGATCGCCATCGAAACCGGCCGCCACGACACTATCGGCATCGATCTGGTCGCCATGTCGGTGAACGACCTGGTGGTGCAAGGCGCCGAACCGCTGTTCTTCCTCGACTACTATGCGTGTCGAAAACTTGAGCCCGAGATCGGCGCCGCCGTGGTCGCCGGTATTTCCGTTGGATGCCAAGAGGCCGGCTGCGCGCTGATCGGCGGCGAGACCGCGGAAATGCCCGGGCTTTATCACGGCGACGACTACGATCTTGCCGGCTTTGCGGTCGGCGCGGTCGAGCGCGGCGAGCTACTGCCGCGCGCTGACATCGCGGAAGGCGACGCCATCATCGGACTTGCCTCCTCCGGCGTGCATTCCAACGGTTTCTCGCTGGTGCGCAAGGTGGTGGAGAAGAGCGGGCTGCTCTGGACCGCGCCCGCCCCGTTCGCGGCCGAGCAGTCGCTTGGCGAAGCCATCCTTAACCCCACCCGCATCTATGTGAAATCGTGCCTGGCCGCGATCCGCGCCACCAAGGCGGTAAAGGGTTTTGCACACATCACCGGCGGCGGATTTCCCGACAATCTCCCGCGCGTCCTGCCCAAGGGCTTAGGCGCGCGCATCGATCTTTTACGCGTGCCGGTTTTGCCCGTGTTCAAGTGGCTGGCGCGCGAAGGCAACATCGCGCAGAACGAGATGCTGCGTACCTTCAATTGCGGCATCGGCATGATCGTCATCGCGTCGCCGAAAGACGCCGCCGCGGTCAGCGACGCTTTCAAGAAGGCGGGCGAACACGTTGTAACGATCGGTAGTGTCGTGCGCACCGCCGCCGAGCCGCGCGTCGTCTATGACGGCAAACTCGATCTTGGGTGACGCGATGCATCGCAAGCGCGTCGCCGTTCTGATTTCCGGCCGCGGCTCCAACATGGCGGCGCTGATCGAGGCGGCCAAGGACAAATCCTATCCGGCCGAGATCGCGCTGGTGGTGGCGAACCGGCCGGATGCCGGCGGTCTGCTGGTGGCGCGCGCAGACGCCATTGCGACCGAGATCGTCGATCACGCCAACTTCGGCAAGGACCGCGCCGCGTTCGAACGCGCGCTGCAGGCGGTATTAGAAAAGCACAAGATTGAAATCGTCTGTCTTGCGGGTTTCATGCGGCTGCTCACCGACGATTTCGTCAATCAATGGCAGGGACGGCTGCTCAACATCCATCCCGCGCTGCTGCCCGCGTTCAAAGGGCTCGACACCCACAAGCGCGCGCTGGAAGCGGGTGCGAAAATCCACGGCGCCACCGTGCATTTCGTGGTGCCGGAAATGGATTCCGGGCCGATTATCGTGCAAGCCGCGGTCAATGTCCGTCCGGACGATACCGAAGAAATGTTGGCAGCGCGGGTTATCAAGGTCGAACACAAGATTTATCCGTTGGCCCTCAAACTATTGGCGGAAGGCCGGATTCGCGTCGAAAACGGGTGCTGTCTGGTCGACGGCATTCCGGTGCCCGATGTCAGTTCCCTTGTACCATCGGGCTGAATTTCACCGCACTGCAAAATGAATTTTTCCCGCGGTCCGGTGTTATAGTTGCGACGCCACCAGTCGGGGTGGCCAAACAAAGCACGGGGGTTACGTCATGCGCGGACAGGCCAGCAACGATCCGAAACCGATCATTCCGGCAGTAGGCCAGTATTACGGACTTACATCCGACCTCGCGTATCTCGTCATCCGCGTGACGGCCGGAGCATTTATCTTTGTGCACGGCTGGACCAAGGTGACCGTGATGACCCACGCCGGCCTCACCGGATATTTTGGCAAGCTTGGTCTCGAGCCTGCGGGGTTTTGGGCTTATTACATCCCGTTCAATGAAACGGTTGTCGCCCTTTTGGTCGTGATCGGTCTGCTGACCCGGCCCGCCGCGTTACTTTTGATCATCGAATTCATCGTCCTAATTTTCGTCGTCCACGTCCCGCGCGGCTACAGCATGACGGTGAACGGCTGGGAGTTTCCGCTGCTTTGGCTGCTGGTGCTGGTGGCTGTTCTGCTGCGCGGCGGCGGCCCCTACTCGGTCGACCGCAAGATCGGCAAGGAAATCTAGTTTCGGGCGCTATTGCCCGACGATTGTTGCCCACTGAGGATGAACATCCGCGGGGGGAATTGCGGTACGCTTCACGGCGTATCATGATGCAGGCCAATGGGGGAGAAACAACTTCTTCCGGGTTGCTAGGGGAGGCTTTTCTTGAATGACTATGTGCAACTGCTCAGCCGGATTCTGATCTCGATCGTGTTCATCGTTTTCGGCTTCCTGCAATTCACCAATATCGGCGCCTACATCGCCAATCCGGGGGTAGTGAAATTCGCCGGAATGACCGGTGGCATCCTGACGCCAACGATCATTGCCTACCTCGTCGCGACCATCGATCTGTTCGGCGGCATTCTCATTCTCGTCGGCTATCAGACCCGATGGGTCTCGCTGGTCGTGATCGCGTTTGTCGTGCTCACGCTTTTCATCGTTCATAACTTCTGGACCATGGATGGTCCGGCGCGCGCCGCCAATCAGGCGCATTTCTACAAAAATCTTGCTCTCATCGGCGGGCTGTTGATGTTCTACGTCTTCGGGCCGGGCCGGTATTCCATCGACGCGCGCATGCGAAGCTGAGGCGCGACGCGGAGAACCTACGGCGGCGGCGCCTTGCGGATCCACACTTTGTTGTCGTGCACGGCCGCGCCGCCGTAAGGCGCAATCGAGTCGGCGCCGGTCAGCGTGTTGATGCCGCAGCCGTCGGCGTAAGCTGCGTTCGGCCAGATCGATTCCGCGATCAGCACGCCGCGCCGCACGCCGGGAAACAGCCGCGCGTGCAGCCGGACTTCGCCACGCTTGTTGCCCAGCACGACATAGTCGCCCTCGTCGATTCCGAGCGATTGCGCGTCGTCGGGATGGATCATCACATTCGGGCGTTTTTCCTGCGCCAGCGAGGTCGGCGTTTCGTTGAAAGTTGAATTGAGAAAACCGCGCGCCGGCGAGGTGGCGAGCCGGAACGGGTGCTCGGCGTCCGTTTCCTCAATCGATGTCCAGTGATCCGGCAGCTTGGGCATGTCGGCCACCGGGCCGCTCTTGTAGGGGCTGCGGAACGGCACGTTGTTCCAATCCGGCCTGAAGCGGAACTTGCCATCGGGCCAGGCGAAACCGTCAAGAAAATGCGCCTTTTCGAACGGCGGCTGGCAGTCGATCCAGCGATTGGCCTCAAGCTCGGCCAGTGTGCCGCGTTTCGACACCCGCAGCATCTGGTCGATCAGTGCGCGCGGGCTCATGTCGAAACCCGGATGTGTGGCACCTACACGTTTCGCCAATGCCGATATGACCTCGTGATTGTTGCGGCATTCGCCCGGTGGCTCGACCAGCTTGGGGCCGAGAATGATGTATTGATGGCCGCCGCCACGATAAACGTCGTCGTGCTCAAGGAACGTGGTCGCCGGCAGCACCACGTCCGCCATCTTGGCGGTTTCGGTCATGAATTGCTCGTGCACGCAGGTAAACAGGTCCTCGCGCGCAAAACCCTGCTTGACCTTGGTCTGGTCGGGGCAGACCGACATCGGATTGGTGTTTTGGATGATGAGCGCCCTCACCGGTCCGCCGCCCTGCAATGCCTCGCGCTCGCCGGTCAAAATCGCGCCGATGCGCGACTGATCGAGCATGCGCACCGAACGGTCCCAGACGTCGAGACCTTCGATCAGTTTCTTGTCGAGCTGATAGATGTCGGCGTTGATGTGAAAGGCGCCGCCGCCTTCGTGTTGCCAAGCGCCGGTCACGGCCGGGATGCAGCTGGCTGCATGCATATTCGCAGCGCCGTTGCGCGAGCGCGAGAAACCGTAACCGAGACGGAAAAACGTACGCTTGGTTTCGCCGATCAGCTTGGCGAACTGCTCGATCGTCGCGACCGGCGTTCCGGTAATCGCCGACGCCCATGCCGGGTCGCGGGTACGCAGATGCGCCTCCAACTCGCGCGGCGCGTCGGTGTATTTGTTCAAGTAGTTCCAGTCGGCTTTGCCGTCACGGAACAGGCAATGCATGACCGCGCAGGCGAGCGCGCCGTCGGTACCCGGTTTGACCAGCACCGGCAGATCGGCCTGCTCCATGGTGCCGTTCATATAGATGTCCACCGCCGCGATCTTGGCGCCGCGCTCTTTGCGCGCGCGCACGGCGTGGGTCATCACATTGACCTGGGTATTCACTGCATTGGTGCCCCAGATCACTACCAGATCAGACTTGGCCATTTCGCGCGGATCGACCCCGGCGATCTTGCCGGTGCCGGCGGCAAAGCCGGCATAGGCCGGATTGACGCAGATGCTGGAATGGAAGCCGGAATATTTCTTGGCATGGCGCAGCCGGTTGATGCCGTCGCGCATCACCAGGCCCATGGTGCCGGCGTAGTAGTAAGGCCAGATGCTTTCGGCGCCGTGCTTCTGCTCGGCCTGCAAAAACTTTTCGGCGACCAGATCCAGCGCGTCGTCCCAGGAGATCGGCACGAACTCACCGGAACCTTTGGCGCCGGTCCGTCGCATCGGATGCAACAGACGGTCGGCGTGATGCTCGCGCTCGGCGTAGCGGGCCACTTTGGCGCAGATTACGCCGGCGGTGTAGTCGTTATCTTTTGAGCCGTGCACCCGGCCGATGGTGTGGTCGTCGACCAGTTCGACTTCGAGCGCACAGGTCGACGGACAATCATGCGGACAGGCGGAGTAGCCGATCCGTTTCGCATCCGGGAGCTTGACGATCTGATTCATGGCGCCATCCAGCATAGCGCCGATGTCCGCTCCTGTCTTTCAGGCCGGTGCGGCCGATCAGAGCTTTTGTTTCTCGATATGCCAGCGGCTGCGGCAAATCGTATATGCCACGATCAGGACCAAAAGAAGCGCCCCGCGAACACCCCATATCTTCAGGAGGTCAGGGTTGGTGCCGCCAAATAGAACGTCGCTCACGCGGTCGACGATGATCCATATCACCAGCGCGACACCGGCCAGGATCTCGTCCAGCGCTAACCGGCGATGCCGACCCACAATGATGTAGCCCATTATCAGCACGAGAAGCCCGCCAACCGGACCGCCCCAGATGTGCAGCGCATGCAGCGTGGCTTCGCTGACAGTACCGGCCAAGGCTGGATCGGTAGCCATGATGTCGCCTGCGACCCAGCCGAGCAGCGCTCCGCCGCCCCAAACCAGCACACGAAAGCGTTCGAGCAGCGCCATCAGGACCGCGCTGCCGGCGACAATCAGCGGCACGCTGGTGGCGAGGCCGAAAATAATGAGCGTCGCCTTGATGCCCATGGCGTGCGCAAGGTCCACGCGCGCGGCGGCGACTTCAGCCGACGCCGCAATCGCAATAACGTTATCCAGGCTCATCACGATATCGGCAATGGCGACGATACGTACCGCGCGCCAGAGGTTACTCGCGCCCTCGACGCCGTCGTCGTCGCCATCGGCATCCTCCGTCACAAGCTTGACGGCGACGTAAAACAGCAGCGCGCCGCCGACCAGTTTCAAATACGGATAAGCCATCGCCTGGGCGATAACGAGCGTGAAGATCACGCGCAGCAGCACAGCCACGCCGGCGCCAAGGATCATGCCCCACAGCCGCTGCCGCGGCGGCAGCGTCATACAGGCCATTGCGATGACGACCGCGTTGTCACCCGACAGGATGATGTTGACGCCGATGATTTGCAGCGCCGCGATCCAGAACGCGGCATGTGTGATGTCTTGCCACAGGAAATCCACAGCTAGCCCCCTCGCTTGTTCACCGTTTGCTTAGCCGACGATTTCGTTGGCGGAAAAGAATTGCCCGATCTCAACCGCCGCATTTTCGGCGGAGTCAGACCCGTGCACCGAATTCTCGCCGATCGACTTGGCGTGCACCTTGCGGATGGTGCCGGAGGCGGCCTTGGCCGGATCGGTGGCACCCATTAGTTCGCGATATTTGGCGATCGCATTTTCACCCTCGAGCACTTGCACCACCACCGGCGCCGATACCATGAAATCCACCAGCTCGCCGAAGAACGGCCGCTCGCGATGGACGGCGTAGAATGTCCGGGCCTGCGGCAGCGAAATCCGCACGCGCTTCTGCGCAACGATGCGCAGGCCGGCCTGCTCGATCATGGCGTTGATCGCGCCGGTCAAATTACGCGCGGTCGCGTCGGGCTTGATAATTGAAAAGGTACGCTCGACCGCCATCGGATTTCATCCTTCACGAAGTTTCCAGGGAAAAGGTTGCCGCGGCTTATAGCGGGGCGCCCGAACTGCGGCAAGGACCGGGCCGGATGCGTGGTTGAACGAATGGGGTTGCATCGCAGCACCCGCTCGGCCAAAAGGCGCGCATGCTTGTCATCGACGACCTTACCGTACGCATTGCCGGCCGCGCGCTGCTCGAAGAGGCCTCCGCCCGCGTCGTACCGGGCGCCCGCGTCGGGCTGGTCGGCCGCAACGGTTCCGGCAAGACCACGCTGTTCAATGTCATCGCCGGCGACCTTTCGGCCGAGCACGGCAGCGTCGAACTGCCGTCGCGCTGGCGGATCGGACGGCTGGCGCAGGAAGCGCCGAACGGGCCGGAGAGCCTGCTTGAGGTGGTGCTCAAGGGAAATGTCGAGCGCAGCCAGCTTTTGGTCGAAGCCGAAACCGCGCACGATCCCCATCGCATCGCCGAGATCCAGACCCGCCTCGCCGATATGGGCGCGCATGCGGCCCCTGCCCGCGCGGCAGCGATTTTGTCCGGGCTCGGCTTCTCCAACGCCGACCAGGCGCGGCCGTGTTCGGAATTTTCCGGCGGCTGGCGCATGCGTGTGGCACTCGCCGCCACATTGTTCGCCGAGCCCGATCTGCTGCTGCTCGACGAGCCGACCAACTATCTCGATCTCGAAGGCACGCTATGGCTGCAGGATCATCTGGCGCGCTATCCGAACACCATGATGATCATCAGCCACGACCGCGACCTGTTGGACAACGCGGTCAACCAGATTTTGTCGCTGGAAGCCAAGAAGCTGACGATCTATCGCGGTGGCTATTCGGATTTCGAGCGCCTGCGCAGCGAGCGCATGGTGCTCGACCAGAAAATGATGAAGAAGCAGGCCGCGCAGCGAAAGCATCTGCAGGCCTTCGTCGACCGCTTCCGCGCCAAAGCCAGCAAGGCGCGGCAAGCACAATCGCGCATCAAGATGCTGGCCAAAATGCAGCCGATCAACGCGCTGGTGACCGACGAGGTGCGGCCGATCCATTTCCCGGCGCCGGAGAAACTTTTATCGCCGCCGATCATCGCCACAGACGATGTAGCGGTCGGCTATGAGCCCGGCCATCCGATCCTGTCGGGTCTTTCGCTGCGTATCGACAATGACGACCGCATTGCGCTGCTCGGCTCCAACGGCCACGGCAAATCGACGTTGGTGAAGCTGCTGGCCGGACGGCTCGCGCCCGAGCATGGCACGGTGACGCGCGCGGCAACGCTGAAGGTCGGCTATTTCGCCCAGCACCAACTCGACGAACTCGATGAGAACCGAAGCCCATACGATCACGTCCGCGATCTGATGCCGGATCAGCCGGAAGCCAAAGTGCGCGGACGCGTCGGCGCCATCGGCTTTTCCGGCCAGGCGGCCAACAATGCGGTCAAGACCATGTCGGGCGGCGAG
>Ga0184628_10001676_pt1 | contig 10885 bp, 10 predicted proteins | sample PLM4_5_b1_FD_133149 | JGI IMG/M metagenome (GOLD analysis project Ga0184628, IMG submission 133149) | Groundwater sediment microbial communities from an aquifer in East River, Colorado, USA - PLM4_5_b1 | ecosystem: Environmental > Terrestrial > Soil > Riparian zone | place: USA: East River...
CGGTATGACGTAGCCGTGATGGTCCCGGTAGCCCCATCCCCGTAATCGCTATGGCCAACAGTTACCTTGACGACTGCGATATCAACCTTGCCGCGCCCAAGCTGGCTTGTTTTTACTCGCTGCACAACCTCTTCAGATGTCGAAGCATCGACAGTCCCAACCTCTTCCACGTAGACGTTCCCGTCAGACGGATGGCCCGTGTACCTGTAATAGGCAGATTCAATCAGCCCAGACGCCATGCACGAGGTTGCCTTCTCTGTAGGCTGACCCAGCTTAGGCTTTGACTCGCCCTTAGAGTGAGCCTCTGCCATGTGGAAAGGCATTTCTCTATCGTTCAACCCGTCGCCGTCTAGGTCGAACTCAAACCAAAGAATGAGATTCTTAGCGTCCCACTTGAGAACAGCAGTCTCCAGGAAGGGGACGTTAACCTCGTCCTCCCAGGCCAGATCGGTAGAGATGCACGCGCAGATTGTTCCGTTGGTGACGTAGACACCAAACGGAGAAACCCACGCTCCACGAGGCTCCCCCGCCACAGAGAACGTCGTGTAGGCGTAGCGGCCAACGCAGCCCGGATGGCCCTTTAGGGGCCTAGCATCGGCATTATTGTAAACGCCATCGGTTATCCGAGGCAGGTCGTCAATCGCCAGGATGGCGCTCTGGCAAAGGATGACTAGCGTTTCACCTACGGCCATCTGACCAACCAGAATGTCGTGCTCGTCTAGCGGGAACGAAGTCACCACGTAGATTTCAGGGAACGACTCGGGGCGACCCAGTTCCGAGTAGTAGAGGGAGCGCGGGAACGTCCTGGAAATACCTACGATTGAACCGTGCCACGCAATCATAGAGATGAAGGCTGGGGCTGGAGTGTCCCTGACAAACGGCAAGCCGCCTACTTCGACTAGAGGGATAATCGGCGTCGCCTGCTCCGTGATCGGTGGATCATCGAGCGTATCCACCCAAGTCGTGTCCGAGATCAGGATGTCACCTGAGACAAATCCATAGTTCGATAGCGTTGGGGTAACGCCGTCTCCTACCCTGTAAACGCGCCAATGAGTAGCCGCAGGATTCACGACCGCTGGCCGAGTGATCGTTACGGAGCCGTTGGACGAGAGAGTCACGATTCCAGACAGAGGAGACGGTGGAGACTCCAAATCCAACCCGCCATCAGTAGCGGCTAGGAACTCGGTCGTCGCGTAGTAGATGCCATCCGTGGTGGTTACGGCCCCAGCGCTACCGTACTTGATCTGAATGTCATAGATGCGGACCGTTGTCCCGCTCTCAAAGACAGGGCTTGCCGCTCGCGCACGAACCTGAACTAGTGCGCTGTCAGCAACTAACAGAACCTCGGTCCACGTGGCAGGAATCGTTGCGTTTCCCGCCAACGCAGACTCATACATATCGTCCCAGGTCAGCCCGCCGTCCTCGGAATACTCCAACGCGAACGTCGAGGCCGTTCCGATAGTCGTAGCTCCCCAGTTGACTCGCAGCGTTCTTCCGGTCGTCGTGTTGGAGATGAACCCGTACCATTTGTGAATCCAGTTCTGGTCAGGGGTCACAGGTATCGTGATGGACGAGAACGTGCTGGCAGTCGGGTCAACGTCGTAGGCGAGGGTTGGATTTGACCACCCGCCCTGAATGACAACATTAGCAGTAGGGCGCTCTACAGACTCAGCAACCAAAGCCCCAGGCACAGCAGTAGGTTGCCCGGTGGGAGCAATCATGCTCATGGAGCGGATCGTTCCGTCCGACGTTAGCGTTAGGTTCTTGTCATAGCCGTTACCAAGGAACCACCGATCCTGCTGTTGGGCAGCCGTCAGCACTGTTGAGAGCGCGTTCAGCCCCGTGTAGAGCGACGTGAACGTCCCGGTCAACCCAGGTACGGCAGAAACCAGGGTCGTCCCGATGGACGCTACGAGTCGATCCGTGCCACCCTCGTCAAACTGGCAGATGGAAATTCCCTTGATTCCACCAGAACCAGCGTCACCGAATACGGAACGACCGGGCATTTTCCACGCTTGGTTAGGATCGTTCTTTCGGTAGTAAGACCCGCTCATCTTGGTCAACTCGCCAGGTCCCAAGTCGGACGCATCCCTAGCGCCCGTTCCTGTCGAGACGTAACCGCCGTTGAGTGGAGCCTTGGAGATGGACGACATTTACGTTCCCAGCAAGCGCCAGTTGGTGTCAGATGCCGTTCCTGTGTGCTTTCCGTAGAACTTCGCGGTGCTAGAGGAATAGACGATTTCCCCTACAGTTCCGGCGGTTGCGCTGCTCGTAGGATTCACGGCGATGGTGCGAACTACCAATCTCCCGATGTACGTGTAGGTGTCGGTGCTTGCATCTCCAAACGTCCAATCGGCACTGGTCGATCCACTAGTAAGCGATGTCGCTCCAGTTACCCCAAGGGTTGTTCCTACTGTAAGGCCAGCAGTAAGCGACACCGCGCCCGTAACGCCAAGGGTTGAACTCAGCACCGAAGCGCCCGTAACGCTCAGGGTCGTGTTGACCGTTACGCTTTCCAGCGTCGTCGTGGACCCAACGGTTAGGTCCTGACCAACGATAACGTCGTTGCCTGCCTGCAAGTTCTGGGAGGCTGTAAGATTCAGAACGCCAGTCACGTTGCCAGCGTCGGTCACGATTACTGTGCTGTCTTGAAGGGTAGTTCCAGTAATCCCATCCCACCTGACAACAGCATGGTCAGTAGAACTTGCAGCCCCTCCCACCCCAGACAGCCCCGTATCCAGGTACGCCGTAAACGGTGTGGTCAGGCTAGACAGCACCAACTCCCAGATGGGGATGTTGTTGTAGAAGTAGCGATACCGTCCGTTGCTGTCGCATTGAACGGTGTTGTACTTCCCGCCAGCGTTGGCCTGAGAGCCGTAGTCCATGTCGGTGAACACGGAGAGGCCGTTGCCATCGAAGTTCGGTGAAGGAACCCCGGTGTCTTGACCGAGGTTGATTAGCACGTCACCAACTGCAACGGAAACCGTGGCACAGTCCAGCTTGGTCGAACTGGTGCCAGTAACCGTGCCGTACTTGGTCATGGCGGGGAACTCGGACAGAACGAGGAACTTATCCAGAGCAGCGAAGCCGTGCCCGCCGTCAACCGGGATGCCAGTACCGTCGTAGGTAGCCGAGACGATGGCCCCGACTTCCAGGGCCTTCACGTAGTAGTTGCTCCCAAAGTCGGGATCGCCAACCGAGGAAATGAGGACTCGGCCTTCGCGTACCATGGGCTACTCCCAGTCCGACTGGACTGCTTCGTTGTCACTTCGGATTAACGCCCCGGTGTTCTTCTCCGGGTCGAACATCTCTTTCGCTCTCCGGTAGGCGTCGAAAGACTTGTCAACCGCATAACGTCCAGCCGTATAGCCTTCGGCGAATGCCTGGATGTACTCCACGCACTCCGAAGGGACATCAACAGCCGTTCCGGCTGCCCCTGGGTACTGGACCTTTCGGTAGTACCAGAGCTGCCCAGTTGGATAGGAGCCAACGAACGATGCGCTTGGGTTGGCGTCAAGACGCAGAACGCCGAACGCATTGGAGTTGGCAACGGAATAGTAGGAGGGGTTTCCCTCCTGACCCCACTGGAGTTCCTTCAGGAAAGAACCCCAACTCAGGTATCGCAAGCGGCCTACGTCCTTGGTGCTCGTGTCTCGCAGGGAGAGATTCAGCGGAGCTTTAAACGCCGCCTCCAGGCCGTACTCCTGGACTCCAGCCTCAAAGGTGATCGTCTCGGGAATCATCAGCCAGGCCCACGTTCGTGTGTTCAGGCGGTCAATCGCCCTTCTAATGCCCTGGGCCGCTACGTCGAGCGCCTCGTGGTCGTCGGGCATGAGAACGTAACCGCAGACGGACTTCTGAATAGTCTGAAAGGGGTCTGGGCCGGGAGTAGGAGACCAAAGCGATTCACTCATGGCCTACCTCACAAACTCGAAACCAGACTTGGCTCCGATGTCCAGACTCTCTTTCTGCCCGGTGAAGTAGAGGCGAGGAACTTTCAGGATCGCGCAGAGGCGCTCCCAGGTCACACCCTCTACTCCCTTGTTGATGATGCGCTGCGCTGTGTCCCGCCACCCCACCTGGAGGATGAACATGCGCTTGGGACCACGAGAGGCCCAGATGTCGAACTCTGGAATCTGGCCACGGCCCATCGCCGTGATGTGCTGCTCGCCAAGCCACACGCCCTGCCACTGGCTCTGGCGCATATGAGACCAGCCCATGCGGCTTGCCACGTCAAAATGCAGGCCGGGGTTGCAGGCTTGTAGGGCTTGCTTGAACGTCGTCTCGTCCAGACAGTGCCCAAAATCCTTGGTGACTTCCATGGGGCCTCTAGACGGGGGCCGAGATTTCTCCCGGCCCCCTCGGACGCTAGACGGAGCTGTACACCTTCAGGACGCGAGCCACGTCCAGGAGGCGGGCGACGGCTTTGAACTTCCAGCCAATCGTCATGTAGAGGTCGAGAGGTTGAGACGTGTCGGACGGGCCAGGACGCTTGATCTTGATGGACGGAGCGGTAGGCCCAGTCTCGCCAAGGCCAAGCCAGCCCACGCCCCAACGGGCGAGGGCCACCGAGGCGTAAGCCGTCACGTCAGCCGTGGACGTACCGATTTCGGCAGTACGGATCGCCGTGACTCCGGCGTACCGACCGACGAAGCGGTGGTTGTTGATGAGCTGCTCGTAGCCAGCCGGGACGTTCTGGTTGACCTGCGACCAGGAGAGCGAGTTCGACGTGTTTTCCGTCAGGATGTTGGTCTCCTGATCCGGGTGGATGATCCACACAAAGTCGTTCTTGAGGCTCTCGTGACCCTTGGCCCCGCCCGCCCGGAAGAATGCCGCGATCTTCGGGAAGTCGCGCACGGTCGCCGTGGTGGAGGCGGTCAGGGTGCCGGTTCCGACCCCGCCGCCCGTCTTGTAGACGTTCGTGGTCGTCAGGGCGACAGCCTTGATGAGCGAGTCAATCGCCTGCTCTCCGGCGTACATGAACTGCTCGCCGTAAACGTCGAGCGCCCCGGTGATCTGGGACATCTCGGCGATTTCGCCGACTTTCATGAACTCGCCGTAGGTGCTGATCGTCGCCTCAACGGCGGTGATCGTGGTATTGGTGCGCTCGCCGACCGTACCCGCCGACGCTTCGGTGATGACGGTCGTGGAGCCGTTGAACTTCTGAGGGATGTTCCAGCGGGCAACGTACCCGCCAGAGTTTCGAGGAATCTGCGCCGGTTCGGCGTAGTCCGCGAACACCAGCTCGTTCTTCAACATCGGAACGAACTTGCGAAGGATGTAGGTGGTCCAGAGGCCGGTTACAGCCGCAAGACCTGCGGTTACTGCCATGGTCTACTCCGCCCCGGAACCAACCCTCTCGATCATGCTGGACAGATCCTTCAAGGGCATGGTTCTCGGGTCTTGTGATTTCGTGGGAGCCGAAGCCCTCACGCCCCCACTGGGCGTTGCTGCTACGGCCCTGCGACGGCCAGCCAACTTGGTTGACTCGTCTACGGTACGACGCGCAAACTCTCTTTCGGCCTTCTCCGCAGCCTCGTGCTTTTTGGCAGACGAGACGTGGAGGTAGGCGAGTTCAAGAGCGGTACGCGCCTCTTGGGCGACAGACATCGGATCACGGCCCCTGGACATTGAGGCGATATCAACCCCACTGTTTGTCAGGTAGTCGCGGATCTCTTCGGCCATCCCGTCAGCATCCGGGTACTGAGCGGTAAAGCCGTTCACGGTCTGGAGAAAGCTCTGCTGTGATGCCCATTCGGCCAACCCATCGTTCGCCTTGGGCTTCTCCGGCTGGTCGTCGCGCTCGGAGTACGTTTCTTCGCCTTCTGCCCGTGAAGTCAGGCGCTCCTCTAACTCGCGCATCTGCTTTCGCAAGAAGCCAAGTTCCCCCGCGTGACGACCGGCAAGGGCCTCAAACTTCTTTCGCTCCAACTCCGTTGCTTCAAGGCGCAACTTGACGTGCTCGGGAAGGTCAGGCTCGGGTTCTGCCTCGGCCTCCTTCTTCGGCTCGTCTTTCGCGGCCTCTTCTTCGGGCTGAGCTTCAACCTCAGTCTCGTCCTCGGTCGCGGCCTCTTCCTCCTGGGTGGGGACCATCTCTAGTTCAGCAAGGGGGTCCTCCGAAATGGTCGGCTCGGTCGAATTGACGAGCTTCTCCAAATCGTCCATGGAGATAGAGTTCGGATCGGGAGCGGTCTCTTCGTTACTCATACTTTTCCTTGACCTTTTCAACGAGGTCGTTCAGATGATCCAGAACCTTGTCGATCCCGTCTCTGACGCCGCATTGGTAGAGCATGGATTCCGGCTGACCCGCCTTGGGTTCGCACGATTTCCGCAGCTTTTCTAGGTGGTCTTTGAACTCTGGGAAGTGGTCAGTCCGCACGAACGCAGCCGCGCTGTCGATGCGCGCATTTTCCTTCTTCTGCTCCTCTTCATCTTCCTGAAGAGGGCTGTAGAAGTATCGTTCAACCAGAGTGCTAAGCGACAACTTCGCCTCCCGCCTGGGCTGGCATCATCCCAGGAGCCGGGAGAGCAGGCTGCTCCCCGTTACCGTTACCCTGACCTGCTCCTGGTCCCAACTGCTGCTGGAGGGCCATCTGGCCTTGGATGAGCTGCGGATTGGCGACGATTGCGGCGATGTCGTCCGCTCCCAACTTCTCAAAGAACTTGGAAATGACCATTGGCCACGGGACCATGGAGGCCACCATCGGGTTTGCGGCGAGGCCGACAATCTCTCGGAACGCGGAGAGTGTCTCCTGGCGAGACCCCTCAACGCGGCTTCCGACAAAGCGGATATCGAACTCGCCCATGATGTCTGCAATCGCCACGTCGCCGACGTTGGACTCGCCGACGCGCTGAGCGAGTTCCTCGCTGTCGATTGTGTTTTTGTAGACTTCAAGGGTGTACTGAGCGAGCGGCGGGAGGTACTCGCGCTCGGCCATTCGGGCGAACATCTCCGGGCGGTCAAGCGCCGCCTGGAACGTGTTGGACGCCTCGGTTGCGGAAGCCCTGTCCACCCCTAGTCCCAACCCCTGCACAACGCCCAAGGCTCCGGTGGCCTCGCGCATCTGGCCCTTCACCTGGGAATACATCGTGAACGTGTTTTGCAGCGGCGGGTTGTACTGGGCCTGCTGCACGTCCAAGTTGGGATTGTTCATCCCGATGGGCGTATCCACCTTGTAGTTCCGCAGCTTCCCCAGATCAACGTCCCCGCTCTTGGAGTAGTAGTAGGGCGGGTGGGTTGCTCTCACCACGGCGTCGGCCAGCATCATCTTCATAATGTCGGCGAAGTCCTGGTCATGCCGGATGATTTCAGCGGGAGCGATGCCCCAAAACGAGTTGAGGCGCGGCGTGAACTCCGTATCAAAGAACGGGATACGGCGAGGCCAGGCGTCACCGCGAACGGTGATGCCGTTGATGACAGTGACAACCTTGCTTTCAGTCTGCCCGCCCTTGCCGACTACTTTCCCGAAATACTCGTAGCCGATCATCGGAGAGAACTCGGACCAGCTCTCCTTGGCGGGAGACATCGAAGTCGCCTCCCGGTCGGTCATCATCCTATGATCGTGCTCTTGCTTCGCAACGATGGCTTCCTCAACCGCTGCATGGTTGTACAGCCCAGCGTCGGCAAACCCCCTAGCCCTGTAGGCATTGAGGCGGAACCGCTTGGCGGCTCCAGCCATCTTGTTCATGCGGGAAGCGCCGGGATCGCCGTAGAAGTCGCGCACGTCGATGCCGCAATACTCCATGTCGTCGTAGATGGGGACAACCATCGTGGAAAACGATGATTCCTCCATCCCGTACTCCATGTCGTAGCGCACCGAGCGAGCCTCGCGCTCCTGCTCCTCGTAGCGCCAGTAGGCTTCCATGATTCCCTTGCCGTAGATTCCGGCAGACAGGAACCAGTTGAAGAAAACGCCGTAGTGGTTCGGGAGGCGGAAAACGTAATCAAGCAGCTTTCCGGCAACCTCGGACTTGAACGTATCTTCCTGTCCCACCGGCTTGAGTGTCATAAACCGATCTTCTGGGAACAGCGCCAGCATGATCTTTGACACGATGGTCATTACTTCTTGGTGGGTTTCCGGGTCTTTCAGGATCGCTCGGCCACGGTCTGAGCGGAAATCACGAATGCTGGACGAGAACGGGTACTTGGTGTTCCCGCCTAGCGAGCGGTCGTTGTAGGGTCGAACGAGAAAGTTGTTCTCGGTCTCGTCCCAGATGTCCTCTAGATCAGAGCGGTCTTTTGCGCTGTCATCAATAAAGGACAGGACGAAATCGGCGAGGTCGTCTTTTGCGCCGGAGGCGAGGGTACGGTCAGACGCCATTGTCGGTGATCCTTAACCCCTTCGGAGGGAGTACCCACGAGGCCGGATCAAGAGTGTCATCCCGTCGCTCGTTTTCCCACGTCATCGCAAACGGCTTCCGGTGGCCGCAATGCGCCTCCAGGTCCACCCAGATGCCAAAGCCCTTCTTCCTGGCCTTGATGCAAAAGACGATATCCTCGCCCTTCGTCATCTCGATGTTCTTCATACTGTCTTGCCGGATGTTCTCAGGGATGAGGAACGGCAGGTCGTCCCCCTCAAACGAGAACGACTCCAGCACGTCACGGCGGATGCAGATAGCTCCGGTTCCGCAATGGTGGGTCTCCACCAGCCCTTCGCTGGGAATGGAAGCCACGTACTTCATGGCTGGCATCCTCCACTCCCCGGAGATGTCCGGGCGGGTGAAGCATAACATGGGGCCGTGGACAGAGTTCACAGTCATGCAAACGCCGCTGACTATGGGTTTGTCGTGACGCGCCAACTGAAGAGGCAGAGAGAGACTAGGCGTGATGTCGGCGTCGATCATAATGAGGAACTTGCGGTCGCTCGTCTTGAGAAACTGCCAGGCGATGTTGTTCCGCGTCCGCTCGATCCAGCCGATCATGGCGTCAGGGCAGGGGCGCACGTCGATGTCGTTGGCGAACCAGGGCATCGTGGCAGCCGCAAGCCTGTCGTTGTACCCCTCTTGGGGCCGGTACGGAATGGCGAGAACGATCTGTTCGGCCAGTCCAGGGTAGGCGCTTAGGTCGTCAAACCAGGCTTTTGCCGACGATTCCGCAAGCGGGTCGATGAAGTTCAGGTCCATTAGGGAAAGACCGAGTTCGCCAGCTTGACGATCCAATAATCTGAATTTGGGCCAGCCTGCCACTCGTTCATGCGGCCCAGCCTATCACCACCGTACCAGTGACAGCCTATGGCTTCTTCAGGAAGTCCATATTCGCCCAAGCCTGAGTTCGACCAAAACATGCGGCACCAGTCCCAGTTGTAGTGGCAAAGAGCCGAATTGGGCAGTTCCTTGAAGTTGCCCAGATGGGCGCTCAGGCCATGAAGCATCCAAACCCCGACATCCTGGTAATCCATGGGGCCTCCACCCGAACAACGGGAGCGCCCTTCCCGTGCAGCCTCGGTGACAAATGGGTGGTCAGCAACGGAGCCGAGCATGGCGAACTGCACCACCTTGCCCTGGCCCATCGTGCAGCAGCACAATTCGGCGTCCAGCCAGTCGTCAGGAACGGGCTTCGTGAAGATGATGTCCGTAGCCACCTGGAATCCCCCCATGTCTCGTAGGGTTTCCCACCACGCCAGGTCAGCTCGATGTCCATGCTGGAGTTGTTCGTGCTTCACGAGCCACGGATCGGATCGGATAATCCGAACTTCCCAGGTGGGGTTGAACTTGGCAAAGGACGCGATTGAGACCGTCCGCAGCCAGCTCATAGGTGGACCAGACTGGTCCCAGTGGAAGTGGGCGATCTTGGGGATCAATCTTCCCTCGTGAACGACCGAGCCGTTGGGCTAAGCGTCTTGGCCGCGTAGCCGAAACCGCAAACCACCATCTCCAGGTCAGCCCAACTCATCTCCAGTTTGTGAGCGCACGTCTTGCCGCCCCACTTCTCAACCTGCTTCTCTCCAAGAGGAACGTCCAGGTAGAGATTCGGGACGTGGCGAACACACTCCAGAAGCCGGAGAAGATGAAAGAAGCTCAGGTGCTCAATGGTGTGCGACGAGACGAAGGCCGTAGCACGCACCTCCCGCTGCAACTCCCAGAGCTGAGACTTGAGAGCGAAGGCCGTGTACCGGCCCCAAGACATCTCGCCCTTGGGGTCTAGGTCGTAGTTGACCCAAGAATGGATGCGGTCATTCTCGCCAAGGCAGGCACGGGCCAAGCCGCCGTCGTTGCCACCCAGCTCAACTACGCGGATTCTTCCTGGGATCGCGTCAAAGAACGCAACGGCTGCGTCCTTGTCGAAATACGTCTGGTTGGGGTGATCCTCGTGGAGCTTCTTGTAAAACTCCACGTGCTCCTCGGCATTCATGTGGTCGTAGCGGCTACGCCACAGATCGAAAAGGTCAGGCTCCATAGATCAACTTGTACCGCTCGAAAGCGTCGAGCAAGCCGACTTCCACCCTTCGCGGCATCCTCATCTTGGACTCCTCGCCGACGCTGCTGAGCCTTTCGAGTTGCTCCTTCTCCGTGCTCAGAGCAACTTGCATGGCCGGGAATAGCAGGTCCAACTCCATCTCGTATTGCCTCAGCGCGAGCAAGTGAAACGTGTCGTTGCGGTAAACCGGAGTTTCCTTCTTCTCGATGAGCCAGCCCAGGTCGGCTCGGTCGTCGCAAAGGTGCGCCGTAACGCCAACTGGGTTCATGGCGAGGATCGTCCACTTCAAGATGTCCAACCCACGGCTCTGAGGGAGGAGGCCGGGGTGAACGTTCAAGACCTTGAAGTTGTCCACGATGGGTTTGGAGATGAGGCCAGCCCCGGCGACGACAACCACGTCTGGCTTACAGGTGAAAAGCCTGGCGTCCATGCGCTCAGCCGTGACCGTCTCGTAGTAGATGCCGAGCC
>Ga0184628_10001677_pt1 | contig 10883 bp, 6 predicted proteins | sample PLM4_5_b1_FD_133149 | JGI IMG/M metagenome (GOLD analysis project Ga0184628, IMG submission 133149) | Groundwater sediment microbial communities from an aquifer in East River, Colorado, USA - PLM4_5_b1 | ecosystem: Environmental > Terrestrial > Soil > Riparian zone | place: USA: East River...
CAATCCGTGCCGTCGCGGTCGCCTGCTCCGACGCGCGGAGGCCGCCCAATGTCGTCACGAGCGCGGCGATCGTGTCGTGCCCCTCGCTGAAGATCAGATCGGCGGCGAGCAGGCTTTGTTCTTCCTGAAGATACTGCCTCGCGTTGCCGTCGACGACAACGCTCGACCTGAAATTCTTGTCCGCCTGGTCGAGCGCGGCCGACGCATCGGTTGATTGCAGACGCGGCCGAAGCGCCGCAGTCTCTTCGCTGTACTGCTGCTGCAGCATCGCGGCTCGTTCGAGCCACGGTTGTTCCGATTGTCCAGGCGCGACGTAGGCTTGCTGCGCGGACGCGATGTCGCCAACCGTCACGATCATCCGCTGGATGCGGCTCGAAATATCGGCGCCTGCCGCGTCGAGCGCCGCCATGCGTCTTTGCGCCGTGAGAACAAAAAAGCCGCCAGCGACGCCGGCGGCTATGAGGACAGCAGCGACGACGAGACGGTTCGTGTGCGTCTGCATCCCCGACAGGATAGCACTCGCGACAAGGATTGCTAGAACTCGATGTGCGTCTGCACCAGTAGCCGATTCTCTTGCGGACGTGCGGCGGCCGGGTCGTAGTGTACCTGCTCGTTGGTGACGACGAGGCCGACGCGGCTCCGCGGCCAGACGAACCAGTAGGCGCCGCCGGCGATCACTCGACGCTGGGAATTGCTCGAGAGCGCCCGATCCGGATCGAGCCGGTCCACTCGCGCAAGCGCCGCCCACCCGTTGACGCCCTGGCGAATTTCGACAAAGCCGGACGATCCATTGCGATCGATATCGCGCGGCGCGGCCGCATTCGGGTTCTCGGTCGCCTTCAGGTATTGCAGCGTAGCGACGACGTTGGTGTGCTCGAAGCTGCCCATGACGATGCCGAGGCGTCTCGGCCGATCCGCGGCATACCAGCCGGCGTTGTAGAAGCCCGAGATGCGGAGTCCGTTCGCAACGCCGCCGCCCGCAAAAGGTCTGACCGTCAGACGACCCTGCGCGCTCTTGTACCTGTTCACGTCCGTCTGCGTATACCCTTCGCCGTTGTAGACGCCCGTCTGAATATCGATGTACTTGCCAAGCGGGGTGAAATAACCGACCCCGAAGTCTGACGACCCCGGAATCAGAGCCTCGCGCTCGGAGAACATCGTCCCCTGGACGCGATAGCGGTTGATGCTTTCCTCGAAGTCGAGCCACGGCGTCTGGTGCGCCCCGAACCGCACCCACGAGCGCGCGGCCGTGATGTTGTCGAGCTCGACGAAGGCGTACTTCACGCGCAGAACCAGCGATCCCGCAAGGCTGCTATCGGTTACCCGTCGCACGTCCGGTGTAAACCGGAAGCGAACGTTCTTCGCTAGCTGTCCGTTGACATTCACGTACGCGCGGGTCAGGTCGAATGCGTTGAACGCGTCGCGATTCCTCAGCTCGGCGTCGTACTGCACGTACGAAAGAACGCCGACGCGGATGATGGGATAGTCCGGTTCCGCGGCTGGAGGAGCAGGCGACGGCGCGGGGGCGGTCTGCGCGCTCGAGGAGGCAACGCAACCGAGGACCAATGCACAGGTGAGAAAGAAGCGCGTCGTCATGCGTTCGTTACTTGTACGACGGTGACGTTTCCGGCGAATGTCCGCCGCGTTAAGAATGTGTTAACGCCGCGGTTGCCGCGGTTAATAGACGGGCAGGTAGGGCTGAAGGGTGCGGGCAATGATCGTGAAGCGGTTCGTGAAGATCAGGATTCCGATGATCACGAGCAACGCTCCGGACGTCAGCTCAATCATGTGGTAGTGCTTCCTGATTCGCGCGAAAGCGGCGAAGAACCGATTAATTGCCAGCGCAGCGGCGAAAAACGGAATCGCAAGGCCGAGTGAATACGCGGTGAGAAGCTTCACGCCCTGCCCGATCGTATTCTGCGCGGCCGCAATCGCGAGAATGCCGGCGAGGATCGGACCGATGCAGGGCGTCCATCCGAAGGCGAACGCGATGCCGACGAGCGTGGCGCCGACAAATCCCGCCGGCCGCCGATTCGTCTGCACGCGTTTCTCCTGATACAGCCAGCCAATTCGGAGCAGCCCCATCGTGTGCAGTCCGAATAACACGATGATGGCACCGGCAATGCGGCCCATCAGCGTAAGCCGCGACATCAGGAACTGGCCGATGACGCTGGCCGAGGCGCCGAGCGCCACGAACACCAGCGAAAAGCCGAGGATGAAGGCGAGCGACGACATGATGACGCGATTGCGAACGGGCGCCGCGATCGCGACCGTGCCGGTGCCGCGCATCTCATCGAGCGACAGCCCTGAAATGTAGGAGAGGTATCCGGGGATCAGGGGCAGCACGCAGGGCGAGATGAACGAGAGCAGCCCTGCCCCGAACGCCGCCAGCAGCGTGACGTTTTCAATCACCGCTTGTTGCCGACCGGCATCAACGGGATGACCGCGCCCTGCGGCACCATCCCTTCCATCTGCACGTTGTGGCCTTTGACAGGCGGCAGGTCCTGGTACATGAAGTCCCACTTCCAGCGCTCTGACGGATTGGATGCCTGCAGCCAGCTGCGCGCCGGCATCGGCCGCGCGAACGAAAGGTCAGCGACCTGCGCATACGCGCTGCCCGGCATCGTCGCGGCCAGTGCGCGGCGGATGTCGCCGTCGCTCGCGTAGGGCAGCGTCAGGCCGAGCGACGCGGCAACGTTCACCAGGATCTGCCAGTCTTCGCGTGCGTCTCCAGGAGGTGCGCTTGCGCGCGCGGCGCCCTGCACGCGGCCCTGGTCGTTGGTATAGATCGCGTCCTTCTCGACGTAGGCGGCGCCTGGCAGCACGATATCCGCCGCCGCCGCCAGTTCCGTCATGACGACACCCTGCACGACAAGCAGTGGAAGCCGGCCGCCGCGGCGCGCCGCGGCAATCCATGATATGTCGCCGATCGAGCCGTCCGGACCAGGATCCATCACGTACACCGCTTTGACGCGCCCGCCTTCGATCGCGGTGCGCAGCTCCATCAGATCCGGAACGCCATCATTACCGGCGCCGACGCGGTACCCGAGATCGCGCGCGCCGTTCACGTTGGGAGCGTTGGTCGCCGGCACCCTGAACTTCGTGCCGGCCGGCTGCTTCTTTTCCGTTCGTGTCCACGAGACGAAGACCGATTTCAGTCCGTCGGCTCCAAGCAGTCCTTCGGCGAGCTGTTTGAGCACGAACAGTTCCTCGGTCGACGCGTGCGCCGATACCAGGAATCGGACCGATCCCGCGTCGGACGAGCCGGCCGCCTGGAGTGCGTCGCGCAGCCGCGCCTCGACGTCATGCCACGCCGCGGCTTCGAGCGCGTCTCCCTGCCGCTGCATCGGCTTCCTCAGTCGCGTCTCGCCCTCGACCCAGTGATAGTCGAAGCGTCCGATATCGCACATCCAGTAGCTGTTGACGTCTGGATTGAAACGGGGCGTCATGCGGATCAGGCGCGACCCTTTGGCCCATTCGGGCTTTGCCTTGAGCCACGCGCTGGTGTTGCACCCTTTGGAGCAGAGGGTGCACATCGTGTCGACGACGTTCGGATTGTCCCAGGGACGGCTCTTGAAGCGGTAGTCGCGAGTCGTGATCGCGCCGACCGGACAGACGTCCATCAGGTTTCCGGAAATGAGCGAGTGCACGCCTTCCTCCTGGAAGGTCGCGATCTCGCTGCCGTAGCCGCGGTCGACGATGTTGATCTGCGCGTCGCCGTCGATGTCCTTCATGAAGCGCACGCAGCGCGTGCAGAGGATGCAGCGGTTGCGGTTCAACATCAATGTCGGACCGAAGTCGACGTCGGCTCTCACCCCTTCGCCGTCGAAGACGCGCCTCGGAAAATCCATCCGGCTTTCCGCCGGGCCAAACGTGTACGAGAAATCCTGGAGCGGACACTCGCCGCCCTTGTCACACACGGGACAGTCGAGCGGATGGTTGACGAGGAGGAATTCGAAGATGCCGGCGCGCGCCGCCACGACCTCCGGATCGCGCGTGCTGACGACCATGCCGTCGGTGCACGCCATCGAGCACGATGTCTGGAGCTTCGGCATCTTCTCGATCTTGACAACGCAGACGCGACAGGACCCGTCGACGGAGATGCCAGGGTGATAGCAATAGTACGGAACCGAAATGCCGGCCTCGATGCTGGCCTGCAGAACCGTTTTCCCTTTCTCGACGGTGAGTTGCCGCCCGTCGATCGTCAGCGTGACCGTCTCCATATCTGCGCGATCATATCTTACTGGGCCGTTCGGACTGGCGGAGCTTGACGGGACCGCGGCGAGGTCCTACAGTCCCGATTCGAGAGGTAGAAGATGGACGCTACGCGCGCGCGCGTTTCGTCGCTGTTCGAATGGCTCGTGGCCGCCGCCTGCATTATCGCGGTGCTGGCAATCGGCTCGATGCTGGTTCGCGACTTTCGTACGGGCAGCGCGTTGACGCCCGTCATCGCGCACGAAGAGTCGCTTCCTGAGCCTCCCGCGGCGGTTCCGTCACGGTCCGTGTCCGTGCCCGTTCTTCTGTTATCCGAAGGGACCGCGCTGCGCGTCGGTGACACGGCCGCGGAGCTGTCGGCGCGGATGGGCGCGGGCGCCGAAGTTGCGCCGCCGGCCATCGATCGCACGCCGTCCGGCGATCGCGTGACCCGGTTTTACGCGCAAGGCGGTCAGCGGTTCGCGGTGGTACTGGAGACGCTTGCCGGCGATGGGCTGACGAGAGTCGCCGCGATCTATCTCCTCAGTTCTCGCTGAATCTCGCCAGCGCCGCCGAATCACGGTTGATCTGCACGTCGCGCACGTTTCCGCTCGTGGGGATCCGCTGCGAGACGTGCGCGTCGGTGACGGGCACGACCACATCCTGTAGATGCCCGTCCGCATACTGCAGCGTGACGGTCACCGGCACGTCGAAGATCATCCGACTGTCCTGATTGAACTCCACGACGACCTCGCCGGGCCGGATCGCGGATGAATAACGCAGAACGGGCAGGTCGGCACCATGGATCCATCGATCGAAGAAGCGATCGAGCGACCGTCCTGACGCGGTCTCCATGGCGTGCTGGAAATCGTCGGTCCCCGCCTTCCGAAACTTCTGTTCACCGTAGAAGCGGCGCAGTCCATTGAAGAACGCCTCATCGCCGACGAAGCGGCGAAGCATGTGGAGGACGGACGCGCCCTTGTTGTAGATGACGGCCCGGAAGATCCGGCCCTGACCCTGAATCAGCCCGAGGCGATAGCCCAGATCGATCGGCCCCTGGTCGGATTCGGAAAGGCTCCACCGGCGGAACTGGCGCAGCATGGCGAAGAATGACGCGTCACCGTGGGCGCGCTGGGCGTACAGCGCGGAAAAGTATTGCGCGAATCCCTCGCTGATCCACTGCTCGTGGTAGTTCTTCCAGCCGACCGCCTGTCCCCACCACTGGTGAGCGAGCTCGTGCGCGAGAAAAAACTCGGGCACGCCCGCAAACGCCGACGGGTCGTTGCCCCAATACAGCTTTGAGAACGGCGCGGCGTTGTTGATGATCGAAAAGTACGCCGGACTGTGGCCCCCCGGAACATCGTGCTCGAGCATCGTCACCGTCAGCGACTCGTACGGCGTATCGTCCATCACGGTTCCGTAGAACCGCATGATATCCGCCGCCACCGGCGCGATCTCGCGGCCCCGTCCGAGCTGTCGCGGGTTCGCGTCGACAGCGATGGAAAGGCGATCGTAGCGGTGCAGGTCGGTCCCCGGGAGCCCCGGCGATCGATACGTAGCGGCCACCGGTATCGTCCTGTCGCGCGCGTCGATCACCACGTCTGAGACGCGCGTCAGCCGGCTCACCACGACCGCAAAGTAGCGAACCGGCTGATTGGCGTTGAAAACGTACGCGTGGCCCCCGCTTGCCGACGCGGCATCCCGCAGCGAGACGTCGCTTGGCGAAAGCTGTCCGCTGACCACGCAGCCATACGCCTCCGGTACTGTGACGCGGATGCGTGCCCGCGCGTAGTCGGTAATGACGTTCTGCGGATACCACGCGGCCCGGCTGCTCAGCAGAAAGTTCGGCTCTGACCTGCCGAACGCGTCGATGCCCGTATCGTCATCCTGGGGTTCGACGGCGACAGTTTCGCGATCGAGCTCCTGCGACGCAAGGCGACCGCTGTAGGTGATGTCGAGAGTGATGACCGCACCGTGCTGCGCCGATACCGGCAGGTTGACGATCAGGCTGTCGTCGTTTCGAATGCGGAAGAAAAGGAGACGGCCGAACTCGTTACTGACGACGCTCGTGACCGCGAGCGGCTCCGCGAGCCGCAGCGTCAGCGTGGCTACGGCGTCAGCCTGAATGCGCAGCGTGAGGTGCGTCTTCCCTTCGATGAACTGCCGATCGGGATACACGACCGTATCGATGTTGTAGTCGATGACGTCGTAGCTGCGCAGGTCGTCCTCGTTGTACGTGGGGCCGCGTGCCGCGAGCATCGACGGCGACGCGTAGAGAGAAATAGCCCGTTTGCGCGCGCGGTCGAAAAGCGTGATGTCTTCGGCGTTGCCGCCGCTGCGGGAATAGGTGAGCGTTCCGAACTTGTTGGTGCGGATCTCGGCGAGGAAGTCGCCGATCTGAGGCAGGATGTACCACGTTTCGCGGCTGAGATCGCGCAGATCAATGTTGAACGACTTCGGCCCTTCGAGGGCGAAGACATCCCGCGCGCGCTTGGCCTGACGAGGATCCGCTGGCATCCGGCGAAGCCCGGAGACGTCGACGCGCGTCTCGTAGTCGGCGGGGTGCAATCGCACGAACGCGGCGCCGAACAGCGCGGTCAGCGTTTCGCTGCCGCTGAAGATGCGCAGTTGGCCCTTTTCCGTAGCCGGCGCCGGTGAGAACTGCATTTCGCCGCGGCCAAGGAGCACGAGTCCCGTCACGCCTTCGCCGCTCATCACCTGGAACACGTAGCCGCTGTGCAGTGTAAATTGAACGTCCTGCGCCCGGATGGTGAACTCGCGCGCGACGAACTGCGTCGACGAATCGAGCCGCAGCCGATAGAGGCCCTGCACGAAGGTCAGCCGGGTAATCGCGACGATTCGCCACGAATCGAGTGCGCCGCCGCGCGGCCGGCGCAGATCAAAGCGCGCGGTCAGGACGCGGGCCCGGGCGGTGGTTTCAGTCAGGATTTCGACGATGACGTGATACCCGTCACCCTCCAGCGACCCTTCGAGCGGCGTGCGATCGCGCTCGCGGACGATGGCGCGAGTCGTGTCATACGAAAAGAGATCGTCGGTCGCCTGTTCCGCCTCGACGCCGGTGATGTCCGCCGTCGAGAGCAACGCGGGAAAGTTGTCGCGGTCGTTCTGCTGGAGAAGTTGCTCGAGCCGATTGAGCAGCGCGGCGACGCCGTCAGGCGGTCCCGGAAGGCCGGGCGTTTCTGTGGGCACCTGCGCAGACGCCGACCAGGCGCAGAGGAGAAACGCCAGCGGAAGCGCGAATCGAACGACCATGGACGCCTTGCGTTCCCGCATCGCGGTACCGCGTATTATCGTCTCGTCCACCAGCTGGGCAAAACCTCAAATCACACCAAGCAATCGCCCCACCCGTCCGAAACAATCGAGTGCGAACTGAAGCTCATCACGAGTATGCGTGGCGGTGACGATCGTGCGGACGCGCGCTCTGTCGCGCCCGACAGTTGGAAAGCCGATGCCCTGGGCGAAGACGCCTTCCTGGAAGAGGGCGTCGGACAGTTTCATCGCGAGCGCCGCCTCGCCGACGATCACCGGTGTAATCGGGCTTTCGCTGACGCCCGTGTTGAACCCGAGCGTCTGCAGGCCACTCTTGAAGAACCGCGTATTGTCCCAGAGACGCGCAATCAATTCCGGCTCGTTTTCGAGTACGTCGATCGCCGCAAGGCAGGCCGCCGCGACGGCTGGAGGATGCGACGTGGAGAACAGAAACGGGCGCGCGCGGTGGTGGAGGAAATCGATAAGCGCTTCCGAGCCGGCGACATAGCCGCCGAGCGCGCCGATCGCCTTCGAGAGCGTGCCCACCTGGATGTCGACGCGGCCGTGCAGCCCGAAGTGATCGACGGTGCCGCGGCCGTTGCTGCCGAACACGCCGCTGGCGTGCGCGTCGTCGACCATCATGATGCAGCCGAATTGGTCGGCGACGTCGCAGAGCTCCGGCAGCGCGCCGAGGTCACCATCCATGCTGAACACGCCGTCGGTGATGATCAGCCGTCGCCGGTCGCGCGGCAGTTCCTGGACGATCGCCCGCGCGGCCCTCGCGTCGCGGTGCGGAAACACCTTGATGGTCGCGCGACTCAGGCGCGCGCCATCGATGATGCTGGCGTGGTTCAGCTCGTCGGACACGATGAAGTCGTCCTTGCCGAGAATCGACGATACCGTTCCCGCGTTCGCCGTGAAGCCGCTTTGAAAGACAACCGTCGCCTCGGTTCGCTTGAAGTCGGCAAGCTTTCGTTCGAGCTCCATGTGGATGCTCATGGTTCCGGCGATCGTGCGGACCGAACCCGAGCCGACACCGAGTGTCCGTGTCGCCTCCATCGCGCGCTCACGCAGTTTCGGATGCGTCGTCAGACCCAGGTAGTTATTCGAAGAGAGATTGACGACCGGGCGATGGTCGAAGGACGCGTGAGCCTTCTGTTCACCGTCAAGGACGCGCAGGCGACGGTACAGTCCCTGTGTCTTCAGCGCGTCGAGTTCGTCGGATAAGTAGCGAAGTGGGTCAGGGCGCACGGTGTCGGGCGGACCTTTACAGCCCGCCGCAGAATAGTAGGCCGCCCCTTACGGGGCGCCAAACAGAATCATGGCCCACGGAACAACAGCAGCTGTCAGGTACAAGCTCGCGAGCAGCGCGACGGCGCCATGCGTGCCGCGCAGATGCAGCCCGATGCCGAGGAAACCGGCGATGACTTTTGCCGTCATCAATGCAGGGACATGGCCGAGGTGCAGCATCAACGCAGCGATCAACGGATTGGCCTCGACCGCCGTGCCAAACGTCATGACCCCCATGTATGTGAACACGCCATCAAGGACCTGCGTGAGGAGGAATGCGACCAGCACGCAGTCGCCGAATAGCGAGCGTTGAGGTGAAGCGTTCCATACTTTCGGAATCGCGGTTCCGAAAGAAGCCGCTGCGTCTGCGTACCCGGTCGTCGACATGGCTGCCTGAACGACATAGCGTCAAACGGCGTGCCTGAAACAGGTCTCAGGTGTCAGGGATGGTCCAGGAATCAGGGAAGAGCCAGCAAGGTATCAGGACCCTCGCGGAACACTTCCGTGGCGCCCAGGCTCTGCAGCGCGGCGGTGGTGTCGCGACCTTCGGCATCGAGGTATGCCGCTTCGTGGACGATCACGTGCGTTGCGCCAAGTTGTCTCAGCACCGCCAGTGACAGGTCCGGGTGTCGTGGCACCTCGGTGAGCGACAGCATCGCGCGGCCGTAGTGCAACGGGAAGAATCCACTGTACCCGTTCAGGATCGGACGCCAGTGCGCGATCGAGTAATACATCGCGCGGACGTCGTAGTCAGTCTGGCCGAGGGGCAGCTCCGCGAGCACGACATCCGCCGGCAGCCGATTCACGATCTTGTAGATCTCAGGCGCTCGATTCGGTGGGTACAACCTTGCGGCCGGTGTGTTGAACCCTCGGATCGGCGACATTCCGTTCACGATGAATGGATCGGCGCCAGCCTCGTACACAAAAGCAGCCGCGATCAGCACGACAACGATCACGCTGTAACGGGCACGTGCGATGACCGCCGCTCCATACGTGGCAAGGACGGCGAGCATCAACGCCACGATCATCGCGAACCGTGCGGGAACACGAAGCCCTTCAAAGCCCGGAACGTGGTTCCACAAAAATCGGTACGGCGACGCGAGATCGAGCGGCCGACCGAGGACTTGCGGCGACGGGCCGAGGGACAGCCACATCGCTGCCCCGAGCGCGGCGGCGAAAAATCCACGCGACCGCATGAATGCCGCGGCGCGTTCCCTCATCCGGGGTGACAGTCCGAGAGCGATGGCATACGCGATAACGGCACGCAGCAGCAGCTGTGTCACGTTGCCGAGCCGCACGTCAAACAGCCAGAGGTCGAGCGTCAGGCGGCGGAACACGATTGTTGCGGCCGCCGCAATCGCATGTGCGAGGGCAATGGCCCACAGGACCCACGCCGCCCGCAGGCGCCATGTTGACGCCTCGGCCTGGCCGCGGTCGCGGCCGCTCCACAGGATTCCAATCAGCGCGAGGAGAACGGGAACGGCGCCTGGAAACAGCTCCCCCTCGGGTTTCCGAAAAACCTCGGCGATTCGTGAACCCCAGAAACGCTCGGCCACCGATGCGGTGGCGTATGAATAGACGTCCGCCGAAAGTCGCGTCGTTTCCGTCAGCGAGCGTGATAACTGCAGGTCGCGGCTGACGCGCAGGTACGGCACGACGAACGGTGCGATCACCGTCATCGCAACCAGCGCTGCGGTCCCCACCGCCAGCCACGTCCGCCGATCCCCCAGCCGATCCATGCGCCACATCTCGTACAGGACGTAGAGCGCCGCGAACGGCGAGAAATACAGGAGGTAGTAACCGCAGGACAATCCCTGGACAACGACAGCGGCGGTGGCGCCGGCGAGGGCGCGGATACGTCCGCCGTCGAAGTACTTCCGGAAGCCGTACAGCGCAAATGGCATCCACTGCGAAGACAGGACCTGCAGGTGCGACGACTGCGGAATCCGATACGGCGCGAATGCGAAGAGCAAGCCGCCGATAAACGCCGCCGCGATGCTGCCAGTGAGCTCCCGTGCAAACAGGAACATGCCCAGCCCAGACAGCACGAACGTCGACAGGAACAGGAGGTTGTAGCAGAGGATGGGATTGCCCGTCAGCACATAGATCGGAAAGATCTGGAGCGCCTG
>Ga0184628_10001678_pt1 | contig 10883 bp, 17 predicted proteins | sample PLM4_5_b1_FD_133149 | JGI IMG/M metagenome (GOLD analysis project Ga0184628, IMG submission 133149) | Groundwater sediment microbial communities from an aquifer in East River, Colorado, USA - PLM4_5_b1 | ecosystem: Environmental > Terrestrial > Soil > Riparian zone | place: USA: East River...
AGGCCCCATTAAAATCTGCACACGAAAATTTAGATAAGGAATTTGAAGATGATCTGAAGGCATGGACTAAAAAGAAAGCAGAGGCGTTTAATAATAAAGAAGCATTCACCGATAAAAAACCATCCAGATTTATTCCTATATCAGCCGACGGCACGACTGAGGGTTATATTCATAAATCAATTACACAGCGTAATGGCATCGGGATATACCAGGATGAAGCAGAAACAATATTAAACGCTGGTAACTTTAAAGCGACAAACGATGCGATAAGTTTTTTTACACAGGCTTTTAGCGGCGGCAGAATATCACAGATCAGAGCCGATGAAAATAAAGAACGTGTGGTCCCTAATCTGAATCTAAACCTTCTTATGGGAACACAACCAGTAAGATTGCAAAATATATTTACTGAGGATCGTTTAAGCTCTGGGTTTGCCTCCCGGTTCTTAATGGTAGAATGTGATTACAAAGAGTTAAACGAAGATTCGGATCCTTTTACAACTAAAAAAGAAATGTGTGATGATTGGCAAATATTAGTTCGTAGTTTATTCTTCGGAGGTATGAAGTATAACAACGGTGAAGCTGATCAAATACACATACCAATAACAGACACAGCAAAAAATGTTTACAGAAAATATTATAAACAATTATTACAAGAAGCGAATAAAAGAATCATTTCAAAGTCTGAATCTTATATCATCGGGACCGAGGCTAAAATGTCTGCATACTTCCCCCGGTTAACACAGATACTTGCTATCATGTACGATCAAACCGGTCCTGTGATCACAGATGAAATAGTTCATAAAGGATGGACCTTGTATCGATACTATGCTGAATCAACTATCAAAATCATTTCTAAACTTAACGGTGAAATAGAAACGGGGCTCCCTGGAGATTTAGAGTTGTTATATCAAACCCTCCCGGATGAATTTACAAGGGCTGAAGCTGCTGCAGTATGTGTTAGACTTAACCTAAAAGAACGAAGATTCGATAACTCAATCCGAAATAAAGACTTCGGTAAACTGTTTAAGAAAACCAGCCAAGGCAAATACTGCAAGGTATAGGAGTATTACGATATACTAATTTTACTGCCACGTTTACTACATTTTTACTGCCTCATATAAATTGATAATCAAAGATTTGCTGCGTTTACTGTATTTGCTGCCAGATAGTAGTATAAGTATAGTATTCTACTTATTTATATATTAAACTTTATATCTTATGGTTTACTGCGTAAATGCAGCAAATGACTGATACTCATGGGCTACGAGCACAGTAAATCCAACGCAAGCCCAGTAAATAGCGTGTTTTCGGTTTTTAGTTGCTTGTTTGTGCATTTTTACATAATTTATTGAATTGCTATGAAAGCTATAACTTTATAAAATGGCAGAAGAAGATCAAAAAATAGAACTAACCGAAAAACAAGAGGCTTTTTGTCAATCTTACCTACTTGATTTTAATGGTGCCAGGGCCGCTAGAGATGCCGGTTATGCCGCTGATTCAGCAAACGTAGAGGCATCAAGGCTGCTAACTAATGCTAACATTCAGGCCAGGATAAACGAACTACGTGCGCAAATGGGGAAAGCATTTAATATCACTCGTGAACGCATTGCACAAGAGTATGCACGAATAGGTTTTGTTGACATAAGAAATATTTTTGATGAGAATGGTAAACTTAAAGATCCGAAAGATTGGAGTGATGACGAAGCTGCTGCAATAGCTGGGTTAGAAAGTGAAAATATTTATGATGGCAAAGGTGATGATCGTGAAATGATCGGCTATTTGAAAAAAGTAAAACTAACTGATAAGAAAGGCGCACTTGATAGCTTAGTTAAGTTGATGGGTTATGCTGCTCCTGATAAGACAGCATTAACAGACAACGAAGGCAATAATATTCAACCCATCATCAACATCAACGTAGTTCGAAAAGAAAAAGAGATTGGTAAGGATGTGGATGATCCTACATCACTATAACGTTTTTCACAGGATAAGGTTTAATATGGTGAATTGTACAAGCCCTGGTATTCTTATCGGGGCTTTTGTTATATTTGCATAGTGATGTTAATTGAAGGATGTTCGATCCCCCACTGGGTAGATTAATGTCATAAGCGGTAGGACGAATCAGTATTGTATTAACAGGGTCGCACCCATATAAACTTTACTGAATATCTTACCGCTTGCTCTTTTTATACCATAATAAAAAAACCCGGATAGAAATCCAGGTTAATTTTTTATTGCTTCTGACTAGTAAGCACCGAACACTAATTGCAACCAAAGTTTAAAGACCAAGGCCACAAACGAATGTCAAATAACTTACTTGATCATTGGTAAGTTAAGATTGTTTTCAGATAGTATAAAATAAATTTTTTAGTCTGGATTAGATTAGTTAGCTTAGTCCTATTGTTACAGCTTATGATTAAAATCACATTACAATCAATTTTATCTCTTGCGTTTTTTACTAGCACTCCCGACGGAAGCTGTAACAAGGTTATTCTATTGGATGCAGTAGAAGCGCAGGGGATAGGATTAAATATATGAAATGAATATTACTGATTTTTCAATGGTAAGACAAGCTACAGTTATAGACTGCAAGTGTGATGTGTGTGGTTTATTATCTGGTAAGCCTTATCCTGAAGATTGGTTTAATTTTTCACATCAACATGGTGAATGGGGGAACGATAGCGGCGATAGTATAGAATATTTTGATGTGTGTAGCATTGAATGTTTTACTAATCAATTAAAAAATTCTTTAGATGAAATGAGTGATTATAAAAGATCGGCAACCATAGCAGATATGAAATATTCGTTTGCCGAAAAACTACATAATAAATTAAATCACCTTCAAACTATAAAACCATGACAGATGTCGCAACCAAAAAAGAACGTGCTAAGAGAACACCTCGCAGTATTGAACAAGTAAGGAAGGGCGTATTAGCGTTGCCATTAGGACAACGTGTAGCATTAAGGGACGAGATAAATACTTCCATAACCGAGGAAGTACAAACTATTAAAGCCGCTGCTGCACAAGCAGAGAAGATTGCCAATGGCACAAAGTAATTATATTAGTAGCTCTTTATTCACACGATTTGGAATTATCAATCAACAACGCCTTGCGTTTCTACGTGAGGCTCTTTTAGTAACTTTGCCTAACGAATTAAAAATATGTGTATGTGGTTAAAAATAAAGTTTGAAGATCCATTAACAATAAATGTTAATGTCAATATCACACAGAAGCAAGATGACAGAGTTACGCAGCTTGAAAAACAAATGGATGAATGGTTGGTAAAATTGAAACAAGAGTTTGATAAATTAAAAACGATCAGCGATAAAGTCTCTTAATTATTTGTATTGATATTGGACGCCGGGCTTAGTTCCGGCTTTTTGGGTGAAATTATTACTCACAATAAAATTTAATTTCTATGCCTACAAGACAAGAAGATTTCGATCAACTGGTAACCGATCTGAATGACGTTACTAATGACATCGCAGCAGATTATGAAAAACTGCTTGGCGAAATTGCTAACAATAGTGTTAGTGCCGAATCTATCGCTACTGCAAAAGCAAACGTTGAAAAATTAAAAGCATTGGGAGCATCGGTAGACAATCCGGTTCCGACTCCTGAAGGTTAATCATTAGCCCTGGTTCGCTGGGGCTATTTAAACTCTTACCATGCGTTTTATAATCTTCATCATATTCCTTTGCATCATTGCTTCGCTGTGTTCGTGTAGTACTTCGAAGTATGGTTGTCCCGGCAGTAATGGGCAAGGGAAAGTTAATCATGCTAAAGCGTATTGAGATGAAAAAAGAATTAACGCCACAAGAAAAAGCCGAACAGGAATTAGCGGATAAAATTATTCCACTTGTTAATGAACAGCAAGAACTTTATTTCAAACGAGCTAACGGGGTTTCTCTAAAAAAGAATGAGTACATCGGGGAACGTATGGCTGACCTAGAAGCCGAAGAAAATAAGTTGAAAAAAGAACTAAGCCAATTAAAGAAGTCTAAACAAGAACATCAATGACCGCCCGCCTTCTCCTCATATCATCCCTCTTACTTCTAACCGCCGTTGGGTATACACAGGATTCGGTTAAAGCAACGATCCTCCGAACAGCCGAACATGAAGTAATATACGAGATCAATAAAATGCGATTCGTTTCTTTCGACTGTAAATGCTCATCATTCAAACGTGGTGATGTGTTTATGATACCGAAAGAAAGATTTGATTCGTTATTACTACAAGCTAAACCAGTTAGAAAAAGACAATCATCATAATATGCAAACAGCTAATCTGATCTTCGGAGTGTTAAACTTCGCTTTACTAATTCTTATTGTTATAGCTGCCGTTCGTGGTGAAAGGAGGGAGAGATGATTAAGGAGCCCGTTCTAATGCCTTTTCAAAGCAGCCCGTTCAATGCTGATACTTTCATTCAGGATGAGTTCTTAATACTACTAGATAAGTATAATATCAAGACCGTAATCGAAACCGGGACCTGTTTAGGCTATACTACACTTTGGCTTGCCCAACACTTCGAAAAAGTTTACACCATTGAGTTGAATAAAGAATACTGCGAGATCGCTCGTAGTAAGTTTTTACTTCATCCAAACATTACCTCGATACACGGGAATAGTGCAGATGTGTTGAGGCATTTAAGGATTGAAGGTAATGCTATGCTGTTCGCTGATGCGCATTGGAATAATAACTGTCCCCTACTTGGCGAACTTCATGCAATACATCAATTAGGGATTAAGCCATGTGTCGTTATCCATGACTTCAAAACAAATGATGATCGTTTTGGGTATGATTCTTATAAAGGACAGCCATTTACTTTTGAATGGGTTAAACATTCATTAGATAAAATTTATGGCAAAGACAACTTTAATTATTATTTTAATACTGGACTATGCGAACAGTCTGCAAAAAGAGGCGTAATATACATAACACCAAAGATATGAATGATAGTACTCAAGAAATATGGGTTGATGTTCCTGGGTTTTATGGTTTGTACCAAGTAAGTAACACGGGTAAAATAAAAACAATTGATAGACCCACTAAACATAATTACGGTGGTATTGCTATTAAGAAGAGTAGAATAATGAAATTGACAAGTAATAATGGGTATTTAGGATCAAGGTTTAATAAAGATGGGAAGTATAAACAGTTTTTAGTTCATAGAATAGTTGCTTTAGCTTTCATGCATAACCCAGAAAACAAGCCATGTGTAAATCATAAAGACGGGGATAAGGCTAATAATAATGTTGGTAATCTTGAATGGTGTACATATTTAGAAAACCAAACTCATGCAGATGCTACAGGCTTGAGAAATATAGTTGGTGAAAATAACGGCAGGGCTAAGTTATCAATCGAAGATGTTAGTATAATAAGAAATCTTTGCAAATCTGAATCGTCATTAGAAATAGCAAAAAGGTTTGGTGTAACACAGCAAAATATTAACTCAATCAAGAAGAATAAATCTTGGGTAGTATAGCATGAACCTCTTCATTAACACATACACCGATAAAGACCCGATTCGCAATGCTGAATTACAAAAGTGTTTAGAGATTAACAAATCACTTGGTTGGGGTATATGCGAAATTTCAGGAAGGCCAACATTCAAGGATATGTTTAACGCAATAAATGAAAATACTGATTCGCATGATATAAATATTATTGCTAATTCTGATATATATTTTGATAAAGACTTCGATTGTTCAATGATTAAATATAACGAATGTTATGCTTTATCAAGATGGGACGTTCAACCAGATGGCTCAGCTATTCACTATAATAACTCAGGCTCACAAGATACCTGGATATTCAGAGGCGCAATAAGAATGGTTGAGAGTGCTAATTTTACGCAAGGCGTTGCCGGGTGTGATAATAAGATAGCTTACCTATTGAAAGAGGCAGGATATAAAGTTTCGAACCCATCATTGAATATTAAGACTTATCATTTGCATTTGTCAGGTATTAGGTATTACGATAAGAAGCGACCCGGTCAAAGAGATATTTATAGGTTACCAAGGCCTCATATGAATGTTCACCCAACAGCACTACCATGAATTTATTTAAAAAGAAAAAGACAGAAGGCAAGGAATATGGAACGCCGGGCGGTTGGTGGCGTGGTAATATGAAATCTGAATGGTGGACTAAGTTGGTAGAGTATTATAAGAAAGATATTGACCCTAATGTTGATCCCGAAATAGATGCTCAGAAAATTTATAATCATTGGCTATCTCATTACTTATCTAAATGAATTTATTACACTTTGGTTTATTTTCTAAACACGAACCTCAACAAGGTTTGCGCAATGCCATGCGTAAGTTATCTGATCGCTACACAGAATTTTCATGGGTGCAACGTCCTCGCAGGGCCATGATAGATTTAGAAGTATTAATTAAAAAACATAAGCCTGATACTGTTTTTATGCAGATACAAACGCCGAATATTATTAGTGCGGCCATGCTGAAGAAATATCCTAACATAAGATTCTTTAACTTTTCAGGTGATGTAGTACCAGAGATACCTAAATGGTTTTTTGATTTAGTTCCTTATTGCACTACGTTGTTTACAAATACCGATTGGGTTGCCGAAGTACCCGGCGCAAAGTATATGCAGATTTCATGCGACCTGAATATTTATAAGCCAGAAGGTAAACGAGTACAGACAGCCCCCGTTGTGTTTATGGGCAATAATCACGGGTCACAGTTTCCATTGAGTAAGCTAAGGGAGGAAATGGTTGAACGTTTCAAAGACAAGCCCTGGTTTCAAGTATATGGCAGGGGATGGGGTTCAGGTGTGCAGGACTTGAACTATAAACAGGAGCAGGAAGCCGCCGTTTATCGTTCAGCTAAGATCGGGATTAATTTATCTCACATGGATCTTGGTAGCTATACATCGGACAGGATGTTTAGAATAATGGCTTCTGGTGCGATGTGTTTGGCGTATAGGCATAAGGATATTGAGAAGGAGTTTGATGACGGTATTCATTTACAAGTCTGGAGAAATTTAGATGAGTTAGAATATTTAATTGAATTTTATTTAAAAAACGGTGATCAAAGAAATCGGATTACCACTTCTGGCTGCAAACTAATTCACGAAAAATATAATTGGACGGAAAGATTAAAACCGATATTGTTATGAACTGGATAGGTGAACTACAAAAGAAAGACTTCAGAGGTGGCCCGTCTCAGTTCGGCGAATCTGAAATAATCGCCTATATCTTCAAACATATACAGCCAACAAATAAATGGGCAGTGGATATTGGAGCAGGGTTTTACGGACACGGCGAAATGAGTAACACTAAACAATTGATTGAACAAGGCTGGAGAGTTATAAGAGTTGATGCGAACAATGATGACGATAACACGATATTCAAGTTATACATCACACCTGATAATATCTTACCTTTCTTAGAATCGCTTAACGTTCCTTTTCAATTCGATTTACTTACTATTGATATTGATTCATTCGATTTGGATATATTGGAGAAGGTTGTTCCGGCTTATTTGCCGAGTGTTATTTGTACTGAGTATAACGGGACACTTGACCCATCACTATCAGTTAAGCTAAAGTATGAACCTGGTTATATATGGGACGAGACTAATAAGTACGGTTATAGCTTCGGGGCGGCTATTCGATTCTGTTACAAGTATGGGTATTGTATTATTTTAAATCACCTTAACCAGAATTTGTTTTTGGTTAGGAAAGATTTAATACCAAATGATATAGAATTACCTGAGCTAACTATACAACAACAAAATTATCATCCTGTAAACCCTGATGCTGAGTGGGAGGTTTATGTATGAAAGTGATTTATGTATTATTCTATACCTGGATGCTTATATGCTCGTGTGTTTGTACCGTCATAACTTTTGGTCATTCACGATGGCTGATTAAAGAAGCCTACACATCTTTAATGCACGAATTAGAATGACCGTTTTCTACCCATATACCCAAACCAAAGACGATGGATTAGAATTAAAATACTCCATACGTTCAATGGTAAAGTATTTTAAGGATATGGACGGGCTTATTCTAGTTGGTGATCGCCCGGCATGGTTTAAGGGATTTCATTTGCAACATAGCGATATTGATAAGCGAAAGGAATATTCGGTTTATAAGAAGCTACTCACGGCTAAACAATACATTTACCCTGAAACTAAGTTGCTGTTATGCCATGATGATATATTTGCTTTACAGCCATTTGATTCATTTCTACCAAATTATTATCGTGGGACTTGTAAAGAAGCTATTCAATGGACTAAAGAACGTCGTTTCAAAGATATGTTGTTATCCTGCCCTCCTGATTGGTTACATTTCGAAGTCCATGCGCCGATGGTTATTGACACATCATTGATCGAAGATGAGGATAGCGATTTTCTTCTCAAGACTACTTATGCTAATCGTAACCACTTGCCAGGAATTGATATTGCAGATTGTAAATTACGAGGTGAATTAAATACTACTGAGATCAGGCAACGAATTAAAGGACGTCCTTTCTTCTCAACACAGGATAATATGGAGGGGTATGTGTTGAAAGTAGCTAATCAGTTATACCCGGAAAAAAGTAAATTTGAAGTGTGATAACAGATATACAACGTCCTGTAATAAACTTTCCTGCTACCGAGGTGTTTCTTGATACATGGAATGCCATACAATCTAAGAGGTATAAGTTAATTTGTCAAGAAGGATCATCTCGTTCCTCTAAAACTTGGTCAGACTTTCAAGTTCATTTTAAATATTCATACGAAAACTATCAAAAGGTAATTACTGTTTTAAGAGATACTGCAATAGATTGCAGAGATATTGTAGAAACCGAATGGATTAAATGGTTATCAGATCCATGTGGCAGAACTATTCAGTTTAGTGATGGCAAGATAACAGTTAAAGAGTATCATCAATTATTGAAGATAGAGGATTTAAGAAAGTTCTTTGTTGAAAACAAGACCAAGCATATTTGGACAATGAAGCACACCGGATCAACTATTAGATTTACTGGCTTAGATGATGATGACAAGGTTATGGGAATGACGCAGGATGTTTGCCACGTAAACGAGCCGTATAATTTTGCACACGAAGTTTATAAGCAATTGTCTCAGCGTACCGCAGACTTTATGATTGTAGATTGGAATCCAAAAAAAAGACATTGGATTGATATAGAAAAGAGCAAAGAAACTTCCATAGTTTTAAAATCTACGTTTAGAGATAACCCATTTTGCCCAAAAAAAGCAAAAGATCAAATACTATCTTACCAACCCGTTTCTCATTGTGATGCTGTTATTAATAAAATAATTACAGAGAAGGACGCAATGAATTATGATGTAGAAAAAAATGAAGCGCAATTAACAAAGTATCAAATAAAAGAATTAATAAGATGTAGACTTAATGAAAGCGAAAAAAGTGCATCTGTTTTTCACTGGGAAGTTTATGGATTGGGGCTTCATTCAGAATTACCTAATAGGATTTATAAGTGGAAAGAAATTTCATTAAACGATTACCACAATATTAATGTCTCTAAATTTTATTACTCAGATTGGGGATCAGTTGATAATTGGGCAATCGGTGAAGTAAAATATTATGATGGTAGTTTGTATGTGCGGGAATTAAATTATAAAAGCGAAAACGAACTGAGATCAAAAATGTCAATTCAGGATTTACAGCAAGTTTCCGTTGCCGATGAGGGTATAGTAAGCTGGATGTTTAGAAAACTTGGCATTGATTTTTCCAGGCCTGTAATATGTGACAGCAATAGGCCAAATAAAATAATAGCACTAAGAGAAAACGGATGGGATTATGCCGTTGCCGTTGAGAAGAAACAAACCGGCCCCGAAAAGAGTAGTGTTATTGATGGCATTGACTTGGTGAATAATCTGAATGTTTATTACACTTCAGATAGTGAGAATATAGCCTTTGAACAAGAAACATATTGCCGAAAATTAGATACTAATGGCATTGTGACCGATCAACCCGAAGATGGCAATGACCATCATTGCGATGGTATTAGATACGTTGCCATGTTCCTACAATCTCAGGGCATTATCCGTAAAATATAATTGATTTATTAAATTTATCTTACTTTTAGTACCAAAATCACAATTTGAGCTGGTTATCTGGGTGGTCAAATATGTTTCTTAGAACGAGGGATTACATTCGTTCAGGCTTCTTACCCTTTAGATTTTGGTCAGCCGCCCCCGTTTTTAATACCTATACCGATGATGTTGATAAGATCAGGATAATATTTTCTAATCCTGCACTACTTAAAGTTTTCTGTTTGCAATGCGATTTGTTTTCACTTGCAAAAGTGTATGTGTATGATGATAATGAAAATGAGTTACCGGATGATCCTGCGATACAAAGATTAAATAACCCTAATCCTTTACAATCAGGATCACAGTTCCTTTGGGATTATATGTTTTGGAAAATGGTTGGCAATGCTTACTTGTATATGGATAGTAACTTAGTTGATCGTGAAAATGCTCCAATGTATTGGTTAGAAAATCACAAAATTGAATGGCCGTTAAGTATAGAAAACGAGAAGGATAAATTAATACTGTCTAATGCCAAACTGAATGAGTTAATGGGAACAGTTATAATTTACCGTTATGAAGATGGTACAGTATTTAAATTTCCGTTGAAGAAAATAGCAACTATCAACGATCTTTCTAACGGAGTTGGTAACTGGTTCAAGGGATTCAGCCGGATTGATGCGTTGTATAAAGTAATAAGCAACTCTGAAGTCTCACTAGATTCTAAGAACATCAATGTCCGTTATACTGGTAAGTTCCTTGTGTCAGGCCAGCAAGACCCGAAGGATGTTACTAAAATACCAATGAGCAAAGATGAGAAAGATGATATTGAGCAGAAGATTAACGGTGGTACTTGGCAA
>Ga0184628_10001679_pt1 | contig 10877 bp, 28 predicted proteins | sample PLM4_5_b1_FD_133149 | JGI IMG/M metagenome (GOLD analysis project Ga0184628, IMG submission 133149) | Groundwater sediment microbial communities from an aquifer in East River, Colorado, USA - PLM4_5_b1 | ecosystem: Environmental > Terrestrial > Soil > Riparian zone | place: USA: East River...
CGTTCTCGACCAGCGAGTTGCGTGCAGCCGACACGGTCTGATGCGGCCAGCGGGTCAACGCTTCCAGCTCGCCGTCGGTCATCCCGTAGGACCGCAATGCGATCTGGTCGTAGATGACGCGACGCTTGCTGCCCTGCTTAGGTGCGATCCTGCGGGCGGCGAGCCGACTCGTGTGGGTGGCGTCGTCGCGGACCGCGGGGCGGGGTTGGTCGATCGCGAGGGTGGGCAGGTTGCGGAGCGTGGTGACGGCGTGGAGCAACGCTCCCCACTGTTCTGCCGTGGCGCTCAGCTTGCGGCCCTCCTCGTCATCTATCCAGCCTTCCTCGTAGGCCATCCTCACCCGATCAGCGGCCACGAGCGTGGAGTGGTATATGGCATCGCGTGCTTCGAGGGCGCAGCGGACGACGGCCCGTTCCGCTTCACGGCGCTTCGTGACAGCCATCAGCTAGCCACCCCTTTCGCGTGAAGCGTCCGGTGGATGTCGAGCGCCATCTTGAGGGAGGGATCTTCGCGCGTGTCCTGCGGCATCCCGACCCAACGCAGGCACACATCGCACCATGCTTGATACTGCAACCTCGCGTGGATCGAGACATCGTGGTAGGTGAACGCTGGGTCAGCCATCAGCCGTACCGCTTTCCGAACATCTCCGCCAAGAAGGCGTCGAGCGCGAGGGTCTGTTCGACGTTGAGGCGCCAGAACGAGGTCTTGGCGATCCGATCCGATGCGACTTGTGCTTCCTCGAAGCGGGCATCCTGCTCGGGGGTCATAACCCTGATCACCCCATGGCTCCGATCAACCGCGCCGACGCCACCGAGGTCGATCTTGTCTTCGGTCGTCCACCCTTCACGCTTGTAGTAGAGCCACTGACGGCCGACCCGCGAGACGGCGGCATTGTACTTGTGCAGCCTCGTCTCGCCGGGCGTGTAGCCGCCGCCCGCTTCGTAGTGACCTGGACCGCGCCGCCATTCGCGGATGATGAGTGGGTCGCCGGGCTTGAAGGTGGAGGCCATCAGTAGCCGACCACCATCGAGCGGCCTTCGACGGTCTGCTGCGCGCCCAGCCCGGAGGTCTGATTCACGTCAGCGAGGGTGTTGAGGAACGCGGCGAGCACGACGCCCGTCCACCGGTGGTCGTTGTGCGTCCACTTCGCTGCGGCGTAGTCCGGGTCGACGTGCTCCCCGGTCCATTCGTAGCCGGTGCCCGAGCAGTTGAGCAGCGCCACCCAGAAGTTCTTGCGGGGCTTCGTGCCGACCGTCGTCCACGTCCCGATCCACGGAGCGGCGAGCATGATGCGATAGACGGTGGAGTCACCTGGCGTCAGCTCCAAGACGGCGGCGCCTCGCTGGGCGAGCACATGGGCGGCGTGGACGGCGGCGGCGGCGATGTCGTCCGAGTCCAAGCGGGAGAGGATCTCCTCGTCGGTGAGGGCTATCACGCCATCGCCTCCTCAATGAAGGTCCGAGGGCAGAACCAGCGGTCTTCAAGTACGTGGCCGATGGCGGTCACCTCGCCGCCATCAATGCGGAGACGGATGATCTTGCCGGGCAGATCCTCCCAGCGGGAGGCGCCGACGGTGACGATGATCCCGTTGATGAACCGCCACGCCCAGTCGCCCCGCAGATCGTAGGCGGGGAGGCCGGCCCCGCGGCTGCCGTTCTGGCAGGTGATCGCGGCGGTGAAGATGCCGTGATCCTCCTCGCCGAGATGCGTGCTGATGATCTTGGCGTTGATGATCTCGCTCATGCCTTCCCCCAGTCGATCAGCTCGGCAGCGTGGCTGTCGATGTCTTCGAGCGCTTCGTCGGAGAAGCCGTCGAGCGTGGACGGCACCTCCCAGTCGTCTGGCACTTCGATCTCGTGCGTGGTGCGCCAGGTGCAGGCGATCCTCACCGTCTTCATGGTTCCCCTTCCGTTGGTCCGTTGGATGTACCGTCCCTACCGTACATCATGCGAGCGTCACTGTCAACCCTGAGTGTTCCCGAATAGACTGCGATCCATGACACCGTTCATGTACCTACTCGCCGTTGCCGCCACCCTCGGGGCCGCCTTCGCCATCAGCGAGGAGGACATCAGCGCTCCGGCCCGAGGATGGGTGCGGAACCGCGGGTGGACATGGCTCCCAGACGATGAGACGTTCATCTCACCTGACGGCGGTCGGTGGATCCCCAACCCGCGTGCCCGCCACTGGCGGTTCCTGTGGGAGCTGCTCGACTGCCCGTACTGCACCGGGTTCTGGTGCGCCGGCTTCGCCACCCTCGTCGTCGCCGGACATCCGACCACATGGCTGTGGTTCCTCACCTGGTGGGCAGTGTGGGGCGGACACATCGCTGTCACCGCGGTCGTTCAGAAGCTCCGCTAGCAGACCCGGGAGCGGCCAGTGATCGGGTTGTACCCGTCGAACGCTTCCCCGGCACGTTCCAGCGCCTTGTCCACATCGAACGCGCCGAGCGGTCCGATGCCGCAACGCTCCACCGTCACCTTCACGCAGAAGTAGATGTCGCATCCGACGCAGAGGGCTTGCGCCTCGGGGTCTTCGCAGAGGGCCGCTTCGGTGACGGCGACCAGATCCCCGTTGCACCGAGGGCAGACGGCCCGCAACTTGAAGGTGGTCACGGCACGCGGATCGGCATGATGGCACAGGTGAGCAGGATGTCGGCGTCGCGGTTGTTGATCCATAGCTTCGCCGGCTTGAGCGATCCGTGGGACTCCATCCGCACCGGGTTGGGCGAGTCGCCGGTGGGCGAGGTGGCGCCGATGGCGAGGGCCATCTTGTAGAAGTAGTTGAGGTAGGCGAGGTTGAAGCCGGTGTCGTTCTCGCCGTCGGGCACCACCGGGGTGCTGTCGTGTTCGAGGAAGTGCCGGTACTGGGGGAACTCGCCGCCGATGCGGGGCAGGGACGCCGTGAACGCGGTGCCGTCGTGGATGATCAGCTCGACCCGGACCCGGTCCGGCTGCTGGAAGGTGACGGTCACCGTGCTGCCGGTGTCCGACCGTTCGGGGACGACCTTGAGGAAGTTCCTGAGCGCCGCACCAGACACGATCGACCTTCGTTCCCCGTCTGGCTTGCTGTCGAACGTCAGGTCGCGGGCCAGCGACGCGTAGGCGATCCGGTAGGAGTCGGTGCCGACGACCCGCAGTCCACCGTCGGCGGTCGGCTCGAACAGGAGGCCGGTGAGGATCGGACGGGATTCGTCCTTCGAGACGACGAGCGCCATGGCGTTGATGGTGCGACGGAACTTGCGCAACGGCATCGCCACCGACCATTCGTCGGTGGTCGCCGGGGCGAACCTGGGCAGGGTGGTGGTCACAGTGGGTGCCTCTCCATGTAGTCGCAGACGACCGCCTCGTAGTAGGCGATCCGTTCGTCTTCGGGCAATGTCTCCAAGAGTGCGTGTTCGAGCAGGGCGCGGGCCGTCGAGGCGAGCGTCTGTGATTCCTTGGCGGCGAGTTCTTCCAGTTTCGGACGGAGGCGAGGGTCGACCCGCACCTCGGTCCGAGGCTTGTGCGTCTCCCCACTGCGGTCCTTTGGGCGCTTCGGGGCGGTGACGAGCGGCTTGAACCGCAGAACCCCGATCAGGAGGTTGGCTGGATCGGCGTTCGATCGATCCCCGTCAGCCCACGAGATGTGCTCGTCCTCATGGAGCGGCCGACCGAGGATCTGCTCCGCGACGACGATGTGCTTGAACCGCCATCCGTCCGCCGTCTTCACCCGACGATAACCGTGGGCGTTGACCGTCTCGTCGCCGATGTTGGCTTTCGACGCCCAGCATTCGGAGCAGTCCGGCAGCGGCCGACCGTTCGAGCGGACCTTGCGTGGCCGCAGTCCGCAGGTCCGACAAAGTGGAACGTCGTTCACGCGTACGCCCCGCCCGCGGGCGGCTGGACGGGCGGCTCCCCGGTGACGTGCGACCAGGTTGATCCGATGTGCAGATCGACCAGCTTGATCTCCATGATGTTCAGATGGCCGTTCACCACCTCAACCTGACGGCACCACCCACGGTGGTTCAACACCGATCCGTCAGGCGTGGTGAACGTCAGCTCGAAGCGCGTCCACGGCTCGAACTTAGGCACGACGACGCACCAGCCACGAGGCCCGGATCCCAGGCATCAGGTAGTCGTACTCGGCGGTGATGATCGCAGCCACCAGTCCGCCGAGCCCGAGCCAGCAGAAGAACGTCATGCCGTCTTGGGGAACAGGCGATTGAACAGGACGATGCCGGCGCCGAGTACGAGCGCCAGTAGGGCGGCTGCGAGCCAGCCGGTCGCGTCGCGGCCCGTTGCCGGCGTGGTGCAGACCTCGCCGTTCGGCAGGCGGTAGACGCCGGCCGAGTCGCGTACGCAACCGGCCACCTGCTCTGGCTGCGTGCTTGGCACCACCGGGGGTGCGGTCACCCCGGTGGTGCCTGGCGCCGTCGTGCTCGGGCCGGAAGGGGGAACCAGCGGCACGGACGACGCGATGGTGGACGTGGTGGTCTGAGTGCAGGCCGGGAAGGTGAACGTAGCACCCGACACCCGCCTGTCGGGCGCCCAGGCCCGAGCTTCACCCTGGTGGCCGGGCCACGCCTTGATGTCGAACTGGTTGCCGCAGTTGGCTTGCGCCCCAGTCGCGGGGAACGTCACCGCGAGCGGGAACGTGTCGGCACCCGCTGGCATCGTGTCGTACCTGATGCGTGTGGCTGGCGACGACGAGAAGCCGACGTGCGCAGCGATCTGCAAACCGATGGGCCGATCGATCGGTCCGTTCGGCAGGCTGTAGAGCACCGTGGCGGCGCCGGACTGCTCCACGTGCACGTCAACCCGGATCGACACTCCGTCGATGGTCCGCACGTTGTAGCAGGTGTACGGGGTGGGGCGGAACGACTGCTGCCCGCCGCACTTGACCGGATTGGCCGCGTCAGCCGACGTTGCCAATCCGATGGTGAGCGCCGCTGCCGCGGTCGCTCCGAGTAGGAGCTTCTTCATGGTCTGCCTTTCAATGGGTGGATGCGTAGAGGAACGTGGCGATGAGGACGACGACGGTCGGGCCGACCGCGACGGCGAAGGTGTGCGCCGGATGGCGGGGCGCGGTGCGCCGCTTGACGAACGGGTGAAGGATCAGCCCGAGGAACGTGGGTCCACCGGTGGCCGGTGATCCGCCCCGGTTCATCACGAGTGCTTCCCTTCCTCGGCGGTGATGTGGTTCATCACGGCCCGGACATCGGACAGCGCCAGCAGCCGGGCTTTGCGGCCGACATCATCGGGGATCACGCCGAGCACCTCGCGGGTGGTGCGCTCCATCGTTCTGATGGCCGTGCCCAGTCGCTCCCAGCGGATCTCGTCCGCGGCGCGCGCCATCAGAACTCGCTCCCGGTCAGGTCAAGCGTCTCCACGAACCGGACGCCGCCATCCGGGGCCGACAGCTCCGGAGTCAGCCCGAGCGATGCCAGGTAGGGCTTGACCACATCACAGGCGATCTCATGCGCCCGACCGAGGGTCAAGTCCAAGCCGGTGACCGGTGGGTCCACGTAGTGCTGTCCGAAGACGACCCCGGTCGAGCCGGGGTGCCCTCCGGGGAGCGCGTTCGCCACGTCGGCGTCCACCTCGACTCGGATCACCAGGTCCACGACGTGCCGACGCTGGCCGACCGTGATCGGATCCGCGAGCCGACCGGTCTGCTCCGCGTGGATGGTCCCGTGCTCGATCGCGTAGTCGGCACCGATGCTCCGGGTGAGCATCCCGCAGCCGACCAGCACCTCGCGGTACGACATCGGTTCCATGCCGGTGCCCTTGCACTGGCCGCACCGCTCGTCCACCGTGCCAGCGTCATCGATGACGAGGCCGGGGATGATCCCCTCGCCTCCGCACTGAGAGCATTCTCTCGCGCCTTGTCCCTTCATGTCTTGTCCCTTCCTAGACCTGTGGGTTGTGAGTGTAGACCAACCGCCGACACAAAGGCAAGCGGTTGACGCGTTGTAGAACGAAGATGTGAGCGAACTATGACGCCGACCGCACCTCGACCGGTTCATGGCTTCCTCCTTCCCTCTGGTGGAGCGCACGCGACCCCCGGACCTGCCGCGGCTGGCCGGATCTGGGCGTGCGCCCCCCACAGGGGAGGGGGTACTACTTCGTCAGGATCTTCCGCACCTCGACCATTTCATCCGGGCGAAGCTCGTGCCTCACTCCGGTCGTCGTGTAGATGACGACTAGACCGGACTCGTGGGTGATCCGGTCCAACTTGATGGACCGACTGCGGAAGCCGACCATTGCACCGAGTAGCGTTCCGTCGAGCGCCTTGGCCGGGAGCGTGTAGACGGTGTCACCGCTCACGTCTCGCCCCACCGTTCGGCCAGACTCCACAGCGGGCAGGTGTGATCGTCCACGATGAGCGTGAGGTAGCCCTTCTCGTGCAGGTGAGCTAGGGCACCAGGCGAGCCGACGTTGTACGGGTAGAGCGTGCAGCGTCTTCCCGGTTGCGGGGCGTGCGTGAGCGTGCAGCGCCACCGCAGCCGCTTGGGCACCGGCCTGCCTGCGAACACAGGGAGCTTCGAGCCGTCCTCGAAGCCGCGCATCGCCATCATGGTGTCGTGACGCTTGACGATGCGCGCCAGCACCTCGGCCTGATGCTTGGTGAGCCGCGGCTTGGTCACGTCTTCGCGTGCCGCCTCTGCGGCTAGAAGTTCCGAAAGCTCGTGGAACCCGTCGCCCTGCATCACCGGGTTGTGAGTCACGCCGCCACCTCCCTGATCGTGCGCCCTGGTGGCGCGGTGAACCATTGCCCGGTGCATTCGTCCTGCCATTCGGCCGACACGCCGACCGCGGCCAGCTCCTTCAACAAGGCCCGCACGAGCCGGGCGTGGAGTCGGAGCGCGTCAGGCACGCCCGACGAGTCGAACCGCACCCGCCACCCTTCGTGGCCGTCGCGCTCGTCGTCGTACCATCCCCACAGGAACGCATCGACACGGCACCGGGCGCCGGGGCATCCGGGCTCGTGGCGGATGGCGTGATCGTTGGCCGTGAACGGCCACTCTGCCGGGATGCCTGCCACCTTGCGGGCGAGCACGAACACGAGCCGGTGGTCGATCGGATCCAGCGGACGAACTGCGGTCGATAGGGTCATGGCGTCTTCCCTTCCGTTGGGGGCGTGATGTCTTCCCACCACGCCCTTGTGTGATGCACGATCATGGGGCCGTTGTCGTGCCGGCGCATGGCGAGATCGGCCACCGTGGTCAGCTCCGCGATGCGCTCCCGGCCGCACTTGCCGCTCAGGTCCGCCTCGATGATGATTCGCACCCTCATGCCAGCACCTCTGCGAACGCCTCGAACCCTGACGGATCGCCCGACTCGATGAACGCCGACACCGCGGCGAGCACCTCGGGCGGCAGCTCCTCGTGAAGCCACGCCGACCCGTACCGGTAGCCGCACTCCGGGCACGGTTCGGAAAGCAAGCCCTTGGGGTGCTCCTTGCGGGTCACCCATGCGAGCATGTTCCACGACGCCGACCGCTGGCCGTGGAAGTGGAAGCCGTAGGCGTTCGTCGGCTTCGCCGGGTCGATGGGTCGATCCGCCCACCCCGCCGCCCGCTGGTGGGCGCATCCGGCCCTCATGCCGTTGAGGTGCCAGCGCTCCCACACGTTTCGCAGGCCGGCGATGGCTTCCATCGTCCACCCATCGGCCGGCACGAGCACCGCGGCCAGGTCGTCACGGTTCTGTCCGCCGCCGACCTCCTGCCAACGGCCACCCTTGCCGTCGCGGCGGGTGCATTCGGTGGTCCAGCCCACCACCGACAGCTCCCCGCCCTCGCGTTCGCGCAGCTCGACGGTGACGGTGAACCGTTGCGGGTAGGGCGCGTCCGGCTCCCCGGCGCCCTCGTCCATCCGCCCGACGTAGGCGGTTCGCTTGCCGGTCATGACTCCCCTTCCTCGACCAGCTCCACGCCGGTCACCACGTTCTGTCCGATGAATGACGAGTCGTAGGCCCAGCCGGCGAGACGCCGGTAAGCCTCCTCCGCGAACGCGTGCGGGGCGGGCGCCGACTGATCGACGCCGTCCGACCGTACGGTGACGCGGAGCACGATGACGGTTTCCGCGGCGCTCATGACTGCACCATCTCCCACCAGAGGGGCAGCTTTCGCTGGCCGTAGGCGGACGCCTGCCACGGGGTCGGCGCGTAGTCGAACGTCCGACCGTCCGCCAGGTGGGTCCGGTACCGGGGGGCCATGATGCCCCGCCAGTCGTTCTCGCCTTCGTCGTAGTCGTAGGCGCCCACGAAGGCGAACCGCACCACCTCGACCGTCGCGCCATCCGAGCCGACCACCGGCAGGCCGACATCGGCGCCGTACTTCCGCATCCATGCGCGCCCCGCCTCCTGGTGGTCGTCGGTGAGCGCCAGGCCGTCGCCGGTCCGCTCCACGATCTCCGCGAGCTGATCGCAGAGTGCGGCGGCTTCCTGGCGCGTGAGGTTGGTCCGCTTGCCGTGCGCCTGGTAGCCGTAGTCGCCGGGGCCGGCTACCGCGTGCGCCCACTGGACACACTGGTAGCGGGTGATCCTGCCGCCGCCGATCCGGGCCGACCAGAGCCGGAAGCTGGACGACGGGCGGAGGTGGGTCGCCGTAGTCATGCCACCACCTCCGAGGGATGGATGGGCCGATAGGCCCGAGCGCCCGGGTGCTTGACGGCCACGATCTCGTCCCGCTCGCCGAGCAGGTCCGACGATCCGTGATCCGACGATCGGCGCATGAGGAGGAAGGACGGACGAAATCCGGTCGTGGTGCCCACGGTCCCGGTGCGCTCGTCGGTGAACTCGTCAGGCGTTCCTGCGCCCCAGACGGTGCGGACCCGGATGCGCGCCCCGGTCCCGTAGAACTGGCCGAAACGCGGGTGCAGGTCCGACGCGTCGAACGCGTCGCCGTGCTCGCGCCAGCCGCGGGCGAGCCGGTCCGTGTAGGCGCTCATGCCGTCGCCTCGACCATACCGAGCGCGTCGGTTGCCGCGTTCAGCATCATGAAGATTTCGCGAGCCGACCGGTAGCCGCCACCGAACGGGGTACGTACCCCGGTGCAGGGGTCGTCGTCGCGGCCTTCCATGCCGATGATCTGCTGCACCTGGTAGCCGCCATAGCCGCCATCGAGCGCCAGGCCACCGGTGAGCACGAACGTCAAGCCGGTTCCGAGCCGGTGCGCCGTGTACATGCGGCCCGACTGCTCCACCTCTACCGTCGCCGGTAGGCCGAGCGGGTCGACATACGGCCGGACGTAGTGCCCATGGGGCAATCCGGCCCGAGCAGCGAAGACGCGTAGCGCCTGCTCCGCGTCCTTCCTGGTGATCCGTTCCATTGTTTCCCCTTCCGAGAGGATGAGCGGAGCGCCGGAGCACACCGGCCGGCTACGGGCGTCTAACCGGTACGTCTGCACCCTTGCGGGCCGACGATTTACGGCAGAGCCTTTCCCGAACTCCGGCGCTCCGCTCATCCTCCCTTGTTTCGTACACTGTGAGTGTAGCACGTTAGCGGGAGTCTGTAAACCCCCTACGGTACTAGCGCACCGGGGAACGGGCCGACAATGCGGCCGACCCGCTCCGCGCTGAGCTAGTCCTCGCGGCCCATGCGGATGATGCGGGCGATTCGCGGGTGGCGTTCGCGTAGGTGCTCCGTTTCGTCGTCGTGCGCCTGCTGTGATGAGGTGCGGATCGGTCCCTCCCACCGACAACCGCGAACGTGGCAGTGCCCCCAGTAGCCGCCATGGGCGCTTTCCGTGCTCATCGTTCCCGCCGGTGCAACCGGTGCGGGTAGGGCACCGGGCATCCGTTCTCGTCGTAGCGTGCCGCGCCCGACTCATCGCAGAATCGGTCGCCCCCGCGCCCGCGCCATCCGCCATCCGTCATCGTCACTTCTTCGCGTTCGGCCGACGCCGGCACGAGCACGCGACGGAAAGGCTTGCCTAACCACGCCACGTCCATTCCGCATAGCTCACACGCCGACTGCTCGCCGTAGCGGAGGCGCGGCTTGGGAATCCACCGGGCGCGAAACCGGAAACCGGGCTCATTCTCGCGGTACTCCCTCAAGCGCTCGCGAGCGTCCGCCCACCGGTGCTCCGCGGTCACGACTTCCCATCCCTGGCCGTAGTTGCCTTGAATGTCCCAGTAGTTGCCCGCCGCGCTCATGATGTCACCCCTTCCGGGTCTGGCGTCGTCCGGTGGTAGGCCACCCATCGCGCTTCGTCCGGGTCGTAGCCCTCCGCCATGGCCCGACGTTGCTCCTCGTCGTATTCGGCGCCGGCCGTCCGGGCGATGGTGAGTGTCCCGTCCCCGATGACGTGCAAGCCGAACAGGGCCGACTCTGCCGCCTTCCCATAGAGCCGGTGGGTTCGGGGGTCGCCCGAGTGCATGGAGAGGTACGGCCCGAGCTGGTCCCGCCATGCCCGGGCAACGTCCGCGTAGCGGCCGACAGTGACGACCTGCGGCCGGTCCACCCATCGGCACCCGTTGTCGTGCCGCGCCGGGGCGAACGTTAGGGCGAACGTCGGCGCGCTCATGATGCCGACCCCGCGATGCGCGCCGAGCATGACGCGCATTCCTGATCGTAGTCGGGGCGCTCCATGCACCCGTTCCACCCGCGATACTCGGCGCCCGTGTCCCTGCACCATTGACGATGGCATGAGTCCGAACAGAAGGGCACCAGGTCCACCAGGTCGCCGCGAGAGTCCTCCACGTGGAAGGCGTGCAGGCTCATGCGGTCACCTCCGCGGCCAGCAAGCGCTCCATGGCGGCGCGCCGCGCAAGGTGCTCGTGTAGTCCGTGGTGCCCGAAACCGACCGGGTACCGGTACTCCGCGAGAACCGACCGCACCGCTGTCGCGTCCGGAACCTCGCGACTGGTCCGGGTGAACGTCGGCGGAAAGAACCGC
>Ga0184628_10001683_pt1 | contig 10871 bp, 10 predicted proteins | sample PLM4_5_b1_FD_133149 | JGI IMG/M metagenome (GOLD analysis project Ga0184628, IMG submission 133149) | Groundwater sediment microbial communities from an aquifer in East River, Colorado, USA - PLM4_5_b1 | ecosystem: Environmental > Terrestrial > Soil > Riparian zone | place: USA: East River...
AGGTCAAGTTCGTGAAAAAGACGCGCGTCGTGGGGATCCCGGAACTACGCGGTCACAAGGCGCTCAAGGACATGATGGTGCTTCAGCGCGGCAACCGCCTCTCCATCACTCCGGTCACGCAGGCCGAATGGGACTGCATCATGGCCATGATGCAGTCAAAGGCGTGATGTATTGTCGCGTGACATGAGACTTCGTGACGTGATCGGTCGTGACATGGTGCTGCGGGTTTAAGCAACAAACGTTCAAGAGAAATTACGCCTCACCACGTCACGCTGTACCATGTCACGACTCCTCGTGTCACGCCATTCCATGTCACGCATCATCAAGCCGTAGCAGCTTCGCCGCGTTTCCCCACAGTATCTGTTGCCGCTGCGCCTCGCTCAGGGACTTCATGCCGTTCACGATCTTCACCGGGTCGTTGTAGGCGATGTCGAAGCAGTAATCGCTGCCCATCATAATGCGCTCCGCCCCGACCAGGCCGACGAGGTAGTCCATGATCGGCTCCGAATAGGCGATGGTGTCGTAGGTAAAGCGGCGCAAGTACTCGCTCGGCGGCCGCGGAATCACTTTGCACTCGCCGCGAATCTCAAAGCCGCGGTCGAGACGCCCGCGCAGGATCGGCAGCGCGCCTCCGGCATGCGGCAGGCTCACCTCGAGCTTGGGGAATGCATCCATCACGCCGCCGAAGATCAGGTGCGAAGCCGCGATGGCGGTCTCGAAGGGATTGCCGAGCAGGTTGATGAGGTAATACTGCTTCAGCCGCTCGTTGTTGATCATCATCGGGTGCAGGAATATCGGCAGACCGAGGTCGGCCGCGCGCTCGTAGATCGGGAAGAAACTGCGGTCGGAGAGCTCGCGGTCGCGCACGGCGGTCGCCATGTAGATGCCGCGGATGCCGGGAAGGCGCGCCACGCGCTCCAGCTCCTCGAGGGCGAGGTTCGGGTTCTGGAGCGGCAGGCAGGCGAATCCGATGAAGCGCTCGGGATGCCTGCGGTGCGCGTCGCTTACCGCATCGTTGAAAGCAATGCAGAGATTCAAGCCGAGTTCGTCATCCGCCCAGTAGACCATCGGCTGGGTCAGCGACAGCGCATGCATTTTCACGCCGATCGCGTCCATGGTCTTGATACGGTCGTCGAGGTCGTAGAAGTGCGGCGTGATCGGCCCGGTGCGAAGCAGAAGCCCGACCTGGATGAAGCGCGCTCCCGAAAGATCGCTCGTCACCGTCGTGCCGCAACGCTTGCCGTGATCGGCGATGAGCTTGATGTACGACTCGGGAAAGTAGTGGGCGTGCGTGTCTATGGTCAGCGGATGTGCCACTATTTTCGTACTCCTGTCAGGCGAGGTGTTTCTTGAAGAATTCAACCGTCAATGAAAGCGCCCGGTCGGCCTCGGGCTTGCTGTATGTCTTGCCGCCATGGCGCGCGAATGCATGGTCCGCGCCCGGGTACTTGTGGATCGTTACCAGCGGATTGGGCGAGAGCCGGCGTTCGAGCAGTTCATTCACCTCGGCCTGCACCCAGCGATCTTTCATGGCCATGTGCAGCATAAAAGGCCGGTGCAGTCGGGGCGCTTCGCGGATGCGATGCTCGATGTAGGTGCCGTAATAGGCGACCGCGCAGTCGATATCGGTGCGGCAGCACATCAGGTAGCAGAGCTTGCCGCCCAGGCAGTAGCCCACCGCGCCGACTTTTCCATTGCACTCGGGAATGCGCGCCAGGTAGTTCCAGGTATCCTCCATGTCGCGCACGCCGAGGTCGTAATCGAAATCGTAGTAGAGATCGAAGGCCTTCTTCACGTCCTCGGGCCTGGAATCGTAGAGTTCCACGCCCGGCTCCTGCCGCCAGAACAGGTCCGGAACGAGGCAGACGAACCCCGCCTCCGCGAACTCGGCCGCATGGCGGCGCATGGTGTCATTGACACCCCAGATCTCCATGATCGCGATGACCGCGCCGGCCGGCGTGCGGTCGGGATAAGCGACGTGCGCGCCCATCACTCCGTCGCGCAGCGGAACCTCGATGTTCTTCGTCCTCACGCGTGCCGTCCGCACCGTGTCACAGCGGCATGCCCTTCAAGCCGGCAGCTTTGATGACCTTGCCCCATTTGTCCATTTCCTCGCGTATCAGGCTCGCAAGCTGCTCCGGCGCGGAGCCTATGCCTTCGACGCCCATTTTCGTGAGCTGCTCCCTGACTGCGGCGTTATTCAGCGCGCGGGCCAGTTCGCTTTGGAGCTTGGCGATGACCGGTTGCGGCGTGCCGCGCGGCGCGAGGATCCCGTACCATCCCGTGGTATTGAACTTGAGGCCGCTCTCGGCGACCGTCGGCAGCTCCGGCATCAACGGAGAGCGTTTTTCCCCGCCGACAGCCAGTCCGCGCAGCCGGCCCGCTTTTATCTGCGGTATCGCCGGCGACAATCCGTTGAACATCATGTCGGTCTCACCCGACATCAGCGCTGCCATGCCCGGGCCTGCTCCCTTGTACGGCACGTGCAGAATCCGGACCCCGGCGGTCAGGTTGAACAACTCCCCGGCCATGTGGATGCCGGTGCCGTTGCCACCGGATGCGTAGTTCAATTTGCCGGGCCGCGCCTTGGCCAGCGCAACCAACTCCTTCACGGATTTGGCCGGCACCGCCGGGTGCACCAGCAGCACGTAGGGCGCCGAAGCGGCGAGCGAAACCGGCGCGAAATCCCTGACCGGGTCGTACGGCGTGGCCTCGTTCAAGTTGGGCACGATCGCAAGCGGCCCGGAGAAACCCAGCAGCACCGTGTAGCCGTCCGCCGGCGCCTTGGCGACCAGTTCGGCGCCGATCAGGCCCGCTGCGCCGGCGCGGTTCTCGACGATGACCTGCTGGCCCAGCGTCTCCGACATTCCCGGCGCCAGCACGCGCGCGATCACGTCCACCGGGCCGCCCGGCGAGGACGGCGCGATCATCCGGATCGGCTTGCTGGGGAAAGGTTGAGCCGCAGCGAGCGGCATCAACAGCGCACACGCACTGAATAGCAATAACCTGGACAGGAACTTCATGATTTCTCCTCGAATGTCGTTGTTTTTATAAATGTAAGCCCTACTGCAGTTTGACTCCCGTTGCCTTCACGACGGCCGCCCAGGTTTTCGTGTCCTGGTCGAGCGATTTTTGCATCGCTTCCGGCGTCATCTTCATGGCCTCGGCGGCATTGACGGCGAAGATCTCCTTTGCCTTGGTGCTGTCATTGGCTTTGGCGAACTCCGCGTTCAGCCGCTCGATCACGGCACGCGGCGTGCCGGCGGGCGCCAGTGCGCCCGCGATCACGGCGGCATCCACGCCTTTGACCGTCTCCCCCAGCGCGGCGATGTCGGGCAGGAGTGGCGAGCGCTTCTCGGCGGTAATGCCAATCGCGACCAACTTGCCCACGCGCACGTGCTCGAGCGCGGCCGGAATGGTGGTGACGATCGTGGCGATCTCGCCGGTCAGCAGCGAGATGGTCGAGGTAGCGCCGCCCTTGTAATTGACAGCCGTCATGTCGATACCGGCGCGCCAGCGAAACTTCTCCGCCGCCATGTGGGTGACGGTGCCGATGCCGGCATTGCCGCAGGTGATGCCCGGGTGCTTCTTCGCGAGCGCGATCAGGTCTTTCGCCGATTTGATGCCCACCGAGGGGTGCGCAACCATGATGAGTGGAGAAGATGACACCGGCGCCACCGCCACGAAGTCGCGCTGCGGGTTGTATCCCAGCTTGGCATAGATCGAGGGCGTGATGGTGTGCGTCGAAAGATCGGTGAAGAGCAGCGTGTAGCCGTCGGGCGCGGACTTCGCGACGTATTCCGCCGCGATCGTAGTACCGGCGCCGGGCCGGTTCTCGACGATGACCTGCTGACCCAGAGCACGGGTCATTTCCATCGCGGCTACGCGCGAGAACGTGTCGGTCGCGCCGCCCGGCGGGAACGCCACCACCAGCCGCACCGGCTTCACCGGGAACGCCTGGGCCAGCGCACTGGCGCACGCTACCCATCCGAGCGCCGCCACCATCACCTTCCATCCAAGCCTCTTCATTGCACTCCTCCCCTGTCGGGCAGCGTCATTCCACCGGCCACCGCAGCTTCGATACCTTTTTCATATCCAGGCGCCCGGTGATGCGTTCACCGGCCTTGACTACCTCGCGCATGACCGCGTCCTGGTCGATGCGCGTCAGGCGCCCGTCGCGGACCACCTGCTCACCGCTGACGAAAACATGCTTCACGGTATTGCCGGTCGCGCCATAAACCAGGTTCGAGACCGGATTGTAGAGCGGCTGCCATTCCGAGACCGTGGCGTCGAACAGGACGAGGTCGCCCTCCTTGCCCACCTCCACGGATCCGATGCGATCCGCGAGCCCGGCGCCGCGCGCCCCGTTGATGGTCGCCATCTCGATCGCCTGCTCCGGCGGCATGACGCGCGGATTTAAGCGCATCTCCTTGTAGCCGCCCACGCAATGGCGCATTTCCTGCACCAGGTCGACGGTACCCGAGCTGGCGTGATCCGCGCCGAGCGCCACGTTGACGCCCAGCGCCATCAACTCGGGATGGTTGGCCATCTTGAAATTGCCGTAGCCGTTGTGCAATGACGAGGTGGGGCAGCACACGATGGTGGGCTTGCGTTTGACGAGGAGCGCTACTTCCTGCGGCTCCAGCCAGCCGCCGTGCAGGATGAGCATCTTGTCGTCGAGCACGCCGAGCGATTCCAGGCGCTCAATTTCCGGCATGCCGTAATGGGTCACGCTTGCGTCGTGCGTGAAGTAAGAGAAGCAGGCGTGCGTCTGCAGGATGGCATCGTGCTTTTTCGCGATGCCCTTCAGGGCGAGGATCAGCTCGTCGGTGCTGTTATTCATGCCGCGGAACGACGCGCTCACCGTCAGGCGCCCCTTGTGATTGCCGGGGTACTTGTCGAATATTTCCTCGGTCTTGGCGACGCAGAGCGCCGTGTCCTGGATCATCCGCGCCGGCATGATGCCCGTGACGGTCTTGCTCTTGTCGAAGCAGCTCGTCGCGAGCACCATCCGCATCCCTGCGGCCATCACCGCGTTGACCGTGGTATCGGGATGATAGTTGCCGGGCTCGATATAGCAGGTAACGCCGTGGCGCAGCAACTCGACGGTCGCGAGCGAGACGCTGGCGTGGACGTCCTCCTCTTCCATCACCGCCTCGTACGGGTACATGTGATCGAACAGAAATGACTGCGCGTTCGATTCATCGGCAAGGCCGCGCGCCAGCATGAACGAGGAATGCAGGTGGTTGTCGATCATGCCTGGCATGGCGACAGCGCCCTTGCCCTCGACAATGCGATCCGCGCGCCACGCCGCTGCAATCGCGGCTGTCTTGCCGATGGCCGCGAATTTCCCGTCTTTCACCGCGACCGCCGCATCGCGGATGACGCGGCGACCGGCGTCGACCGTGATCAGCCAGTCGATGTTGCGCACGAGAAGATCCGCTTGTTGCGCCGCGCCCATGCCGTTTCCCCCCCCCTTCGTCTTGTTTTACCCAGCGATGTTAGCTCGCTACGCTACCGATGCTTCGGCACCTGGCGGAAAAATCATATAACAATATGATTTAACACAATATATTGATGGTCTTCCCTGCGAGCGATGTCGCTATGGTGCTGCTCGCGGATCTGGACGCAGCGGCTCGATGGGTGACGCCGCCTAAACGATGCCGTCGGCGCGCAACTTTGCGATAGCGGTGGCATCCAGCTTCAGCAGCTTGCCCAGCACCTCGTCGGTGTGCTGGCCGAGAACGGGCGGCGGGATCTTGAATTCGAGCTGCGTCCCGGAAAACTTCATCGGACTCGCGATGAGCGGCACCTTGCCTGCTACTGCGTGATCGAGCTCGATCTTCATGCCGCGCGCCACGACCTGCGGCTCCTCGAATACCTGCTTGAGATTGTTGATCGGCCCGTTCGCCACGCCGGCCGCCTCCAGCGCGTCGCACCAGTCCTTTGTCGTCCGTTTCGCGAAAATGGCAGCGAGCAATGTCGTGATCGCCTCGCGGTTCTCGACGCGTTTGGAATTGGTGGCGAAGCGCGGATCCTTGACGAGCTCCTGGCAGCCGGCGACCTCGCAGAACTTGTTGAAGAGGTTGTCGTTGCCGCAAGCGAGAATGACATCGCCGTCCTTCGTCTTGAAGGGCTGGTAGGGCACGATGTTCGGGTGCGCGTTGCCGATCCGGCCCGGGGTGATGCCGGTTGCGAGGTAATTCATTCCCTGGTTGGCGAGTATGCCCACCTGGGTGTCGAGCAGCGCCAGGTCGAGGTGCTGCCCGGCTCCGCTTATCTCGCGGTGTGCCAGCGCGGCGCAGATCGCGATCGTTGCGTACATGCCGGTCATGATGTCCGCGATCGGAATGCCCACGCGTTGCGCCCCGCCACCGGGCAGGTCGTCGCGCTCGCCGGTAATGCTCATTACCCCGGCCATACCCTGGATCATGAAGTCGTAGCCGGGGCGCTCGCGGTACGGCCCGGTCTGGCCGAAGCCGGTCACCGAGGCGTAGACGATGCGCGGATTGAGTTTCTTGAGATCGTCGTAGCCGAGCCCGTAACGCGCGAGGTCGCCTACCTTGTAGTTCTCGACCAGCACGTCGGCATTGCGCGCGAGCTCGCGCACGATGTTCTGCCCCTCGGGCTTCGAGAGATCGACGGTTACCGATTTCTTGCCGCGATTGGCGCAGGCGAAGTAAGCCGATTCTTTCGTGTCCTTGCCATCCTTGTCCTTCAGCCACGGCGGCCCGAAGGCGCGCGAGTCGTCGCCGGTCTTCGGCCGCTCGATCTTGATCACCTCCGCACCGAGATCGGCGCGATTTTGCCCGCACCACGGTCCTGCCAGCACGCGCGAGAGGTCGAGCACCCGGATATGCGACAACGGTCCCATGAATCTCCTTATTTTCCCTTGAACTCGGGCTTGCGCTTCTTCGCGAACGCGTCCATGCCGATGCGGTAATCCTCGGTGGCGAAATAGGCGAAGTTCTCCTCGATCTCGGCTGCGCTCAGCGCCGCGGGCTGCGGTGCGAGACGCCGCACGAATTGCTTGTGCCAGCGGTTGACGAGCGGTGCGCCCTCCGCAATTCGGCGCGCGCTGGCGTAGGCCTCCTCCTGCAGCTTCGAGTCGGGCACTACGCGGGTCAGCAAGCCTTTTTCGAGCGCTTCCCGCGCTTCCCAGACGCGACCTTCGACCAGGATCTCCAGCGCCACCGCGCGGCCCGTAAGCGGCAATACCGCCGCCAGCTCGTCGTAAGCAATCGCAAACCCGAGGCGGTTGATTGGCACGCCAAAGCGTCCCGACTCTCCGGAAATGCGCAGGTCGCACATGCACGCGATCTCGAATCCCCCGCCCACGCACGGCCCGTGGATCATCGCCGCCGTCGGGTGCCGGCACTCGCCCACCGCCTTGAGCGCCCCGTGCACGTACTCGCGGTGATAGCGCCTGCCCTGCTCCGCATCGTCCCGCAAGGTCGCAAATTCGGCGATATCCGCGCCCGCTGCAAATGCTTCGTTGCCGGCACCGCGCAGCACGATGCAGCGCAACGCGTCGTCCATCGACAGCTTGTCCATCACGCGCGCCAACTCCCGCCACATCGACACCGTCAGTGCATTGAGCTTACCCGGATTGCTCAGCGCGACGGTGGCAATCGCCCCGTCGCGCGTAACGAGAATTTCAGGATTACTACTCACGACTCACCATTCACGACTCACGTCCCTCCGGCAAGGGCGGTATTCTACAATGCGCCAAGATAACGCCCTCGGAGCGGAACACATGACAGCGACAGAAGCGATCAAGCAAGACGTCCGTATCTGCATGTTCGATCTCTACGGCACGGTAGTCGACATGCAGGCCGGGCTCACCCGTGCGATCACGCCTTACCTCGCGGCCAAGGGGTGGAAGGGCGAGCCGTCGCGGCTGGTGACCTGGTGGCGGCGCACCCACTTCGAGAACTCCATGATCGATGCCCTGCTCGAGCGGGCGCATATTCCTTACCGCGAGATCGGACACATCTCGCTTTCGTACACGCTGGAGCGCGCCGGCGTCCCGCACACGAAGGACGAAGTAAAGCGGCTGGTCGCCGAAATCGAGCGCTTGCAGCCGTTCCCGGATGTGGTGGAGGCACTGGCGCGGTTGAAGCACAAGTACCGGCTCGTGATCCTCTCCAACGGCGACCCGGACATGCTGGAGGCGATCACGCCTCACCTGGGCATAGCCTTCGATCGCATCATCTCGGTCGCCGAGGCTGCCCGCTTCAAGCCGCACGCCGCGACCTACCGCAAGGCCGCGGAAATCATGGCCGCCCGGCCCGAGGAGATCCTGTTCGTGGCGAACCACGCTTTCGATTGCGTGGGCGCCAAGGCATCCGGCATGCGCGCGGCATTCATCGACCGCCGCAAGCGGCCGTTCGGCGCCTGGCCCTATCAGCCCGACCTCGTTGTCACCGACTTCAGGGAACTCGCCGATCAGATCGGATGAACGGCTCCCTGCCGCGCCTTGCCAACACCCCCCGCGTGGGCTAACGTTTCAACTGAGGAGACGGGCCGGCCGGAACACGGTCAAACAATAGAACCGAGGAGGGAACTCATGGTCAGGAAAATTCTCAAGGCGCTTGTACTTTCCGCTATCGCGGCCGGCGCGTGCGCGCAAGACTACCCGACACGCGCGGTAACGATCGTCGTGCCGAACCCGCCGGGCGGGATGAACCAGATTCACGCGCAGCCGCTTTCTGCGGTCATGGAGAAACTGACCGGCCAGCCGGCGCCGGTCGTAAACCGTCCCGGCGGCACTGCTGCGGTCGGGACCGCCGCGGTTGCCAATCAGCCCGATGGTTACAGCATCCTGGTCACCACGCCCAATATCTACCTGGTGATCGAGAAGGACAAGCTGTACGGCATCAAGTCGCCGTACGCGCTCGACCAGATCGCGCTGCTCGCCCTGCTGTCCGCCGACCCGCTTATCATGTTCACGCATCCTTCCTTGCCGGTGAAGACGGCGAAAGACGTCATCGCGCTCGCCAAGAAAAATCCCAACGAGATCATCTTCTCGTCCTCCGGTCCCTACGGCATCACGCACGCGCCCACCGCGATGTTCATGGACGCCACCAAGACCAAGATGCGCCATCTGCCCACCACTGGAGGCGGACCCGCCATCACTGCGGTCCTGGGCGGTCACGCGCAGTTGAGCGGCGGCGGCCCGGCGGCGATCTATCCGTACGTCAAGGCGGGAACGTTGCGCGCGATCGCCAGCTACGGTGTGAAACCGCATCCGGCCATGCCGGACGTGCCGACTTTCAAGTCGCAGGGCATCAACATCGAGGCCTACCTGTGGGTGGGGCTGTTCACCTCCTCGAGCGTGCCCGAGGCCATCCAGAAGAAAATGCGCGAAGTGATCAGCAAAGCGGCGAATGACCCAGCCTTCAAGTCGGCCCTGGAGAAAATCCAGGTCGTGCCGGATTACCGCGATGCGCCGGAATTCAGAAAGTTTTTTGACGAGGATTACAAGCGCATGGCTGGCGCCATCAAGGCCATCGGCAAACTCTGAAATACAGTGAGTGGTGAGTGGACTGATCCACGGGTTCTAACTCGCCGCAGCAGGCCTACTCACTACTCACCATTCACGCTTTAGGAAACTGATGAAGATCAAGCGCATCGAAGCCCTCGCCGTCAGCCTGCCCATGGTGAAGCCCCTCAAGATGGCTTTCGAGGAGGTCAAGAGCGCCGAGAACGTGCTCGCGCGGGTCGAGACCGATGAGGGCGTCGTCGGCTGGGGCGGTGCCGGTGCTGCGCCAACGATGACCGGCGAAACGGTGGCAAGCATGTCGGCGGCCATTCGCTACCTCGCACCAAAACTCGAGGGCATGGACCTTGGGGACATCGCGGCGGTGATGGCGCGCGCGGGCAACTACCTGTTCTACAACAATTCCGCCAAGTCGGTGATCGAGATCGCGCTTCACGACGCGCTCGGCCGCTCCAAGGGCAAGCCGGCGCATGACCTGCTCGGCGCCAAGCGCCGCGACCGGGTGGCGATCCTGCGCATGGTGGGCACCGGGAAAGGCACGGCCGCCGACATCGACGATGCCAAGCGCGGTCAGGCCGAAGGTCACGTCGCGTTCAAGATCAAGGTCGGCGTCGCCGATCCGCGCGAGGACGCCGATCGCACGCGCAAGGTCTGCGAAGCGCTGAATGGAAGCGGCAATATTCTTATCTGCGCCGACGCCAACCAGGGCTGGACGCCCGACCAGGCGATCACGTACGTGCGCGCGGTCGAGGACACGACGCTCGCGTTCTTCGAGCAGCCGGTTTCGGGGCACGACATCGAGGGCATGGCAAAAGTCGCACGCGCGAGCCGGGTGAAGATCGGCTGCGACGAAGGGCTGCACTCTCTCGACGACCTCAAACGCCACCATGAAGCGGGCGCGGCAGCGGGTTTCAGCCTGAAGACCATCAAGTTGGGCGGCATGCGGCCGGTCATGGATGCCGGGCTGCTATGCGGGAAGCTGGGCCTGAAAGTGAACCTTGCCTCCAAGATGGCCGAGACGGGTATCAATACCGCCGCGCTTCTGCACCTCGCCGCGGCGCTCCCCGCCGTGGATTGGGGTGTGGGCTTCTCGAGCCAGTACCTGGTCGACGATATCCTGAAGACCCCGCTCTCATTCGCGGGTGGCCACGTCTCGGTGCCGGCCGGCCCGGGGCTTGGCATCGAGGTGGACGAAGCGAAGGTTCGCCGCTTCGCTCGCGAAGCCTGAGAGGCGTGAATAGTGAATGGTGATTAGTGAGTGGACTTGAGACGTAAACCGCTGTTCAGTCCAATCACAACTCACCAATCACGAATCACGCAGTTCAAAGTTTTATCTTGGGATCAAGCCAATCGCGCAGTGAATCTCCGA
>Ga0184628_10001684_pt1 | contig 10870 bp, 7 predicted proteins | sample PLM4_5_b1_FD_133149 | JGI IMG/M metagenome (GOLD analysis project Ga0184628, IMG submission 133149) | Groundwater sediment microbial communities from an aquifer in East River, Colorado, USA - PLM4_5_b1 | ecosystem: Environmental > Terrestrial > Soil > Riparian zone | place: USA: East River...
CGTATCGCCTCAAGTCGATTACATACGGCGACGTGGACCTCCAGAAGGAACCGCTTAAGCTCGATGGGCCTGCCAACTGGGACATCATCGTGAGGCTTGCGCCTAAAGACTGATTTCGGATTTCAATGGAAGTACGTGCCGGGCCATTGCGGCGTCACGTCCTGGATCTTTCCCAGCGTCGTAAAGTTGTACGGCTCGAACCGGATCAAAAGCGTCGAGTTGTCCGAGGGCAATCCTGCAAGATTTGAAAGGTAGGCGGACCATTTGGCCTGGATGTAATCCTCGACGTTGGAGATGTAGAAAACGGATATCGTCGAGCCGTGGTCTTTCACGTATTGCGATACGGCCTTGATGGCCTTCACTCCAGTGAAGTCCCCCACGAGCGGCACGATCAGGTTCTTCTGCTGCATTTCCCGAATACGTTTGTAGCTCTCCTCCCGGGCGAGATACACCCAGTTTTTTCCGCGACCGTCGGTGGAGACTGCCAGCATGTGGTAACTGGGAACGAAAGGATTGGGTGCTGTACTGGCGAAACCGTAATCCATGCGCGGACCACCGCGGGAAAAAACGTTGAAGATGTATTCGATCTTAGTCTCGTCGTCTGCGCTGAGCGCGAATCGGTGCTGCCGGATCAAACGATCCTTGATGTCCTTCAGCGTTGCGGCGTAAAGCTGCGGATCCGGCTTCGCTTCGGCGAAGGCCTGAAACAAAGCATCGACGGATGAGTTTGCGTCGAGACCCGCCGGGCGTTTCCGGGAGAATAAGCGAGAGACGAAGTCGGCACGATTGTCTGACATTTCAAACAGCGCCTTGTACATGAGCAGCAGCAGCGTGTTCTGACGCCGGACGTCGAAAATGAACGCGACCTTCGGACGCACGACATCGATATAAGTAAAGTTCTGTTCTGAGGCCACCCCGAAGTAGACTCCGCCCTGCTTCGCCAGACGGTTCAGTTCCGGAATGACTTCCTGGTATGAGATTTCATTCGATACGAAATTCTCAAATTGATAGTCACCACCAGGCTCGGAGAAGTCCGTCACCATGCGCCAGAACTCGGCATCGGTGTATTGGCTCGGCAGGGTGTCGGCAGCCTTTACGTAGAGCCGCGCAACGCCGAGCAGAGCGGTCAAACAGATGAGCGCAAGTGAAATCCGAACGGGCTTCCACCGCATCGATCACCTCCGGGAGATTAAGAATAAGAGCAATAAGCCGTTTTGTAATTCTTCTCAGACTACTTCCCGGAGGCTGCCTTCTCCAGTAGGGCACGAATCTCGGCAACGGTGGCAGCTGCAGCTTGCGGACCGCCCCGACCTCTGGCGGGACCCGCGGGAGGAGTTCCCGCCGCCGCAGGATTCGCAGGAGCAGCGGAGTTGCCCGCCCCGGCTCCGACCAGGTCGATCGGTTTGCGGCCGTTGCCATCCGCGATCTCGGCGTTGGCGCCTTTCTCAAGCAGGTAGCGAACCAGATCCGCTCTGCCCGACTGCACCGCCACGTGAAGAGCCGTCATGCCTTCATTCATGGAAGGCGAGCGGGCGATGCGCATGGAATATGTCTTCGTACCGGTGACTTGAGCATTCACGTCCGCGCCGTGTTGAAGGAGCACATCCAGGAGAGTGGTAGCCTGTCCTCCGCGTTGGCCGCCACCTCCAGCGCCCGCAGCCACCAGGAATGGTGTGACGCCCATCGCGTTGATGTTGGGTGAAGCGCCACTGGCCAGAAGGGCTTGAACCACTTCCATGTCGTTGCCCAGGATCGCGCGAAGCAAAGGCGTGGCTCCCAGATCTTGCATGGGGTCGCTGAATCGTCCGGTATAACCTCCGCGCGTGGGTCGATGCATACGGAGCTCGGCATTGGTGTCGACATTCGCGGCAAGCAGGGCCTTGATGACATCCATAACGGAAGTGCGCGATGAATGACTCGCGTCGATCGGGACCCTGATGCCGCCACCGCTGCTGCCGCCATCCTTTCTATCGATGGCGATATACAGGGCCGTGCGTCCATACCAATCCCAGATTCCGGGATTGGCTCCATGATCGAGCAGGAATTTTGCGACATCGTTGTTGTCGTTATCGAGGGCGATCATCAGTGGCGTTACGCCTTCCGGCGTCGGCACATTCACGTCGGCGCCTTTCGCAATCAGCGCCTCGACGCAGTCATAGCAGCCGTCGCGTGCGGCATATAGTAAGGCGGTCAATCCCCCGAAAGGATGGTATTGCACGCGAGGATCGTCCGAAAAATGGCTTGGCCAATCGTAGGACAGGGTCCGAGGCTTGACGTCGGCTCCCTTGGAAAGCAGCAGCTTCACCATCTCGCCCGCATTTTTGTCAGCCGTTGCCGCATATATCAACGGTGTTTGATAATGTTCCTTCTCAACCGTATTGACGTTGGCGCCAGCGCTGATCAGCATTTGCACGATGGGCAATTCGCCGGTCTTGATCGCCAGCATCAACGCGGACTCACCGTCCAGATTGGCGCCCTCGACTCCTGCGCCGGCATCGAGCAGCGTTTTCACCATCCGGGCGTCGGCGACCTTGACGGCTTCGGCGAGCGGCGTGGCGCCGAACTCATTCGTGACGTCGGCTTTCGCCTTCTTCGCGATCAGGGCGTCGAGCAGTTCGTAATCGACCTTGAAGACGGCCCAGTGAATCGGACGAGTGCCATCGGGTTGCGTCTCATTGACATCCGCACCTGCTCGAATCCTCTCGAGCGCCGCCTTGCGATCACCCTTCTGAATGAGACTGGCAAGAGAAGCCGGTTTCGACTGCGCCAGAACCAGCAGGGAGGCCGTGATCACGCAGCAGGCGGAGATAACAAAGCGTTTCACACTTCCCTCCCTAAATCACAGCCGGGTCGAGCTTGTTGTGGTGAGCAAACATACCTTTGGCCACGTCGTACAAAAACTTGTATGGATCTTTCCAGGTTCGAGGCAATCCGTTCATAACACCGGCATCCAACATTTCTTTGGGACTGTCGCCCTGGATAGTCCGTTTCCACACGCGGCTTCGGACGTCTTCCATCAAGTCGCGCTCCGCTTTGAATTCGGCCCGGGTCATCTGGCGGCCGGCTGCGGGCACGATCATGGTCTGTTCATTGCTGAGCTTCAGGATCCCGTCCATGGCGTCCACGCGGCCGCCAATCCACGCTCCGGTGAAATAATCCAGAGCCGGGTCGCGAAGCGGAGATGCCACGTCTCCTACCGCCAGAACATTTGAAGTTCTGAAATACACGTAGATGTCTCCGTCTGCGTGTGCGAGAGGCATATGGCCGTAGTCGATTTGTTCGGTACCCGCCTTCAAAGAGCCGGTCGTCTGGAAGGTTTCGGTGGGCCGTGCGGCTTTCGGACGAGCCTTCTCATAGCGAACTTCGTCCGGGACCCAGTAGTCGGTCGACATCCACTGTCGAGTGTGTTCGTGCGCGATAATCTTCGCGCCGGTAGCGGCGAACATTTCGTTGTTGCCCGTCTGGTCGAGGTGATAGTGGGTATTGAATAGTGTTTGTACTTTGGCATTCGACCCAAGCGCCGCCATGATCCTGTCGCCCGATTTCGGAGCGCCGCTGTCGACGAGAATCAGGCCGTCCGCTGACGAGAACGCGATAATGTTCGTTCCGCCGCCGTCGATGACGGTCAACTTGTTCGATTGTCCCCGAAGCAGCCACGGGAAGCCCAACGCCAGTGTTCCGGTCAGCGCCGACTTCAGTAATTCTCTTCGATCCAAACCAAACCTCCTGTGCGCGAGGAAGAAGAAATTGTCATTGTTCAATGTTCAATTGTCATTTGTCATCGGTGGTGGCGCCTTCGGCGCTACCTCAGTAAGAAATGAATGCGCGAAGCGCCACCGCAAATGAAAAATGACAATTGAACATTGAACAATGACAATTTCTTCTTCCTAAATCTCTGAAATGGTTCCCTTGCTGTCTCCAAACTTGTCGCGCTCGACTCCAACCTTCTGCAAAAGCGTCAGGTGAAGATTCGCGATCGGTGTTCTCTCCGGCAGCACAAGGTGTTGGCCACCGAGTTTCATCTTTCCGTTCCCGCCACCAACAAGGATGTTCGGCTCCGGGTAGTTGCTGTGCTGGTCGCTGTTGCTCATGTTCGAACCGAACAGGAAGATCGAGTGATCGAGCAGTGTTCCCTGCCCGTCTGGCGTTGCCGCCATTTTGGCGAGAAATTCCGCGAACTTCTCGACGTGCCAGGCCTGGATTTTTGCCAGCTTTTCGAGCCTATCCAGATAATTCGCGTGATGCGACATGGCGTGGAACGCATCCGGGATTCCGATGTGGTTGAAAGTGCGGTCCGACCCCTCCGAGGAGATCGCATACGCAACGACGCGGGTAGCGTCGATCTGGTACGCAAGTGCGATGAGGTCGAACATCAACTTGACCTGCTCGGCGAAGTCTTCCTGTTCACCGACGGGAGCATCGGGTATTTTTATTGCCGACGGATCCTTTGCCGCCGCAATCTGCGCGCGCCGTTCGATCTCGCGAACGCTTTCGAGATAGCCATCCAGAACGGCACGGTCGCCGCTTCCGAGGCGGCCTTGCATCTTCTTGCTGTCGTCCAGGATCAGATCGAGGATGCTGTTGGTCTGATTGCTGATGGATGCGCGCTCCTGCGGTGAGTCGCCTTCCCCGAACAACTGCAGGAAGACTTTTCGCGGATTGGTTTCCATCGGCAGCGGCGAGTCTGCGTCGCGGAAAGACAGCGTTGTATAGATGCTGTTATTGCCCGCCGAGTTTTGAACGATCGTTTCCGACGACACTTCCAGCGAGGGCAGCGGAGTGTCCTGGCCTATGACCTTTGCAATCACCTGATCGAGAGTCACAGCCATGTGTGCGCGGGTACGGCTACCCGTGTCCGGACGAGTGCAACTGAGCCACGTCGATGGAGTGAAGCTGTGTACCGATCCGGCGGTTGCCGCGTTTTCCAGATTTCCGAAGGACGAAACGTACTTCTTGTATGGCTCGAGTGAGGCGAGGATCGGGCTGAGTTTGAAATTGGCACCGGAACCGCTGGGCGTCCATTTGTCCATCGCCGGGCCATGCGACGTGTTGTGCATGATCGCACCGTGGGGCATGTAGAAGAAGCCCATCCGCATTTTGGGAACTGCGGCGGTCTGGGCGAGAGCCGTGCTGGCAGGCACCATCGCGTCGAGAAACGGCAGGCCCAAAGCGACTCCGGCGCCTTTCAGCACCGCTCTGCGCGAAATGTATTTCTTCGTGATGAACATCTATTTGGCCTCCGCACCCTGTTTACGGAAAGAGTCGCTGTTGACGATTCCCAAAATGATGGAAGACAACTTGTAGTTCTCTTTCGCGCTCGTGCGAACAATCGAACGAACCTGGGGCATGTCGAAGTGTTCCACTTTGCGATTGATGGCATACATCATCAGCCTCTCGGTCACCGCACTGACGAACAGCTCAGGGCGACTGACAAGTTGCGACCGTAATTCCACCACACCATTGATCGCGACTCCATTCGGCATTACCGTGCTGGCATCAATCGGAACCTTCGCCTGGCTGTCGACGGTTCGCCAAACGCCGATCGAGTCGAAATTCTCCAGAGCCAGCCCCGTTGGATCGATCACACCGTGGCACATCTTGCAGCTTGCCTTGTCGCGATGCAGCTCAAGCCGGGCCCGGACCGTCTTCGGCGCCTCGCCCGCTTTTGCGGAGAGATCGGTGGCGGTATCCGGCGGAGGCGGCGTCGGTGGCGTGCCCATCAGCTTGCCGAGAACCCATGCCCCACGCAGCACGGGAGAGGTGCGATCGGGGTATGAAGTCCGCATCAACACCGCGGCTTTGCCCAGCAACCCGAAGCGCTCTTTCTGAGTGAGCGTAACCCTGCGGAACTGCGGTCCCACAACTCCCGGAATACCGTAGTGGCGAGCCAGTCGTTCATTCAGGAATGTGTAGTCAGCAGTGAGGAGGTCCACAACGTTATGGTCTTCCATAAGGACACTGCTTACGAAACCTTCGGCCTCGGTAGAAAAATCGCGCCGCAGTTGGTCATTGAATGCCGGGAACAACACGGGGTCGGGCTTCACGGACTCGAGGCTGTCGAGACCCAGCCACTTCATCGAAAAATTGCTAACCAGACTGGAGGCTCTTGGATCCGCCAGCATGCGACGGACTTGCTTCTCCATCACTCCAGTTTTGGTTAAGCCGCGTGACTCCGCGAGAGTCAGCAGTTCCTGATCGGGTCCGGTGTTCCAGAGGAAGAAGGAAAGACGCGAGGCCAATTCCAGGTCGGTAAGATCCGGAACTCCTTCGATCCCACGATAAAGAAAGTTCGGGCTGGCCAGTACGGCTGCCACCATTCGTTCGACGCCCTGATCAAAGGTTCCTCCTTCTTTTCGCGCAGCGTCATAGAACTGCAGGAGGCGGGTCACTTCGTCCGCGGTTACCGGTCGGCGAAACGCGCGGTGCGCGAGGTTTTCCGTAATCTGCCGAGAACAGGCGGACTCTCCCTTCCCTTTCGGGTCGCAAACAAATATGAGGTCGCGGCTGGGAGTTCTGGAAATACCCTTGGGATTAAAGGGTCCGCTGACTACAACGCCGTCTTTAAGAAAGTTCCTTCGTCCGATTGGCGCACAGGTGCAGCTCTTGGTCAGCTCGTCGAAGAAGGGGTCTGCGATGTTGTGAGGAGACTCCACATGGGAACGGTCAATGAATGCCACGACGACATCGTGCACTCCGGCTTCCGCCTGTACCGGAATCTTGGAGAAGCGCTCCATGATTTGAGCGCGTCCCTTGGCCCCCTTGCTCTGAAGCTGCCAGTCCTCCGGTCCGCCGATCGTTTGGCGGAATACAACCCTGCCATCGATCAGGACAACCACCGTGCTCGGATTCTCCAGCGTGGACGCGTATATTCCGAGTCCGAGGTCGTTGATGGTGATGCGATATTCGCCGTCGGCGGGGAAGGTATGTTTGAAACCGATGCCGCCACGGGTACCCAACGGCAGGGGCACATCGGGGTTTGAATTGGCGGCGATGGCGTACTTCGTACTCGACACCGCAGGATTGGGACTGCCGACCGCAAGCTTCGCCACTTGCCTCGCGGCGGTGATGTACTGGCTCAGGAATGCGGGTGACGTAGTCAACGACGCCGCGATGTTATCGAATCCGTCCATCTGGCCGTCCTGCGGCAACACGTCCGTCGCCTTCAGATCCACACCCACCAGCGCCTTTACCGAAGCCACGTACTCGATGCGGTTCAGCCGCTGGATCGGAACACGGCCTGCGTTCGGTCCTTTGGCACGGGAATCGAGTGTGTTCTCCATCCAGCCGACGAACGAATCCACATCCTTCTGCGCAGGCTGAGGACTGCCGGGCGGCGGCATCAAATGTCCGCGCAGCTTGCGCAGCGCTTTCTCCCAGATCTCCGCATTATCCGCTGCGGCCTGCAGGCCCTGGCCGTCCAACGCGAGGCCGCCGACCTTCGCACGGCTGTTGTGGCAGCCGATGCAGTAGGTGTTCAACATCTCTTGATGGGCTTGCTGTGAATTCGGCGCGGCCGCGGCAGGTACTCTTCCGGCGGTCTGCACCGCTGCTCTGGTCTGCAGGAGCGCCGGAGCGGCGATCAAAACCAGAACGGCACTTGCGTGAAGGAGACGCTTCATAGATTCACCAGACCTACGGTGCGAGACCCTCGGTAATCTCCATCCTGGTTCCCCATGGGTCGGTTATGAACGCGACGCGCATGGTGCTGACGAAGTTGCTCGGGGTTAGCGGTTGAGTGATGGTGACGCCCTCGGCTTCCATCCTCTTGAGAAACTCGGGGAGATTCCTCACGTCGAAGCCGATGTGATCGAGCGAACGGCCCAGGGTGGGTTCGAGCTTTGTTTCAGTCTGCGACATCGCAAGACTCACGCCGGGAACATCGACGCAATCGCTTCCATCGGGGGCACCCACGCTGGCGCATTTGCCGGAAACCCCGCCCAGGGTTTTCGCGTACCAGGCCTTCATCGCCGGAATGTCCTGAGGAAAGAGATGAATGTGATTGATCTTCACGGGCACCTGAAGCGACGGGTCGCCGGAGAATTCCAATCGAATGCCGTCTGGGCCAGAGATGTAGCCGTGGTTGGGCTTATCCTGTTCAATCTTGTATCCCGCAGCCTGCCATTTCGCCGTCGCAGCCGGCAGATCCTTCCAAACGAAGCCGATGTGATTCACGATCGAACCGACGGTTCCGCCCTTGGTCTGGCCCCCGCGGAGGAGGATGAAGACGCCGGGAAACTGGATCATCTCCAGCCTCTGATTCGCCGTCGGTACACCGCCCATCGCCGCCCAGAACTTCTGCTGCGCGGGAACGTCGCTGACGACCAGGTGGATGTGTCCCATGGTGACTCCCGCAGCATTCTGCGGGGCAAGCTGCCCCGCCGCGGGCATCGCGAGAACCACGGCCAGAAGGAAAACAGACGCGATAGTAGTTTTCATCGCAGACACTCTACTAAGAAATGTGAGCCAAAGGAAGGACCGTAACGGGAGCCTTGGCTCACATCGCCCCTCATGGCCAGGAGGGGTGGCGCGAAGCGCCGGGGTGGTTGTTCCAATGGAAGGAATGCAAGCCCGTACCTTGACGTGAATTGAATTCCGGGGTGCGAGTAATTTGCCCCATTTTTTGGCCCGTTTTTTTCAGGGCAACGTGAAGTTCACGGTGGCTGTTGTGGTCACTGGAATCGTCTGGCCGTTCAGGACGAATGGTTTGTAGGTCCACTGCCGGACTGCCTGAATGGCGGCTTCATTAAGGAGAGCATGACCGCTCAAAGGCCTGATGTTCTGCACCCGACCTTCAGTCGAAATCTCAACCTGCAGCACAACAGTGCCTTGAACTCGGGCGGCCATCGCAAGTGCGGGATAAGAAGGAGGCGCGGAGGAAACCAGGTTCGGTTTTGCGACGGCCTCGCTGATCCGATTGATTTCAGCAGTCGATGAAGCAACCGTTAATGCTGGCGGTGGTGGCGGCGGTGGTGGTGGTGGCGCTGCTCCTGCACTGAGAGTGGATGTCACGATGCCGCCCAAAACCCCGCCGCCGCCATTCACGCCGCCGCCGGGCATGATCGATGATGTAGTGTCCAGCACGACTCGGATTTCCGCAGTATCCTTCGCGGTGACTCTCATGTTTTCCCGCATGAGGTCCGTCGTTCCATAGGTCGCGGACTTAACGGTGTAACCTGGCACGCTCAAAGTAAGCCGCACATCGCTGCCGTCGGGAACTTCGAGCGAGAACTTGCCGTCCGCCTGCGTTCCGATTGTCCTCGAACCTGATGTAGAACCGGTTCCGCTGGTTTGCGAATAGCTCATCGACAACCGGCCTTGCATACCCGCGCCGGAGTTGTTCACGACGATACCAGGAACATCTCTCGTCAGAGGAAGTGAGATGACCAGGTTCGTGGTGTCCTGACTTGGAATGACTACGGAACCTGATTGGAAAACCAATGGTGGCGTTGTCGCAGTGAGGTTGGGGCGAACCTGGTACGTTCCAGGCAGGGCCTGCGGAATCTCAAAAGTCCCGTCAGGATTCAGCGTCACCTGAATCTGGTCCACGTTCGGGCCAGTTAATGTAAGCGTTCTGTTCGATCCGAGGTTTGTCACGCGGCCGGATACCTTCACCCATGGATTCCCGTCGACTGCCAACAGAATTTTGATGGGTTCCGGCGGCGCATCGGCCGAAACTTTCAGTGCGGTGGATAGAAGATCCACGCTACCTGCGGTGATGGACTTTATTTCATGTCCCACCGGGAGGTTGCTCCAGGACACGCGGTAGTCGCCCTCCGGTACTATTGCCCGAAACGTGCCGTCGGGTTGTGTGGACATGCCCGTGGTCTGACTGGTTCCTCTGAACGGAGCCAATTGAAGCTGTATGCGTGGCCGCGGCCCATTTCCTTCGATGGCAATATTGCCTGTGACGGTCACCGTCGGAATGACGATAAACTCAAGTCCCGCGATGTTCTGATCGCCCACGACGACCGAGAGCGGCTGATTGGGCCTGCCTGCAGCCGAACTCAATTGATAGGTGCCGGGGAGGACCCGCTGAAACTGAAACGTACCGTCGGCGGCAGTCGTGGCTTGCTGAATCGAAGAACTGCCTCCGATCATCCTGACAAGTTGACCGCCAACGCCCCCAGACCCAGTTAACCTGCGAACGCGGCCGCTCACCGCGACGCCCAGGGTATTCGCAGCCGCAAAGTTGATTCCGGTAACCGAAGTCCCCGGCAACACGTTCACCACCGTCGCGCCCGACACAGCCGACACTCCGGGATAGTAGGTCGGCAGATCCACAAATCCGGCCGTGATGTAGTATCGGCCCGGAAGAACGTTCTCGAGTCTGTACCGGCCCTGGTTATCGGTCGTGCCGATACTCAGGAGCGCGGTCCCGCTGTTGGCAGGAACGCCGGCGTCTGGGACGGCCATCGCACGTACTCGAACTCCCGCAGCAGGTTGACCTTCGCGGTTTCGGATCTCGCCAGAAACTGTTCCCGTTGGAATTTGAGCAGCAGCGCCAGCAGGGACAAGTAGCACTGCGATCAAGAGAAGTATTTCCATGGGGTGACCTGTTCCGCCAATGATGCGCGCCGTGAGCGGCAACCGTCAAGTCAGACGAGGGCGATGCGCTCACGTTTATTCCGCTCTGGGAATGTCTCTAAATTCCGCGCGATGACAGAATAGAGAATCGCGGACTCCGAGGGAAATAGGCAACCGCGTCCCTCAATCGTCCTGGTCGGATGCAAGCGCGACAACCAGAAGCAGCGCTGGTGTATATTGGCGCCATGCGTTTTCCAACCATGGTGTCTTTTTTGCTGGCAGGCGCGGTGCTGTGGATCGGCGTGCGAGCGACCGGACAAGCTCCCACCGCCAAAGTCAATGCCGC
>Ga0184628_10001686_pt1 | contig 10868 bp, 15 predicted proteins | sample PLM4_5_b1_FD_133149 | JGI IMG/M metagenome (GOLD analysis project Ga0184628, IMG submission 133149) | Groundwater sediment microbial communities from an aquifer in East River, Colorado, USA - PLM4_5_b1 | ecosystem: Environmental > Terrestrial > Soil > Riparian zone | place: USA: East River...
CCCATTTGCCGGAGCGTACAAGCCCCCAGTGCGTCTATGCCGGCCAGAAGCGCAGGCGGTGGCCTGATGCCGAGCCCGATCCCGAAGAATCCGGCGTTGCGTCAGCGGCGGAACAAGCCGACGACCACGGCCGAGCTACCGCCTGACGTTGGCGCGCCCGCTGCTGCGCCGCCGCTGCCTGACCGTGAGTGCGCGTGCGCTGCGAGCGAGCCACGGAAGGGCCGTCCAGCGCGTGGCGAGCGACGCTCGAAGCGCGGCGCGGCGGAGTGCACGGTGTGTCGCGGGGCCGGCGTTCTGCCTTGGCACGTTCGGACGGTGGCGCTGTGGCGTGACTGGTGGGCGTCGCCGATGGCGGCGGAGTGGGTCAAGGCCGAGGTGCACGAGATCGCGCTCGGGGCTGAGCTGCACGACGCGTACTTCTGGACTCGCAACCCTAAGTTCCTAGCTGAGATCCGGCTGTGGCTGCCGCTGTACGGGCTGACCCCGATGGCTCGCCGGCAGCTCAACTGGAAGGTGGGCAAGGCGACCGATGCGCCCGCGCGCCCGGCTGCGCCGCTCGCCAAGCCCGTGGATGACCCGCGGAAGGTGCTGCGCATGGTGTCGGCGTGAGCGTCCTGATGGTGCCGCCGCTCGAGGACGAGCCGTGGCCGAGCCTTGGCGGACAGGTGTGCGCGTGGATCGAGAAGAACCTGGTGCACGGGCCGGGCGATCTGTTGGGCCAGGCCGTGCGGATGGACGAGGAGAAGCGCGCGCTGATCTACCGGGCGTATGAGGTGTACCCGCGCACGCACGAGCTTGCCGGCCGGCGGAGGTTCCAGCGCGTGGCGGTGTCGCTGCGCAAGGGCTCGGCTAAGACGGAGTGGGCGGCGTGGATCGCGGCCGTGGAGCTGAGTCCGACCGGGCCCGTGCGCACGGTGGGGTGGGATGGCGACCAGCCGATCGGTGGCCCCGTGACGGACCCGTACGTGCCGATGGTGGCCTACACCGAGGAGCAGACCGAGGAGCTGGCGTACGGCGCGCTGCGGCTGATCCTCGAGCACAGCCCGATCGCTGCGGACTTCGACATCGGCCTCGAGCGAATCATGCGGACCGACGGGACGGGCAAGGCCCAGGCGCTGGCGTCGTCGCCGGATGCCCGCGACGGCGCGCGCACCACATTTGCGCACAGCGACGAGACGCACAGGTTCAAGCTGCCGCGGCTGCGCAAGGCGCACCGGACGATGCTGGCGAACCTGCCGAAGCGCAAGGCCGCTGACGCGTGGGCGCTGGAAACCACGACGGCGCCGGCGCCTGGCGAGCACAGCGTCGCCGAGGACACGATGGCGTACGCGCGCGCGGTGGCCGAGGGCCAGCGCGAGGACAGCAGCCTGTTCTTCTTCCATCGCCAGGCGGACGAGGAGTGCGACCTGAGCACGCCCGAAGCGATCCGCGCAGCCGTGCTCGAGGCGTCGGGGCCGATCGCGGCGTGGTCGAACATCGACGCGATCGTGAAGCAGTGGGAGGACCCGACCGCGGACAAGGCGTACCTGCGCCGTGTGTGGCTGAACCAGGAGGTGCGGTCGGCTGATCGCGCCTTCGACGTCAAGCGCTGGGCGGAGATCGCCCGGCCGGAGTTGCGGCTGCAGGACGGCGAGTTGATCACGCTCGGCTTCGACGGTGCGCGTCGCCGGGACTCCACGGCGATCGTTGGCACCAGCGTGTTGACCGGGCACCAGGAGGTGCTGGGTCTGTGGGAGCGTCCGCAGACGCTTGCGCCCGGTGACGCTTGGGACGTGCCGGACGCAGAGGTGCACGCGCGCATGGGCGAAGCCTTCGAACGCTTCGAGGTGTGGCGCCTGTACGCCGACCCTCCGTACTGGGAGACGGCTTGCGACGAGTGGGCGGCCAAGTTCGGATCCGACCGCGTGGTGCTGTGGCACACGAAGCAGTACAGCAAGATGGCCGAGGCCGTACGCGGGTATGTGAACGCGATCGCTGACGGGCACGTGAGCCACAACGGCGACAAGGCTTTCGCGCGCCACATCGCGAATGCGTACCGGCAGCCGATTTCCACGCGCCACGCCGAGCTGTTCGTGATCACCAAGGAGCGGCCCGACTCGCCCAACAAGATCGATGCTGCCGTTACGGGCGTGCTGTCTTGGGAGGCGCGCGGCGACGCGATCAAGGCCGGCCTCGGCATCGTGGTGCCGGCGCAGAGCTACGCCGTGGAGTGGGTGTGATGCGGAGGCTGATGGCGTTGCTGCCTGACGCGTGGACGGTGCTCGAGGTGTTCAGCGCGGGTCTGCTGGCTGGCGGGGTGTGGGCGCAGTGGGGCTGGTCGTGGGCGTGCATGTTGGTCGGTGCCGGTGGTCTGGCGCTGTCGCAGGTGCGTGCGTTTCGTAGTGGAGGGCCGCAGTGAGCATTCTGGCAGCAGCTTGGAACCCTCGCCCGCGCGCCGCGGCGTGGCCTGAGATGGACGACCGCTGGTACTCGAGCGAGGGCTGGCTGGACAGCATCACGCAGTACGGCAGCTTGGCCGTGAGCGCGGAGACGGTGATGCGGTGCAGCACCGTGCTTGCGGCGGTGCGGTTCCGTGGGGACGCGCTGTCGATGTGCCCGCCGTGCACGTACATCAAGCAGTCGGACGGGCAGCGCGTTGAGGACCCGACGCACTACTCGCAGCGCGTGCTGAGGAACCCGAACGCGTGGCAGACGGGGAACCGCTGGCGGCACCTGGTCGGCGTGCACATGGCGACGTGGGGGAACGCGTACAGCCGGATCATCACACGGCGGCAGTTTGCCGAGGAGTTGCACCCGCTGTATCCGGGCCTGGTGCGGATCATCGAACAGCGCTCGGACGGGACGCTGCTGTACGAGTACCGCCCGAAGGGCAAGCCGGCCGAGTACCTGGGCTCCGAGCATATGTTGCACATCCGCGACATCGGGACGGACGGTTTCCGCGGCCTGCCCATGTACCAGCTCATTCGGAACGTGGTGAGCATCGCGCTGCTGGCGGAGCGGCACGAGGAGACGTTCCTCAAGAAGGGCACGCGCGTGTCGGGCCTGATCATGACGTCGGGCACGATGAACACGGAGCAGCGGAAGGATCTGCGCGAGTCGATCAACTCGGACTTCGGTGGTGCGTCGCAGACGGGGACGCTGGGCATCCTGCCGCCTGGCGTGGACGTGAAGCCGCTGACGCTGGGTGCGCGCGTCGAGCAGCGCGCGGAGCTGACGGACCAGAACATCGGCAGCATCCTGCGCTTCATGGGCGTTCCAGGCGTGGTGGTCGGTTGGCAGGGCGACAAGGCCAGCACGTACGCGAGCGCCGAGGCGTTCTTCGAGAAGGGCGGCATCAAGCACTGCGTGCTGCCGATCGTGATGAACGTCGAGTCGGAGGCGGAGAAGTCGCTGCTGCCTGCGAACGACCAGCACTTCATCCGGTTCAACCTGGACGCGTTGCTTCGCGCGAGCTGGAAGGACCGCATCGACGGGCTGGTGAAGGCTGCCGGCGGGCCCATTCTGACGGTCAACGAGGGCCGGCAGATCGAGGACTACCCGCGGCTGGACGATCCGCGCTTCGACACGGTGCACGTGCCGAGCAACATGAGCGGGGCCGAGAAGCCGGAAGCCCATGACCCGAGCGCCGCCCGGCCTGCGCCAGCACCGTACGAAGATCCGGAGCCGGACGATGCGCGGCGCCAGCTTCCAGCGCCTGCGGCGGCGGAGCCCACCATCACGGTGTACAACCCGGCCTTGACCCTGGCCCGGCGCTACGCGCACGACAACGCTGCGCGGCTGGTGCGGTACGAGGTCGCGACCATCAAGGCCAAGGCGCCGAAGCTGGCGAAGGAGCCGCGCGACTGGCGCGCGTTCGTGCTGGAGACGTACGGCAAGCACGTGGCGCACGTGGCCGAGACGATGCGCATCACGGAGTCGGAGGCGAAAGCCTACTGCGACGCACAGGCGGCGGAGCTGCTGGCCGGCGGCGTGGCCGCGGCTGAGGCGTGGGAGAAGACCGTGCCGCAGCGATTGGCTGCTGTTGCACTGAGGGGGGTCGCAGCATGAGGGGACGCACGCTGGCGTTCAAGGGCTTCTCGCGCGGAGCCAAGGCGTCGGCCTTCAAAGCGCCGGGCCGGCACTACTACCACGTTCCGCTGCTGGTCACTCGGAACGGCCGCATCGAGGCGACGAGCTTCGAGGCGAACTTCACTGAGCAGATCAACGGGCACCTGTTCATGGGGATCGTCCGCCGGTACCAGCGCGAGAACTACACGCCGAAGCCGCTGAAGTGGCTCGGGCGGCTGCTGGTGAAGCTGCGCATGCGGAGCGAGCCGACGATGGCGTCCGTGGTGGCGCTCGCCCCGTACTACTTGGGATTCGTGCCCGAAGAACCGGCCGAGGCGCCGGCATCCACGGAGCCGGCCGCGCCCGACCAGGCGCCTGCGTCATAGGGGAGTCAGTCATGCATTTGATCCAACTCGTGAGCGGTCGCCCGTGGGCGATCAGCGGAGACATCGCGGCGCACGTGCGCGGCCTGATCGCGAAGGATGGCATCGCTGGGCTACGGCACTTCGCCGAGCTCAAGCGCGACGTGCACGCCTTCGACGAAGACCGGCCGCACGCGGCGCGCGGACGCTCGATGCAGACGCCGGGCACGGTGGCCGTGATCCCTGTCGTGGGCACGATGACGCAGCGCGGCGACGTAATGAACAGCATGGCCACGCGATCCACCGACCAGGTGGCCGAGGACGTGCGCGCGGCGGTGATGGATCCGAAGATCGACGCCGTGGTGCTCGAGTTCGACTCGCCAGGCGGTGAGGTTTACGGCGTACCAGAGGCATGGCTGGCCATCCGCGAGGCCGCCAAGGTCAAGCCGATCGTGGCGCACGCGAACAGCGTTGCAGCCAGCGCGGCCTATTACCTGTACTCGGCGGCCGTCGAGTGCTGGGTCACGCCGTCTGGCGAACTGGGCAGCATCGGCGTGTACTGCCTGCACGTGGACGCGTCGAAGGCGATCGAGGACGCGGGCGAGAAGTGGACCTTTGTCCACGCCGGAAAGTACAAGGTCGAGGGCAACCCGACCGAGCCGCTGTCGGACGAAGCGCGCGCCAAGATGCAGGCGTCCGTCGATCGCTACTACGACATGTTCACGGCGGACGTTGCGAAGGGCCGTCGCGTGTCGTTGAAGCGCGTTGTGGATGGCTTCGGCGAGGGCCGGATGCTGGGCGCGCAGGCTGCTGTCGAGGCGCGGATGGCCGACCAGGTGGGGACGCTGGAACAGGCGATCCGGCGCGCGGGCGAGCTGGGGCGCGACAAGCGCGATGGGCGTGCATCGCGTGCTGCCGTGGACGTGGTGGCGCCCGAAGCTGCCGAGCAGGTGCCTGCACCTGTGGCGGAAGCGCCCGCGGCGCCCGCGGTCGTGGCGCAAGCCACGCGCGACACCGACATGCAGGCGGTGCTGGACGTCGAAGGCCCGGCGTAGATCGGAATCCGCCGGCGGGCCTCCACCCGCGCGGCCGTTGGGGGGTTGAACCATGGCGGTGCAGTTTTCGGTGGCCGTGCGGAACGCGCGGCTGGACGCGATCGAGACGGCGGTGGGGACGTCGGCGGTGCTGAGGATCTTCACGGGCGCGGCTCCGGCGAACTGCGCGGCGGCCAACTCGGGCACGTTGCTGGCGACGTTCAACCTGCCGTCCGACTGGGCGACGACGGCGAGCGGCGGCGTGAAGTCCAAGAGCGGCACGTGGCAGGAGACGAGCGCGGATGGCTCGGGCACGGCTGGACACAGCCGGCTGTACGCCAGCGACGGGACCACGTGTCACGCCCAAGGCACAGTCACGGCCACGGGCGGCGGCGGGGACATGACGCTGGACAACACGAACATTGCCACGGCCCAGGTGGTCACGATCAACCAGTGGGACCTGACCGACGGGAACGCGTAGCTCACGGCCATGGCGCTCACGAGCATAGACGGATACGTGGCCGCTCCGAAGCAGCGGCTGCGCTGGTTCAAGACGGGCGCGCGTACGACGGTGGCGGCGGTGCCGTTCTCGTTGTTCGACATCGCGGGCTCTCCGGGTGCCGGGACGCTCGCCATCGGGAACACCGCGAACGGACTCGTGCCGACGGATGCGACGGCTGGCTATCCGCCGATCAACACGGCGTCTGCGGCGCTGTGGCTGGGGCGGGTGGCGTGGGGCTCGTCGGTGTCTGGGTGGCTGACGGTGTACGACCGGCTGTTTGCTTGCGGTGCGTACGCGTTCAACGCGAACACCACGTTGGCGTCACAGCCGTCGTACTCGGGACGCGTGCCGGGTGCGGACTACAAGGGGCTGGAGATTTGGTGTGAGGCCGTGACGGCGTTCACGGGCAACCCCAGCTTCCAGATCAACTACCTGGACCAGGACGGGAACGCAGGAGACACGGGCGTGATCGGTTCCGGTGCGGCGCTGACGGTGGGGCGGATGTTCCGTATGCCGTTGGCTTCTGGTGACTCTGGCGTGCAGCAGATCACGCAGGTGCGCGGGACGGTGGCGACGGTGGGCACGTTCAACGTGATGGTGCTACGGGAGCTGTGGTCTGGGCGCGTGGGGATCGCGAACAGCGGAGATGTCCACGACATCCTACGTACGGGCGGGCCGCAGGTGTACGACACGAGCGCGCTGTACGTGGTGCTGGAGGCGGACAGCACGGCGAGCGGGTTGCCGGACATCACGTTGGAGCTGGCGGATGCATAGCCTCGTGCGACTGCTGAGAGGCATGAGGCACAGCCACTGGCCGTCCTATCTCCGTGGCGCGTGCCTGGGCGCAGCAGGCTCAACGGCTGTGTGGGTCGTGGCGTTCAGCCCGCATCGCACGCCCGGCGTGTGGCTGGTGGTGGCGTGGGCGACAGCGATCATCGCCGTCGTGCTCGCCTACATGCTGGCTTACGAGCTTGATTGCCCTCTCTGCCTGAACGCCGAGATGGCCGTGTCCGAGGCAGGTCGCCTGCTGCGCCATTCCAGTGAGGAGGTCGTAAGGCTTCGCGACCGTCTTGGTGACAAGGACACGCAGTGCGAGCGGTGCGGGCGTGGGCTCTACGCGGTCGAGGCATGCATCGTCTGTGACGGCAGGCTGGAGCCGCGAGATGCGGATGACGAATACGACGAGGCTGACGACGAGCCGCACGTTTGCACGCACGACTGGTCTGGCGCGCTTCAGCGCGGGCCGTGCCGGTACTGCGGCGTCACGCTGGAGAGCGTACTGGCGTCCGCGCCGTCACCGGACATCAAGGCATGATCTGGCGCAGCCAGCCATCCGGTAGGCTCCAGAGTGGCGACATGCTGCGCAAGTGCGCAGGCGGCGTGTCGCAGTCTGTGGCCGACGACTTCTTCTCGGTGGCTGCTGCGGGCGTGGTCGGTGTGGCGTCGGTGACGCTGGCCGCTGCGGTGGCTGTCGGTGCTGGGCAGGTGGCGGCCGCGGGAGCGGCGAGCCGTACGCTGGCTCCGGCAACCAGCACGAGCGTCGGCACGGTCGCGGTGGCGGGTACGGCGTCGCGGACGTTGGCCCCGGCCACGAGCGCTGCGGCTGGTGTGCTGCCGGTGGCTGGCGCAGCCAGCGGGACACTCGCGGGTGTCACGTCCACGGCTGCCGGTACGGTGCAGGATCCGGCCATCACCGGCGTGGCCTCCATCACGCTCGGCGCTGCTACGTCGGCCGGCGCAGGCGCAACAGCCGTGCAGGGAGGCGTCGCGACGGCTCTACAGCCAGCGACAGGCGCGGCAGCCGGCAAGGTGGACGTGCAGGGCGTGGCGTCGCGCACGCTCGCCACAGCGACTGCTAGCGCGTCCGGCGTGGTGGCTGTGGCTGGTGCTGCTGCGCGCACGCTGGCGCCGGCAGTCGGCTCGTGCGCTGGACAGTTGCCCGTGGTCGCTGCTGCCGCGCGGACGCTCAGCCCAGCCACGGCGCAGGGTGCAGGCGTCGTCGCTGTCCGCGGCACGGCCGCGCAGACGCTGGACGCTGCCACGGGCCAGGCGCAGGGCGTCGTGGGCTCGACGGAGACCGAGGGCACGGCCAGCGTCACGCTCGCGGCTGCCGTGGGCTCAGCCTCCGGCGGCGTGCTCGTCGGTGCGCAAGCGTCGGCACTTCTAGCTGACTGCCTACAAGTAGCAACAGTGCGCGTGGAGATCCGCGGCGCAGCCTCCGTCACGCTGGCCCCGGCCAAGTCCGCCAAGACGGGCCTGCCGCTCGCGAACGTCCGCACCGTCCCCGCGCGCGACACCGTAGCCGAGGCCGACGCACGCGACCGCACACGCGTCGCCAAGGCGCGCCAGAACAAGTACACCGCTGCGTGCCCCCCACGCGTTGCGGTGTCCGACAAGCACTCGTGCAGCTACCAGGCGCGTGCACGCGTGACCGTCGTCAAAGCCTGAAGGGGGCCAGATGGCAGCGAAGCCGTGGACGAAGCACTGGACGGAAGTCGAGCGCTACGCCTTCGACTACAGCGCACGCCTGGGTGAGGGTGAGACGATCATCAGCGGCACGCTGACCGGAGCGCCCGATGGGCTGGAGATCAGCGACGAGGAGATCAGCGGCGGCACCATCTCGCACCTGGTGGCGGAGGGCGACGTGGCCGAGGGAGAGACCAGCCGCGTGTACACGCTCACGTGCACGGTCACGACCAGCGAGGACCGCGTGCTGCGCGAGGAGTACACGCTGACGGTGACGGCGTGAGGCCCGGAGAGGGCAAGGCTCCGGCCGTAGACGCCGAGATGCAGGCGTTCGCCGCGACCCGCCGCAGGCCAGGCCCACGCTGCTGGATGTGCACACTGCCAGCCGCTGACCGCGAGCGTGTCGAGCGCGCCCGCAAGGCGGACCCAGTCACGTGGACGATGCAGTCACTGGCCGACTTCATGCGCGAGATCCAGGGCTATCCACAGGCCACGTACTCACGCCTGCGCGATCACTTCAAGCATGCGGAGCGCTCCAATGGCTGACGCCGAGATGGACGCGTTCGCAGCCGAGAAGGCCAGCACCGCGGACTTGCAGCGCGCACTCCAGACGGCGCTGCGCAAGCTGGCGAAGGCGAAGGCGTCACGCGAAGAGCTCGTGGCGGCCGTCCACAGCGCGGCGCACGACGCGGCCCTGGCGTACCCACATCCGCCGCCGATCAAGCGCCCGTCGAAGGGCAAGCCTGGAGATCACTGGGCGCTCGCGCACCTGACGGACTGGCAGCGCGGCAAGGTGACGGTCAGCTACAGCAGCGAGATCGCGGACAAGCGCGTCGGTCAGTGCGTGGAGAAGATCCTGCGCATCACGGACCTGCAACGGCACGCGTACGGCGTGTCGTCCTGCGCGCTGTTGCTCGGCGGCGACATGCTCGAAGGCACCACCATCTTCCCGGCGCAGTCGTGGGAGGTGGACGCGTCGCTCTACGACCAGCTCTTTGGGTGCGCGGCACTCATCGAGCGGGTGGTGCGGACGTTGCTCGAGGACTTCGACCGCGTCGAGGTCTGGGAGGAACGCGGCAACCACGGCCGCATCGGCAAGTACGGCGAGCAGCCGGCGCAGGACAACACGGACGCCATGGCCTACCGCATCGCGCGCGAGAAGATCGGCGCGAACAAGCGGCTGGTGTGGCACCCGATCGAAAACTTCTACAACCACGGGACCATCGGCGCCTACACGTTCATGCTGATCCATGGAGACGAGATCAAGAGCTTCGGCGGCAACGTGCCTGCGTTCGGCATCATCCGCAAGGCCAACTCGTGGGCGTCGGGCGTGGTCGAGCCTTTCCGTGACCTCTATCTTGGTCACTTCCACACACCGCAGGTGCTGTCACTGGCGAATGGTGGGCACGCGTACGGCACGGGCACGACCGAGAGCGGCAACGAGTACGCCCGCGAGTTTTGTGCGGCAACAGGCAGGCCGCATCAGCGGCTGCACTTCATCGACCCGGAAGCCGGCCGCGTGGCGGCGATCTACGACCTGTGGTTGGACTGATGGCTACCCAACTGCCGGAGACGGTGAGCCTGGGCCTGGGGCCCACCATCAAGATCGTGCGCGTGGGCGTGCGCGAGATGCGCAAGGCAGCGAAGTGCGAGCGACAGCACGTGACACCCAAGGGCCTGTGGGACGACGACGGCAATCGCATTCTGGTGCTCAAGGACCTGAAGCGTCGCGATCTGCTGGAGGTGTACTTTCACGAGCTGACGCATGCCGTGACGGATGTCTCGTGGTGGGCGCTGCACCCGTGAGGCTCAAGCGGCGCCAGCGCGCGGCGTTTCTCACGGCCATGTTGTTCACCATGGCCATGTTCATCATCGCGGCGAGCGAGCCGCGTCCGCCCGTGCGCGTGCAGGTGACGCCGCTGGTAGGCCTGTCGCCGCTGGCCGTGACGGTGCGCGTGAGCATCCCTGACCCCGTCGAGGACTGGAGCTGCCCTCTCGTGACGATCGAGTGGCCAGACACCACGGTCTCGAAGGTGCAGCAGGACTGCGACCCAGAGGCCCCGGAGTTCGATCCCATCGTACGTACTCGGCTGTTTGGCATCGGAGAGTGGGAGGTGGTCGTGCGCTTGAAGCAGGGCACCAAGGAACGCGTGTATCGGCAGACGGTGCGGGTGATCGGGTGAGCACGATCCTCGACGAAGCGGCGGCGGCGACAAGCAAGGATCGCAATCGCGTGTACGGCCATCCGCGCCTGCACTTCGCCTGCACCGCGGCGAGCGTGACCGCGTACCTGCATCGCCGCGGCTTGCTAAAGGACGGAGCCGCGCTGCTGCCGGAGGACTGGTCGCAGATGATGATCTTGGACAAGGTCTCACGGCAAGCCGGCAACATCACGCGCACCGGCAAGCTGCACCGCGACTCGCTGCTGGACCAAGCCGGGTACGCGCGCACGGGCGA
>Ga0184628_10001687_pt1 | contig 10865 bp, 14 predicted proteins | sample PLM4_5_b1_FD_133149 | JGI IMG/M metagenome (GOLD analysis project Ga0184628, IMG submission 133149) | Groundwater sediment microbial communities from an aquifer in East River, Colorado, USA - PLM4_5_b1 | ecosystem: Environmental > Terrestrial > Soil > Riparian zone | place: USA: East River...
ATGAGCCGCTTCTCGCCACCCAGGCATTCGGGGCACTGGCACAAGTGGCAGTCACGCTGCAGGATCTGCAGGCGCAGCCGCTGCCACTGCCAGCCGAGCCCGCGCTCGGTGGTGTTGCGCTCATGAGTCCAGGATGACGATCGCATCGCAGTAGCAGTTCGGTAGTCCGCAGTCGGCACCCGCGACGCGGTACGTCACCCCGCTGCGCAGGTCGGTGACGGTGGCGGACCACGCCTCGCCACGCTGCAGCTGGTCGTGGTCGGCGCTAATTTGTTTACTGTTGTAACCACGGTCACACCCCCCGACCGCTAATTTGTTTACTGTTGTAACCACGGTCCGCAGCTCGAGGCGCGAACCGTCCGGCAGGCGCGGGGTGAAGCGGTGTTCGGTCATGCGCCTTCCTCCCTTCGATGATGCCGCGGCATAGGGCGAAGGCTGTCCCACACTTTGACGGCCTTCGCCGCCGGCGCGGACACAGGTCGCTGGCAGTCTGGGTGGTCCGCGATGGTCCGCGTCCCAGACCATTGCCCGTACACGCGCGCGCAAGGTAAAAGGACAATAGGTTGGGACGCGGACCAACGCGGACCACTGCGGAGATCATTCGTGGTCTTCCCGTTCGGTCAACGTCTTGGAACGAATGCCGGCGTAGTGGCGACGGCGCTTGCCGTCGATCCGGGGTCGGGTAGTGGTGACCCATGGAGCGGCGCAGTTGAGCTTGGCGCCGAAGCCCTGGGTGTCGCCGGCAAAGTCGCCGCGGTGGTGGTCCCGGCACCAATCCGCCCAGCGATCGAACAGCAGGGAGCACTCGATCGACGTCCCGGGCTCCTGCATGCACTCCTCGCGGATGAACGTGAGGATCGGCGACGCCAGTTCCTCGAGCAGTTGGACGGCCTCGCGTGAGGCGGCGGGTTCGATGAGCGCACCATCGGCCTCGAGGGTATCCAGGCCGTCGAGCGCCCAGACGAATATCGACGGCAGTTCGGCCGTGAGGCGCTGTGCCAGGGTCTTGTCCTCGCGGCCGAAGAACGAGTTCTTCATCGTCAACACGACAAACCGTGACGCCAGGGCCCCGGACGGGTCGGCGATCCGGGGCACCTCATTGGACAGCAGGAGGAAGCGCACGGTGAGCCGGCCGCTCCAATCCTCGAGGAACTTCCGCGGCACGCTGACGGCGTCGGCGCCGCTGATGCGCAGCAGGTTCTCGGCGAGCACTGCGAGGTCGGTCCTCTGGGTCAGGCGGGCATCGCTGATGACGGCGACCTGCTTGCCGATGAGCGACTGCATCCCGAATTGGGTGCTGAGTGAATTGAGCCCAGGCGACGCCGTGTTCATGGGACCGACGAGTTGGCGAATGACTTCCGCGATGGTTCCCTTGCCGGATCGCTTCGGGCCGACGACGAGGACCATCTTCTGGTGCTTCAGCTCGGAGGTGAGCAGGTAGCCGACGATCTGCTGCAGGCAGGCGATTGACTCGTCGTCATCGTCCCAGATGGAGCGCAGGAACTTCAGCCACTCGACCGGCGGCGGCGGATTCGGATCGTAGGCGAACGGCAGCGCGGCGTAATTGAACAAGTGTTCGCTGGGCGGATGGAGGATGCGAGTCCGGTGATCGAAGATGCCGTTCTGCATGGGGATGAGGTTGCCGGGTTCCGCGACGGCGTGCATCGGCTTCATCCAGGCCGGGGCCTCGATGCAGTCCTCGAGCTTGGCGATCGCCTTGGCCGCGTCGAACACGTTGTCGATGAACCGGCTGGTCGCCTTGATCGGTTGACCCGGCTTGCCGCGTTCAATGCAGCGCTCGCGCGCGAACTTGAACATCCTGGCGCGCATGTCGTCCTTCGACTTGGGGGCGTAGTAGGCGCCGGTCCACTCATAGAACAGGGCGCGGTGATAGCGCAGACGGCCCTGCGCGTCGGCGACAAAGAGTTCGGCGATGCCGTAGGGATCGGAAGGATCAATCTCGAACAGGCGATCGTCCTGCTTCCCGGCGAGCTCGCGCTCCACCGCGCGTTCTACCTTGGCCGACAGCGGCAGCACATCAGCCATTAAGGTCATCTCGTTCCCGTTTCGCGATGCCGTCGTTCGGCACGAACACCTGCAGCGTCGATGTCGCGCTGTTCCTGCACGAGCCGGTAGACCCGCGTCGCCGCGGCCTGGCAGGCGGCTGCATCCTCGGTGCTGATCGGTTCGCCGTTGCTGACCATCGTCAGAACGATCTTGACGAGGATCAAGTCACGTTCGCACGCTAGGATCAGCGCCGGCCAGTCGGTCCGCGGACGCTTCGGCAGCGGCATGTGATTGCCGGTGGTCTGCCACTCGACGCGCGGAAATAGGTCGTGGAGCTCCAGACCGACAGCGCCGACAATCTCGAGCGCGGTGCAGCCCGCGAAACACTTGAGGAGCACCGTCCCGTCGCCGGCCTCCGTGATTGACAGGACGTCGCGATTCTTGCCGTCGTGTGCCGGACAGCGCGCGCGCCAACGGGCCGGCCCGTTCTGTCGAACGGCCTCGAGGCGGTCGAGCAGCGTCGCGGCGGTCATGGGACGCCGGTCATCGCGTCTGCTCCTCGACGTCGGCGACGATGCGCTCGGTCAGCCGCTCGGGCTTCGCGAAGCCGGCCATAGTCGCCCAGACCAAAAACCGGCGCCGGTCGCCGCGGTGTTCCGGATCATCGTCTACACGCTGAACGTCATCATCAACGCGCCGCACCTGGCACCAAAATCCGTGCTGCCGTAACGTTGCGGCGACAGACTCGGCGCGCTCGCGCGAGTCGTACACGTCCCAGCGCTTCGGCCGGCCGTCGACCGGGTTGACGACCTGGATCTCCCAGCGGGTGGTCGTGGGCGCGTTCATCGCTGCCGCCTCGGGAGCGGCCGGCGCGGCGGGCCCCACAGGTTGCCGAGCATCCGCATTGCGGCGGTGCCGGGCGGGTCGGACCAGGCCGGCGCGGGTTGCGATGCGTTGCGGGCGTTGCGGTTTCCTTGAACCTCGGGGCGGCCGCCGGTAACCTTGATGTTGATTCGCCCGCCAGGAGAATCGCCTTCCCGCCCCGGTTGCGCTGGCGCGCTGCCGGGGCGTTTCACGTCAGGCGGTTTCATGCGACCCCCCGCCTGGCGGTCTTGCTGCGGGCCGAGCCGACCTCTCGAGCGCCCGGCGCCGCAGGATGTCGACCACGGCCTTCGGGAACTTCTCGATCGAAACGATCGAGCCGCTGCGCCCCTCGCGCGGGATCAAGGCGCCGGTCTCCACCAGCTCGCGCCGATGGCGTTTGATGAACCAGTCCAGGGCCGATCGCGTGTCGAAGAACGGCCCCGCGTAGCGGTCGAGCCAATCGCCCACGCTCGTGTATCCGGTCAGATCGGCGACCGGCACTTCCTCGGTATCCACGGTTTGAAACTCCTTCGGTTGCGCCACCACGGCGACGAAGGAATTTTCGCAAGCGCTGCTATCGAGCCGCTATAGCGCGGCAGCGAAAGTCGGTGTCTGAGCGGTCGCTCAGCCCCGGATTTTTTACTTATGCGGGTGGTTTGCGCTTCCGCTCGAGGAATTGCCGGGCGCGCTCGACCGTGATCTCGTCGCGCTTCTTTTGGTCTTCGACAACGTGCCTGGTGCCGTCAGGATCGATAAAGCCCAACGCGGCCAGGGATCGCGCCCGCTGGGCGAGCTTGTCCTTGCCGTACTTGGGATGGGCGTCGTGCGCGAGCGCGAGCCATTGGTTCGTCCAATGATCGGCGCTCGCCTTGGCGCGCGTTTGAGCCGATTGGGCGGCGGCGTGGCTGCTATTGCGTTTGCGCTGCGTCGACTTGGCCGCGTGCTCGGTCCGGTCGAAGACCCGCTGCACCGCGAGGGCAAGTCGCAAGTCTTCGTCGCCCCACTGTGCGGCGGTCGCGAAAAGCGGTCGGCCGTCCTCGTCGAGCGTCACGCGCACGGCAATGCCCGCGATCGTGACGTCGAGGGTGCGCGCCTTCTTCCTCATCCGAATACGCGCTCGATGACGGCCTTCTTGTCGTCGATGCTGGCGTGGGCGTAGCGCGCCGAGGCGGCGAGCGTGCGATGGCCCATGCTCTGCATGATCATCTGTTGCGACACACCCGCCTGGGCGAGGCGGTAGCCGTGACCGTGGCGCAGCTCGTGAAACACGCGCCCGGCCAGACGCGCCTCGACGGCGATGCGCTGCCACAGCGGCGTGTAAACGAACGGCTGGCCGGCCTTGTTGCCGAACACGAGCTCACCGTCGGCGACCTTGGGCAGCCGGCGCAGCTCGGCGATCGCCGCACCCGACAATCCGGCGGTCACCGGGTCGCCGTTCTTGGTGCGATAGACCGTCAGCGTGGCCGCCTCGAGGTCGAGATCGCGCCCCCGTGCGCGCAGGATGGAACCGACGCGCAGGCCGGTGTGATAGGCGACGGTGATGAGCGCCGGCATCTTCCCCCAGTGGCGGTCGACGACGCGCGCCACGGCGAGGACGCGGTCGACTTCTTCGGGCCGCAGATAGCGCTCGGGATCGGGCCGTTCGGGCGCGCGTTCGATGCCGCGCGTGGGTGCCACGAAGGCGCGCGGCACCAGCCGCAGGCGCCGGGCGTGCTTGAAGATGCTGCCGGCCTGGGTGAGGTAGCGGTTGATGGTGGAGCCGGCGAGCGGCTGGCCGCTGCGCGCGGTGGGCCGTTTGCCGGCGGTGAGCCGGCCGCGCTCGGCGAGCCGTATCAACGCGGCGTCGATATCGTCCGCGCTGATGGCGGCGATCTCCTTGTTGCCGAGCTCATCGGTCCAAAACGCGAGCCGTGACAGGCTCGCCTGGTCCAATTCCCGCGAGGCGACGAACGCCTCGACCACAACCTCGAACAGCGCCATTTCGGATCTCCTCTACTGCCGTCGACCACAACCCTTTTCAGGGACCGTTGTCGCCGTGGTGGCGCAGTATTCAGAAACCGGAACAGGCACTTGCCAACAAACTGGAGCGGGAAACGAGTCTCGAACTCGCGACCTCAACCTTGGCAAGGCTTCCGAGTCACTGCGCTACAACAGACGACGCCAGATTATACATGGTTGTAGCAGGGCGTTGTAGCTGGGAGCGACGGCGCGATCAGCTCCGCATCCATGAGCTCGACGGCTATACAATCCGCCGATGCCGACGGCCACACTCGACGAACGGATTCGCAACTGGGTGCGCGTGATGGCGCAGCACCGGCAACGCCGGCATTGCGCGGAAAGCCTCGAGGGCAGCTACAGCTCGCCGCAGCGCAAGCACTGGGACAGCGACGCCTGGGTCGGCACGGCGCCGGTCACGCTGCCGCCGCTCGATCATGCCGACGCCGCACTCGTCGAGTGCTGCTTGTGCCGATGCTCGCAACGCGCGCGTTGGGTGATCCGGGTGCATCACATCGAGGCCGCGCGGCCGCACTTGGCGTGCCACCTGGTCGGCCGCCGGATCGGGCAGACGCTTCACCCTGTCGCTTGGGGCGCGTACGTGTCAGCCGCAAGGTGCGAACTCGCGCAGCAGCTCGCGCAGATCGACGCCGGCGCCGCGCTACGGCCGGCGGACGAGTCGATCTACTCCGCGCGGATTTAAATCGCTCTGAGCGCGTTCTAAAGCCCCAGCGTCCACGCCAATCCGCCGCCCGGCGGATTTCTTTTGCCCCGCATCGCTACTTTCTGTTGTTGACTCGCTACTTTTTGTTGCGTACGCGCTCCACCGGTGGAGCAAAAGACGCGCGCCACTCCACCGGTGGAGTGGCGCCGGATCGGTTCGGCTCTATCGTGTCAAATGATGCGACACGATTGACGCCCTACGCCGCCGCCCCAGTAGTTGCGGAAGCGGCGCTCGGTGAGCTTGGAAGTGGCGATTTCGGATTTCAACACCGTGGTGTTGCTTTCCAAAAAGGTTAGGAATCGGCCGAAGCGCAAGCGATAGTCGACCCACGACTTGCCCTTCCCCTCCGCCTTCGCCAGCCGCTCCTGCGTCCAGCCCCTGCGGTAGAACAGCGCGGCCAGCGCCTGGTCGCGCTTGGCGAGCTTGCCGTTCTCATCCGTTCCTCACTGCGGCGATGCGCGCCTCGCGCGCGGCGGCGGCGGCGGCCTGCGTCGCCGACTGGCGCGAGGCACCGGGCAGCACGTTGATCTGCTGGCTGATGGTGAGCGCCTTCGCCTCGCGCCGCGCCGCCGTCTCATGCGCCGGGATGACCTGCGCGCCCTTGGGCAGGTTGACGATCTCCGGCCCGCGCTCGCCGACCCGCGTCCAGCCGCCGCGCCAGTTGTCGGTTCCTTCGGCGAGCGCACCGAGCGGCACCGGAAAGTCGGTGATCGGCGCCGGACCGCCGAACAGAGCGCCGATGCCGCCGCCGAACAGTTTCGCCAGCGCGCCGCCGGCACCGCCGCCGGTCGCGCCGCCGAACAGCGCGTCCGCGATATTGCGCGCGGCGATGCGGCTGATGCCGGCCACGATGTCGCGCTCGAGCGCCTTGAACGCGTCGGACGCGCTCTTCGCACCGCTGACGAAGTCGGTGAAGGCGTTGCCGAACGCGTCCTCCAGCACGCGGCTGTATTGCTGCGCGTCGTCGAGCTGCTTCTTGATCTTGTCGCCGGTGTTGAGCAACTGCAGCCGCTTCTGGTATTGCTGATCGAGAATCGCCAGAGTGCGCAGCGCCTCGGCCATGTCTTCTCCCGCCGCGGCAATGGCCTTGCGCTGCAGCGCCTCGTATTCCAGCGTCGCGGCCAGTTTCCGGTGCGCCAGGTCGTCGGCGCCGATCAGCGCGATCTCGCGCGCCAGAACGTCGTTGACCTCGGCGTACTTGCCGATGTCGCTGGTGAAGGCTTCGCGCGCCCGCGCCTGCGCCTCGGCGATCTGCTCGAACGCCTTGACCTGCTTCTCGCGCTCGGCCCGCTCGTCTTTCAGCGCCTGAATCCGTTTCTCCGTAACGATGATCGACTGATAGGCGAACTCGATCAGGATTTTCTCGTCCTCTTGCAGCTTCTTCGTCCAGACGTCATCGGCCTTAATCTTGTCGAGTGCGCGCTGGGCAGGAAGTATCTGCTCGCCAGAGAATGCGGCGGCCAATTCCAGCTTAGCTTCGGCCGCCAATTTGTTTACCGCTTCCAGCGCCTTGGCGAACTCGTCGACCTTGACCTTGGCGGCCTTCGGGTCAGATCGGTAGTCCAGCACCTCCTTACTGAACGATGCCGCGGAGTTGCCTAGCCTTTGATCCTTCGAGTCCCCCGTATACCCGAGCGCATCGAACGCGCGCTGCTGTGCCTTCTTTGCCAGTTCCAGCACGCGTTCGGCGGCAACCAGTTCCTTCTTCAGTTGGTCCGTGCCGAACGTGAATCCTAGGAATGTCGGATTCGCAATCCCGGCCTTCAGTTTGTCAACGGCCTGCTGCGCAATCTTTACTTGTTCCGGAACATCCGCGAACGGATTGGCGTGCAGGTTGGCGAGGTCTTTGATGGTCTGCGCGAGTCCGTTGCCGAACTTCTGCGCATCACGGAATTGCGCGATCATTTCCGTCAGCGGGGGAACGATGTCGGACAGCACGACGTTCTTGAATGCCGTTCCTTCGATGCTCAAGCGCCGCAGCGCCTTCTCGAGAGCCTCTGCCTCTGCCGCTTGCTTGGTCGTCGTTGTGGCGGCGATGTCCTGCGCCTCGGCGATGTCCTTCAGCGTGGCGAGGAATGCCGGGCCGCCCTTGCCGAACAGGTCGCGGGCCAGCGCCGCCTTTGAGGTTCCGTCCGCGTACTTGTTGAGCGCGATGGCGATTTGCTGCAACGCCTCTGCGGGATCGGATGCGTTAACCCCGATCGCCTTCAGCGCGCGACCTACGTTCGACCCCTCCTCCTCGACGCCATTCATACCGGCGGCGAGCTTCAGCATCAGGCTTTCGAGCGACGCGAAGTCCCTGCCGCTGATCTTCGCCTGATTGGCGAGTTTCGACAGGCTCTCGACGCTGGAGCCGGTGCTGTCGGACAGGTCGTCCAGCGCCGAAGCGTCGGCGATGATGTTCTTCGCCATCAGCAGGGCGGCGCCGGCCGCGGCAGTCATGGCGGTCGCCGCGATGCGCGACGCGGCGGCGACCTCCTTCTCGAGCTTGTCCGCGAACCGCTTGGACTGCAGTTCTGCTTTGGTGAGCCCGGTGATGAACTCGGCGGCGTCGAGCCCAAGGGTCACAATTAACGAACCTAACGAAGCGCGTGCCATTATTTAGCGTTCCTCGGTTTGCGCGTGCTAGTGCTTCGGGGCGCTGCTCTGGAGCGCGGCGTGCGTTTTGCGAGCGCAAGCCTCGAGGAAGTCCGCGGCCTGCACAATCCGGCGCGCGCGGTCCGGACAATCGGGACCGAACTCCCGGTCGTGCATCAGCGCAAATTCTTGGACCTTCTGCGGCAGCTCGTCGCGCAGCCAGTCGTCCAGCCAGTCCGGCCCCACCGCTTTCCAGTCGTCGTCGTTCATCGGTCCCGGCCTCGTTGGCAGAACATGCGCCAGGCCGAGCTCGGCGGAGTAGTGCCGATCTCGTCCGCGCTGTCACGGGTGGCGACGAAAACCGAGCCGTGATGTGTGACGAGCGCGCCTTTCTTGTAGGCCTTGCCGCGCTCGTACAGCCCGCCGTCGAACGGGACTCCATCGAGCCTCTGCTCCAGCTCCAGGATCTTCTGCGCCAGCGGCGTGCAGGCGCGGGAGACGTAGTCCTCGATGGCGTCGAGAAACGGGTCGGAGCCGGTCACGCCCTTCGCAGGCGCTTGGGCCTGCAGCCGCTGGTCGACATAGCGCCTCGTCTCCGCCGCGAGCTGCTCGACCAGGTCGTCCAGATCGTCTGCCATCACGCGTAACTAGCGCCGGTTAATTGGATCACCGCCGGATTGCCGCTCGAGGTGGCGTTCGCGTCAGCGAGACCCCAGCTCGCAGCGAGGCTCGCCCGCAGCGCGATCGCGTCGTCCTGGAACAGCGAGATGCGCGATTGCGATGCCGCGGTCGGCGTCACCATGTCCCCGGTCGGCGTGTCGGACATCTCGATCATCGCGCTGGTGGACGCTCTGATCTCCGCGAAGTCGTCGGCGACGGCGTAGAACAGCGACGCACCGTCGACCAGCAGGAAGGTGCCGCTGGGCGCGTCGCTGATGACCGGCCGGCCGGCGAGTGTGGTGCCGTTGGCGTCGAGCACCTTCAACGTGGCGAGCAGCGCGAACGCTTCGGCACTCACGACCCACACCGCGTTCCTGATGCTGCCGACGCCGGCCACCATCGCATCGACCATCGAGCGCACGTCGGCGGCGAGCGCGGCTGCAGTGGCGCCAGTGCTGGCCACACCGACGGCGTTCTCCGCGATGCCGGCCGGCTGCACGGCGGAGACCGCACTGGTGCCGACGAACACGGTATCGAATGCAGCACGTACCGCGTCGCGCAGCAGCGCGGCGAGCGTGTCCTGGGCGCTGTTGTCGGCGGTGGATAGTTCGATGAACTCCATGCTGCACACCACCAGCGCGCCGACGCTGTAGCGCTGCAACGCCAGGTTGCTGAACACCGCGCGCGACACCGGGATCGCCATGCCCTCGCGGCGCCAGGCTGCACCGACACCGAGGATCTGGCCGGCGAGAGCGCTCTGGTGGAACGGCAGCCGCTGCGCACCTGGCAGGCGGCCCAGCACCGTCTCCGTGAAGGTCTGCCTCGCGACACTGGTGAGCGCGCTGGGGCCGGCGCCGAGCTCGGTGCCGCCAACCGCGGCCTTGCGCTGGAAGTCCTCGATCGTCCTGAACACGAACGGCGTATCGGACCACACCGTGTCGACCAGGCGCCGCGCCTGCGCAGTAGCGTCACCGAGTTGCGGCTGCAGCGCGGCGTGGGCTTTCGCGAGCAGCACCCGCGCGAACTCACGGGTCTCGCTCTGGGTGGTGTAAACGGAGAGTCGTTCCATCGTCGTGTCCTCGCTGTCAATCGAGGCAACGATAACCAGCGTCGACGTTCGCGGCAACGGGAGTGACTCTCGCACTCTCACATTGCCACACCGCACCGTCCCGATCGGCGCCGACACGGCGGATGACGTAGCCCTCGGTCGCGACGTTCTGCACGCGCCGCAACAGCTTGCCGGCGCGCTGCGGGCCCAGCACCCCACCACAGGCCGCAGTGAGCGCGCTGCGCAGCGTGGACGCTTGTGGCAAGCGACAGTGGTCGACCAGCTCGGCCGCGGAGAAGGCGCACGCGCCGACGCACGTCGCGATCAGCGGGACGACTTCGGGACCTGGGGCACATATTTGTGACCCATTGTCCGCGACCGAACGCAGCGCACGCACTTCGGCGCGCACCTCCGCGAGCTCGGCCAGCACGCGCGCGAGCAGCTCGTGCGTCTTCACGTGCTCCGGGCGCACGTCGTGCAGCTTCAGCGGATCCGGCGCGTCGTCAGGCAAGTAGGTCGTCCTCGATCTCGGCGCGAGCGCGTCCCGCGGCGCGCTCGATCCCGCGGCGCTCGTTCAGGTCGCGAATCGGCGTCGGCCCGCCCATGCGTAACGCGCGCAGCATCGCCAGCTCGCGCCGCACCAGCTGATCGAGCACCCCGACGCGAGGATTTGCGAGCAGCGTTCCGCGCTTATTCGTAATCACCGTCGCCTCGGCGTCAAGCGCCTTCGACTCCGCTTCGATGTCGGCCTGAACCCGCGCCAACTGCGCGCCGAGCACCAGGTCGGCGTCGGTCCACTCGTCGCGCGCCCGGGCTTTCGCCAGGCCAGCCCAGAACGGTTGATCACCTTTCCGCAGTTTCACGTGCGCCGGCAGCGGCAGCGGGGCCAGCGCGGCCTTCAACATCGCGTCCACTGCTGCGGTCGCGGAGTCCGCCGGCTGTCGTTTCGGTTTGCGCATGGGTGCCTCCTGGGTTGAAGGGCGGTCGGCG
>Ga0184628_10001688_pt1 | contig 10862 bp, 11 predicted proteins | sample PLM4_5_b1_FD_133149 | JGI IMG/M metagenome (GOLD analysis project Ga0184628, IMG submission 133149) | Groundwater sediment microbial communities from an aquifer in East River, Colorado, USA - PLM4_5_b1 | ecosystem: Environmental > Terrestrial > Soil > Riparian zone | place: USA: East River...
CATGCCGTGGACTCGAGGATGGAAGTCCATTCATGCGCTGGCGCAAGGCGTCATCGATGTCGTGAACAACAACATGGAGCAGGCCGTGCGTCTGATTTCCGTGGAGCGCGGACATGACCCTGCAGACTTCGCGCTGTTTTGCTTCGGCGGCGCCGGCGGGCTGCATGCTGCGGACCTTGCGCGCGCACTGGGTATTCCTCGAGTTGTTGTTCCCCCGTTTCCGGGGGCGCTGTCTGCATTGGGATTGCTGCTGGCGGATGCGAGAAAGGATTACTCGCGGTCGTTACTGATGCCGGCGGAAGGGTCGCAGAGCAGGATTCGTGAAGTACTAAACGAAATGCATCGAATCGGGCAGACCGAAATGCAGTCTGAAGGATTTGCTTCCAGGGTAATCCACCACGTTGATGCGGTCGACATGCGATATCGGGGGCAGTCGTATGAACTCTCGATCCCGATGACTCGCGGGTTCGTCGATCAATTCCATAAGGCGCATGATCAACGGTATGGATATTCGACTCCGGAAAAAGCGGTGGAAATTGTCAATGTGCGAACGTCGTTCTTCGGGCGTTCCAGGAAACCGCGGTTCCGGCCCGCTCCGAAATTGCGCGGTTCCGCAAAGCCCATCGTTGTCGCCATGGTTTGGATGAATGGCCGCAGGATCAAGACAGCGATCTACGATCGGGAGTCTCTGGGGCACGGACACGTGATCCGTGGCCCTGCCATCATCGGTGAATACAGTTCGACAACGCTCGTGCCTCCGGGTTTTTCCTGCAAAGTGGACGCGCACCTGAACCTCGTCTTGCAAAGAGATTAGGAACAGAATACGAAATCGCCGAAACATCGGACTTCAAGTCCGACAATCCCACACATTTGCAGGCTTCGATCTCGCTGACCAACAATGGACACTGCAGTTTGCCGCTTGCCTCCTGACGTGCATTGCTTATGGCAATGCGATATTCTCGACAACACGGTCAGATCAAGCGAGAGGCACCATGCAGACAGAAGTCACGAAGAAGCGATTCACGGTGGAGGAGTACTACAGGATGGATGAGGCTGGCATCCTTCCCAAGGACATCCATACCGAACTTATCGACGGGGAAATCCTCGAAGTGATGCGTATGGGACCGAGGCACGCTTCAGTTCTCAGTCGAGTGAACCACCTCTTTGTCGAGTTATTTGATCGAAAAGTAGTCATTCGCTCCCAGCTTCCCTTCGGAATTGACACATACGATGAACTTGAACCGGACATCGCGTTGTTCAAAGTTGTCGCGAATTCTTATTCCTCAAAGCATCCCGGACCGGCGGATGTCATCCTGGTTCTTGAAATAGCCGATTCCTCGCTGACATACGATCGCGACATAAAATTGAAAGTTTATGCCGCTGCAAACATCCCGGAAGTCTGGATCGCGGACCTCCGTGGCGATTCGCTGCTCGTTTTTCGAGATCCGTCTTCCAGAACCTACACGACCTCGCTGAACTTCACTCGAGAAGACTCGGTTTCCTGCCTGGCATTTCCAGACATTCGGTTCTCTGTTCAGGAGCTTCTGGCATAGTGGAATTCAGGGCCAGATAACTCCATGCTGATTGTTCAGAAATACGGCGGCACATCGGTCGGTTCGATTGAACGCATCAAGGGTGTCGCCGAGCGCGTCGCCGCCACGCACGATGCCGGACATCAGGTTGCCGTTGTCGTCTCGGCCATGAGCGGAGAAACGAATCGTCTGCTTGGTCTTGCCAAACAGGTTTCTTCGCAGCCCGATGAACGCGAATGCGACGTCCTGGTCTCCACCGGTGAGCAAGTCACCGTTGCGCTTCTCGCGATGGTCCTGAGGGACATGGGCTACCCTGCCTTTTCGCTGCTGGGCCATCAGGTGCAGATCTCCACGGATAGCGCATTTGGCCGGGCGCGCATCAAGCACATCAGCGCCGAACGCCTGCTGACAGGACTGCATGCCGGCAACATCGCGGTCGTGGCAGGATTTCAGGGCGTTGACGAAGACGACAACATCACCACGCTGGGCCGTGGCGGCTCCGATACCACGGCAGTCGCCATCGCTGCCGCGACTCAGGCGGATGCGTGCGAAATCTATACGGATGTCGATGGCGTCTACAGTGCCGACCCGCGCATCTGTCCAAAAGCCCACAAGCTCAATCGAATTTCGTACGACGAGATGCTGGAACTCGCAAGTCTCGGCGCCAAAGTGCTGCAGATTCGCTCTGTTGAATTTGCCAAACGCTATCAGGTGCCCGTGCATGTGCGCTCAAGTTTTTCAATGGATGACGGTACCTGGCTGGTACAAGAGGATGCTGGTATGGAAGAAGTGACGGTAGCTGGAGTGACCTCCGATCTGGATCAAACGAAGATTACGATTCTGCATGTACCGGATCGTCCCGGCCTGGCGGCCAGAGTGTTTGGCCCCATCGCTGAAAATAACATTGTGGTCGATATGATTATCCAGAACACCGGGGCTGAGGGTTTTACCGATCTGACATTCACGGTCCCCCGGGGAGACGCTGCGAAGGCCCTGGCCCTCGTCAATGCCACCGTTGGTGACGTTGGTGCGGGCGGCGTCACTTCCGATGCCAATGTAGCCAAGGTGTCGATTGTCGGACTCGGGATGCGCAGCCATGCCGGTGTTGCCTCGCGCATGTTTCAGACACTGGCCCGTGAAGGGATCAACGTTCAGATGATCTCCACTTCGGAAATCAAAATATCGATCGTTGTGGATGCCAGTTATGCGGAACCCGCCGTGCGGGCGTTGCACGATGCCTTCTTCCCGGCAGGAATCTCCAGGAAATAAACATGAGCGTCGACGCGGTCCAACTCGAAATCTTCAAGAGTCTCTTTCATTCCATAGCGGAGGAAATGGGAGCGACGCTCAAGCGGACGGCATTTTCTCCCAACATTAAAGAACGCCGGGACTATTCCTGCGCTGTCTTCGATCGTGATGGGAATATGGTTTCGCAGGGAGATCATATGCCGGTGCATCTGGGTTCCATGCCGTTGTCCGTCAAAGCGGCAATTGAGAATCGAAAGATCGGACCCGGCGACATGGTGATTCTCAACGATCCATATGCTGGCGGAACGCACCTGCCGGACATCACTCTCGTCTCTGGTGTTTTTGACGGGAAAATACTTCGGTTCTATGTCGCGAGCCGTGCGCACCACTCCGATGTCGGGGGGATGTCTCCCGGCTCCATGCCGGTTGCCGAGGAGATTTATCAGGAAGGCCTCCGGATCCCTCCCGTTCATCTGATGACCCGCGGCGTCATGAACAAAGACGTTCTGGATTTGATTCTGCTGAACGTTCGCACGCCGATGGAACGCGAAGGCGACCTTGCTGCAATGATTGCTGCAAATCGCACAGGTGAACTCCGGCTCATCGAGACGATTCGAAGGTACGGCTGGGCACAGGTTCATCGATATGTTCTCGAAATTCTGAGCTACAGCGAACGTATGACGCGAATCGCAATCCGCAGCATTCCCGACGGCACTTATACCGCTGAAGATTTTCTCGACGATGACGGCGTTGGCACCACGCCGGTACGCATTGTGGTGAAAATTCGTATCCGAGGGGACAGAGCCACTGTCGACTTTTCCGGCTCGGATCCGCAGGCCCCAGGCAGCATCAATGCGGTCTATGCGATTACGGCATCGGCAGTGTTCTATATATTTCGCACTCTTGTGGATGTGCCTATTCCTTCCAATGCCGGAGGAATGCGTCCGCTCGAGATCATCGCGCCTGAGGGCACGATCGTGAATGCGCGTCCACCAGCAGCCGTGTGCGGAGGAAACGTGGAAACTTCCCAAAGAATCGTGGACGTTCTCTACAAGTGTCTTGCTCAGGCGTTACCGGATCGAATTCCAGCAGCCAGCCAGGGCACCATGAACAACGTGACGTTTGGCGGAATCGATCCGCGTACGCAGGAGCCCTTTGCCTATTACGAAACAATTTGTGGAGGTATGGGCGCTCGGCCGGGCATGAATGGAATCTCCGGAATCCACACTCACATGACCAACTCCATGAATACACCAGTGGAAGCATTCGAACATGACTATCCGGTACGCGTCGTACGCTACGGTTTGCGAAGAGGCTCCGGTGGAGCAGGCAAACACCACGGTGGCGATGGCGTCGTTCGAGAGACTCAGTTTCTCTCGCGAGTGCAACTGACGGTTCTGTCGGATCGGCGGAAGATTCCTCCCTACGGACTTCAGGGAGGTCAACCGGGCAAGCCCGGCCGCAACCGGATTGTCCGGCAGGCAGGAAGCTTCGAAAACCTCCCGTCCAAATGTACCGTCTGGGTCGAACCCGGCGACACACTGTCGATCGAGACTCCCGGCGGCGGTGGCTGGGGAAAAGGGGTCTGACATGGGGAAAAGGGGTCTGACATGGGGAAAAGGGGTCTGACGGGTTGTACCCCTTTTTCTGCGTGCTAAAATGCGCGGGCTATGATTACAACCGATCTTTACCGCCAGGTCATGGGTAACTGGGGAACCGGTGTGACCGTCGTCACCACCAAAGATGGTAATGGGCAGCCATATGGGCTCACGGTCAGTTCGTTCACTTCCGTATCCATGGATCCGATTCTGGTTCTTGTCTGTCTGGATGACCGGTTGAGCGGATTGCAGTTATTCAAGAACTCGATGAGTTTTGGAGTCAGCATACTCTCCGAGGGTCAACAAGAAGTCTCGCGATTGTTTGCAAGGAAAGACTCGGTCCGTCCCCCGGATCTGTACTTCGATGGCGAGACGGGAATTCCCCTGATTCGCGATTCCCTGGTGACGTTGGAATGCGAAACCGCAGACATCTATCCCGGCGGAGACCACTCGATTTTTCTCGGTAAAGTGCTGGCGGCGGAATTACACGGAGCAATGCAGGGAGCGAAACCTCTCCTTTACTTCCGTGGAAAGTACGAACGTCTACCCTGACGGGATCCGAGGGATTCGCGGATTGATTCGCGAAACTACTTCGTAGGCAATCGTTCCAATTTTTTCGGCAAGTTCTTCAGCACGGATTTCCGCGCTTCCCTGACGTCCGATAAGTACGACTTCGTCGTCTGGCTGGGCGGGAACGTCGGTAACATCCACCATGGTCATGTTCATCGCAACTCGTCCAATAACGGGCACGGCCCGGCCCCGAATCAAAACGCGGCCGCAGTTGGATAGCTTGCGGTCGTAACCGTCGTAGTATCCGATGGGCAGAACGGCCACCTGCATTCGATGGCTTGCCTGATACGTCAGACCATAGCTGACATGTTCCCCCGCTTCCACGGTCTTGATCTGTGCCACGCGAGTCTTCCACGTCATCGCCGGAATGAGCGTAATCCGGCGCCCGCGCTCGCGCGCGGCCAGCTGTGTTTCACGCGACGGCCAGATGCCATAGGCTCCGATTCCGAGCCGGATCATCGTAAATCCCGTTTCCGGATAGAGCAGCGTTCCCGCTGTCGCGGCGGCATGAATTTGCGTTGGGCGTATGCCCGCCTGATTGAGAGTCTCGAGCGCTTCACGAAATTTTTCCAGCTGACGTTCGGCAAACGACGGATCCAGTGTGTCTTCAATATTGGCGAAATGAGTATAGGCCCCTTCGATCACCAGTCCCGGCATAGCGCGGATCTGACGCGCGAGTTCAGGCAATTCCCCGAGCGGTATTCCCTGCCGGTTCGTTCCGGTTTCGAGTTTCAAATGAAGGTAGGCGGTTTTGTTTCGACTCAGGGCGGCTTTTGAGAGGCCCGCTGCAATGTCCGCCCGGTAAACGACCTGGCGAAAATCATTCGCGACCACCGTATCCAGCTGGTCCTGTTCGGTATAGCCGAGAATAGCCACGGGCTTTCGAATGCCGAGAGCGCGAATCGCCAATGCTTCGTCCAGGGCATTGACGCCAAGCCAGTCTGCGTTTTCGGCCGCAATCGGTGCGTAGACTTCCAGGCCGTGTCCGTAGGCGTTGGCTTTCACGACGACCATCAGCGAGGTTCCGGCGGCTAAGATGCCGCGAAACGCGTCGATATTATGACGGGCGGCGCTCGTGTCGATTTCGATCCAGGTCATCATTAATCTATTTCTTAAACATGAAGAACACGGCGCCCACCATCATGGCGAAAGCGACCAGATAGTTCCACCTGAAGTCTTCTTTCAGATAAAAGAGCGAGAAACCTGCAAATACGATCAGGGTGATGACTTCCTGAATCGTTTTCAACTGCGCGGTGCTGAATTGGTATGATCCAATGCGGTTCGCGGGCACCATAAAGCAGTATTCCAGCAGGGCGATGGACCAGCTCGCCACGATGGCGATCCAGAGTGGCGAGCTTCGGTACTTCAAATGGCCGTACCAGGCGAAAGTCATGAAAATGTTCGATATCGTCAACAGAGCAATGGTTCGCATCGTCGAATTCTCCAGATTGTAACCTCAGGTCAAGCCCCAGCGTATAGAGCTTGGGATATCAATAAAATGTCAGAACGGAAATACAGGCAGGGCGGGTATCAGGACAGCAACGGTTCTGATCGTGAACGCACTCAAAAGGTTAAGCCGGCTCCTCAGGAGCGGGGGCCGCGAGGTTCGTCTCGCGATGTTCCCCGGCGGATGCAGATGCCGGGGTTCCAGGAACTGCTGCGTTGTGCCATGTGCGGTGCCGTGGTCCCGAATTCCGTGGAGATCACCGTAGGCAGCCAGTGTCCCAAATGCAGCGCCGACCTTCGCTGTTGCAAAAACTGCCGGCACTTCGATACCGGCGCCCAATTCGAGTGCACGGAGCCGATCCTGGAGCGTATTACCAAGAAGGACATTCGCAACGAATGCACGTATTTTGTTGCTCGAACCTCCATCGAACGTGAAACTCACGACTCCGGAGGCCCCACCGTCCGCCCCTCCACCGCACGCAGCGCATTTGACAATCTTTTCAAGAAATAACATCCTCGTCGAATTCGGAGACAGGAACGAGTAAGCTGGTTGCTGCATGGAGGTTTACTTTATTTGAACGGAGATCGTCTTAAGATCGCAGTATTCATCGATTTCGATAATATCGAGATCGGAGTCAAGAGCACCCTGAACCGGCATTTCGACGTGGGAACGGTGCTGGAAGCCATCAAGGAACGCGGCGAAGTTGTCACAAAAATTGCCTACGGTGACTGGAAACGCGCGGGTGAGCACAGCCGGAGCATGGCTCAGCACGCCATACAGATGGTACAGCGCAATCTCACTCCTGGCGGAGACAAGAACGGCGCCGACATCAATCTCGCTCTGGACGCGCTGGAAATGGCGTTCACTCGGAATCACATCAACGCATTTGTGATTGTGGGCGGCGACAGTGACTTCCTGGCTCTTGTTGAAAAACTCAAGCAATACGACAAGAAAGTCATGGTGGTTGGAGGGAGATCCTTCACCAGCATCATTCTTCAGAAGAACTGCCACGAGTTTATCGCCTACGAGAATCTGATCACACCACAGACGCATACGACAAAACGGCCTGCCACCGAACGTGCCCGTGTGTCTGCGGCCGGTGATGCGAGTCTCGCGAAGGCATTGCCGCTGGTCCGCCGTGCTTTGAAAGTGCTTACCGACAGGGAAGTGTCGCCACAGCTGGGTCTGCTGAAGAGTACGCTGCTTCAGCTCGATTCCACCTTTACCGAACGCGACTACGGCGCCGGCACCTTCAGAGACTTCATTGAGAAGATGGCATCGGCGGGTTACGTGACCCTGAAGCAGGTGGATCGCAGTCTGCTCGTTGAATCTACGGACGTGGAGACTCCCGCTGTCCCAATCGCTGCGGAACCGCATGCCGAAGGTGAGAGCGCGCCAAAGGAGCATGCCCAACACGAGACGACACACCGGGCGACTCCGCAGCACGAAAGTGCTTCGGCCTCCTCGACCGATGCCCCCTCCGGTTCTTCAAATGCGCAGGCGGGTCCATCCCCGGAACAGGTGGACGATGCAATCCGAGCTCTGACCGAAGTTTTCCAGCACGCGACAGTAGTGCCGCACTGGCCCATGTATCTGCGCAACGTGAAGCAGTACATCAAGAACGCCGCTCCGACGTTTGATGAGCGAAAATTTGGATTTACCAACTTCCTGGAGACGATTCGATCGTGTCAGCGGTCCGGTCTTTTCAGGTTGGAGCGTAATCGTCAGGGAATTCTTCGGGTTTTCCCTGGACCTCAGTTTCCACATCAGGCATCGTCTGCGCCAATGAGCGCCGCCGAACAGGAGAGGGCAACCGAAGCGGCTTTCATCGCTGCTGCTGAAGCGGCCATTCTTGCCGCGGAACCGCTCATTCAATCCTCGTCGCCGAAGGAAATGTCTGGTGAATCGTCAGAAGAGACAGTTGCAACTTCTGAGGCAGAACCGAAGCAGCCTCGCAGGCGAACCGCTCGTGCTCCCAACGATGCACCGAAGAGGAAACCGGCCGCTCGGACGAGCGCCGCAACCCCGCGGCGAACCGTTCGGAAAAAACCTGCCGCAGACATCGAAGGCAACGAGTAGCAGAAAAAAGGGGCCTGACGGGTTGTTCCCTTTTATTGCTGAAAGCAATAAAAGGGAACAACCCGTCAGGCCCCTTTTCCTATTCCACTCCTCCGACAAAACGATAGCCGACGCCGTGGACCGTCTGCAGATAGGCCGGCTGTTGAGGTTCGGATTCAATCTTCTCTCGGACACGGCGTATGTACACATCCACGCTTCGCGGTGTGACCGATCGATCGTTTCCCCAGACCCGGTCCAGCAACTGGTCACGCGAAAAGACCAGGCCTGGATGAGAAGCAAGATGGTGGAGCAACCGGAATTCCAGAGCGCTTAATTCGACCTGCCTGCCTGCAATACTCACAGCGTGGGCCGAGGGATCAATTACCAGATCGCCGCGCTGCACGGAATTTCGTTGAGGCGTAGTGTCGTGTCGGCGCAACAGCGCACGGATGCGGGCAACCAATTCACGCATGCTGAATGGTTTCGTGACGTAGTCGTCGGCACCCAGCTCCAGTCCGACGACTCGATCGGCTTCTCCGCTTCTGGCCGTCAACATCAGTATTGGAATTCCCGCGTAACGGTCGTGTCTCCTCACCTGCCGACAGATTTCCAATCCATCCATGCCCGGCAGCATGAGGTCGAGCACCAGCAAGTCCGGTTCTTCCCGTCGAATCTCCGCCAGAACAAGGCTGCCGTCGGTTACGGAACTCACACGGAAGCCTTCCTTTTCGAGGTTGTACTTGATGAGCCGGACAAGATCGTGTTCGTCTTCAACAATGAGAATCTTCTTAGTCATGTTGGTAGTAGAAGACCACAGACAGCCAATACAGGGACGTGAAAATTGCGTGACAACTTCGCACTGTAACAAGTTGCCAATAGTTCACGGTCAGTTCACCAAGTCGTCACTCTTTTTCGCTATTCTGAACCACTGATGACCAAATGAACGAAACGGCAAAAATCTCGGTCAGCCGGATGAACTTCTTCTATGGTGTGCAGCAGGCCCTGTTTGATATTGATTTGCAGATTCGCAAACACTTCATAACAGCCCTTATCGGACCTTCCGGATGCGGCAAGTCCACCTTCCTGCGCTCCTTGAATCGAATGAATGAATTGATTCCCGGCATCCGCGTGGAAGGCCGCGTCGAACTGGACGGCGAAGATGTTTACTCGGAGGCGATGGACGTTATCCGGTTGCGCCGCCGAATCGGAATGATTTTTCAGCGTTCCAACCCATTTCCCATGTCGATATACGACAATGTGGCTTATGGCCTCCGGGTGAACCGCATCACGAAGAATCGATTCAAGACCGACGAGATTGTCGAGAAGACGCTGAGGGGGGCGGCGCTCTGGGATGAAGTGAAAGATCGGCTTTCAAAATCCGCATTGGGGTTGTCCGGTGGACAGCAGCAGCGCCTTTGCATTGCCAGGGCTCTCGCGGTTGAACCGGAGGTATTGCTGATGGACGAACCTGCCTCGGCGCTGGACCCGATATCCACGGCAAGGATCGAGGAGCTGATTTACGAACTCAAACGGGACTATACGATCGTAATCGTTACCCACAATATGCAGCAGGCTGCGCGGGTGTCTGACGAGACAGGTTTCTTTTTGAATGGCCACATGGTCGAGTTCAGCGAGACCAGGAAACTGTTCACTGCACCCCGAAACAGGGAAACGGAAGATTACATTACGGGGAGATTCGGATAAATTAAGCCAATGCCAGATCGCGAACACACCAGCAAAAGCTTTGAGCAACAGCTACGGACGCTGAAAGACAGACTGTTGCTCATGGGTCACCACGCTGAGAAGATGATAGCCGATGCCATGCTCGCCCTGGTCGAGCGGCGGCCGTCGCTCGCCGAAGAAGTTATCAAGAGCGACGATACTCTGGATCAGCTCGAGTTGGAGATCGACAATCTCTGTTATGAGATTCTTGCGCTGGAGCATCCCGTGGCGCGTGACCTGCGCTTTGTTGCAACGGCACTCAAGATTGTGCGGGATATCGAAAGGATCGGCGATATCGCCGTCAACATTGCCGAACGCTCCAGAGAGTTGATTCAGGAACCGGTGCTGAAGCGGCTCATTGATTTTCCAATCATGGCCGAAGCGGCGCAGCGGATACTCAAAGACAGTCTCGACGCGTTTGTGAACTCCGATGCCGAACTCGCCGAAAGGGTAATTCGCGACGACAGGCTGATCGACGACTTGAACGAACGCATGTTCCGCGAGCTACTGACATACATGATGGAAGATACCCGCTATATTTCGCGTGCCATGAAGCTTATTTTCATCGCCAAGCATCTTGAACGTGTCGGCGACCATTCGGCCAATATCGCCGAAATGGTGATCTTCCTGGTCAGGGGGCAGGATATCCGTCATGGAGCGCGTGTTGATCGTGGATGACGATCCCGA
>Ga0184628_10001689_pt1 | contig 10860 bp, 4 predicted proteins | sample PLM4_5_b1_FD_133149 | JGI IMG/M metagenome (GOLD analysis project Ga0184628, IMG submission 133149) | Groundwater sediment microbial communities from an aquifer in East River, Colorado, USA - PLM4_5_b1 | ecosystem: Environmental > Terrestrial > Soil > Riparian zone | place: USA: East River...
GGAGGATGTCGGCGTACTCGGCGACAAGTTCGGCCTGCTGTTCGGAGAGCAACTCGGTAATGATCGGCAGGCCGGTTTCCTTCCGCGCTTTGGCCAGGAGCTTCAAACCTTTCTCACCAAGGCCCTGGAATTCGTAGGGCGAAGTGCGGGGCTTGAAGGCGCCACCACGCAGCGCGGTCGCACCGGCCGCTTTCACTGCGCGCGCGGACGCGATGATCTGCTCCTCGGATTCCACAGAGCACGGACCTGCGATCACCACGACATCGCGACCGCCGACGACGACGCCGCGGCCGAGGTTCACGAGCGTGGTCTCGGATTTCCATTCGCGCGACACCTGCTTGTACGGCTTCGACACGTGGAGCACCTGTGCCACGCCCGCGAGTCCCACGACGTTCGAGTCGTCAACGGGTCCGTCGTTGCCGATGAGGCCGACGGCCGTGCGCTGCTCGCCGGGCATCGGTACCGGCGTGAAGCCCATGTCCTTGATGACCTGGCAGACTGTTTCCACTTCCGACGCCGTCGCGTCGTGGTGCATAACGACAAGCATTACGACTCCTCGAGTTCCAGTGACCAGCCATCGTGACACAGCACTACCGGGCCGTCGAACTGCTCGGCGACCTGGCCCGCAATGTCTTCCGACTCGACTGGCGGGTAGAAGTGCGTCAGCACGAGTCGCTTCGGCCGCGCGATCGCCGCAAGGGCGCCGCACTGGCGAGGCGTCAGGTGAAGGGGCAGGGCCATCGAGTCCGGCAGCGAGCACTCGCACAGCAGGACATCGCAGCCTTCTGCCCACGCACCCAGCGCAGGGTCGAAGCCCGTGTCGCCCGACACCACCACGCGCCGCCCGCGACCGCTGAGGGAATATGCCACGCTCTCAGGCGTATGTGGAACCTTGAAGGACTGCAGGACGACGCCGTCAGCGAGCGGGTGATCCTCGCCCGGCGTCAGGTCGGTGACCGTGATCGGGGGCGGGAGGTCGAGCAGTCCCTCGCCAAATACCACCTTCATGGCGTCGATCAGGGCCTGGAAGCCGGGAGGGCCGATCAGCTCAACGGGATCCGACTTCTGCGGCATCTGGCCGTAGCGCCAGCCGTAGATGAGCGTCGCGATGTCGGAGGTGTGGTCGGCGTGGAAGTGGGTGTTGGCGACGTGCGTGATGTCCTGCCAACGGATCCCGAGTTCGGCCATCCGCGTCACCACCGCGCTTCCACAATCGACGAGGAGGCGGACGCTTCCCACCTCGATCAGAGCGCCGCTTTGGGCTCTCCAAGGGTGCGGTGCTGCGGTGCCTGTTCCAATCGTGGTCAGCCGCACTGGAATTGAGATGGGAGATGGGAGACCTGAGACCAACTGCCAAACCGGGATCAGGTCTGATCGGTATGGCAGTTTATCTCAATTCTCCCATCTCACGTCTCCCATCCGGTTCTAGAGGGAGGTTGCCACGGCTTCGGGAGGTGGCGGCTCAACAGAAACCGCTGTATCGACCGCCGCCTCGTCCTCATCGCGAACCGTATCGTCCAGGTTCGGCCCCCGCATCCGCACGCTGACGACCGACGAAACGCCCGGCTCCTGCATCGTGATGCCGTACACCGCGTCGGCGGCTTCCGTCGTCGTGCGCGGGTTGTGCGTGATCACGATGAACTGCGTCTTCACCTTGAACTCGTTGAGCATGCGCACAAAGCGACCGATGTTCGCGTCATCCAGCGGCGCGTCCACTTCGTCCAGCAGGCAGAACGGGCTCGGCTTCGTGAGGAAGATGCCGAAGAGCAGCGACAGCGCGACCAGCGCGCGCTCACCGCTCGAGAGCAGGTGAATCCGTTGCGTCCGCTTGCCGCGCGGCGATGCGTGCACCTCGATGTCGCAATCGAGCGGCAGGTCCGGGTTCTCCAGGCGCAGGTCGCATTCACCGCCGCCGAACAGCGTCATGAAGATGTGGCGGAAGTTTTCGCGGACCTGGGTGAACGTCGACATGAACATCTCACGCGCCGTGGCGTCGATTTCGCGGATCGCGGCCGTGAGCGAATTCCTGGCTTCGGCGAGGTCGTTGCGTTGCGTCGTCAGGAAGTCGTACCGCTTGACCTCCTCGTCGTGCTCCTCGATGGCCAGCGGGTTCACCATGCCTAACGCATCGACCTGTTGCTGCAGCGCGACCGCCTCGGCGCGCAGCGCGTCGTCGTCGAGGTCCAGCGGCTGCACCGTCGTCATGAGCTCGTCGAGCGGGCGTCGCCACTCGGCCTCGAGGCGCTCGCGGATCGCCGTCCGGCGCCCTGAGAGCTCGGAGTAGCGCAGCTGCGCGTTATGCAGCGACTCGCCCTGTTCGTGCGACGTCGCCCGCGCGGCATCCAGCTCGTGTTCCGCGCTCGCGACGCGCTCGTTGGCCTCGGTCACCGCCCGCTCGGCGGCGTCGAGTTGCGACTCGGCTTCGGCCAGGCTCGCGACCCTCGCTTCCAGGTCGAGTTGCCACGCGTTCATCTGCATGGCCAGGGCGCGGTCGGCCTCCTCGATCTGCGTCAGCTCGCTGGCGAGCGTTGCGGCGCGATTCGCCACCACATCGCGTTCTTCGCGCAGGCGGTTGCGGCGATCGGCCGCGACCTGGAGGCGCGCCTGCGCCTGGGCGAGCACCACATGTCCCTCGGACCGGCGATCGCGTGCTGCGTCCATTCTCGATTCCGCGGACACGAGGCTCTCACGCTGTTCGTTGGCGCGCGCATCGTGGCTCGCGGCTTCGGTGCGGGCCGTGGCCTGGGTGTCGTCGATCAGACGCAGGGCAGATTCGAGTGCTTCGATGCGGCCCTCGAGCTGCGAGGACTGCGTGCGCGATTCATGCAGCTCGCGCTGGTAGCGCCCGTGACGCCGTTCCAGTTCGGCCAGCGCCTCACGCTCGTGGCGCTCCACGTTATGCGCGGAATGCGAGGCGTCGGCGCAGGAGACGACAGCCGCCTCCGCGTCCTGCAGCCTCGTGCGAGCAGCTTCGGTTGAAGCAACAGCGGCGCGCCGCTGTTCCGCAGCCGCTTCCAGCTCGGAGCGCAGGCTCGCAAGCTCGGCGCGACGGCGCAGTGGACCGGGCCCCGCGGAAGGACCAGGAAGCCAGACCGCGCCGCGCTTGTCGACGAACGAACTTTCGTCGAGCGAGCGAACGCGCTCCAGCAGGATGCGCGCCCAACCCGCGGCTTCGGGCGCCACCTCGAGTTGTTCCACCAGGTCACCGGCATCGACACGCGGCCAGACATTCACCGCATCCAGCGGCAGCAACAGCAGCGGGCCCGGACCAGTTGCTGCGTGCCATTCGCGAATGGCGTCAGCGACGCTCCGGTCGCGCACCAGTACGGCGTGTACGGTCATCCCGAGGAATCGCTCGATCGACGCCGCTGTGTTGGCGTTCGCCGAAACGAAGTCCGACAACGGCCCGATGATCGCCCCGTCACCGAACATGTCGCGCTCCTCGAGCAGTCGCGCGGCGGCGGGCGCCAGGCCTACGCGCTCGCGTTCGAGACCCTCGAGGCCGTGCACGCGCCCTTCAACGGCCGTGTGCAGGTCTTCGATGCGACCAAGTTCAGCGCGGGCGGCTGCATCCTCTTCTCGCGCCAGAAGGGCTTCGAGCCGCGCCTCGTCCAGCGCCGATTGCGCGCGTTCCACTTCCTCGCGAGCGCGCGACGCCGTCTCCGATGCAATCGCGATTTCACGACCGAGAACTTCGGCGGCCTCGCTGAGCTGGCCACGTTCGGCATCGAGCGCGCGCATGCGCGTCTCGAGCTCGCCCAGCTCGCGCTGCGCCGACTCACGGTCGGCGACCAGCGTTCGCATCTGGTCGCGTGCCTGACGAGACATCCGCTCCGATTCCTCGGCGCCCTCGCGGGCGAGGCGAACGGCCTCACGGGCCTCGGCCTCTGCCGTCGTGCGAGCGGCCGCGTCCTCCTGTGCCTCAGCCAGCAGGCGCTCCAGTTCGACGCACTCGGCCGACGCCGCGGCGTATTCGCTGTCGAGCCGGAGTTCCGTCTCGTTCTTCTCGCGACGCTCGTCTTCGGCACGCTGCCGGCGTTCCATCGCGTTGCGGTGACGCTCACTTGCGACGGCGATTTCCGAGCGCAGCGCCTGCACGGACTCGCGGACGGTGCTGGCCTGGCGCGACAGCTCATTGCGCTGCATGTCGCTCGCCGACCGCTCCCGGTGCGACGTATCACGAGCCGATTCTGCCTGACGAACGCGCTCCTCGAGCAGGGGCAGGTTGGTGCGCAACTCCTGCACCTTCACTTCGAGCTGCGCGAGTTCCTCGCGCCACGACGCCATGTCGCGAGACGCGAGCGTGAGGTCGACCGCGAAGCGACGCGTCATGAGTTCAGAGTGCCGCTCGGCGCGCTTGCGCTGCCGCGACAACGACCGCACCTGGCTCTGCACTTCGCCGAGCAGGTCGTCGAGACGGGCAAGGTCCTGCGTGGTTTCTTCGAGGCGGCGTTCGGTGTTCCTCCGGCGATCGCGATAAAGCCCGATGCCGGCGGCTTCCTCGAACAGCTCGCGACGATCGTCAGGCCGGTCGGACAGCAGCGCGTCGATCATGCGCTGTTCGATGACGACGCCGGCGTCGGCGCCGAGTCCGGTGCCGCGCATCATGTCGTGGATGTCGCGCAGGCGGCAGGGCGCGCCGTTCAGCAGGTAATCGCTCTCGCCGGAACGGGAAAGGCGCCGCGTGACGACCACTTCGCGAAACGGCGTCGGGAGGACGCCGTCATCGTTCGCAAAGACCAGTGAGACTTCCGAGACATTGACCGCTCGTCGGGCCGATGACCCCTGGAAGATCACCTCTTCCATCTTGGCGCCCCGGAGGATTCGAGCCCGCTGCTCGCCCAGCACCCATCGCACGGCATCCGACACGTTGGACTTTCCACAGCCGTTCGGGCCGACGATGGCGGTCACGCCATCGTCGAAGTGCAACGACGTCTGGTCCGCGAACGACTTGAATCCATGCATCTCGAGCCTGGTCAGGCGCACCTAACGAACACTCCCGATCCTCGTGCCGAGGGTCGCGTAAAGGTTGAGACTTTCGAGCGTGGGCGTCAGCAGCCGGGCTTCGGCTTCGCTCTCGAACGCGCCGAAGTAGATCCGTGACGTTCCCGCCTGGTCGAGGAGCGCATACGCCGGCAGGCCCTGCTGCCGCCATCCGAAGAGGCGCACCGGGAGCTGTTCATCGGTCACGCCTTCCTCCAGCAGCCACGCGAACGGCGCTTGCACGACCTTGCCGGCCGCCGGGCCAAGAGCGCCGCGCTCGCGCAAGGTGGCAAGGAACGCCCCGGCCTCTTCGGACGTGGCGAATGCGCCGGCCATGAGGCGATACCAGACGACGGCGCTCCCGCTGGGCTGCGTGGCGGCGAACGTTGGAACCGGAAGCGAGTCGAGCGCCTGTCGCACTCGCGCCATCGCGCCGTTGATCGTGTTCACGCTCGCAACTTCAACGGACCACGGCAGCGTTCCAGCTGCCGTCACGGGTGTCGTTGCCGCCGCCGATGCGACCACAACGGGATCGCCGGGCAACGCGATCGGTGCGCCACTGGTTACCGGCGCGGTCGCCGTGCTTTGCCACAGGGACGCGCTGGCGTAATACGCCGCCGCGAGCCCACCGGCGACCGCCAGTGCGATTGCCGCCACCTGCATAACGCGCCTGGCGCGGCGCGGCGTCGCAACGCGCACGGCCTCCATTTCCGCCGGCGTGATCCTGCGAACACCGGGAACGTCGACGACGGCGCGCCGCCGGCTGGCCGGCACGCGGCCGATGAGCGGCGTATGCGTTGCGGGGGCGACAGCGTCCCCGATCATCACCAGGCCGTCGAGCTGGTCGAGCGTTTTCCCCACGTCGTGAAGGTCAGCTGGTGCCGCCACGACGAGCAGCGCACCGGCACGGCGGCACTGGTCGGACCACGTGCCCCACATGTGGTCGGACAACACGTCGTCAGCCTGCGGTGACTCGGCGCCACCAGGGATTACGAAAAGGCCGTCTGAATTCGGGACGGGGCGCGTGATGCGCGCGAGCGAAACGCCATAACGCGACGCATCCGAGACGCCGTGCGGGTCATCGTCGCCGAACATCTCGTCCAGCGCGCTGCCCTGGCCAAGCAGGTCCACGAGGAGCACTGGCCGCGATTGCGACTCGACGCGCGCAATCTTCAGCGCTTCGCGGGCCACGTCGGCAAGGCTGCCACCGACAACACCTACGGCAGCGCGGTCGTGAAACGGCCCCCCGGTGGACCCCACGCCCCGATCCGTAGCGTGCTTCATGGAACCCCCTCGAAGACCCAGTAGTCGCGACCCGATTGGCGGCCGATGCGATCTGCCTCGGCGCGCGATGAGAATGGACCCATGACTACGCGGTAAACGCGGGCTCCATCCACCGCCGAAACTACCACACGAGGAGTCACTCCGTCGACGCGAATTGTGCGGACAATTTCCCTGGCGCGGTCTTCCGAAAGCACCGCCGCCACCTGAACGCTCCACATCGTGGCCGCAGGTGCGGGGGTGGTCGTGTCAGGAAGAACCACCTGAGGCGGTTTCCCCATCGAGTCGCCGGCCAGGTTGGGGACCGGGATCGCGAGCGAATCGTTCCGCGGTGTGGAGTAGTACGACGTGTCCACGGCGAAGACCACTGGCTCGTCCAGGCCGGACGTGCGCGTGCGGAAGCCGTTCCAGTACACGAAGTGCCATATCTCGTTGGCGCCATCGCGGACGATGATCCGTGGCTTGGGCTGCCCGGGGATGGTGAAGAGCACGTCGCGACCGGAGATCGTGGCCACCGCGCCGTCAGGGCCTACGCTCGGCAGGTCTGCGCGCCAGGGCGTGGGCAACGTGGCAACCATGCGGTTGGTTCCCACGTCGATGACCCAAGCGGAGTCGCCGGTGTCGGGCCGCGCGAGCAGCAAGCGTCCGAAGGGATCGATGCGAAGCTCCTTCACTCTTCCTGGCAGCCGCACCTCCTCGGACCGCTCGCCGCTGTAGCGATCGAGGATTGCGATGTCCCGCGAGTTTTCGGTGGCGACGAATACGCGGTCGCCGGAAGGCGTCGTGGTGAGCGCGATGATTGGTCGAGCGAACGAAATGCGCGCGGTCTCGTCGAACGTGCTGGTGTTCAGCGCGACCAACTCGCGGCCAATGGCGAGGTAGAGCCGATCGCCGAGTGGCGACATCACCGAGTACGCCGGATCCGGAACGTTCGCCGAATCCATCACGGTGCGCTCGGGCGGACGGAGGCGAATTAGCCTGGAGCCCGACGCGTTCGACGTGAGTACCACGAGGCCACCGTCAGGCATCGGGAACAGAGTGCGAACCGGATCAGACGTCGCGAATTCCCATTCGCCGCTCGGAGTTGAGCGGTGGATCAGTGTGTCGCGCGTCACACTGTAGATCGACCAGGCGTCGTGCGAAGCGAGGAGACCCGGTTTCGTGGTTCGACTCGGCCTGACCGTGCCAACGCGCAGGTCGACCCACCCGGGGACTCCCGCGCGGTCCACAAATGCTTCCAGGCCGCCCTCGGGATCGAACGCGAGGATGCGCGCCTGGCCGCCAACGGGTTGGGTGGACGTCCAGATGAGCGTGTCCAGCCGCGGATACTGGTACGCGCGAACCGGACCGCCTCCGCGCGCTACGCGAAGGGCAATGGGGTCCTGACCATACGCGGCTGCAAAGGCGGCGACACCTTCACCCGCAGGGCCGCGCGAATCCGAGCAGCCGACCAGGGCGAGAATTGAGAGCGAAATCAGGCGGCCCCGCACGAGCGTAAAGTAGGCGGGTCGACACGCAGATGCGAGCGTGCAGTGCACAAAAAAAGAGAGGCGCGGATTCGCATCCGCGCCTCTCTGCCTTGCGAGTGATTGTCAGAAACTCTGTCCCAGCGTCATGACCCAATATCCCTTGCGCCTGCCACGATCCATCGGGATCGCGTAGTCGGCACGCAGGAGGGCATAGCCGAAGAGGTTCATCCGGAGGCCAGCGCCGTAACTGCGCAACAGGTACCGTTGCAGGTTCTGGTCATAGTTCTCTGGACGCGACAACGAAACCTGCTGGCCGCGCGACCACGCCACACCCGCGTCGAAGAAGAACAAGCCATCGACCGGTGGCAACGAGATCGGGATCACGCCAAGGTCGAACCGCCGCACGACGGGGAAGCGGAGTTCCACGTTCCCCAGTACGAAGCGGCTGCCCAGCATTTCCGTGACGGAGCACGACGAATTGTCCGTGAACATGCCGCCGCAGAACTGCGCCGCATACTGCTCGCGGTCGTAACCGCGCACATAATCGGCCCGGCCGAGGTACTTCGGGAACGCGGCTTCGTCGGGGCCCACGCCAATGCTCGTCTGCGCGCGCCACGCCACGGTCAGGAAGTTGAAGAGCAGCGGCACATAACGACGGTAGTCAGCGGAGAACTCCGTCCACCGCAGTCCACCCATGACCGGCTGCACCGACACGCGGTAGCGACGGCCGGCGATCGGACCCGTGTAACCGAACAGGGAGTTGTCCGAGACGTAGGCCACGTGAGGCGCGATGTAGTTCAACGGAGCGAAGTTGACGATGCTGTCGATGAACCATTGCGTGCCGTACCCGCTGAAGCCGTCCACCGCGCGGCTGTACATCGCGATCGACCGCGAGACGTTGTTCGCCGAAACGCCCAGCTCAACGCGGTTGAACCGGTTCGATGGCCGCATGCCGATGGCAAACGCCTCGCGCATGACGTACCGCGCCACCTGGTACGTCTCGAGGAAGTTCGCCGAACCATCGCCGAACGGCTCGAGGCTGTAGCCCTGCACGAAGAAGTACGGCGACTGCGACACGCCGAGCGTGTACTGCAGTCGGCTGCCGAGGCTCGTGTACGCGCCGTAGAAGAACGCCTCGCTCAACCGGCCGTTCACCTGTCCGGCGACGATCAGCTGGTTGTTGCCAAGCAGGTCGGCCAGCACAACGCCCGCACCGCCATAGAGGCCGTTGCCGTAGTTGTCCTGCGCGTAGCCGATGCTGGGACGATAGATCGACTCGGGACGGTAGCCGATCTTGTAGTCGTATTCGCGGAACGTCGTGGTGTCCGGCAGCTCGAGGTTGATGCTGTCGAGCAACTGCGCGACGCTCACGGGGCTCGCCCCTGAGCGCTCGTTCTGTCCGGGCACTTCGGCTGAAGCGCGAATGCCGGTCGCGGCGCGATAGACCGACGCCTTACGAGGATCGTTGGTGTTCTCGACGTCGGCGGTGTCCTGCCGCGCACGCTGCGTGCTGTCGGTGCGGGCGCGAGTCGTATCCTGGCCGGCGGCGCGCGTCGTATCCGCGGCGCGACGCGTGGTATCCTGCCGGGTGCTGTCTGCACGCGCGGCGGCCTCAATCGCGGCCCGCATGTCGGCTGCACGGCGCTGCTCGTCCCTGGCGATTTCGGCCAGCGCCTGGGCCACGGTCGCCCGAGGCGTTGGCAGCGCGGCGTTCGCGTTGGCGACCACCGTGGTGGTGGGCTTTTCGCGGAACGGCTCACCGCGCAGGCGGCGCGGATTGTTCGTCATCCACACCGTGTAGTCGCCATCCTCGAAGTACGTGAACGCCAGCTTGTCTGCCTGACGCGCCCACGTGATCGCGGGGCTGTACTCGGTGATGCCGCTGATCGAACCGATCACGTTCGTGAGCTGGTAGTGCTCCTTCGTGGCCAGCTCGTATAGAAAGACGTTCGCGATGCCCGTGCGATCGGACACAAAAGCGAGCCCCTTGCCGTCGGGCGACCACTGCGGATTCAGGTTGTGCCCACCCTGGCCCGGAAGCACCTCGATTGCACCCGTGCGGAAATCGTAGGTGGCGACGCGCCACGAGCCGAGGCGCAGCATGTCGAGATCCGTCTTCTCACCGCGCTCGGTGGCGAAGGCGATCTGCTGCCCGTCAGGCGACCACGCCGGCTGCATGTCCCCGTTCTTGTCGTTCGTCAGGCGACGCAGCGCCGACGTCTCGTAATCGATGACAAACAGGTCGGTGAGTCCGCTGTTCGTGCCGCTCACGACGATCTGCTTGCCGTCCGGGCTCCAGCTTGGGGACGTGACCCACTCGAGGCCAACGTCGAAGCGCTTGACCGTGCGGCGCTTCGCGACGTCCATGATGTAGAGGATGTCGCGGCCTTCGCGTTGCGCCGTGAAGGCAAGGAGCTTCCCGTCAGGCGAGAACGCGCTCTGTGAATAGAGAAGTCGCAGTTCCTCGAAGTCCGGCGACGTGGTCGTCTGCACCAGTCGCTTGAGGCGCTTGCCGGTTTCGGCGTCGCCCAGCCAGAGGTCGGGGAAGACTTCGCCGCGCAGGAAGTTTCCCTGCGAGACGAACGTGATCAGCTTGCCGTCGGGCGACAGCGATGGTGCGATGAAGAGCTCGGCGAAGCCGCCGCTCTTGCGCTGCGAGAGCAGGGGTTCGGAGAACTTGCGCGCGCGGTCGAGGCTCGCGATCTGCGGCAGGTGCTTGACCTGCATGGACTCGCGCCACTCGTCGCTCAACTCCTCGAGGCTCAGCCCGAGCTCACGCTTGAAGGCGCGTTCGATGCCGACGTTAGGCGTCGAGTTCATGATCTCGCCGATCACGTCGTCGCCCCAGCGCTGGCCGATGTACTCCCAGAGCGCCTCGCCGTAGCGATACGGGAAGAACAGGTCGGGGCGCTGCGTCATCTGGTCGATCGTCGGCAGCGAGCCGTTGAGCGCCGCGTCGCGGACCCAGGACTGGGTCAGGATATGGTTGGGTCCGAGCGACAGGTACTCCGCCATGCCCTCGGCGAACCAGAGCGGCGGGTTGATCAGCGCCAGCGTCTGGAGCCCGTTGCCGGCGCGCCCTTTCGCGAAGATGTCGTACTGGAAAGCGTGGACGAGCTCATGCGCC
>Ga0184628_10001690_pt1 | contig 10850 bp, 8 predicted proteins | sample PLM4_5_b1_FD_133149 | JGI IMG/M metagenome (GOLD analysis project Ga0184628, IMG submission 133149) | Groundwater sediment microbial communities from an aquifer in East River, Colorado, USA - PLM4_5_b1 | ecosystem: Environmental > Terrestrial > Soil > Riparian zone | place: USA: East River...
AGACAAACACCAAGCTTCAAACACCACTCCCCGGACAGTTCCGCTCACCGCGCGAGCCTTGGTTTGGAGTTTGAGATTTGGAGCTTATCTAGTGCTTGGTGTTTGGTGTTTGGTGTTTCCCCCCGCCGCCTCGGCTCACATCGGTGATCAAAACGTTTTCTTCGAAGGCCACGCCGGCCCTTATCCCGTTCGCGTCGTGGTCCGTCCGCCGGGCGTCATTCCCGGCCTCGCGGAAATCTCTGTGCGCATCGAAACCAACGGCACGCAACGCGTCACCGTGTTGCCAGTCCGTTGGAACACAGGACGCCAGGGTGCGCCGCCACCGGATGAAGCAAAACCCGTTCGCGGCCAAACGAATTTGTTCAGCGGTGAACTGTGGTTCATGCGCGACGGCGCACAGAGCGTGGAGGTCGAAGTGACCGGCGCGGCTGGTTCGGGCAAAGTGATCGTGCCGGTGAATGCCGTCGCGACCCGCGTCCTCGGAATGCCGAGCCTGCTGGGCCGGTTGCTGGCCGCGCTCGGCGTGCTGCTGGTCCTGCTCGCGGTCAGCATCGTGGCCGCAGCGGTGCGGGAAAGCGTAGTGCCACCGGGCGAACTGGCCTCGAGGAAACGCCGCTGGATTGCGCGCGGGTTCACGGTCGCCGCTACGGCGGGCATCGCTGCCCTGCTTTGGTTCGGCAACAAGTGGTGGCAAGCGGAGGCCAGCGATTACACGAACAACCGGCTTTATCGGCCGGTCCCCACCACGGTGAGCGTCCGAGAAGAGAACGGACAGCGCAGGCTGACGATCGAGCGCGGCACGAATCCACTTCGCGGCCAGGGCCCGCTTGTTCCCGAGCATGGGAAGTTGATGCACCTGTTTCTCGTACGCGAACCGCAGATGGATGCCTTTGCCATTTGCACCCCACGAAAGTCGATTGGAAAACGTTTGAAACCGCGTTGCCTGATTTGCCGTCGGGCAATTACCGTGTTTACGCGGACCTGACTTACGAAACGGGATTCTCCGACACATTGACGGCGACTGTTCAACTCTCCGAGCCGTCTGTCGCCAGCACGGCGGCAGGCGCGGCGGACGCAGACGATGCCTGGCGCATCAGCGCGTCCTTCACCAATGCGCCAGGCGCAACGAAGCAGACGGCGGCCCTCTCGCCCACGCTCTGGATGGACATGACCGTGGAAGGGCCGCTGGTGGAAAACCGCGACACGCGGCTGCGCTTCAAAGTGCGCGATGTCATTTTGCGCCCGGCGAAGCTCGAACACTACATGGGCATGGCCGGGCATTTGATCCTTCGCCGGGAGGATGGCGCGGTGTTCACGCATTTGCACCCGAGCGGATCGTTCTCGATGGCAGCGCAACAACTGTTCGAGCTGCGCTCGGAAGGGAAAGCGCCGCTCAAGGTCGCCTCGTCCAAGGACGATCCGATTTGCAAGCTGCCGGCGTTCGATGCGAGCGCGAGTGCGGGCATGGAGCATCAGGACATTGCGTTCCCGTACGCATTTCCCAAAGCCGGCGCTTACCGCCTATGGGTCCAAGTGAAAGTCCGCGGAGAAATTCTCACGGGCGTTTTTGACGTGAGCGTCGCGCCGGCAGGGACCAAACGTTACGCCAGCGCGGGTACCGGCCGCTGAACGCCAGGCCCGTGGTGACTCTCTTCGAGGACGTCGCGAATGATCCGCAACATTTTGCCGTTGGTCGCTCTGTCTTTCACGGCGATCCGGATAGCGCGCTCCGACACACCCATGTTCGATACGTCGCGCAGAAACAGGTTCTGCGCGCGGCAACGCTGGACGAATTCGGCCACGGAAATTTGAACAGCCGGCAAATGGCAGAGGAGAAAGTTCGCGACAGCGGGAGTGACTTCAAACCCCAGGCGCCTGAGACCACAATCGAGTTCGTCGCGATAGCGGTGCGTTTCAGAATACCTTTGCTGATAGTAGCTTGAATCCTGCAGAGCGTTCACCGCTGCGACCTGCGCCGGAAGGCTCACCGCCCAGGGAGGTGTGATGCCGCGCAGTTCGTCGATCAAATGGCGCCCCCCGCACAAATACGCCGCGCGCAGCCCGCTCAGCGCATAGACTTTGGACATCGATTTACAGACGACGATGTTGCACGTCGCAGAGGCCAACTGTTCGAACGACTGCTCCGTGCCGACGTACTCGACGTACGTTTCATCAATCCAGACGCGAGTGCATACAGGCACATTGCGTAACACCTTGCGCAACTCGGAAGGAGCCACGTGCCGGCCGGTCGGACTGTTCGGATTTACCAGCAGCACGAGATCGAAATTCAATTTCAGTGCAGCGCTGAGCGCCTCGACGTTCACGTCGTAATCGTCTTCACGATGAAGACGGAATCGCGTGACCTGACAACCAATCACCTTTTCGAGCACGTGCGCATATTCGCCATAGGTTGGATCGAGCAGCAACACGCGGGATGATCTTGTCAGCCATTGCCGCAGCGCCAGGAAGATCAAGTCAGACGAGCCGCCGCCGGGCACCAGGCATCGTTCATCCAGGCCGCGCGCTTCTGCGATCACGCGGAGCATGCCTGCACAACCCGCCGGAGGCGACGTGCGCGTGAGCCATGACAAATGTTCCTGCAATGCACCGATAACGCGCGGAGAGGGAGGGAACCACGCGTCGAGCACGTCGGCATTGATGATGTCGCGCCGCTTCCAGAGAGTGTCGAACTCTTCGCCAATTGCCTCAAAAAATGCACCGCCATGAAAGCATGGCACGGCCGGTCGCAGTGCAAACGGCAGTTGCCAGTTTACCTCGCGCTCAGCTCGGGCCAGCCACCATGGATTCACACGTGCCCGCAACTGCTCCGTCGTGGCGCTCATCAGGTGGAACGTCACCGCTCCCGATTGCAGGTCCCGACCCGATGTCTCGAATCCGACCTTGCGATAAACCGGCATGACTTCATGGCGTCCGATACCAATGATCCGCGTTCCGCCGTTCGCTTCCACATACCGCAATGCGCCGTACATGAGCAGCGTCGCCACCAGAGTGCCGCGATAGCGTGGGCACACGGTGAGTAAACGTGCTTCAAAGAGTTCCGCATTTCGCTTCAGCGGCAGTTCATCGTGCGTAACGTGCTTTTCGACGGAAAACAACGGTGCCGTCGGCGGTGTGAGGCTGATAAAGCCCGCCAATTCATGGCCCACGTGCGCGACCAAATACACGTTCGCTTCATCAAGGGCATCCACGAGCGCGTGAACGTCGTTCGTCGTGTGTTGATGAAGTTCCTCAGCATATACTTCATGGCGCACGTGATAGATCGAGGCGCGATCCTCTTCGTTGGCAAGCCGCAGCGTGACGGAGTGCCCAGTCGGACGTCGTTGCTCAAATTCGATTTGCCGTTTCATAGTGTCCTTTGATTCGCTGAATCTTTGTTTGCGGCAGACCCTACGAGCGGCGGAGCGCGGGGCGGTAATTGATAAATCGCCCAGCGCAATTGACAGCGGCAATGCGAGACAAAACTAGGTGGGGCAAACCCAACGATTACAGAAGGCGCGCCTGATCCGCGCCAGCGGGTTTCAGGGCGAGCTTTTTGTAACTGAGTTCGGTGGCGACGCGCCCTTGTGGGGTGCGTTTGAGGTAGCCCTCCATAATCAAGTATGGCTCATAGACTTCTTCAATGGTGTCCGGCTCCTCACCGACGGCCACGGCCAGCGAACTGACGCCAACCGGACCGCCGCCGAATTTCGTGATGACGGCTTCGAGAATTCTCTTGTCCATGTCGTCGAGGCCATTCTCGTCGATCTCGAGCATCGCGAGCGCACGGTCGGCAATGTCGGAAGTGATGTGGCCGTCGCCGCGCACCTGGGCGTAGTCACGCACGCGCCGCAGCAGGTTATTCGTAATGCGCGGTGTGCCGCGGCTGCGCCGCGCAATCTGCGTCGCGCCGTGCTCGTCAATCTCGATGTGGAGCAAGCCCGCGGAACGAATCACAATCTGCCGGAGTTGATCAGCGTGATAGTAATCAAGGCGCTCGCGCACCGGGAAGCGCGTGAGCAACGGCGCCGTGAGCAGCCCGCTGCGGGTCGTGGCGCCGATCAACGTGAAGCGCGGCAGGCTGAGCCGCACGCTGCGCGCATTCGGTCCCTGGTCGATGATAATGTCGAGTTTGAAATCCTCCATCGCGGGATAGAGATACTCCTCGATCGTTTTCTGCAAACGATGGATTTCGTCGATGAACAGCACGTCGCCCTCTTCCAGGTTCGTCAGCAGTCCCGCGAGATCGCCGGCCTTCTCGATGGTGGGACCGCTGGTACACTTGAGGCTCGTGCCCATCGATTTGGCAATGATGTGCGCGAGCGTGGTCTTGCCTAGGCCGGGCGGGCCGCTGAGCAGAACATGATCGAGTGCTTCGCTCCGTTGCTTCGCCGCCTGCACGGCAATTTCGATCCGTTCCTTGACCTTCGGCTGCCCGGTGAACTCCTCAAAGCCCGAGGGCCGCAGCGTCATTTCGAGCGCGGCATCAGGTTTCGTGAGAACGTCGGAAATCACTCGTTCGGCCATCGCACCGAGGATGCGGGAACGATGAAACGAGCGGCAAGTGGAAAGGCGCGTTGCGCGCCGGCGCGAAAACAAGAAAAGCCCGGGCGGTGTGCCCGGGCTTGGCGTGAATGATTCGCGCTCAGATTGTGTGCCCTGAAACGTCGCAGGTCGGTTTGCTGTCCATGGCGTTCAGTTCGTAAGTGCCGTTGGCGGGACATTCCGGTTTCGCCCGGATGTAGAGCGTAGCCCCGAACAGGTCCGAGTCGTTAGGTGTGACGCTCGACGACTGGCGGGTTTCCAGAGCCCAGGTGGCCTTGGCGTAAAAAATCTGGCGAAGATTTTCGATACAAGCGTTTTTTTGGCTAAGGGCCCGCGCTTTGACGAAGTTGGGAATGGCGATGGCGGCGAGCAATCCAATGATTGTCACCACGATCATGATCTCCACCAGCGTAAAGCCGCCCCGACGGGAGGTTTCGATTCGCATACGTTTGCCTTTCTTCTGACTAGCGGCGTGAACTCAACGCAGGCGGTTAAGAATAATGACTAGTTCACATTGATTGCCTGGCGCCGACCGCTGGATTGGTTCAGCACTGCGAGTGCCACGTGTCGCCAGGGCGGGGTTGCGCTCAATTCCTGAGCAAAATATAATGGAGCTGTCTTGCGTTGAGTCAGTGACTCCGGATTTCGCGACAGTCGTCCGGGCTGCCTTAAGGTGCAGCCACGGCCCTCGCCACAGCGTTGCTCGCCGGAGCATGCAATCCCACCGCTTCCGCAGCGAGCGTCCCGAGGGTGCGCTGCAATGGCAAGACGTTGCCTTTGCCGTCCGGGTGAACACGGTTGGTGAGCAGAATCCAAAACGTGTTGGAGAACGGATCGATCCAGACGGAGGTGCCGGTGAACCCGGTATGGCCATAGGAGCCGATCGGGAAGATGTTTCCGCGCGGCCGGCTGTAACCGGAATCGATGTCCCAGCCGAAGCCGCGTTTGGCCGGAACGGTCGCGGGTGATTGGATGGATGTCATGGCCACGACCGTCTCAGGACGGAGCACTCGCACGCCATCCAGTTCACCCTTGTTCAACATCATCCTGGCAAAACGGGCTAGATCAGCGGCCGTGGTGAACAATCCTGCGTGACCGGCGACGCCACCCATCCGGCGCGCCGTGGGATCATGCACAACGCCGCGCAACATGTTGGTTCCATCACGCTCCGTCGGCGCGATGCGCGCCTGGTCGGCGCTCCACGGCAAGTAACGTGTGTCGTTCATCTTGAGCGGACGATAAATCTCTTCGCGCACAAATCTCTCCAAAGGACGCTCGGCCACTCGCTGCACAATTTCACCGAGCAAAATAAAATTGATGTCGCTGTAGATGAATCGGCTGCCCGGCGCGTTCGTAACCTGGTCCTGACACGCGATCATAATCGCCGATTGCGTTCCATCAGGCTTTTTGTTCAGACCCGGCCTCAAGCCTGATGTGTGAGTGAGCAACTGCCGCACGGTAATCGCATCTTTGCCGAAGCGTCGGAATTCACCGATGTATTTTTGCACGGGCGCATCCAGGTCGAGGGAACCGCGCTCGGCCAACAGCATTACGGCCGGCGCCGTTGCGACGACCTTCGTCAGCGAGGCGGCGTCGAAGATCGTGTCTTCGGTCATCGGCTCTGCGAAAGGCTCAATGGCACGTTCCCCAAATGCTTTGTGATAGACCGCGCCCTCGCGCTCGATCCACAACACCGCGCCTGGCATCTGATGGTCCGCGAGCGATTGTTCGATCGCCGCTTCCATCGCCGCTAGCTTGTCTTGCCGAAACGACAACGATGATGATGGGGGCGGCGTGGTCTTGCACCCTGGCCCGGACAACGCGGCCATGGTCACAGCAAGGCAAAAGCTCAGTTGGCGCATACTCATCAAGTGCGGGAAAGTAGCAGCGAGGGCGGCGATGACAATGCGCAACGTGGTCAGCGCGCGAAAATCTGCCGCACGATGTCTTCGATCGGCACCTCCTGAATGTCGATATCGCTCACCGGCAGTTCATCCAGCAGCGCTTTGCACACGGGGATCACGCGATCACGCTTCACTTTCAGCTTCACGGACGCCGCCGTGTGTTCGACCACTTCGCCGAATCGTTCCAACCCTTCGCCCGGGCAGCTTTGCCCGACCGCGCACTGAATCGTGATCAACTTGAAATCAGCGAAACGATCGAGCACGTCGCTCAACTCCCCGTCGAAGAACAGCGCCCCGCGGTCGATGATGATGACGCGGCGGCACAGCGCCTCGATGTCCGCCATGTAGTGGCTGGTGAGCAGAATCGTCGTGCCGCGCTTTGTGTTGTACTCGCGGAGGAATTCGCGCACGGTCTTCTGGGAAATGACATCGAGGCCGATGGTGGGCTCATCGAGAAACAACACTTTGGGCTGGTGCAGCAGGGCGGCGATCAGTTCCATTTTCATGCGCTCGCCAAGCGAAAGCTCGCGCACCATGACGTTCAATTTATCCCGCACCCGCAGCAGTTCCGTCAGTTCATCGACGGTGCGCCGAAACGAAGTGGCGTCGATGCCGTAAATTTTTGCGTTCAGTTCCAGCGACTCACGCGCGGGCAGATCCCACCACAACTGATTTTTCTGCCCGAGCAACAACGCGAACTGGCGGCGATACCCATCTTCGCGCTTCCACGGCACGTGGCCGAGCACCCGGGCGGCACCGCTCGTTGGATAAAGCAACCCGGCCAGCATCTTCAGCGTCGTCGTCTTGCCGGCCCCGTTGGCGCCCAGAAAGCCCACCAGTTCGCCGGACTCGATCGCGAACGTCACGTCGCGCACTGCCGTCGTGTGCTCGAACCGCCGTGAGACGAGACCGCGCAACGCACCGGCGAAGCCCGGTTCCTTCTTGTAGGTGCGGAATGTCTTGGTCAGACCCTGAACTTCAATCGCCGCCATGCGCAGGAAGTTGAAGGCGGCGGGTTGGCCGTTGCAAGTCTTCGGGGGGCAGGTTACAGGCACGCCCCCTTCGGCTTTCAACCACAAAGCCGATTTAGCGCAGCAACTGCTTCTCCAGAAAACTCACCGTCTGCCGCACGTTCGCGTCCACTTCCATCCGATCTTTCACGAGCCGATAAGCGTGGAGCACGGTGCCGTGATCGCGGCCGCCGAAGGCTTCGCCGATGACGTTCAACGAACTGTCTGTAAGCTGCCGCGCCAGGTACATCGCGATCTGACGCGGAAACGCGATGTTCTCCGGGCGGCGGCGGCTGGTCATGTCTGCAATGCGAATGTCGAAATGCTCCGCCACTTTTTTCTGAATCGCGTCGATCGTGATCGTGTGCCGGCCCTCTTCCTGCAGCAATTCGCGCAACAATGCCTCCACGCGATCCACCGAAAGGACCGTGTTCGTCAGCGAAGCATAGCAGGTGACGCGCGTGAGCGCGCCTTCGAGCCGGCGGATGTTCGTGCGAATGCGCTGGGCGATGAAGTTCAGGACTTCATCGGACAACTGCACGCCCATGGTCTTGGCCTTCTTGCGGAGAATGGCGAGACGCGTTTCAACATCGGGCGGCTGCAGGTCCGTGCAAAGCCCCCACTCGAAACGTGAGACGAGGCGCTGCTCCAATCCCTGGATTTCGTTGGCCGGCCGATCACATGTGAGCACGAGCTGCTTGTGCGCGTCGTGGAGGGCGTTGAATGTGTGAAAAAATTCTTCCTGAATGCGCTCCTTCCCGGAAAGAAACTGGATGTCGTCAATCAGCAGCACATCCGTCTGGCGATACTTGCGGCGAAAACGAACGAGCTGGTTGTTCTGAATCGCGTCGATGAATTCATTCGTGAATTTTTCCGAGGACACGTAAGCGACGCGCGCGTTTCTCTTGTGAGCAGCCACATGTTGCCCAATGGCGTGCAGCAAATGAGTCTTGCCCAGACCGACTCCGCCATAGAGGAACAAAGGATTGTAGGACTTGCCGGGAGTTTGCGCGACCGCCAGCGAGGCGCCATGAGCAAAGTGGTTGTTGGCCCCGACCACGAAAGTGTCGAATGTGTTACGCGGATTGAAGTGGAGTTCGCGCGTGACATTCGTCGCTCGCTCGACCAGTTCCGGTTCCGTTTTTGGTGTTACGCTGCGCATCGGGCTTTCGGTCCCGCTTGGTTGTTCTGAGTGGCCGACCTCGAGCCGCACTTTAATCGGCCGCCCCGAAGCGAGAATCGCCTTTTCCCGGATCAGATCGAGATAATTCTTCTCGAGCCATACTTCGCAAAAATCATTTTCGACTTCGAGCGTCAGGCAATCGCGTTCGAGGCCCTTTGGCCGAATGTTGGAGAACCACAGTTTGTACAGTTCTGGACTGACCAACGCCTGGATGGATTCCTGCACGGAACCCCAAACTTTTTGCGCGGTAGCTTGCATAAGAAATAAGAGTTTTTCGCCGTTTTATTCACCACAGGTTTAAGGCCGGACTTTAGCCTCACCCAAGGCATGTTTTCAGGCTGAGAATGGAAGGTTGAGAAAGGGTTCTCCGGCGAACACCAATGTTTACCGGCGCGCGGCGCGGGTCATCGTGCAAAAACCATTGAAAATAGGCCCTTTTCACGCACTTTTGCGGCGTCTCACTTGCCACGATTTTCAAATTGTTTTGGTGCATAAACAGTCCAGCGTTGCGTGGCAGTCTTCTATTGAAATGCCGATCCTGTGACCACAACAATGTATTAAACTCTGTTCGCAACTTATTCACAGGCGCTTTCACCCTGAAAACGCGGGCTGTTTTACTCGCCGGCGAGAAAAAAAGAGCGCCCCGTTGAGGGGCGCTCTTGTGAAAAAGTCGTAACGACTACACGTCGTAATAAAGAAAAAACTCGTAAGGATGCGGCCGCAGGCGCAGCGCGTCGTGCTCCTTGCGCTTGTGCTCCACCCACATTTCCAAAAAATCGCTCGTGAACACGTCGCCCTTGAGCAGGAAGTCGTGGTCCTTCTCCAGGTAATCCAGCGATTCGGCCAGGCTGCCCGGCATCTGTGGAATCTTTGCGTGTTCCTCGGGCGGCAGGTCGTAGAGATTCTTGTCCATCGGTTCGCCGGGATCGATCCGGTTCAGCACTCCATCCAGCCCCGCCATGAGCAACGCGCTGTAGCAAAGATAAGGATTGTCTGCCGGATCCGGCGGGCGGTATTCGATGCGCTTGGCCTTCGGCGATTCGCTGAAGGTCGGGATGCGAATGGCCGCCGAACGATTGCGCGCCGAGTAAGCGAGGTTCACCGGCGCTTCATAGCCCGGCACGAGCCGCTTGTAACTGTTCGTCGTCGGATTGCAAATGGCCGCCAGCGCCTTGGCGTGTTTCAAAATGCCGCCGATGTAATGGAGCGCCATCTTGCTCAAGCCTGCGTATTCCTTGCCCGCGAACAGCGGCTTGCCTTTGTTCCACAGCGACTGGTGCGTGTGCATTCCGGAACCGTTGTCGCCGTAGAGCGGCTTGGGCATGAACGTCACTGTCTTGCCATGCCGTCGCGCCACGTTCTTGATCACGTACTTGTAGAGCATCATGTTGTCCGCCGTCTTCACCAGCGTGTCAAAACGGAAATCGATTTCCGCCTGGCCTGCCGTCGCCACTTCATGGTGCTGGCGCTCGATCTGAATGCCCAACTGCTCCATGATCAAACACATCTCCGTGCGGATGTCCTGCTGTGTGTCCGTCGGCGCAACCGGGAAATAGCCTTCCTTGTGGCGAATCTTGTACCCGAGGTTCGGCATTTCATCGCGCCCCGTGTTCCATACCGCCTCTTCGGAATCGACGGAATAAAACGTGCCGTTGGGCTTATGATCGAACTGTACGTTGTCGAAAATGAAGAACTCCGCTTCCGGCCCGAACACCGCCGTGTCCGCCAGGCCCGTGCTCTTGAGATAATTCTCCGCCCGCTGCGAGATGCCCCGCGGGTCACGATTGTACGCTTCCTTCGTGCCCGTCTCGGCAATGGTGCATGTGACCGAGAGCGTGGGCACCGCGCAAAACGGATCGATGAAGGCCGTGGCCGGATCGGGCATCGCCAGCATGTCGGAAGCTTCGATGCTTTTCCAACCGCGAATCGACGAGCCGTCGAAACCGAAGCCGTCCGCAAAAACTTCCTCGGTCAGTTCAGAGATGGGCACGCTGAAGTGCTGCCACGTGCCAAACGTATCGACGAACTTCACATCGACCATCCGGGCGCCTTGTTTCTTCGCGTCAGCAATGACGCTCTTGGGAGTGTTCTGCTTGGGTTGCTCAGCCATAGTTTTGGGTGCTTTGGTGTTTGAGTCGGACCAGATCCTGGCGCAGCATGCGGCTGCCCAGGAAAAATCTAAACGGCGCGCTCGCCTCTTTCTTCCGTGCG
>Ga0184628_10001691_pt1 | contig 10847 bp, 14 predicted proteins | sample PLM4_5_b1_FD_133149 | JGI IMG/M metagenome (GOLD analysis project Ga0184628, IMG submission 133149) | Groundwater sediment microbial communities from an aquifer in East River, Colorado, USA - PLM4_5_b1 | ecosystem: Environmental > Terrestrial > Soil > Riparian zone | place: USA: East River...
AGCATATCGACGATCTCCTTTGACGTGCCGGCCGGCGCCAGCAGTCCGTAATGCAGCACGGCTTCAAAACCGGGCAGCCCGGACTCGTCGAAGGTCGGCACATCCGGCAGCAGCGAAAATCGCTTCTTGCTGGTCACCGCAATCGCGCGCAGCTTCCCGGCCTGGATATTGCCGAGCGCCGGCGGCAGCACGCTGAAGGCGACCGGCACATGGTTGCCGAGCAGGTCGTTGATGACCGGCGCGCTGCCCTTGTAGGGAATGATCGCCATGTCGATGCCGGCTTCCGACTTGAACAACTCGGCGCACATATAGCCGCCGGTGCCGACCGCCGAAGAGCCGAGATTAAGCTTGCCCGGCTGTTTCTTCGCGAGCGCAATGACGTCGGCCACCGACTTCGCCGGGAACGAGGGGCTGGCCAGCAGCGCCACCGGCATTGAAGCGATCAGCCCGATCGGCGCGAAGTCCTTGCGCGGGTCGAGTTTGAGATTGACGTAGAGGCTGGGGTTGATCGAGATCGTGCCGGTGTGGCCCAGCATCAGCGTGTAGCCGTCGGGTGCGGCCTGCGCCACGATGCGGGTGCCGATGGTGCCGCCACCGCCCGCCTTGTTCTCGACGATCACTTGCTGCTTCAGCGATTCCGTCAGCTTGGCTGCCACCACGCGCGCCATGGCATCGACGCCGCCGCCGGGCGGATAGGGCACGATCAGCGTTATGGCACGGCTCGGATAACCGGCGGCACCGGCGCCGCCAATAAAGGCAAGCAGACAGACAAACACGCCAATAACGGCGCTGACGAACGGGCGCATGAACTTCCTCCCAGGCCGCGATCCGGCCGCTCTTGGTTGCGGCTATTATGAATTAATTTCGTTGGGACCGGAAATGTAAAACCGCCGCCTCGCGGAATCGAAGTCGGATGTATCCAATTTCGATCATTCCAAAAAATTAGCCGAACTCAGGCATGCCCAAGTTCGGCGATGAGCCGGCGGTTGAATCTCTAGGATTATTCTGAGCCTCGAAACGGATCAGTGCACGCTGGCGTGCCCGTTGTGTCTCAGACGTTCGATCTCGTCCTTCACCAGCAACTTTTTTCGCTTAAGTTCTACGACTTTCAGGTCATCGACCGCGGGGTGGGTCAGGCAATCGTTGATTTCTTCTTCAAGTGCCTGATGCTTTTTCTCAAGTTCCGCAAGGTGCGATTGCATCGACATGCAGCCTGTCTCCTCAATCAGTGGCTCCCTGACGAGCTAAGTCTAGCTCAGACTCAATACAAGGGCGACGTTACACCCGGCATCGCGCCGCAGCAAACCATCGCGAAACCCTTGATTGGCGGCGGCTTTTCCAGCAGCTTGAACGCCCTTGTGGAAAACGTGATATTTATCGGGCTTAGGCCGAGCCCGATAACGGGGCACCAAGCAAACCAGCGGTGGCAATGACCGACGAGGACGAACGCGCGCTGCGGGAGCAGTTGGCGCGCCTGCAGCAGGAGCATCGCGATCTCGATGCGGCGATCGCGGCCTTGGCCATGTCGCCCGCCTCCGACCTGATCCAGGTCCAGCGCCTGAAAAAGCGCAAACTGGTGCTGCGCGACAAGATTCGCCAGATCGAGGACCAGCTTACGCCGGATATTATTGCGTAGGTATCTTCTTCCGCTCTTCCGATCTGGGAGAGAGCCGGTTACGCCATTCTCTCTTTCTTGCGCGCATACATCGCCTTGTCCGCCGCGTCCATGACCGCGTCCGGTGTCGTCTGGCCTGAAAGCGGCACGATACCGGCGCTGGCGCCGACCGACAGCAGCGCCGGACCATGTGCGACGTTGATCTGCTCGATGACCCTCTCCAGATCCCGCGCCTTGATCGCCGCCTGTGCCTCGTCGGCGTTCCACAACAGCACGGCGAATTCGTCGCCGCCGAACCGCGCCACCACGTCGGAGGCGCGCACATTGCTGGCGAGCCGGACCGCCACGGCCTTGAGCAGCGCATCGCCGGCGGCGTGACCGTGGCGGTCGTTGACCGCCTTGAAGCCGTCGAGATCGATGAACACCAGTACCGCCGCGGTGGCGTAGCGCTTCACATAGGCGAGCGAGCGCGTCAGCTCGCGCTCAAAACCGCGACGGTTGAGAATTTCGAGCAACGGATCGACATCGGCGCGCGCCTCCAGTTCGGCGATCTTCCACTCCGCCTCGATCAGTTTCAATTTGAGGCGCTCGATCTCCGACCGCAGCTGCGCTGCGGGACCGAGCGGCCCGTCGGTTTTCGGCTCTTCAGGAATATCCACGGTCACGTCCGGTCCTTTGCGAATCTCTTGCTCTTTAAGTAACAGCATCCCGTGTCTCCGTCCCAGCGGGGCCGCAGCCAGTTATCCGGCGCTTCCTCCCGTCGGCAGCGTCGCACCTGAATTAAAACTGAATTGTATTGACCGTCCGGTTTTCGATCTCGCCGCGCACATGGGCGTACAGGCGCGGGTTGCGGGCGGACAGAATCTGCAAGGCGGCAAGCACCGCGTTGGCAGGCTCAAGAACCGTCATGACCGGAACCGCACTCGGCGCCCGCAACGACGACCAGAGATCATCGGGAAACTCCTTGACGCTCGCCGGTACCGTGATGACGGGCACGGTCGACATGGCCGACAGCGTGGGACCTGCGCCGTTCGAGCGGCCGATATAGGCAATCACGACGGTATCCGGAATCTCCTGCACCATACGATGGAAAATCCCGGCGGCGTTAACCGGCTCCTTGTGCACCGAGCAGGTCACCACGGTCATTAAGTCCTTCAGTTCACCGAGCGCCTGCGAAAAAACATCCGGATTGTCCTTTTCCGAGCCGCGCCAAAGAATGATGCGCTGGCGGGGCACGTGGAAACGGCTGGTGACGTCCGCGACGTGGCGGTACTTGGCGGCGACGTCGTCGAGCGCGCCGCCGTCGCGATAGACCTGCTTGTCGACATAGGCGCCACCCTCGAGCACGCGCCAGGAATCGTTGTCGATCACATCCGCGAGCAGCAGGGTCCCTTTGGAATCAAATCCAAACTCGATCTTGAGATCGACCAGCGTTCCGCCTTCAAGCTGCCAGGCTTTCTCGAGCACCAGGAAGGCCTGACGAGCGATGCGCCGCATCTCGGGAAAGAATTTCCACTCGTCGGCGCGGCCAAACACATCCGAGGCCTTGAGGACCAGAAACGGCTCCTGCCCCTGCAAGGGCTTGGCCGGGTTGAACAGCTTTATCTGTTTGCCATCCTCCGCGAACTGCATGAACGGATCGTCGGCAACCAGCGGCTTGCCCTTCCAGTTCTTGTCCTTGGTCTTGAGGTAGAACTCGACGATCGCCTGCGGAAACAGCTGTCCCTTGGCGAGGTGCGGATTGCGCTTCAAATAAGAGCCGTGCGCTTCGCGCCGCACCACCACCTCATAGGGGAGCATCTCGCACTTCGGCGCGGTGAACGAAATCGCACTATCTTGCTCGACGAAGGCGACCGGCAGGCCGCAGGCCTTCAGCAGACGGAACACATTGCACGTGGTCGCGGTGGCGAGCCGCCCCTTGTCCGGGATGATGTCGTGTTTTGCGCCGTCGCCGGCCGTGATGTCGTCCTTGGCAACAACAGCCGCCAGATCGGACCTGCCTTTGACCAGATGGATCTTCTTGGTCTTGCCCTCGGTAACCAGAGCGCCAAGAGGTTGCTTCATAGCAATGCGTTCCGATATCTGAGCGTCCACAGAATGATCCCATTTCAGGAAGACGGGAGAAATAACCCTTAGACACCATACTATCCAGGGGCCGTTGGAGCCAAATTGCGCTGTGGGTAGCGGCGACCACGGCGCCTACTAACCCCCTCGTCCCGTATGGAAAACGGCCATTGACGGGGCTTATTGGCCGGCGCGCAATGGACTCTTAATGCCATTTCTGCTAGAGCCGCCCGACTCAAAGGCCTCGCCTTTGCGGGCTTTTTGAGGAAAACCCGTCCGAGCCACAACAAAGGAGCATGCGTGCAAGTTCTCGTTCGCGACAACAATGTCGATCAGGCCCTCAAGGCGCTGAAGAAGAAGATGCAGCGTGAGGGCATTTTCCGCGAGATGAAGCTCCGCGGCCATTACGAAAAACCATCGGAAAAGAAGGCGCGGGAAAAGGCGGAAGCGATCCGCCGGGCCCGCAAGCTCGCGCGCAAGAAGATGCAGCGCGAAGGACTGTTGCCGATGAAGCCGCGCATCGTTCCCGGCGCCGGCGGTCCTGGCGGCCCGGGTGCAGGCGGCCCTGGTGGCGGCCGCGGCCGCGGCGGCCCGCCACGTTTCTAAGCCGACACTTTCACGAAACGGGTTTCGACGAATTTGTGGCGCGGGCCTTAAGACGCCCGCGCTATTGCTTTTCGGGAGACCCGAAAGCCGCCGGCAATATGCAACTTGACCATGCGTTTACCGTGGCTAGACAACTCCCGCACGCGGACCATAATCGATCATCATTCGAGTCTCGGTGCAGCTACCGCGCCGGAGATTTCGGGCGCTGCGGCGGCGGATCGCGGTCTGGATGCAAACCATGCGTGTCTTTGTATCGTTCCCGGAACACGTCATCGAGTGCGTTAAGCGCTTTCTCAAGCGCCGGCACTTCGCTGATTTCGTGAGGCGACAGTATGGCCCGTACATCGATGGCGACCGCGGCAAGCCGCAAGATCGCAAGTTCGGCATTGCGCCGAGCCAGCGGCACGCCGCCGTTAGAGATAGGCCTTTTAGCCATAACGTTTCTCCCCTTGCTGCGATAGGAGCGCGCGGTGACGAACAGTCTTCTCCTCGAGCGTCTTCAGGCGGTCCACGACGAGTTGGAAACCGCTCCTGTTATCGGTTCGGAAGAATTCATGCTGCTGGCGCTGGCCATCAGCCGGACGACCACGCGCGCGGCATTCGCCGAATTGATTGCGGCTTCGCGGGCCGGAAAGACCGATGTCGATTTGGTGGCAAGCGTCCCGCTGGCAGTCGGTTTCCTGCTCAATTGCGTGCTGAACGCCTGCGGCTGCGACGGCAACGCCGGTGTCGCGGACAGACTGTTCGACAAAATCCGAACCGTGGTTCGTGAACTCGGCGATGGCGCGCACCAGCATTTGTCGGTATCCCCAATTTCCTGCCATTGAAGTTCAGCCTGCCCGCCGCAACGCGCGGTCGGGCAATCCCAGGACAGGGGCATTCAGCCCGTTCCAGACAAGCACTGGACGGTCGACCGCGCGCTTACGGCACGTCTCGCGCCAGGCTTCTTCGGTCACATTGGCGGCGATGCCGATGCAATTCATGCCGTTGATGTCGACGGGGACGCCGAGCGGGCGCGGGTTCCATCCCATCTCCTGAAAGCGCGGCAGCCACCACGTTTCCATCACGATGGTGAATTGGCGCAAGCTCTCGATCAGGCCGAACTCCATGGTCCCGGCCATAATGATGGACTCGATGCGCGGCTGAATCTGCTCGCCCCGCCGGTCGCGAACGACGAACACGCGCGACAATTCGTAGACATCCGGGCTGCGCACCAGGCCGCGCATGGCGAGGAAGGGAAACAGATCGCTCATCAAATTCGGCTTGGAAGTCGGCACCAGACGGTGCGAGCCGACGACCCGCGGGCCTTCGATGGCCATCAGATAAATCGTGCTCGGCGTATCGAACTGATCGATCTCGCGGCCATCGGGCCTGGCAAGCTGGGTCCAGCGCCGCTCCTCAACGTAGATTTGATGACGAAGGCGGAAATACTCTTCGAGCGCGTCCTCATAAAGGTGGCGATTCGCGTACGTAATGACGTGTAGGTCGGCGATCGTTCGGTCCCTTGTGGCTATGCCGCGGGACACACGATGGCCGGGTCGCAAGGTGCTGCGACATTGTCACAAGAGACAATTTACGGAGCTTGGTCAGAACTTACGGAGTCTAGAGCGTGATTTCGCCTGCCCGCAGCGCGCGGACGATGGTCGAGACGCGGTTGACCGCGTTGAGTTTTCGCGCCGCATTCTGCATGTGCGCGTGAGCCGTGCGGCGGCTGATATGCAGGATCATACTGATTTCCCAATCGGTCTTGCCGGCCGCAGCCCAGCGCAAGACTTCGCGTTCGCGTTCGGTCAGCAGACGGTTCAATTTTGGCGGCGCCGGCCGCAACAATCCGCGCGCCCTGTGATGCGCGTAGAGCGCCATCAGATGCATCGCGGCACGCACACCGCGCCCCAGGTCAGGGCACTCGCCCGCGATACTGACGGCGGCCCCGGAGCCGTCGCCATAATGGATCGGAACACAGAATCCTTGCGCCATGCGGAAGTCTTTGGCCCGGCGCATCACCGTCTGCGCCTTCGGTTCGCGCTCGGCATCGTAAGGCGCGTCACTCCAATCGAACGGCTCCACGGTGTGCAGGCAATGCCGCTCAACCGGGTCGTCCTTGGCCATATTGTCGCGCAGATAAATCGACAGCCATTCCGCCGGCCAGCCATTGGCGATGATACGATTGCGGAATTCCGTATGACTGTCGGGAAGGCCGCACATCACATAGGCGTTGAACCCGGCTTGAGCGATGGACGTCTTGAAAAGACTGGTGACGGCGTCCGTGGACGTGGCGGAGTCGACCGCGTCCACGAATTCCATGGCACGGATTCCCCAGTGCTGATCGTCCTGCTCCAGCGCAGGCATCTGTCGCCCCCGTACAGATTGCGCGTACCTCGTTAGCGGCGCGCGGGCATATGAACGCAACAACCATGGAGAATATCAAGAGCTTTTTGTCCGCATAACGTGCGTATATGGCCGATAATTGCTGCTTGAGTATCAGCCTAGCGTTGGCCTTACTCACCTTGCTTGCTCTTCTTTGGTGGGACGCGGCCGACGGCGGCGGAGACTATTTCCAGCAGAACTTGACGTCAGCGTCGCTGCGCTTGCGGGTCGCGTAAAAAGCTTCAACGTTCTTGGCGTCGTCGAAATAGGCGCGCTCCTTGGCGGCGCGCTCCTTGGCATTGGCAACCGCGCGCTTTGCGTTCTCGGCCCGGTCGCCGGGCAAGGCCGGCGCCCGCGCCATGAACATCACCTCATAGGGATTGCTCTCGACCCAGGCGAGCGCCTTGGCATGCAGCTCTTGCTGTTTGGCGAGATCGCAGAAGGCGTAACCGTTGATGACGGGGCCGGCCAGCGTGGCGAAGCTGCGCACGGCATCATCGGCCTGCGCGAGCTGTTGCGTTTTCACGTCGAGCACATCCGACATCACGATATAGCGCTCCTTGGCGGCGTAGAACCAGAACACCGCCTCGTCGCGCATGCCGACGTCGTAGAACCGGATCGCCAGCACCATCATGGTCATGGGCGTGACCAGCGCCGGTTTGACCGCGATCAAATCGCGCGCCGCCAGGATATCCTCGCGCTTGGCCGAGCTGAGCAGGTCATTGTATTGCTTGCCGACGCCCACCTGCGGGCGCCCATCCGGCGTCTGCGCCGAACGGTAAAATGGCTCGACATAGATGCCGATGTGGCGGACCGGCTCGGCCGCGAAGGCGCATAGCGGCGCCAGCAGCAAGACGGCGATAATTGCAGATCGCATGATGGACATCGGCGACCGCTCCATTGAATTCCGATCTTAGGTCGCCGCGGCGCGTGGCTCAATCGGATGTCGAGCCAAGCGCTGCGAGAAATTCCTTCACCGCCTTCGCCGCGCCATGGTCGTCGAGATCCGCATGCTCGCCGGCGGGAAAGCGCACCATGCGCTTGGGCTCACGTGCGAGCGCAAACAGCTTTTCGCCGAAGCGGATCGGCACCACGCGGTCGCGCTCGCCGTGTAGCACCAGGATCGGCGCCGAGATTTTCGCGATGTGCAGGTCGGAGCGGAACGGGTCTTTCATGAACCAGCGCACGGGCACGAACGGATAGGCGGAGGCGCCGACATCGGCGGCCGAGGAGAACGGTGCATCGAGCATCACGCCGCCGACGGCGCGTTCGGCGGCAAGCGCAATGGCGACCGCGGTGCCGAGCGATTCGCCCCACAGCACCATGCGCTTGGCCGGATAGCGGGCGGCGGCGAAGTCATAGGCCGCGAGCGCGTCGCGGATCAGCCCGTCTTCGGTCGGCGTGCCAGTGGAGCCGCCATAGCCGCGATAGGATAGCGCCAGCAGGCCGGTGCCGTCGGCGGTCAGCCAGGCAAAACGTTCGGCGCGCAAGTTCGAGGCGCCGGCATTGCCCTGAAAATACAGCACCACTGGTTTGCCGCCGCGCGGCGACACGTGCCAGGCAATCAACCGCTCGCCGTCGGCGCTGGTCAGCGTCACTTCGGTGGCCTGCGGCAGACCGGCGGCGGCCGGGGCGTAGCGCGTGGCGTCGGGGAAATACATCAGCGAACGCTGGAATAGATACATCAGCGCCAGCAAGGCGCCATAACCGGCAAGCACCACGATCAGAAACCATTTCAAGGTCGTCATGGCCGAGGTGTTCCCACGCAAGACGCTTGGCCTCGAAACGCTTGGCCTCGCCGCCAACTGGCGATATGACAGATCTATGGCACAAAATTTCCTGTCTCACGACGACCTCGTCATCGTGGTGCGGCTGCTGGTCGCGCTCTCGATCGGTGGATTGATCGGGCTTGAGCGCAGCCTGCATGGCCGGCCGGCCGGCTTTCGTACCCACTCGCTGGTATGCCTCGCCTCCGCGCTGCTGATGCTGGTCTCCGTCTATCAGATGCACTGGATGACCGAGGTGCCGCTCGACACCATCCGCGCCGACCCCACCCGCATGGCGCAGGGCATCATGACCGGCATCGGCTTCCTCGGCGCCGGTGTGATCTTCAAGGAAGGCCTGAATGTGCGCGGGCTCACCACCGCGGCGTCGATCTGGATCACGTCGGCGATCGGCATTCTGGTCGGCATCGGCTTCTATTTCCCGGCCATACTGGGCGCAATCATCACCGTCGCGGTGCTGCACGTTTTTCGAAGAATCGAAAGCATGCTGCCGTCGGAATATTACGCCCATCATGTTCTCAGCTTCGACCGCAAATCGGCGATGAGCGAGGATGTCGTGCGCAACCTGATCAGCAAACACGGGTTTTCTCTCTCCAACCTGTCGTCGCGCCTGTCCGAGGGCGGCAAATTATTCGAGTATCGCATGACCATCAGCAGCCGCGATCAGCGCGCGGTCGATGCGCTTTCGAAACATCTGCGCGGTTTGCCGCAGGTAAAAGAATTCCGCATAACGCCGGTCGGCGATTAGAGCGGATGCAATTTAGCGCGCCAGGATGAGCCAATCCATCGCGATCCGCCCCGCCATCGATAACGACGACGACGCCATCTGGGCCATCCTGGAGCCGGTCTTCCGCGCCGGCGAGACCTATCCGATCCCACGCGATATTTCCCGCGCCGATGCGCTGGCCTATTGGCGCGCGGGCGAACACACGGTGTTCGTCGCCGAGGCCGGCGGCCGAATTGTCGGCACCTACTATCTGCGCGCCAATAATCGCGGCGGCGGCGCGCATGTGGCAAATTGCGGCTACATGGTCGCGCCCGCGGCAAGCGGCCGCGGCGTTGCGCGGGCGATGTGCGCGCATTCGCTCGCCCAAGCGCGCGAGCGCGGCTTTACCGCCATGCAGTTCAATTTCGTGATCGCGTCGAACGAGCGCGCCGTGCGCCTTTGGCAGGCCAGCGGGTTCGAGATCGTCGGCACCTTGCCCGCAGCGTTCCAGCATCCCCGGCTGGGCGCTGTCGATACCTATGTGATGCACCGTACCCTGTGAATTCGTCGCGTACGGTTTTCGATTCATTAATCATGACGCCGCTTCATTAATCATAACGTCGGCGCTTCGGTTTTCCCGGCAGTGCGATTAGGCGCGCATGCGGCACATAAAACGCGCGAAAAATCGCCGTCAGGTCACGACCCTTCGGTCATTAACAGTTTGAAGACCACAATTCCTAACCAAGCGAAGACCACAATTCCTTACCCAGCCTTATACCGGACGCGTCATTGATGCAGGACACACGGTCCTGTCGCCCATGTTTGACACCATCATTCTGCTGACCGGACCGACGGAACAGCCCGTCTTGAGCGCCGTTCTGGTACGTCACAATCCCCGACTGACCGTTTGCTCCGCGATGACCTTGGCGGAGCTGCAATCGATCGAGCCGCGTCTGCTCCGGCGCGCACGGTTGATCGGATTTTCGACTGGCGTTGTAGTTCCGGCGCAAATTCTCAAGACGCTCGGCTACGGCGCATACAATTTTCACCCCGGTCCGCCGCGCTATCCGGGACGAACCCCCTCGCATTTCGCAATCTACGACCGAGTAACGGAGTTCGGCGCCACCGCCCACATCATGGTCGAGCGGGTCGACGCCGGGCCGATCGTCGGCGTCGAACTGTTCGCCATTCCGCCAGGCACGTCCGTCCTGAAGCTGCACGAGTTGGCCTACGAGTATATGGTGCGCCTATTCTGGCGCCTCGCCAACGATCTGGCGACGCAAGCCGGGCCGCTGCCGGAATTGCCGCTACGGTGGTGCGGCCAAAAGAGCTCGGTGCGCCTCTACGCGAGCATGTGCGATATCCCTGCCGCGATTTCAAAGGATGACTTGGACCGCCGCATCGCGGCGTTCGGTTGTGGTCATCTCGGTTTCGATCCGACCATTATCCTGCATGGCCACCGGTTCCGTTATGTTGGCGCTGGCGAGCCCGCGACGACCGAAGCGCCCGGCCTCGTCCCCGGTCACCCGGTAACCGAAGCGGCCGAATAATACATTTGATGTTGCAGAAAGGGTGTGAGCGCAGCAGATGCCGCCGCTCACATCGCCACTCACATCGCCTTGACGATATTTTCGGTCATTTTTTTGGCATCACCGAGCAGCATCATGGTGTTGTCGCGGTAGAACAGCGGGTTGTCGATGCCGGC
>Ga0184628_10001693_pt1 | contig 10840 bp, 19 predicted proteins | sample PLM4_5_b1_FD_133149 | JGI IMG/M metagenome (GOLD analysis project Ga0184628, IMG submission 133149) | Groundwater sediment microbial communities from an aquifer in East River, Colorado, USA - PLM4_5_b1 | ecosystem: Environmental > Terrestrial > Soil > Riparian zone | place: USA: East River...
AGATGTCAGCGAACGCGAGGTTGACCGTGGCCACGTTGACCACGCCATCAAGCTGACCGACTTCGCCCGCTGCCGTCCTGAAGAATCGGAAGTTGATGTAGTTGCCCTCGGCTTCGATGGAGTTGTCGAACTCATCGAACGCAGACTCGAACGCATCCTCGTCGCCGGTCGCGGTTGCCTCGATGGCCTGGTTGTCGACCTTGGCGATCCGATAGTGCGACTTCCGGGTGACGTTGAAGTTCTTGTAGCTGGACGTGTTGTTCTGCGCGTTGGTGACCGCGACGCTGAATGTCGACGATCCGCCACCGGGCAATGCGGTCATGATGGGCTGCACCCATTCGCGACCGCCTACGTTGGTCTTCTTCTGCGACTTGGCGAGCATGCCGGTCGCCTTGTTCTTCTGCATCGCCATCCGAGCGATCTCGAACGGGCTGTAATGCTCTTTGACGACTGGATCGAGTACGGAGAGGTCAGTGACTGCCATGTGTGTGGTCCCTTGATGTGACGAATGGGTTAGGCGCTAGCGCCTCGGGACTTCGCCTTCGCAACCAATTTCGCGAGGCTAGCCCTACGGCGCGTCTGACCGTCCATCGGTAGATCCGATGGATCCCAGACGGGCTCCTTGGCTGCTTGCGCTGCTGGCTTCGTCGGAGCGGGACCTGTTGCTCCACCTGGTGACGTCGCTGGCTTAGCTGCTGCCGGGGCCTGTGGCGCCGGTGTCTGATAGCGGGCGACCACCTTGGCCGCCGCATCGAACTTGCGTTTGTAGAAGTTGTTTGCGTGCTCGGTGGCCGTCGCAAGATCTGGCTTCTGGCCGAGCTCCTGCTGAGCCTTGAGCACATCGAAAACGATCGCCTCGGCTGGGATCCCCTCGGTGATATCGAGGTCATGGAGATACGGATGCTGAGCGCGCGCCGGGGCGATCAGCTGACCGATGTTGGCGACGTACGCCTCCACCTGGCGCTCTTGCTCTACCTTCGCTGCCGCCTCGGCCGCTGCCTTCTGTTGCGCCTTGGTCAGCTCCCCAAACTTGGCCTCGCGTTGGTCAAGCTGAGCCTTGTACGCCTTGAGAGCGCGTAGACCCTTGCGGGATTCGAGCTGAGTCTTGACCTCGTCGGGCAGCTTGACCCCGAGTCCTCGCTCGCTGAGTTCGGTTACAAGGTCGGTAAGCGCCGTCTTGAGTTCGCCATCATCGGTTGAGCCATGGATGTCTCGAAGCCAGCCCATGATGGCATCGGCCGGTCGCTCCACTAGAGCGGTGCGGTCCGGCAGCAACTTCTCTCGTTCTACGAGCAGAGCTTCGCGGGCGGCTATTGCGGCCTCACGCTCTGCCAGCTTGGGGTCTGGCGCAGGGGCAGCCGGGGCGACCCCTGGAATGGCTGGAAGCGGAACGGATGGCAGGGCAGGCATCCCAGGCGGGGGTGCAACCGGAACGACGGGAGCGGCGGCAACGGCCAAAACGGGCGCTGCAACTACGCTTGGCGCTACCGCCGCCGGAGTAGCTGCCGGGGTTACCGCCTCGGGCTCCGCCCCCATGGGCTCCAGCTCGGCTTCTTCTCCGACTCCGCCAAGCTCAACGACCTTGCGAAACGCCTCCCGGCTCTTACCGGACCACACACGAGGGGCGCGCGGTCCAGCCTGTGGGTCATCGATAGCGTTGCTGTCGATCGCCCCGATCTTTTCGACCGGAACGATGGGGGCTTCGGATGCCTCGACCGCAGGCGTCGGTGCCTCAACTGCTGGCTCGTAATCGCTATCGTCGCTCGGCATCACGAAACTCCTTGGGCAAGCATCATCGGATTCATTCCAGCCGCCATCTGCGCAGCACCTCCGCCCATCAAATCAGGGATCCCGGGCGGTCCAGCTGGCCCCATCGGACCGGGCGGACCCATTCCCCCAGGCATCATTCCGGGCGGCGGTGCGCCAGGCCCCGGACCGGGAGCCCCAGGCGGCGGACCACCGGGAGCTGGCATATTCGGATCAGGCTGCGCAGCCTTCTTCTCTTCCCCATCCAGCATCTGGAGGAACCATCGGTAGCGACTCAGGTAACGGTCATCGGCTCGCTCCGCGAACGCGTTGTCATGCTCGCCCTTGATGACCTCGAGCGCGAGACCCGGAGGCGAGAGCATGTATGGGGTGGGGACGCACTCCTCGAGCGGTACGGTGAGATCGCCCAGCATTTCCGCGACGGCCTGTAGTGCCCGGATGGGCCCGAGCAAATGGCGGTTCGCTGCGCTGAGGTCTGGCTCCTCGAACAAAGACGCTGTGATCAGCGGGTTGTTCAGGAATCCCGGGATCTTGGCCATGTCCTGCAGTGCATCCAGTTTGCCGGCGCGCGTCCCGGGGATGAAGTTCTCCGGTTCGATCGCGAGGTGGTACCCGCCTCCGTCAAAGTCGAACTTCTTCCAATCGATCTCGTCGATCCAGGATACGAGCGCACCCTTCAAATCGGCGTCCTTCTTGGCGTCGATCGCCAGATCCTTGGCCTCATCGAGCGTGCACTGACCGACGTCGACGCGCGCCATGGAGTACTGCAGATCGAACTGACCGAACCGGTCGCTCTGGATATCGTCCATCGTGTCGAGCGCCTTGCCAGATGCGTTCGGACCGAGCGGGCTCTTACTCGCGGCGCTGGCCTGCGAGATTCCGCTGATCTCGTACATCTCCTGGATCAGCCAGCGCAACGAGTCCATCGCCTGCGTGCTCGCCGGATTCGGTGCCTCATAATCCGGCTTGGCCCCGTCGTACTCGACGATGGCAGGGTGTCGAGCGCGGAGATGGTTGTCGTTCACCTCGCTGCCGCGTTGCTTGAAGATCTTCAGGGAGCTCCCCCAGTAGAGGGCCTCCTGGTGATCGGTCCACAGTTCGTTCACCTTGTTCTGGCTGCCTGCGAGCTGTTGCACGAGTCCGATCCCGAGGAACCCGCGCAAGGACGGGGTCCACTGAATGCGCGCGATGGGATACCGCATCCGGTCCCACGGGCGTTCATCGAGCGGCCCCCCACGATCGCGGATCGCGATCACCCGACGTCCATCCTCGGCTCCAGGGTATGAGGGCAACCGCCACCCCTTCACAACCTCAACCTGATCAGGATCGATCGGCGCATCGTAGTCGTATGGTGCCCAGACATCGCGTGTGGCAGGTGGAAGGTCGCGGATGCGCTTCGCCTCCGACGGGTACATCGCGCACAGCTGATCGCGATCGATCAGCCGTACACGGGCGATGGTCTTGGGCCACCCGTTGTGGCGCGGTTCCCCATCATCGAACACGAGTTCGGACCGGGGGAACTGTTCAGGTGTGACATCCCCGCCCCAACGGATCGCCTCGGCGAATCCATCCCCACGGATCACTGCGTCGCGCATCATCGACGGTAGCATCCGTTCGATCTGCGGGGTCCTCAGCTTGCGACGCATCACACGGCTGGCGCGGCGCGCGTACAACTTCTCGCTGTACTCGGCGTCATCACAGCCGATGATCGGCATCGACCGGTGCTTGCCGATACGGCTAACCACCGTGTCCACCATGGACTGGAGGATGTTCAGGTAGCTGGATGCTTTCGACTGTGCGCGAAGGAAATCCATCGCGGCAGTGCCTAGCCGTCGCCCGACTGGTCGCCCCTCGTAGATAGCCTCATGGATCAGGTCCATCGCGTGGTAGCCGCGAAGATACGCGCGACGAACATCAGACCAGTTCCACAGGCAAGCCGCTGCATCGACACCCTCGAGTCGCCACCACCGGCGCCCGTCGCGAGTCGGCTCGGGTTCGTCTACAGCGCGACCAGGGCGCTGATCGGCGACGTCTTTGGGCTTACGTTTCAGACATGGACGAGCGCGGCCGCTGGGGCGCTGTCATGGGTGCATGTTCGTCATGGCGGTGGCCGTCGCATGACAGCCATCGCTTGCCGCATCTCGGACAGCCGATGATGCCAACGCCGTCCGCATGCAGCCAGTCCTCGATCTCCTGCCAGACGCTCTCCTCGCCCTTGGCCATCGCGGCCTGCCCCTTGGACAGCGCGACGTGCGGCGTCGTCAACCGGATCACGCGGTCCACCGGCGGACGTTCACCGGGATGCTGGTCGCGCCACTTCCGCAGGGCGCGCGACACGGCCACGCCCTCGATAATCCACGGGCCGTCCTCGTCGAGCCATGTGGCAACCTCAGCGGACGCTGCAGACCAGTCGAGCTTGCCGATCAGGTCGTCGGTGTGGCGGACGAACAGCTCCGATCGACGTGGCCCGCCGAACGTCGCCGACGGCGTGCCCCAGTCGGTCACGGTCGAGTCGCCAACCAGCTGCATCGCCAGCGTCGTCTTGCCCGTGCGCGGCCCGCCGGCGATGCAGATCACCGCGTCGCCTTGGCGGTGCGATGGACGCGCTCTCCGGTCATCGACTCGAGACGCTGGACGAGCGACGAACTGATACACGGAAGCACTTCGGAAGCCGGCACGTGCACGATGCACCCGTCTGGTAAGACGCACGCGAACGCGGCGCCGTGGACCTTCCGGTCCCGGTCGACCTTCATCGCCGTGTGCTCATCGATGGTAGCCAGCATTGCGCTCACCTCCGACCTACCGCGGGTTGCAGTTCCCCAACCGGGATCCCCGAGTCTTCGAGCATTGCCTTGATCTCGGGGCTCATGGCGTCATCGTAGATCCCGCCGCGCCTTGCCTCTAGTCGGGGCTCCCTCTCTGGCGCGATCTGCTGACGGAGTTCGACATGGCATGTCCCTACCGTCACAGACGCGACCTGCATCCCAGCGCCGGACACCCAGGACAACACCGCGCAGACCTGTGCGGCGTCACCGGTAAGCTCCATAGCCACCGTATGGTCCTCTGTCGTCTTGCTCACAGTTCGCCTGCTCAAGTTCTCGTTCCTCTTGTAGCACCCATTCCGCGGTACCTGGAAGGATTTTCTTTGCTTCTGGCCGGAACCGGTGATGGTAGCTGTGCCGGTGGGCGTAGAGACCAGCATCGGATGCATGGTTCGGCGTGGTCGGGTCTTCGACCATCTTCCCAGTGGCCGACACGAGGATTGACCAGTGATGCACGAGCCACTCGCCGAGTAGCACACCGCCCTCGCGGACCTTGATTCTTCCGTTCAAGATGTCGGTGTTGAGCATCTGTACTGCGCCGTATTTGTTTGACTTTTCCGCCTCTATGACAGGCAGCTTGTACCGGTCAACCCAGGTCTTCGACCACCCCTTGACAGCCGGTTTCCCCCCGCCTCCCGCATCCGCCACCGTGATAGAGATGACCACGCTTTCGCGGACCTCGATCATGTAGGAGCCCATCTGATCGTAGTCGAGGCCGGACCTCGAGAACGATGCCACCTCGTACAGAACTGGATCCTTGAGGGACCATGCCCACAGCACGAACGCGTATGGGTCGCGGGTTCCTAGGTCATTGCCGAACGCACAGAAGTACTGCCGACCCTCCGTGAACCCAGGCAGGTCGCGCATCGCCGCTTCGATGTCCGGGAAGCCATCCGGGCGGGTCCGGGCTGGCGCGTAGCAGAGCTCGTGCAGCGGCACCTTGTGCGCGGCATACACGTGGTTGCTGTCCTCGTGGACCCACTCCCCGAACCCCTCGCGAAGCATCGTGGGGGAGTCGAGCGGGGCGACATCTGATCCGCCAAGCAACTCCTGTAGGTCGAGCATCCCGCGCACGTGGCGCGCGCCCATGATTTCCGCCGACAGTTCGCCCTCGAGATGCGGTCCGCTGATCACCTCCTCTACGCCAGCTATCACGTACCAATCACCGTTCTTCAACATGGCCCGACCGAAGAACGGGTTTGCCATGAGGTTCCAGTGATGCACGGACCAATTCTTGAGCCGCGCCTTGAGCGTCGGTTGAGTTACCTTCCAGAACAATCCGCTCATGTTGCGTACCGGCGTTCCGGTAAGCCGCAACCGACCGCGGTAGTCGAGCAGCGTGGGCATCAGGACGTCGCGGATGGTGTCCTCGAGCTTCGTCGGAATCTTCTGCGCTTCGTCCCACCACACTTTGTGATATGGCAGACCGAGCGCGCGGGAAACACCTGACTCATCATCGGCGCCCATCAGGTAGATCCAACTGTCCAGATCAGGAAAGTGGATCGTGAGTTCGGTCTCGTTCGGGATCGCGTTCAGCTTGTGCCGCTCAACGAGCGACTTCATCCCGTCGCCGCGCGCTCCGATCCACGCGAGCTTGCGCGCCTCCGCCCGCGTGCTGTTCAAATACAAAAAACGTCCGTGCTTCGTCCGCATAGCATCGCGGACGAAATCCCGGTTGCCGCCGCGGGTCTTACCAGCTCGACGTCCGCAGACAGCTGCCGTTAACCGAGCCGAGTCCTCATAGAACGCGCGTTGTTCGGGGAACCACTCCACGGTGAAGTCGTCCGATACTTTGCCCCGTTCCTGACGCAGCTTGCGCTCGGCTAGAAGTCGTGCCGCCCGGTCGCGATCGATCGGCATGCCCTTTCAGTTTTCCGCGAGACTCGCGCTGTCCACATCGATGATGTCGACCTTTTTGCCCTGCAGGCGAAGCGCGATGTTCGCTGAATCCCCACACATCACGATGCGGAGCAAGCACTGGTCACATGTCGCCTTCTGGATGTTCGTTGGGTCGCGATGCCAGGCGTCCTGTTTGAGTGCATGCCCGCGCGAACCACAGAACGTGCGCCCGTCGTACATCTCGACGTGGATCGCACCGAGCGTGCGGATGTCTTCATCGTTCGGAGGTGACTCGGATGACACGGTCATCACTCGTCTCCGCGACCGGAACCGGGCTTGCGTTCTGGGACGTCGTTGGCTGGTCCAGGGACCATTGCCCTGCAAAGCACTTCGATGGCCTTGTGCAGCGCAGCCTTGGCCTCGGCGTGCGCGTTCTGAGCCTCGAGAGCCATACGGCTTGCCTCGCTCAACGCTAGGTACGCTACCACCTCCGGTCCAGAAAGAGTCACCGTCGGGTCACGGTCCATACCGCGGAACTTGTCGATGGAGTCCAGCCGAATCGAATGATCCACAGCATAGTCGACCTCCTTCAGTGCCTTCGCGAAGGAGCTCCCCATCTCGCGAACCGCGGCGGTCTGCTGCATATGGGCGTCCGAGAGTTGAGCCTCGAGTTCCGCATCGAGCGGAACCCCACGCGCCGCCTCGATCAGGCTTGCGGTGTGCGCGTCTCGCTTGGGTAGGCTGGTCATTCTCTCAACCTCAGCCGTGTTGTCGCTCATTTCTCCCGACCCTTCCCGAACGTGGTCCCAGGGAGAACGCCTGGGATCCCGGGTCGCCCCTTGACCGGGAGGCTCGCGGTGAAGGCCTCTGGTGTTTCCGCGGGATCCGACGACATCTCGGGGTCAGCGTTGCCAGGCATCACCTTGGCAGCGGCGATCTGTTCCTTGGCCTCGGGGGTACGCTTGGCCACCGTGCGCGTGGCGTAGTCCGGCTTGTCGCTCATCGCCCGTACCCCGGGAGCTTGCTGGGCGCGCCAGGATGAGCCGGCGTAGGTCGCTCGGCGTCCTTGCAGGCCTCGGACTCGGGCGCGGCGTTCTTACCCCGGTTCATGCCGGTCCCGCTGGTCCAGTTCGCGGGCATGTCTCGGGCGGTCGAGATCTGATCTTGAGCGTCTTGCGTTCGCTTGGGCATGTTCACTCCTGGGTTTCGTACTTCGCGCAGTATACCGGGTAGCACCGGGCGCAGTGGTAGAACATCGTCTCGATGCCATCCTCGACACGAGATGGTCTCGCGTCCGCCTGGTAGGGGCAACCTGACTTGGTCGGACCGATGCATTTTCCGCTTGGGTTCAGGTTGAGCACTTCGGATGCCTGGCGAGCAATGGATTTGGTCGGTATGACATCTCCTGGATCACCGACTTCGGGTAGCACTCGCGCAGCACCTCGTCGTTCCACCCGGAACTGGACGTAGTCTCCAGCGCCATGATTCGTAGGTACGCCCTGCGCCAGCGCTGCAAGGCTCGCGGATTTGACCACGGCGGTGGAAGACCTAACTCGGAGAGTTGCTCACACCGTTCGATGGCTCGCTTCGCGTTCACCATTCGCAGTCCTCCGCGTCGAGGGGCATCATGACCTGGTTTTGTTTGTGCTCGACGTTGGCCGCCGAGCTCGCCGCGACCTTGGCACGGAGCTCAGCGGACCAGTGCGCGCTGACCGCGGCGCGCTGGATGTCAGACATGATCAGGCGACACGCCCTTGGCCCTCCGGTCTCGGCTCGGTTGCGCTGATCCCAGGACAACAGGTTGCGCAACGTCTGGCCGTCGTACTCGACGTCCAGCGGGCCGGTGACCGCTGGTGACAGCGGGTCACGAATTGTGACCGAACCATCCGGAATCTCCGGTTGGTTCATCTTCACGTCGCCTGCCTCGGTCCAATCGGTTTCCAGGATAAGGTTCCCTCCCTCGGAGTGGATTCTGAGCACCCTGCTATGGGTCGTTGGATGTAGCGGTCGGTAGCCAACGCGCTTCGTGGGGCAGTAGTGGTTCGTCATGTCGTGTCCAAGCCACCAACGGATCTCGCACTTCGGGCACTCCAGCATCTCACAGAGGTACCCGCTTGGAGCGAGAGCGTCCGGTACCAGCTTGACCCTACCGAATTGCGTACCTAGCGTGCATGGCTCGGAAACATCGAACCCGCTCACCACGAAGACGAGGTTGTCCGGTAGCCTGAGGTTGCGCTCACAGTACGACGTCGTCCAGTCCTCTATCTTCTCGAACAATTGTTTTAGGGTGTCCCTCACTTCTTCCCCCCTTGCGGCTTCGCTTCGCCGCGCATGAAAATCTGCGCGATGTTCGCCTCGGGAACGATCGCGTCGTAGTGATCGGTCGGGACGATCCGGTGCTCCAGGATGACGCTCCCAGGGCGTTCGCCCCTCGACGGATCTCCCATGCGCGCGGTGATCTTTCCGGCCGTTGCCGAGCTCGCTGGGTTTCCCTTATCCCAGTACTGCTGTGGGATCCCGCCAATGTCGACCAGCTCCTTGAACTTCACGCGGTAGATTTCGCTCACTGGATGGTGATCCTCTGCCCATCATGCGGGCTCACGAGGGACGATACCTTGTCGAGGTCCCGGACGCGCATTCCGACGTCGGCGAAGCGGATCAGTAGCATCTCCTCGGAGTCGACGGGAAACACGATTTGCCCCTTCGACTGTCGGAAGAAGATGATCACGTCACCGACGTTCACCGGCATCGAGATGAGAATCCCGTTAGCGTTGTGCCAACCCTCGCTTGCAGCTGCCACTTCAGCGCGCTGCCAAGGCGTGTTGTCGATCGCCATCTCGGGGATGATCAGTCCACCTCGAGTCTTGTTTCCCGTGGCTAGGACGCGCACGAGCAGAAGGTCTCCAAAGAGTTCGTAATTCATTTTCCTGGGGTTCCTGGGGTGAGAAATTCGGTGAGCGGAACGTGGACGCTGGCGCGGTACCGACCGCGCATGGACTCAGAGGACGGACCGGTGCTTGTGCAGATCACAGCCTTCGACCGGTCCACGTTGATGCGCTTGAGGAGCTCGGCCGCAACGCCCTGGCCTCGCAGCGGACGGCCATCGGAATCGTGGTCACGACAGTACAGCCAGTGAACCAGCGGAACCGCGGGTCCCTCAGCGTAGAGCACGTAGCCCACGATGTAGTCGTGATCGAAGTCCTTGACGCAGAGCAGCGCGCGGGTGTCAGGACGGTCAAGCACAGCGTCGATGACGTGGCCGATCTGGCGCCCCGTTCGCATCGTGCCGTGCCGCTGGCTGGCGTGCATCCCGAGCATCGATCGCGCCCAGGTCGAGGCGATGTATGGCTGGTCCGTTAGACGAGGGCCCCGGATCATCGCAGCACCGCATCAACCTTGATCTGATGCTTGACCTTCTTGACCGCCTCGAGTAGCGCCGTCGCAATCCGGATTGCATCATCGGTTGACAGGTACTCAACATGAAAGTCACGGCCGCCATCCGATCTCCGGGCTTCACGATCTCCTAGCGAGAACATGATGGGTGTGAGTTCGTCCATCGGCACCTCGCAGTACACGCGAACCCACCAGAGCGGCTCACGATCAACGGTGTCGTAGGCGCTCATCGCATCACCCGGCGAAGCTCCGCCGCTTCTGGGCTGGGGTCTGCCCACAGAGCTTCCCGTTGCTCTGGCGTGAGGTTGGCTGCGACCCGTACGGCCGTCGCATGACGCTGAAACGCCTCGGACAGCGACCGAACCGTGAACCCGGAACCATCCCAGCGATCAGCGCGAAACGGCGTCCAGCGCTCGGGCCGGGTAGCTCCCATGTGGATCGCCAACTCGCACCACTCGGACCCGGTTTCGGGTAACAGTTTCGCTACCGTCACGTTAAGAGGGAGTAGGCTCATGGTCGTAGCCTCCAGATCCCATCCACGAACTCCCGGCACTGGCAGGGGACCGCGCGCTCCTTTGCAGCCCAGCACGCCTTCTCGGTAGCTGTGGGACCGACCGCGCACATGGCCAGCACGAACCCATCGATCGGTATTCCCACCTGACAGTCCCAGGCATCCTGTGCTCCGGGGCTGTGCTTGCGGATGTAGCCCCACGGATCGGGATGCCATTGCGGATCGGTAGCTGGTCGCGTTGGTGGCTTACGAGTCCTTGATACCCTGAACACCGAAGTCGGGGCGCTGGTCTCGCGCTTCTCGCGTTGCTCTCGCAGCGCCAAGAACCGAGCCGCGCTCTCGTCGGATGTGCTCACTTCGGGATCCCCTCGAGCAACGCCATGCGCTGCGCCGTCTCATCTGTGGTTGTCGCAGTGGACCGGTTGACCTCGGCCTCAGCGAGAGTCTCGCTAGGTTGCAGCAGCATCGTGGTTCGCTTCGTCACGGTGCCCTTGTCGAGCTCCGCTAC